>Ga0335081_10004460_pt1 | contig 22073 bp, 21 predicted proteins | sample Lox_Sample_35_FD_206713 | JGI IMG/M metagenome (GOLD analysis project Ga0335081, IMG submission 206713) | Soil microbial communities from Loxahatchee National Wildlife Refuge, Florida, United States - Lox_Sample_3.5 | ecosystem: Environmental > Terrestrial > Soil > Wetlands | place: USA... | reverse complement strand
CGATGCCGGTCTCGGGATCGTAGCTGGCCACGAGGCCCTGGCAGGCGCGCACGACCTGCCAGCTGTCGAACATGGTGCCGCGCCGGGCTAGAGTCGCCATCGCATCTCCTCCTCGACGCCGAGCCGGCGCGCGGCGGTGCGCGCGCGCTGGCGCTCGGCGCGGTCGCCGATCGCCTCGAGCAGCACGCAGTCGTGGCGCAGCGCCGCGAGCCGCTCGTGATCGTGGCGCACCGCCGCGATCGCGACCAGCGCGTGGCCCCACGGCGCCATCGCCGCGTCGTCGTCGAGCGCGCAGCCGCGCGCCGCGCGGTAATGGGACCACGCCGAGGCGACCGCGCCGGCGTCGACCAGCTGCTCGACCAGCTTGGCGTGGCGCCGCGGCACGCAGCCCCAGCGCGCCCCGACGATCCGGCCCGCGATCGCGGCGAGCGCGATCCACGCGGTGACCGCGACCCCGATCGCGGCCAGCTTGCCCGCGGCCGCGAGCGCGAGGCAGGCGATCAGGACCGCCGGCAGCGACAGCGCGAGGATCGCGCCGACCACCAGCTCGCGCGTGCGCCGGCGCGAGCTGCCGTCGACGATCGCCCCGATCTGGCGCAGCTTGTCACCGCTGACCAGGTGCGCGGCCAGCCGCGCGGCGGCGTCGCCGCGCGCGAGCTCGGGGACCTCGGAGACGATGTGGCCGACCAGCCGATCGGCCTCGGCGGCGGACACAGCGCCGGCGACCGGCAGGTGCCGCAGCGCGCGCAGGCGCCGGGCTCTCGTGTCGTTCATACGGCGATCAACCTCGGGTCGTGCCAGCGCCGCCGCAAGCCTTGACCCGCGGCGCGTTCGTCGTTAGGCCGCGGGCTGTCACCGCGCTGTCACGTGCCCTGCAGCAGGATCCAGATCGCGCCGCTCGCCGGCAGCGGCACCGGATACGCCGACGCGTTGGCCGGCGTGACCGCCGGCAGCGCGCCGCCGAAGATCCGCTCGCTCGCGATCGCGCTCGTGATGCCGAGCGACGCGAGATCGAGGTTCGCCGCGGTCGCGGCGTGCGCGAAGCTCGCGACCACCAGCACGCGCTCGGCCGGATCCTCGCGCACGAACGAGAACACGTCGGCGCGATCGTTCGGCACCTCGCGGTACGTGCCGTGGGTGAGCGCGGGCGAGGTCCGGCGCACGGCGATCAGGCCGCGGTAGGTCTCGTACATCGAGCCGTCGACGCCGACCTGCGCGGCGGCGTTCGCGGAGTCGGTCGACACCGGCGCCCACGGCGTGCCGGTGGTGAAGCCGCGCGTCGCGGTCGCGTCCCACTGCATCGGGTTGCGCGACCACGGCAAGGGCTGCGACGTGTCGACGCTCGGCGCGCCGTGCATGCCGAGCTCCTCGCCGTAGTACACGAACGGCGTGCCGGGCAGCGAGAACAGCAGCTGCGCCGCGCTGACCAGCGGCGTGTGGTCGGTGCACGGCAGCGGGCAGGCGAGGTCGGCGAGCCGGCCGCCCGGCGCGACGATCGTGCCGGGCACGTCGTGGTTGCCGAGGAACACGCCGCCCATCGCGCCCGGCGGCCGCGCCGCGACCTGCGCCGCGACGGTCTCCGACAGCGTCGACTTGATGCCCTTGGTCCAGCCGTCGACCAGCCCGAAATAGATCTGGTACTGGAACGTCATGTCGATGCCGTCGGCGTAGTAGTCGGCCTCGTGATCGAACAGCTCGGCGACCGCGAACGCCTGCGGGTCGTCGCGCTTCACGCGCTGCATGAACGGCAGCCAGAACGCGTGGGTCGCCGGGCTCGACGGGTCCTTCGCCGCGGTCGGGTTCTGCGGATCGACCTGCGCGATCGACGCCGCGCTGTCGAGCCGGAAGCCGTCGACGCCGGCGGCGAGCCACTGGTCGGCGACCGCGCGCATCGCCTCGGCGGTCGGCTGGTCGCGCACGTTCGTGCTCGGGAACTGCGCGGCGTAGTCGCTGAAGAAGCACTGGCTGTCGCGGAACGGATGCCAGCCGTTGCCTCCCGCCTGGGCGTCGAGCGTCGGGCAGGGCGGGCCGGCGGTCACCAGGAAGTGCGCCCGCTCGGGCGCCGCCGCGCTCGCGTCGGCCGCGACGAACCACGGGTGCTGGTCGGCGACCAGGGTGAAGCTGAGGTCGAGCAGCACCTTCAGGTTCTTCGCGTGCGCCGCCGCGACGAAGCTCGCGAACGCGGCATCGCCGCCGTACGCCGCGGTCACGTGCGTCCAGTCGGTCGTGCCGTAGCCGCCCGACTCGACGTACGCGTCGTCGAAGATCGGCAGCAACAGGATGCCGTCGACCCCGAGCTGGGCGATGTAGTCGAGCTTCTGCTGCATGCCGGGGAGATCGCCATTGCCGTCGCCGTCGGAGTCGAGGAACGAGCGCACGTACGCGTGATAGAAGATCGCGTCCGCGGGCCAGGTCGTCAGCGGCGGTGCGGTCAGGTCGGCGTCGGGCGGTACCACAGCGGCGTCGCCGCTCGCGGCGTCGGGTTTCGCGCCACCGCCGCTGCCGCACGCCGCAACTCCGCACAGGGACAAGGCGACGAGGCGCATCCGCGAGTACTCTGCACGGGTCATGCCCGAGCTCCCCGACGTCACGGTCTACGTCGAGCGCCTGCGTGCGCTGACCGTCGGCCGCGCGATCGAGGGCATCCGGATCGCCAGCCCGTTCGTCTTGCGCACGGTCTCGCCGCGCCCGCAGGAGCTGGTCGGCGCCAAGGTCGAGACCGTCGAGCGGCTCGGCAAGCGGATCGTGATCGGCGTCGAGGGCCAGCGCTTCATCGTGATCCACCTGATGATCGCGGGCCGGCTGCGCTGGAAGGAGCCGCGCGCCAAGCTGCCCGGCAAGCTCGCGCTCGCGGCCTTCGACTTCGAAGACGGCACGCTGGTGTTCACCGAGGCCAGCGGCAAGAAGCGCGCGTCGCTCCACGTCGTCGCCGGCCGCGCCGCGCTCGCCGAGTTCGATCGCGGCGGGCTCGACGTCATGACCGCGACCACCGCGGCGTTCGCCGAGCGGCTGCGCAGCGAGCGCCACACGGTCAAGCGCGCGCTCACCGATCCGACGCTGTTCGACGGCATCGGCAACGCGTACTCCGACGAGATCTTGCACGCCGCGAAGCTGTCGCCGTTCCGCATGACGTCGGCGATGACCGACGCCGAGATCGCGACGCTGCACCGCGCGTGCAAGCAGCAGCTCGTGCTGTGGACCGATCGCCTCCGCGCCGACGTCGGTGAAGGCTTTCCAGACAAGGTCACCGCGTTCCGCCCCGACATGGCCGTACACGGCAAGTACGGCCAGCCGTGCCCGGCGTGCGGCACCAAGGTCCAGCGCATCGTCTACGCCGACAACGAGGCCAACTACTGCCCGACCTGCCAGACCGAAGGCCGCCTGCTCGCCGATCGTTCGCTGTCGCGCCTGCTCAAGGAGGACTGGCCGAAGACGCTCGAGGAGCTCGAGGACCGCAAGCGCGCGGCCAAGCCGAGCTGACCACGCGCGCGCGGTTTTCTTGGGTGCGATCAGATCGCGGCCGTGCGTCGTGCGTATGGCACCGCAATGAAGAGACTCGCTGGGGTTCTGCTCGCCGCCGCGCTCGGTGCATGCGTTCATCAGGGCGGCATCAAGTTCGATCGCGTCAAGCTCGGGCGCGTCGTCGTCTATCGCAACGGCGTCGCGTTCTACGAGCGCCATGCCACGGTCCGGGGCGGTGTGCTCACCGTGAGCGTGCCGCGCGAGCGGGTCGACGACTTCCTGAAGTCGCTCACGGTGGTCGACACGAAGACCCAGAAGCCGCTGCCGATCTCGATCCCGCGCCAGGAATCGGACGACGGCACGAACCTCGTGATGAAGCTGCAGCTGCCGGGCACGGACGTGGCCGACGTCGTGCTCACCTACGTCACCGAGTCGCCGGCGTGGAAGCCGAGCTACCGGGTCGTGGTCGGTGACAAGGCGCACGCCACCGACGGCACGGTGATGCTCGAGGGCTGGGCGATCGTCGACAACACCTCGGGCGAGGACTGGAAGGGCGTGCTGGTCGGGGTCGGCTCGTCGTCGGCGCTGTCGTTCAAGTACGACCTGTGGAGCGTGCGCACGGTCGAGCGCGAGACCCTGCAGGCCGAGGAGCGGTTCGCGGTCGCGCCGCCCAACGGCGTGGCGCCGTTCGCCAGCAAGCCGCCGGGCGATAGCGGCGGCGCCGACGCGCCGATCGATCTCGCCGACGATCAGATCCGTCACGCGCCCGGCCCCGCGACCGGACCCGTTCAGCCGAGCGGTGGCGCCAGCGTCGCCGTGGCGGGCGAGCTCGCGAGGCCCGCGCCGCCGCCGCCGCCGAGCGCGCCGATGCCCGAGCCGACCTCGAGCCCGCAATCGGAGGAGGTCATCTCGGTCAGCGGGCGCTCCGCGCGTGCCGACGGGGCCGACGAGGACGACGACGAGGACCTCGCCAAGGCCAGCAAGCCGGCGGAAGACACCAGGGCGCTCGAGCGCGAGCGCCTCAAGGAGGGTGACGCGCGGATGCGCGAGCTCGCGCTGAGCCTGCAGCGCTCGAACAAGCACCTCGTGATCGAGGGCTATGCCGACGGCAGCCGGCCCGGCGCGGTCGATCGCGCCAAGGATCGCGCGAACGTCGTGCGCAACCAGCTGATCGATGCCGGCGTCGCGCCGGGACGCATCGAGATCGTGACCCACACCAACCCGGGCAACGCCGAGCACGTGCGGCTGGTCACGCAGGCCGCCGAGCCCCCGGCGCCTGCCAAGCAGCCCGGCGCGGCCGACGCCGACGCCCAGCCGGTCGGCGAAAGCCACTTCGAGAGCCCGCTGCCGATGACGGTCGAGAAGGGCGCGAGCGCGATGGTGTCGATGGTGCGGGCGCCGACCACCGGCGAGGTGGTCTACCTCTACGACGCCGAGAGCGAGCGCGGCAACGACCACTTCGCGTTCCGCGCGGTGCGGTTCAAGAACCCGACCGACTCGACGCTCGAGACCGGGCCGGTCACGGTCTACGGCAACGAGCGGTTCATCGGCGAGGGCCTGACCGAGCCGATCGCGCCGCACTCGATCGCGCTGGTGCCGTTCGCGCTCGATCGCCAGATCGTGGTCGATCACGCGAGCGACGACGACAACAAGCTGGCGCGGCTGATCACGCTGCAGCGCGGCGTCTTGACCGCCGAGGTCCAGCACATTCGCCACGACAAGCTGACCGTCACCAACCGGCTCGGCACGCCGGCGAAGGTGTTCGTCCGCCACACCGTGCACAAGGGCTGGCAGCTCACCGCCGCGCCGCCGCGCGACGAGCGGGTCGGCGACGCGCACCTGTTCGAGGTCGACGTCGCGCCGGGCGCGAGCCAGCAGGTCGACATCGCCGAGGCCACGCCGGTCGAGCGCACGCTCGACCTGTCGGCGGACGCGACGCTCGACATGATGAAGCTCTACGTCGACGCGCCCGAGGGCACGCCCGAGCTCAAGACCCAGCTCCGCAAGCTGCTCGGGATCCACAAGACGCTGGTCGATCTCACCGAGCAGCAGGAGAGCGTGCACCGCCGGCTCGGCGACTACCGCGAGCGCATGGACGAGCTGCACGGCCAGATCGTCACGCTCACCGCGGTCAAGACCGGCGGCGACCTGATGGCTCATCTCAAGGACAAGATGAAGGACATCTCGGAGCGCGTGCAGAAGGCGACGATCGAGCTGGTCGACACCGAGGAGAAGATCATGCTGACGCGCGTGCAGTTCCAGGACGCGCTCGCCGAGCTGACCTTGCCCGACGTGACCCAGCCGGCGGGAGACGGCAAGGCCGCGCTGCTCAAGAAGTGAGCCGCGGCACGCCGTGCGTTCGCGCGCGGTGCTACGGTGCAGGCGCATGGTCCGCTCCGCGCTCTACGCCGCGCTCTACGGCGCGCTCGCGTTCGTGGTCGCCTGCAGCGACGGCAGCAAGCATCCCAAGGACGCCGCGGTCGACGCCGCGCCCGACGCCCCGCCCGACGCGTTCAGCTGCACGCCGGCCACCAACTTCTTCACCGGCGAGATCGTCGACTGGGACTCGAGCAGCAACACCGAAGGCTTCTGCGGCGTGTTCCAGGCGAGGTTCGAGGTGCACGGCGACGCCACGCGCAAGAGCACGACCAACCCCAACGGCCGGTTCCAGATCTGCCTCGCCTCGCCGACCGTCACCCGGGTCGACATCACGCCGCCGACCGATCCGTCGCAGTGCACCTCGCCCGCGAGCACCTACACGATGCCGGGCATCGCGATCGCCGACCCCGCCGTGATCGCGAGCGGTCAGCTGTTCTCGGCGCGCGCCTTCACGATGAACCGGCAGTCGACGCTCGGCGTGATCCTCGATCCGGCCAAGGCGCACGTGTTCGTCCACGTCGACGGCACGCAGGCGCAGGTCACGATCGATGCCACGCACGATCCGGCCGAGGCGTTCGACGGCACGATGTGGGGAAGCGGCGATACCGGGGTCAACGTGTTCTTCCCGAACGTCGATCCGAGCGCGGGCACCGCGACGGTCGCGATGACCGGCGCGACCGCCGGCGCCGGCACCGTGCCGGTGGTCGCGGCGACGATCACGTACGTGACGCTGGTCGCGCCGTGAGCGCGTCGTACTCCGCGGCGTCGTGCGCGCAGAACACGTCGAGATCGCCGTAGCCCGCGCGCAGCTGGCGGAGCGCGGCGACCGAGGCGCGGCGCGCGGCCGGATCGGTCTGCACCGCGCGCTCGAACGCCGCGAAGCCGAGCGGGATGCGGCCCGTGCCGTCGACCGAGCCGCGATGGAAGTACGCGTCGCCGGCGTGGACCAGCCAGCGCTCGCCGGCGCGCACGATCACGGCGGAGTGGCCGCGGGTGTGGCCGTGCATCGGCACCAGGCCGACGTCGGCGTCGAGCCCGCGCAGCCGGGTGACCGCGGGCAAGCCGCGCCAGGTGTCGCCGTCCTCGCTGTACAGCTCCCAGTGCGGGGCGTGGGCCCAGTGCGCGCGCTTGTAGCGCTCGCGCTCGCGCATCGTCGCGCGCGCCATCGCCGCGGCGTGCTCGCGCGCGTGGAGGTGGACGCGCGCGTCGGGGAAATCGACCAGCCCGCCCGCGTGATCGAGATCGAGGTGGGTGACGATCAGGTGGCGGACGTCGCTCGCCTTGTAGCCCTTCGCCAGGACCTGCTCGACCGCGGTCTCGGCGCGATCGAGCACCGGGCCGCACAGCGTACGAAACGCCGGCGACAGCCCGGTCTTGCCCTCGACGTCGCGCGTGCCGAACCCGGTGTCGATCAGCACCAGGCCGTCGCGCTCGGTCTCGACCAGCAGGCAGTGTGCGACCATCCGGCCGCGACCGAGCCCGCGCCCGCCGAGCAGGAACCCGGCGATCGGGCACATCGTGGCGCAGTTGAGGTGGTGGACCGCGCGAACCGTCACGTCGCGGACGTTACTTGAAGATCCGCACGACCGCACGCGGCGGCGGCGCACCGGTTCGCAACATCACGGCGTCGACCTGCGCCCGGCGGTGGGCGTGCTCGTGCCGGAGGTAGTCGGCCGAGCCGAGCACGGCGACCATGCCGAGCGCCGCGACGATCAGCGGCACGGTGCGCGGCCGCAGCCAGCGCCACTGCGTGGTCAGCCAGGTGCGGAGGTCGCCGGCGAGCGTCTGGAGCTGCGAGCGCGAGTCATGCGGCACGACGACCGCCACCGGAAACTCGCACGGGCCATGATCGAACAGCACGATCTCATGATTGACCGCGCCGGCCGAACGCGCCACAGGTTTTGCCTGGCCGCGCGATCGCCGGCGTCGCCACGGCGTGTAGGCGAGGGTACGCTTGCGCGCGCGGCGGACGCCGAACGGCTTGAACGAGCCCGGCGCGATCACGACGAGCCCTCCAGGTCGGGCGCGGCCTGGCCGCGCGCCGGGAACGCGCCGTTCTGCTGGTAGCGCTTGCGCTGCAGCTTGTTCATCGTGACCCGCGCCTTCCATCCGAAGTAGGCGCGGCCGAACGTCAGCATGTTGCGCGGCTCGTAGTACGGATTCTTGAGCCCGCCGATCGTCACCAGCGCGAGTACCTGCTCGGCGACCGACACCGGGCAGCCCTCGAGCCGGATCACGTCGCCGGTCAGCTTGCCCTTCGCGGTCGCGAGCTTCTTGAAGATGTCCTCGCTGCGCGCGGTGTGCGGGTCGTGGGTCGAGCGCTCCTTGTAGAGGTTCTCGATCTCGATCGGCTTGCCGTGCAGCTCGCCCTTCCAGTGAGCGCAGTCGCCGATGAACACGACCTTCTCGCCGGGCTTGGCCGGAATCTGCCCGTCGTACGCGCCGAACACGACGTGCATGTGCGGGATTCGCTGATCGGTCTGCTTGTCGAACACGCGCAGGATCTCGATCGCCTCCTCGATCGCGCCGGGGCAGCCGCCCCAGCAGTAGTCGCCGTGCTCGGGCTCCGGCGGCGGGCCGGCGTAGGCCGAGATGTGCGTGCCTTCGAAGTACTTCTCGACCCGGATCAGGCCGACCTTGAAGCCCTTGGCGCGGCGCCTGGCCTCCTCGAGCGTGACATCGCCGGTGATCTCGATGTTGGCGAGGTCGGCGGTGCCGAAGCCGTGCTGCTCGGCGAGCCGGATGTGATCGACGCTGCGCGCGTCGAGCCCGATGATCGCGCAGCACACCGCGTCGAACGCGACCTGGCTGTTGCCCATGATGATCAGGCCGAGATCGAACGGCGTCGGCGTGAGCATCCGGCCCTCGCCGGCGGTGATCGCATCGATCGCGATGAACTGCGGCTGGATGATGTGCTGGAGGTCGGCGATCTTCTCGTTGAGCTTGTGATCGTGATCGATCAGGCGGTGGCGATCGTCCTGGATGCCGATGTAGTTCTTGAGCGAGAACGTGACCGTCGTCCACGGGTGCGCCTTGAACTTGGGGCAGTTCACGAAGAAGTCGGCGCGCGCGATCGGCTCGGGCGTGAACAGGTAGTCGCGCAGGCGATCGGGATGGGACAGCGGGATCTCGACCTGCTGCTCCTCCTCGAAGTGATACTTCTTGACGCCGATCCGCTTGAGCATCTCGTCCCAGCCGGACTCGCGAAACGCGACGCGGCTCGGCACGGTGATCCCGCAGCGCTCGCCCGCCGCGAGCTCGGTCATCGAGCCCGGATCGGTCGACGCGGCGTCGCGCAGCGCGCGCAGCACGCCCTCGCCGAACTCGGGCCGGGTGAACGCGTAGGGAAACAGCGGCCCCGCCGCGACCAGGTTCGGCTTGACCAGGGTGCGGCCGAACGGCCTGAGCTCGAGCTCGTCGAGCCCCTCGCGGATGATCGCGTGGATGCGATCGGCGTCGTACTCGCGGCAGCTGCGGAGGATGACCTTGGGCCGCGCGGGGATCTTCATGCCCCGAGCTTAGCTCGAAGTCACGGCGCCGGTGGCGGTTCGCTCGGCACGGCGGCGGGAGCCGCCGAGCCGGCGGAATCCGCGGCCGCGAGCGCGAGCCGGGCGCGCGCGATCCAGCCCTCGGCCGCGCTGAGGTCGTCGTTGGCGATCCTCATGTCCTCGGTGAACTGGGTCTCGGCGTCGTCCACCAGCTTGGCCAGCTCGTCGAGCCGGTTGGACTTGGCGAGCGTGTCGGCCTGCTTGGGCAGGGTCTCGATGCCCTGCTGCATCGCCTGGATCTTGTCCCGCGCCTCGGTCAGCGCCTTGCCGACGTCGGCGATGTCGGGGAGGGACGACGGGATGGTCTTGCCGGCGTCGATGATCGCTTGCAGCCGGTGGGTGAGCAGCTCGACCCGGGGCTGGTAGTACGCCGCGATCGCGTGCGCGTCGTCCTGGACCAGCGGGACGTCGTTGGGCTTGGAGCACGCGGGCAGCGCGAGCGCCGCGGCGACGAGCAGGTGGAAGGGCTTCATGACGGCCCCGCGGTGATCTCATCCCGGGCGGGCTTCGCGCAAGGGGTCCGCGTCGTCACTCCACGCACTGCCGTGCGCGTCGATCTCGTCGACGTACTGGACGAACCGCGCGTAGTAGGGATGGTCGCCCAGCGTGGCGGAGTCGGCCACGACCAGCAGGAACCGGCGCGCGCGGGTGAGCGCGACGTTCATCCTGCGGGTGTTGGCGAGAAAGCCGAGCTCGCCCGAGTCGTTGCTGCGCACCAGGTCGACGATCACCGCCTCCTTCTCGCGGCCCTGGAAGCCGTCGACCGTGCCGACCTCGACGCCGGCGGCGCGCTCGACCCGCAGCAGGTCGCGCAGCCGGCGCGCCTGCGCCGAGTAGGCCGCGATGATCGCGAGCTCGCCGGGCGGAAGGCCGCGCGACAGCAGGCGCCGCGCCTCGGCGGCGACGCGCTCGGCGTTGCCCGAGTTGAACGTGCTCGGATCGAACGAGAACGCCGGCATGTTGTTGAGCGAGCTGCCCGGCTCGAAGTCGGTGCGCTCCTCGTGCCAGTCCTTGCCCGCGGTGTCGACCAGCCACACCGGCTTGCCGCGCGCCGGATCGGGCGCGACCCCGAGCTCGTCGAGCACGTGGCGCGCGACCTCGGGCGCGGCGCGCAGCTGGCCGCCGTACATCGAGCGCGACGGGAACTCCATGATCTGCTCGTGCATGCGGTACTGCTGCTCGAGCATGACCGGCGCCTCGGCCGCCGCGGTCAGCCGCTCGAACACGGTGGTCGCGAGCGTCTGCTCGGCGAGCGGGCCGCCGACCACGACCGGGCCGAGCTGGTGCGGGTCGCCGGCGAGCACCGCGACCCTGGCGCGCGACAGCGCGACGAGCAGCAGCGGGTCCGGTGCCTGGGTCGCCTCGTCGATCACCACGCAGTCGAACGCGGTGTCGCCGAGCATCGGATGATCGCAGCCGACGCAGGTCGCGAGCACGACGTCGGCGCGGTCGACGATCGCGCGCTCGGCGTTCGCGATCTCGTTGGCGGCGTCGCGGTCGAGCGCGCGGGCCTCGATCCATAGCCCCTTGGCCTCGGCGCCTTGCCGGCCGAGCGCCGCCTTGCGCAGCGCGCGCGCGCGATCGCGCCAGTCGCGCGCGAGATCGAACGTGCCCTCGCGATCGACCTGCGCGTCGATCGTCAGCGCGAGCAGCGCCGGCGCGACGCGCGCCGGGTGGCCGAGCCGCACGACGCGCAGCGGCCGTTCGGCCGCTGCGCCTGGTCCCGTGCCGAGCTCGCCGAGCCGCGCGCCGAGGTTGTCGACCGCGGTGTTCGACGGCGCCGCGCACAGCACGCGCTCGCCGCGCGCCACGCGCTGGCGCACGACCTCGACCAGCGTGCGGGTCTTGCCGGTGCCGGGCGGCCCCCAGATCAGCGCGATGTCCCCCGAGCGCAGCGCACGGTCGACCGCGGCGCGCTGGCGGTCGTCGAGCTCGGCGTCGAGCACCTGCCAGCTCACCGGCGCCAGCGGGCGGGGCGGCCGGGCCAGCGCGCACACCTCGCGCAGCCGGGCGAGGTCCGAGTTGCCCAGCGCGCTGCGCGTGCGCTCGATCGCGGCGTCGCCGCGATCGAACGTGAGCTCGGGCGCGTCCGGATCGAGCGCGTAATCGCGATCGACCGCGTCGACCGCGCGATCGAGCATCAGCCACAGGCTCTGCTCCTCGCGGCGCTCGAACACGCCGCGCACCGCGCCGGTCTCGTCGGGATGCTCGGCCCACAGCCGGATCGGCTCGCCCGGCGCGATCCGCAGGTTGTCGAGGTCGATCGCGTCGGGCACCGCGACCCGCACGCGCACGCGCTCGCCCGGCGCGGACTGCTCGTCGACGATCCGCAGGTGCGCGAGCGCGATGCCGAGCGCGACCCGCTCGACCAGCGTGCGGCCGCCGCGCTCGAGCGCGACGCGCGCGCGCGCGGCCAGCCGCTCGGCGTGCCACGCCGTCGCGAGCGCGTTCAGCCAGTCGGTCGCCGACACGACGGCTAGGGTATCGCCGAACCCGGGAATTGGGCATATTCGCCCGCGTCATGCCCGAGTCGATCGCTCCCGAGCACCTGACCCGAAAGACCACCTCGATCGCGCAGCTGCTGGCGACCCGCGTCCACGACACGCCTGATCGCGAGGCGTACCGCTATCCGGTCGGCGAGCAATGGCGATCGATGACCTGGCGGCAGACCGGCGAGCGCGTCAAGGCGATCGCGGCCGGCCTGCTCGGCCTGGGGCTGCACCGCGAGGACCGGGTCGGCATCCTGTGCAACACGCGGGTCGAGTGGCTGCTGTGCGATCTCGGCATCCTGTCGGCGGGCGGCGCGACCACCACGGTGTATCCGTCGTCGACCGCCGAGGAGTGCGCGTTCATCCTCGCCGACTCCGAGACCCGCTACGCGTTCGTCGAGGACATCAAGCAGCTCGACAAGCTGCGCGCCCACAAGGGCGAGATGCCCCGGCTCGTCAAGTGCATCCTGATCGACGGCGCCGCTCCGGCCAGGGACGGCGACTGGGTGATGACGCTCGCCGAGCTCGAGCAGCGCGGCGGCGAGGTCCTGGCCGAGGATCCGCGCCGGGTCGACGAGGTCGTCGCCGGCATCCAGGGTAGCCACCTCGCGACGCTGATCTACACCTCGGGCACGACCGGCAAGCCCAAGGGGGTGCGCCTGCTCCACGAGTGCTGGGCCTACTGCGCCGACGCGATCGACGCGGTCAAGCTGTGGGGACGCGATGACGTGCAGTACCTGTGGCTGCCGATGTCGCACTCGTTCGGCAAGGTGCTGATGGCGGGCCACATCGCGTCGGGCTCGGTGACCGCGGTCGACGGCCGGATCCCGAAGCTGGTCGACAACCTCGCCGAGGTGAAGCCGACGATCATGGCCGCGGTGCCGCGCATCTTCGAGAAGGTCTACAACCGGATCGTCGAGACCGCGCGCCAGGGCAGCCCGATGAAGCGGCGGATCTTCGAGTGGGCGCTCGCGACCGGCAAGCAGGTCTCGCAGATCCGCCAGCACGGCCGCGAGCCGACCGGCCTGCTCGCGCTCAAGATGAGGCTCGCCGATCGCCTGGTGTTCGATCGGGTCAAGCAGCGGTTCGGCGGGCGCGTGCGCTACTTCATCTCGGGCTCGGCGCCGCTGTCGCGCGAGATCGCCGAGTTCTTCCACGCGTGCGGCGTGCTCATCCTCGAGGGCTACGGCCTGACCGAGACCTCGGCCGCGAGCTTCGTCAACCGGCCGAACAAGTTCGCGTTCGGCTCGGTCGGCATGCCGATGCCGGGCACCGAGGTCAAGCTCGCGCCCGAGGACAGCGAGATCCTCATCAAGAGCCCGGGCGTGATGGAGGGCTATCACAACCTGCCGGAGGCGACCGCCGAGGCGCTGACCAAGGACGGCTGGCTGCGCACCGGCGACATCGGCGAGGTCGATGCGAAGGGCTTCCTGCGCATCACCGACCGCAAGAAGGATCTGATCAAGACCTCGGGCGGCAAGTACATCGCGCCGCAGGCGATCGAGGGCAAGCTCAAGGCGACCTGCCCGTACATCAGCCAGGTGATCGTCCACGGCGACAAGCGCAACTTCGTCACCGCGCTGGTCACGCTCGACGAGGAGGCCACGATGAAGTGGGCCAAGGATCGCGGGCTCAACGGCAAGGGCTACAGCGAGGTCGTGCAGCTTCCCGAGGTCAAGCAGCTGCTCGCGCCGTACTTCGACGAGGTCAACAAGAGCCTCGCGAAGTACGAGACCGTGAAGCAGTTCGCGATCCTGCCGAAGGATCTGTCGGTGGATGAAGGTGAGCTGACGCCGAGCCTCAAGGTGAAGCGCAAGGTGGTCGAGAAGAAGTACGCGGCGATGCTCGACAAGATGTACGAGGGCTCGGTCGCCGACATGGGATGATGGGAACACGCTGCAGCGGCGCGGCGTTGCAGAGGAACATGCGTAGAGCAGCCTTCTTGGTGGTGGCGATGCTGGCGTCGCGCGGTGCGCGCGCCGACGCGCCGAAGCAACCGGGCGCCGACTTCATCGACGACGCGCGCCTGCTGTACCGGATCGCGGCGTGCGGCGATGGTGCGCCGCTCGACGCCAAGGTGGAGAAGATCGTCGAGCGCCACTGCAAGGCGGTCGGCGAGCGGCTCGAGCGCTTCCGCGAGGTCTACTTCGCCAAGGGCCGCGCGTGGTTCGACAAGGTCGTGCCGCGCGACGTGCCGAAGACCGTGGTGTATCCGTTCGGCGGCGGCGATCTGCTGTCCGCGCTGGTCGCGTTCCCCGACGCGACCGAGATCACGACGATCTCGCTCGAGCTCGCTGGCGATCCGCGCAGGCTCGAGACGCTCGGACCCGACGCGCTCGAGCGCGACCTCGGGGCGCTGCGCGCGGAGATCGGCGGGTTGATCTCGGTCGGCTCGAACACCAGCGAGAACCTGTCGGCGCAGCAACAGAACGATCTGCCGGGGCAGGTCAGCTCGTTCCTGCTCGGCCTGGTCGCCGGCGGCTACGAGCCGGTGTCGATGCGCTACTTCACGCTCGACGACGCGGGCGACATCCACTACCTCGAGCAGTCCGAGATCGACGACGCCGATCGCGACGCCGCCGCGCACAAGCCGCGGAGCCTCAAGCACGACTGGAAGGCGCCGGTGTTCTCGACCGCGTTCGCCAACGTCGAGATCCAGTACCGCAAGATCGGCGAGACCCAGATCCGCGTGCACCGCCACATCGCGTGGAACCTGGGCGATCCGTACATGGGCGCGCACCCCCAGCTGCTGCGCCACCTCGCGAAGAAGGGCCCGGTCACCCTGCTGGTCAAGGGCGCGAGCTACTGCCTGTGGCGCGGCGACTTCTCGCTGATCCGCGGCTACATGCTCGATCACCTGGCGTGGATGCTGTCGGACTCGACCGGCATCCCGCCGAGCTACGCGCGGGTCGCGGGCATGGTGCAGGAGACCTACGGCGACTACGACGGCGCCTTCCTCGAGGGCGCGCAGGACTCCAAGGCCGACGAGGCCTTCATCGATCTGTGGAAGAGCCAGCGCCGGCGCGCGCTCCCGTTCCGGTTCGGCTACGTCGACAAGGACAAGCAGGCGCACCTGGTCGTGACGCGGCCGAAAGGCTAGTACGCTCGGTGGGTGCGCGCTCTGGTGATCGTGGCGATCGGATGTGCGACGCGCTCGTCCCCGCCAGGTGATGGCGGCGCGCGGCCGAGCCCGCCGGCCGCGCCCAGGCCGGCGCCCGCAGCGCGCCCCGCGCCCCCGGGCGAGGACTTCATCGACGACGTCCGGCTCGTGCTGCGCGTCGCGGCGTGCGGCGGCGATGCCGCCGTGCCGCCGGCGTGGGCCGAGGTCGTCGACAAGCACTGCAAGGCGATCCTGCCGTACGTCGAGAAGTACCGGCGCGACTACTTCGGCAAGGCGCGCGCGTGGTTCGTCGCCAAGGAGCCGAACGATCTGCCGACCACCGTGGTCTATCCGTTCGGCGGCGGCGACCTGATCTCGGCGCTGGTCGCGTTCCCCGACGCGACCGACATCACGACGATCTCGCTCGAGCTCGCGGGAGATCCGCGCCACATGGCCGAGCTCGCACCCGACGAGCTCGACCGCAACCTCGAGGCGTTCCGCAAGGAGCTCGGCCTGCTCGTCGCCAACGGCTCGAACTCGAGCATCAACCTGTCGAACGCGCAGCGCAACCTCGTGCCGGCGCAGCTCGCCTCGCACCTGCTCGGCCTGGTCGCCGGTGGCTTCGAGCCGGTCGCGGTGCGTTACTTCACGCTCGACGACGACGGCGCGATCCACTACCTCGAGCGCGCCGAGATCGACGCCGACACCGCGCGCGGCAAGTCGCTGCGCGGCAACTGGAAGACCCCCGCGTTCGCGCAGTCGTTCGCCAATGTCGAGATCCAGTACCGCAAGCCGGGCGAGACGGCGCTGCGCGTCCACCGCCACATCGCGTGGAACCTCGCCGACGCCTACCTGCGCGCGCATCCCGGCGTGCTGCGCTACCTCGAGGCCAAGGGCCGGGTCACCGTGCTGGTCAAGGGCGCGAGCTATCTGCTCTGGCTCGGCGACTTCTCGCTGATCCGCGGCTACCTGCTCGATCACCTGGCGTGGATGCTGTCGGACTCGACCGGCATCCCGCCGACCTACGCGCGCGGCATGACGCAGGAGACCTACGGCGCGTTTCACGGCCCGATCGTCGACAAGGTGGCAGGGCGTCCCGAGGACGACGCGATGCGCGAGCTGTGGAAGAAGAACCGCTCGCGCGCGATGCCGTTCCGGTTCGGCTACCTCGACCTCGACGGCGATGCCCACGTGATGATCACGCGGCCTACTCGCTGACGCTCGGATCGTCGCTGGTCGGGTGCGCGAGCTTGGGGATCGACGCGTGCGTCAGCTCCTTGACCCGGACCTGGGAGTCGTCGGGCAGGAACAACGTGATGTCGAGGTCGACGCCGGCCTCGAGCAGCGCCGGCGTGTAGTTCGACTTGCAGCCGAGCTCGCCGATCCGCAGCGTGCGATCGCCGTCGACGCCGGTCACCGGCAGATCGAGCTCGAGCCAGTCGGACCTGGCGTCGCGCCGCAGCTTGACGTGCGCGCGCACCGCCGGGACGTCGAGCGTGACGAGCAGGCCGTCGAACACCTCCTGCACCGTGCTGTGCGCGAGCTTGTGGTGGTAGCGCGCAGTCGTCGCGTGCGGATCGGCGTAGCTCGGCCTGGTCGCGACCACGTAGCGGGTCGGCGGCTCGCCCTCCCAGCCGAGCTCGAGCGCGCCGGTGCGATCGCTGTCGATCGTGACCAGCGTGAGCGTGTAGGGCGCGGCCGCCATCGTGGTCAGCCGGGTCTTGACCGGGACGCCGCCGATCTTCGCCACCAGCTTGGCGCGCATCGGATACGGCCGGTCGCTCCAGAACACCAGGTGGGCGTGGGTCGGCAGGGTGTCGCCGGCGCGCGGCGCCCAGCCGGCCTCGCCGTTGCACGCGGAGAACGCGGCGGCGGGCCGGGGCTGCAGCGCGACGGCGACGGCGACGGCGACGAGCGCGAGCTTCATCGCGTTACGATGCGCGATGCGATCGGCTAGCGCAACACGGCGAGGATCTCGAGCACGGTCCACGCCACCACGCCGGTCGCCGCGGCGGAGACCAGCACCGGCTCGATCACCGCCTGCACGAGGCCGCGCCGGCCGAGCGCGGCGTGTGCGCGATGAGCGATCCGCTCCGCGCCGGTCGGATCGATGTCGAGCGCGGGCAAGTCGCGCGCGAGCTCGGCGAGGTCGTCGTCGCTCACGCCGTCCTCCCGGGCTTGGCGGCGGGGCGCGCCGGTGCGAGCTCGCCGAGCTCGGCGGCGAGCTGGTCGCGCGCGCGCGACAGGCGCTGGCGGACCGCGTCGGCGCGCAGCCCGAGGATCTCGGCGACCTCGGCCGGCGCCATGCCCTCGACGCCGACCAGCAACGCGACCTCGCGGTACGCCGGTGCGAGCGCGCCGAACGCGCGCTCGAGCGCGAGCTGGGCCTGCGAGTCGGCGACCGCCTCGAGCGGCGAGCGCTCCGGCGCGGCGGCCTCGCCGCACAGCTCGCCGGCGAGCTGCGCGCGCACCGCCTGCGCGCGCGCCCAGCTGACGACCAGCCGGTGCGCGACCGTGAACAGCCACGGCGCCAGCCGGGTGTCGGGCGCGAGCCGCGTCGCGTGGCGGGCCAGGCGCAGGAACGTCTCCTGGAGCAGATCCTCGGCGACGTCGCGCCGCCGGGTCATGCGCGCGAGGTATCCGTACAGCTTGCGGCGGTAGGCGGTGAACACGGAGTCGAACGCGGCACGGTCGCCGCGGCGCAGGCCGTCGACCAGCGCGGCGGCTTCCGGGTCCACACCGGTACAACGCACCATCTCGCCTCGCGTGACAACCCTCGTAGGGCCGCGGTTTCACGTCACGCGACGCCATGCCCGGCGTTTGCCGGAGCATGATGGACTTCTTTCGCGCCGGCGGCACCAACATGTACATCCTGGCCGCGCTCGGGGTCGCGATCGCGATCCCGGCCGTGAAGTTCGCGCGCGCGCCCGATGCCCAGCGGCTGTCGCTGATCCGCGCGCTGACCGTGGCGCTCGTGGCCGGCTCGGTCGCCGGCACGGTGTCGGGGATCGCGATGACGTTTCACGGCATCGCGGGCAATCCGCACGTGCTCGAGAACCCGCTGCCGATCCTGCTCCAGGGCTGTGCCGAGTCGCTGACCAACCTGATCCTCGGCCTGGGCCTGGTGCTGCTCGCGTGGATCCTGGTCGCGGTCGGCGTGCGCCGCATGCCCAAGGCCGGGCTCTAGCCGCGCTAGCAGCTGAACCCGCCCTGGCACTCGCCGTACTCGGCGTAGACCTTCTCGAGCTCGGGGAACTGCTTGAGCCGGCGGAACTCGGGGAACTGCCAGCCGGTGCTGTCGGCCTTCTGGCCGACGAAGAACACCAGGTTCTTGCCCTGCAGCTCGACCGTGTGCGCGCGCTTGTCGTCGTAGGCGCACGTGATCTGGTTGACCTTGGCGAGGAACTCCTTGCGCGCCGCCGGCGTCTTGTTGAACATGTGCAACGTCCCGGTGACCAGCGCCTCGCGGCCGGCGAACTCGGTGTACACCATGCTGCAGTACGAGCCGGGGTCGCTGCTGTCGCGCTGGGACGCCGGCATGATCTTGGCCTGCTCGGCGAAGTGCGCGTCGAACCCCTTGTGATCGATCCGGCACGCGATCTTCGACTTCAGCAGGTCGTTGACCTCGTCGCAGTTCTTGGCGTTGTCGCTGTACTCCGCCGTGTTCTTGAGCTCGTCGTACTCGAAGCACGGCCAGAACAGGATCGGGTCGCGGTGCCAGTCGACCCGGCCGTGCTCGCCGTAGCAGTCGCGGTTGACGTCGAAGTGAGAGCCACCCGAGCTGGCCAGGACCGGCGCGTTCGCGCCGCCACCGGACGACGGCGAGGCGCTGGCCGAGCTCGACGACGAGAGCCCGTGGCTGAGCGAGAAGCCGGCGGTGCACCCGGCGAGCAACACCAATGCGATGCGATTCATTGGACCTCCGCATGGAGTGGGGCGACCCCGATCGGATTTGCGCATCGCGTGCAACTGCCGGACACGGGCGGCCAATTTGTTGCAACCTGCGGCGCGCTCGCACATCTATGGGTTCATGCTTCGCTCGCTCGCGCTCGCCGCCGTGGTCGCCGCGCTCGCCGGATGTGAGACCCACGACGCCGAGGCCGATCCGCCGGCGCACGGCTCGTCGGCCGCGCAGGACGCGCTGTGCGCGAGCGTGATGGTGCGCGCGCGGACGTGCACCGACGACTTCGTGCCCGCGCTGATCGACGCGCGGGCGCGCCGCGACGTGCCGCCCGGCTTCGCGGCGCGCGTCGCCGCCGATCGCGACGGCGCGATCCGCGACGCGCTGGTCGAGTGGGGCCAGGACGACGCCGCGTGCGATCGGATCGCGGGCGCGCTGCCCGACGACGCGTGGCTGTCCGCCCAGGCGTGCCTCGCGGTCGACACCTGCGGCGGATTCGCACGCTGCATCGTGCCGGTGTTCGAGAAGCACTTCACGAACTAGCTCATTACTTGCCGCTCGCGCGCGGCGCGTGCTACGGCCAGAGGGCGTTGCCCGACGACCAGCAGCAAGGCACCGGCGCCGGCCGCGGCGTGCTGTACATCGCGTTCGCGAAGTTCTACTTCATGATCGCCGGGATGGTCGTGCAGTTCCGGCTGCCGGTCATCCTGCCCACCGCGGTGTTCGGCGCGTACTCGCTGGTCAACAGCATCGCGTCCTGGTTCAACAACGTCGCGGTCACCGGCACGATCCAGGCGGTCTCGAAGTTCGCCGCGGAGGAGCCGGGCAAGGCGCGCGCGGTCCAGCACGCCGGCCTGCGCATGCACCTCCGGCTCGGCCTGCCGATCGCGCTGGTGTTCATCGCGGCCGCGCCGCTGGTCGCGCGGTTCATTCTCGACGACCCCAGCAAGACGATGCCGCTGATGCTCGCGGGCCTGATCATCGGCGGCTACTCGTTCTACGCGACGTTCATCGGCACCGCGAACGGCCTGCGCCAGTTCAACAAGCAGGCCGGGCTCGACATCTCGTTCGCGACGCTGCGCACCGCCGGCCTGCTCGGCATGGCGATCGCCGGGTTCGGCGTGGTCGGCGTGATCGGCGGCTGGGTCGCCGCGGTCGGCGGCATCCTGATCTTGTCGGTCGCGTGGATCGGCCTGCCGCGCACGCGCGAGCGGCTGTCGGTGAGGCCGATGTTCGGCTACTTCACCGCGGTCGCGGTCTACCTCGTGCTGTTCAACGGCGTGATGTTCGCCGACTCGATCCTGGTGAAGCGCCTGATGAGCCAGTACTACCAGACGCACGCCGCGGCCGGCAGCGCGAGCACGCTGGCCGACGTCCAGGTCGCGTACTACGCGGCCGTCCAGAACCTCGGGCGCGTGTCGTACCAGCTGATCATCGCGGCGACGTTCGTCGTGTTCCCGCTGGTGTCGCGCTCGACGTTCACCGACGACCGCGAGACCACGCGGCGCTACATCCAGGTCACGACCCGCTACTCGCTGATGTTCGCGATGGTGATCGGCGTCATCATGGCGTCGCGCCCGGTCGACGCGCTCGCGCTGCTCTACAAGCCCGACTACGCGGCGGCCGGCGGCCCGGCGCTGGTCGCGCTCGGCTTCGGCAACGTCGCGTTCTCGATGTTCGCGATCGCCGGCACGATCCTCAACAGCGCGCGGCTGACCCGCGCCGCGATCGTGTCGGCGGGGATCACGCTCGCCGCGGCGGTGATCGGCAACTACATCGCGATCCCGCTCGCGGCCGGATCGGGGCACGTGCTCGAGGTCGCGGCGTCGGTCACCGGCGGTGCGATGCTGCTCGGCGCCGTGGTCTCGGGCTGGCAGCTCCACCGCCACCTCGGGGCGAGCCTGCCGCTCGCGAGCCTGGCGCGCATCGCGATCGCGACCGCGGTGGCGTACGCGGTCGGCCACTGGTTCCCGCTGCACGGCAAGCTGATGACGCTGGTCGCGGCCGTCGCGATCGGCGTGACGTTCCTGATCGTGCTGGTCGCGACGCGCGAGCTCGGCAAGCGCGACCTCGAGGCGATCAAGCAGGTGCGCCGTAACCGCGCGCCGGGAGGAGACGTGCCATGAGAAGCTTTCTCATCTTGCTGGTCGCGGGCTGCGGCCAGCTCGCCGCGGCGCAGGGCGAGGCGCTCGACGATACGGTCCGCGCGTTCAACGACGACATGACCTGGGCGAAGTTCGACGTCGCCGCCGCGCACCTGCCGCCCGCGCAGCGCGTCCAGTTCATCGACGACTGGGAGGACCGCAGCAAGGACCTCCACGTCACCGGCTACACCGTGGTCAAGGTGGTCCAGAAGGGCGCGACCGAGGCCCGGGTCGAGGTCAAGCTCGAGTGGTACAAGGAATCCGAAGGTACGGTGCACGAGACCTACGCGCAGCAGATCTGGGAGCGCCACGGCAAGCTCTGGCTGCTGGTCGACGAGGCCCGGCTGCGCGGCCCGGAGATGCCCGGGCTGCTCGAGCCGATGATGAAGGACGTCCAGGCGACCAAGTGAGCGTCCGCCCTCGGGGCCTGGTAACATTCCGGCCACGTGTCGCAGAGCGACTTCGTCAGCCGGGGCCAGGCGCTGGTCGCCGCCGGGCAGTTCCAGGAGGCCGTCAAGGTCTGCCGGCTCGGCCTGCTCGGACGTCCGACCACGGTCGAGGGCCGGATCGTGCTCGGCCTGGCGCTGCTCGGGCTCAAGCGGTTCGACGAGGTCCTGGCCGAGATGCGGGTCGCGCTCGAGCTCGATCACGCGTCGATCGCGGCACACTGCCTCAAGGCCGAGGCGCTGCTCAAGAAGGGCGACACCGCCGCGGCGATCGAGACGCTCCACCTGGCGCGCAACCTCGCGCCCGGCGATGCGCGCGTCATGCTCCTGCTCGGCCAGGCCGAGCAGAACAGCGGCCGCGCGGCGGCGCCGAGCACGGTGCATCCGGCGGTCGGCTTTGTCGGCGGCGACACCAAGAACTATCCGAGCCACGCGGCGATCGGCGAGGAGGACTCGGGCGGCGGCTATACCCGGCCGACCTCGCTGGCGGCGCCGGGTGCGCTGCGCAAGTCGGATCCCAAGCTCGCGCTGCCGTCGGAGGCCGAGCTCGCGGTCGGCGACAAGTCCGGGACGGTCGAGGTCGATCCGGATCTCGAGGGCGTGC
>Ga0335081_10004459_pt1 | contig 22074 bp, 20 predicted proteins | sample Lox_Sample_35_FD_206713 | JGI IMG/M metagenome (GOLD analysis project Ga0335081, IMG submission 206713) | Soil microbial communities from Loxahatchee National Wildlife Refuge, Florida, United States - Lox_Sample_3.5 | ecosystem: Environmental > Terrestrial > Soil > Wetlands | place: USA... | reverse complement strand
CGACAACCTCTATGGTTATTTCCCCCAAACTCCCCAGGACATTAGTGCATAGTTGATTCAAGCGTTTATTTGTCCATTGCGTCGGACCTGGGTTTCTATACGTCGTAAAACGAGTTTCGAAATCCGCCGTTTCGCCCACGTACACGGAGCGAGAGCCATCCAATTTTTCAACGGAAATTCTGTATACCTGTGCGCCAGTGGTAAAAGGAAAATCCAACTTACCTTTTCTGTCCAATTTGACAGTGCCTAATGTTCGCCATTTCAACCGCACCGTTGCATTAATCTCACCATCCATTTCTCACACCGGCAAATTATCGTGTTTCCTGCCCGGCATCTCGACCTTCTTGCCCTTGAGCATCGCCAGCGCCCGCGCCAGCCGCCGCCGCGTCGAGTGCGGCATGATCACGTCGTCGATATAGCCGCGCTCGGCGGCGACGAAAGGCGACAGAAAGCGGTCCTCGTATTCCTTGGTGCGCGCCGCGATCTTGTCCTTGTCGCCGATGTCGGCGCGGAAGATGATCTCGACCGCGCCCTTGGCGCCCATCACCGCGATCTGCGCCGTCGGCCAGGCATAGTTGACGTCGCCGCCGACGTGCTTCGACGCCATCACGTCATAGGCGCCGCCGAAGGCCTTGCGGGTGATCACCGTCACCAGCGGCACCGTGCACTGGCTGTAGGCGAACAGCAGCTTGGCGCCGTGCTTGATCAGGCCGTTGTATTCCTGCGCGGTGCCGGGCAGGAAGCCGGGCACGTCGACGAAGGTGACGATGGGAATGCCGAAGGCGTCGCAGAAGCGCACGAAGCGCGCGGCTTTGCGCGAGGCGTCGCTGTCGAGCACGCCGGCCAGCACCATCGGCTGGTTGGCGACGAAGCCGACGGTGCGGCCCTCGATGCGGCCGAAGCCGGTGACGATGTTCTTCGCATACGCAGACGACAGCTCGAAGAAGTCGCCCTCGTCGGCGACTTTGAGGATCAGCTCCTTGATGTCGTAGGGCTTGTTCGGATTGTCGGGGATCAGCGTGTCGAGCGATTGGTCGATGCGGTCGCCCGCGTCCTGCGTCGGCCATTGCGGCACGCCGGCCTCGTTGTTCGACGGCAGGAAGTCGATCAGCCGCCGCATCTGCAGCAGGCATTCGACGTCGTTCTCAAAGGCGCCGTCGGAGACGCCCGATTTGGTGGTATGCACGCTAGCGCCGCCGAGCTCTTCCGCCGTGACCACTTCATTGGTCACGGTCTTCACCACGTCCGGGCCGGTGACGAACATGTAGCTGGTGTCGCGCACCATGAAGATGAAATCGGTCATGGCCGGCGAATAGACGTCGCCGCCGGCGCAGGGGCCCATGATGACGGAAATCTGCGGGATGACGCCGGACGACAACACGTTACGCTTGAACACCTCGCCATAGCCGCCGAGCGCCGCGACGCCCTCCTGGATGCGCGCGCCGCCGGCGTCGAACAGGCCGACGATCGGGCAGCGCGCCTTCATCGCCATGTCCTGCACCTTGATGATCTTCTGCGCGTGCGCCTCCGAGAGCGAGCCGCCGAACACGGTGAAGTCCTTGGAGAACAGATAGACGGCGCGGCCGTTGACCGTGCCCCAGCCGGTGACCACGCCGTCGCCGGGGATTTTCGTCTTCTCCATGCCGAATTCGGCGGAGCGGTGCTCGACGAACATGTCGAACTCCTCGAACGAGCCCTTGTCGAGGAGGAGTTCGATGCGCTCGCGCGCGGTCAATTTGCCGCGCTTGTGCTGGGCCTCGATGCGCGCCTTGCCGCCGCCCAGGCGCGCCTCTTCCCGCCGCCGTTCCAGCCTGTCGAGGATGTCCTTCATGTCCGCCCCATTTAACCGGCTGCAAAAGGCATACCATGGCCCCGTCGTCCCGGGCGAGCCGACCGACCTCTCACGGCCTCATGGTGAGGAGCGCCGATAGGCGCGTCTCGAACCATGGGGCCGCCCCATCCTTCGAGACGGCGCTCCGCGCCTCCTCAGGATGAGGCGGAGAAAGGCTTGGCATTGCCGCGCATCCCTGCTTAGAAGCGCCTCAAATGGCAACCAATGCCGAACTCATCCAGCAGGGCCTCATCCACCACCGGGCGGGCCAGGTGGCGCTGGCCATGGACCGCTATACCGAGGCGCTGCGCAACGACCCGCAGAACATCGACGCGCTCTATTACATCGCGGTGATCGCCTGCCAGGAGGGCCAGTTCCAGCAGGGCATCGATCTCGCCCGCCGCGCGCTCGGCTACCAGCCGCGGCAGGCGCGCGCCCATAATCTGGTCGGCCAGGCGCTGCACCGGCAGGGCAAGATCAAGGATGCGCTGGAGGCCTTCGACACCGCGCTCGTCTGCGACATCAATTTCGCCGAGGCCTACGGCAACCGCGCCAACATGCTGAGCGAGCTCGGCCGCCACGCCGAGGCGCTGTCGAGCTTCGACCGCGCGCTGGCGCTCAATGCCAATGCGGTACACGACTGGCTCAACCGTGGCGCCACGCTGCACGCCATGGGCCGCCTGGACGAGGCGGTCGAAAGCTACGACCGCGCGCTCGCGCTCGACGCGGACTTCGCGGTGGCGCATTTCAACCGCGCCAATGTGCTGCACGAGCAGAGCCGCTTCGAAGAGGCGCTCGCCGGCTACGACCGGGCGCTGGCGCTGGCGCCCAAGGCGGCGGAGATGCACCTGGCGCGCGGCTACGCGCTCAAAGGTCTGGGGCGGCTGGACGAGGCGCTGGCGGAAGCCGACACGGCGGCCGAGCTCAAGCCGGCTTTGCCGCAGCCCCAGCGCGGCCGCGCCGCCATGCTGTCCGCGCTCGGCCGCAACGAGGACGCGCGCGCGGCGAACGAGAAGGCGGCGGCGCTGGAGACGGAATTGGCGGACAAAGCGAAGGCGGCCGCCGACAAGCCGGCGTGATTTCGGCTTCACAGGACCGCCATGAAAGCGGCATAATGGCAATGCCTCGGGGGGACCACGCGAGGATATTGTCCATGAACACCGCCAAACATACCGCGCCGCGCCTTGCCACGCCGACCGACCTCGGCGCCGATGCCACCAGGGACATCGCCGGAGCGCTTAACGCGCTGCTCGCCGATACCTTCGCGCTTTATCTCAAGACCAAGAACTTCCACTGGCACATGACCGGGCCGCATTTCCGCGACTACCACCTGCTGCTCGACGAGCAGGCCGACCAGATCTTCGCCATGACCGACGTGCTGGCCGAGCGCGTGCGCAAGGTCGGCGCGCCGACGCTGCGCTCGATCGGCGACATTTCGCGCCAGCAGCGCCTCGCCGAGAACGACGCGCCCTATGTCGATCCCGACGACATGATGGCGGAATTGCGCGACGACAATCAGCGTTTCGTCACCGCCATGCGCGAGGCGCACGATGTCTGCGACGAGCATGGCGACGTCGCCACGACCAGCCTGCTCGAGGTCTATATCGACGAGACCGAAAGGCGCGTTTGGTTCCTCTACGAGGCCGGCCGCCGCGGCGATCCGTCAGGGCATTAGCCGCGCGCGAGTGCGCGGCGGCCGCTAGGATTTGGCTTCCGAACGCAGAATGCGGCCGGCAAGGTTCGGCCCAGACTCGGCGAATGCCGCCTGCAAGGCCAACGTCAACCGCGTCAACTGAGATGCTGATCGACCCAATCCCGAACCGCCTGTTCGGTCGCGTCGCCGAACAGGTGATCGGGGCAGTCTGTGGTACCGATATTGCCAGGCGCAAAGCGATGGCCGGTCACTTTGCTCTTCGGTATGTCATAGGTCGCCATCAGCCAGCGGACCAAAGCGATGCTCGATTGCTCCTGAGCCGGCGCCATCCGCTGACCTTCGACCGCGACGTGTTCGATACCGATTGAACGGGCATTGGCCGCCTTGGCGTGCCAAGCGGCGTCACCGTCATCGACCATCTGATAGATATCGCCGTTGCGGTCGATGATGTAATGAGCCGACACCCGTTTACCGGTTGTGTTGAGGAAGGTGTTGATGGCGCCTTGCGCGGTCGGACCGTCGGTGAAGTGCAGCACGACCATGTCAATCGCCGTACCGTTGCGTGAACTGTGGTTCGGACTCTGGATGAATTGCTTGATCGGCGGTTTTTGCACGTCGGCATCCGGTCCGTGACCGGGATCAGAATCGTCGGCCGGCGTTGTCAAACCGCCGCCGCCCACATTGTCAGGTTTGTTGAGCGAAGAACCGGGCGCGCTGTCCTTCACGAAGCTCGCGCCGCCGACAACTGTGAAATCGACTTTCATGACGCCGACCGTGGGGTCAACGCCGAGGGATTGGAAGGCACTCTCGGTCAGATCGATCGCAGCATGCGAAGGCGCGAATTTAGAAGGGCCAAGATCGATCAGCGGCAGGCTGATCTCTCCTTCGGTATCGCGATTGGTGACCCGCACCATTGTGTTCCAGGGCAACCGTGGAATCGGGCTGCCGTCGGTCTTGGGATGATTAAACCCGTCCATCGGTAGCGCGCAGCCCATCAGGTTCGGATTGTCGACCGTAGACACGCCGCTCGCGGTCTGGCCATTGTCGCTGGCATCGTTGGGACCGCCGAACCACGTTGCGCTCACATTACGCACAACGATGTCATTGTCGACGACCTCCGCCGTGAACGGGAACGACCCGTCGCCACGCAAAATGCGCGGCTCCGTGTTCGTGGTTGCCGCAGGAAGTGTCGACGCCGGAGCGGCCGCACTCCAATCGCCCGGGATAGTCGGCGGGGCCGTCTGCGCGATCTTGCGGGTGAACGCTTCGATGAAATCCGCGCCGACATAGCCGGCGGCAGCAATGCCGAGCAGAACTTGAACATTATCGGAACTGAAGTGCAGTAACTTGTCGATACCGAGGGCCAGCGCCGCCACGACGCCAGCAATAAATCCGATGACCATGCTCACGACTAATCTACTCGCGAGAAATAGATCGTCGGATGACGCACTACTGCTGTCAGCGAAGTCATTGAGCTTCTTAAGGCCGGCGACGGCGCGGGCTCCTTGCCCGACCATGCCGAGAAGACCGCTTACCGCCAACACGCTAAGCAATTCACCTGCGCTGAATTGGGCTGGGTCTGCCATGGCCATTCTCACTCACTGATGCAACAAGTGGCACTCGCCTGCTATGGCGGCTAACGCTTTTGGCTACGCCGGTGTGACCCGTGACTTTTGGCGCCGCCGTCGGGCGGCGGTGGCGGTGGCTGCTGAATAGGCTGTCTGGTCACGATGGCTTGCGCCGGCTTTTTGATCCGGCTGAAGGGCGTGGCGGAAGCACCGGAACGGGCGGCGAGATTGCGGCCGAAAGCTTCGAGAAAATCAGTGCCCCCGTAACCGGCTGCCGCCAAGCCGACAAGAACCTGGGTGTTGTGAAAATCGATTTGCATTAAATCGAGCGACAGGGCCGCGACCATGCCGGCGACGAAGCCGATGACGAGACTGACGAAAAAGCGGCTCGGGCTGAAATCGTCGAAGGTGCGGGTGCCGTTCGCGCGCGCCTTATCGGAAAGCTTTTTAATCCCGCCTAAGGCTCTGACCACTTGTCCGGCCGAGCCCAGCATTCCTGCGAGCGCAAGCGCGCTCAAGACCTCGGTTGCACCGTCGGCCATGGTCGTCCCCCGGGAAACCGCGTCGCCGCCGCGCAATGGTTTTTGTTCTTGGCGCGGACAATGAAAGTTTACGACCAGCTACAACCCGAATGCAAGCACAGATTGTAGTTGGCAGTGCCGCTACTGAACGTGCTTCAGCACCTCCGCCGCGGCCTGCATCTCGCCGAAGCGATAGTCGCGGCGGGCAAGCGCGATCTCGTCGCGGCCCCACTGCGACATCTGCCAGTCTTCGTCGACATGGGCGGCGGCCCAGGCGGCCTCCACGTCGAGCGCGCCTTCGGCCAGCGCCAGCGCGATGAGCGCCGAGCCGGTCAGCGCCGTGATCGACGACACCGCGCCCAGCCGCCAAATATCTTTCATGTTCCCTGTTTCGCCAGGAATGGCGGAGCGCATGGCGGCGATGGCTTCTGTCGGCTGCGCCACGTGCACGACGCCCTGCGCCAACACAAAGCGAGCGCCGAATTTTTCGTGCGCCCAGGCCAGCACCGGGTCCCAGTGTTGCGCCTGGCGCGCGACCAGGCCTTCCGGGGCCTCGGCGCGATAGAACAATAAATCGCTGCCGAGATATTGTTCGACTTCGGCGGCGAGCGCATCCGGCTTTTCCGCCGCCGCGTCGATCACCGCGTTGGCCAGCCGCGTGAGCGGCATGCGCGCCGGGTCGATCTCGTCTTGCTGCGCGTTCCATTCCGCGGCAATCGCTTGCGCCAGCGTGCGCGCGGGCGCCGAGAGCGGCTTGCGCGCCGGCGTAAACACCGGCTTGCCGTCGAGCCGCACAGGGAAGCGATTTTGGCCGCCCTCGCCCACCGTGGCTTGGCGGTAGAAGCGCTTGGGCAGACGATGGCGCACGGAACGGCGCGCCGACTCCGTCGGGTCGAGCGGCTGGTTTTCGAAAATCTCGGTAAAAATGTCCCGCATCTGTCTTGTCTGATTGTGCGCCGCAATAGGAGCGGTATTGGACGGCTTTGATTTAGGGCAATGACGAGTTCCGCCGCTTATATAGTCATATCAAGTTGGCGCCATACGCCTGTTTCGGCCTTGTTACTGCCCCTTTCAGGGAGCGAAAAGGCAAGCGATGACTTGTAGTTGATAGGGCTGTGCCCGTACGGAAGGATAGGTAGCCTTGCGGGGTTCTAACCCATAATATCCGCCTCCGGATTCGCTGCCGGACAACAAGGCCGATCCGGGGGAAGGCCAGCCGCCAGGCTGTAACGCGACACCGTTTCAAGACGACCGGCGTAGCGGGGCGCGTTCTGAGGAGTCGATGAAGAATACCGACATTTCTGCCCCCGGCTATTTCCACAAGGTCGTGGATTGCCAGTATGCCTGTCCGGCGCACACCCCGGTGCCCGAATATATCCGCTTGATCGCGCACGGGCGTTACTCCGACGCCTACATGATCAATTGGCAGTCGAATGTGTTTCCGGGAATTCTCGGGCGCACCTGCGACCGCCCCTGCGAGCCGGCCTGCCGGCGCGTGCGCGTCGAGGACGAGCCGGTGGCGATCTGCCGCCTGAAGCGCGTCGCCGCCGACTACAAAGACGACATCAAGGACCGGCTGCCGAAACCGGCGGCGCGCAAGAACGGCAAGCGCGTGGCCCTCGTCGGCGGCGGCCCAGCCTCGCTCACGGTGGCGCGCGATCTGGCGCCGATCGGCTACCACTGCGTGGTGTTCGACGCCGACCCGCAGGCGGGCGGCATGATCCGCACCCAGATCCCGAAGTTCCGTCTGCCTGACAGTGTCATCGACGAGGAATGCGGCTACATCCTCGATCTCGGCGTCGAATTCCGCGGCGGCGCCCGCATCGACAGCATGAAGGCGCTGCTCGCCGAGAACTTCGACGCCATCTTCGTCGGCTCCGGCGCGCCGCGCGGACGCGACCTCGACATTCCCGGCCGCAAGGAAGCGGCCAAGAACATCCATATCGGCATCGACTGGCTCTCCTCGGTGTCATTCGGCCACACCTCCAAGATCGGCAAGCGCGTGGTCGTGCTCGGCGGCGGCAATACCGCCATGGACTGCTGCCGCTCGGCGCGCCGTCTCGGCGGCGAGCAGGTGGACGTGGTGGTGCGTTCGGGCTTCGAAGAGATGAAGGCGTCGCCTTGGGAAAAGGAAGACGCCATGCACGAGGGCATCCCGATCCACAATTACCTGGTGCCGAAGCAATTCACGCACGACAACGGCAGACTCACCGGCATCACCTTCGAGAAGGTGAAGGCCGAGTACGACGCCAAGGGCCGCCGCAAGCTGGTGCCGGCCGGCGAGCCGGAGCAGCACTTCCCCTGCGACGACGTGCTGGTGGCGGTCGGCCAGGAAAACGCCTTCCCCTGGATCGAGCGCGACGCCGGCATCGAATTCAACGAATGGGGCCTGCCCAAGCTCGACGAGACGACGTTCCAATCGACCAATCCGAAGGTGTTCTTCGGCGGCGATAGCGCCTTCGGGCCGAAGAACATCATCTGGGCGGTGGCGCACGGCCACGAGGCCGCGGTGTCGATCGACAAAATGCTCAATGGCGAGGACATCGCCGACCGCCCTGCTCCCGCGGTCGAGCTGATCAGCCAGAAGATGGGCATCCACGAGTGGTCCTACGACAACGACGTGGCGCTCGACCATCGCTACAAAGTGCCGCTGCGCGACAAGGTGGTGGCGCTCAAGGACATCAAGGCGGAAGTCGAGCTCGGCTTCGACCTCGAGCTGGCGATGAAGGAAGCCCATCGCTGCCTGAACTGCGACGTGCAGACGGTGTTCTCGGCGCAGCTCTGTATCGAGTGCGACGCCTGCGTCGACATCTGCCCGATGGACTGCATCACCTTCACGCCGAACGGCGAGGAGGCCGAGCTGCGCACGCGGCTGTCGGCGCCGTCGCATAACCTCACCCAGGATCTCTATGTCCAGGACGGGCTGAAGACCGGCCGCGTCATGGTGAAGGACGAGGACGTCTGTCTCCACTGCGGCCTGTGCGCCGAGCGTTGCCCGACCGGCGCCTGGGATATGCAGAAATTCTTGCTCGATATGACTCACGCAGGATCTCAATGCCGACCGCCACGCCGATCAGCCGCGTAAACGACTTCGTCGTCCGTTTCGCCAACGTCAACGGCTCCGGCTCCGCCAGCGCCAACGAGATGTTCGCGCGCGCCATCCTGCGCATGGGCATTCCGGTGGCGCCACGCAACATCTTCCCGTCCAACATCCAGGGCCTGCCGACCTGGTACGAGGTGCGCGTGTCGGAAGCCGGCCACCTCGGCGCACGCGGCGGCACCGATTTGATGGTGGCGATGAACCCGCAGACCTTCGACAAGGACATCGCCGGCATCGAGCCGGGCGGCTACCTGCTCTACGATTCGACCAAGCCGCTGCCGGCCTCGAAATTCCGCGACGACCTCACCGTGATCGGCGTGCCGCTGACCGCGATCTGCAATCGCGAATACACCGATCCGCGCCAGCGCCAGCTGTTCAAGAACATCATCTATGTCGGCGTGCTCACCGCCATGCTCGATATGGACGTGAAGGTGGTCGAGCAGCTGATCGGCGAGCAGTACAAGGGCAAGGACAAGCTGATCGAGCCGAACATCAAGGCGCTGCATATCGGGCGCGACTACGCGACGCTCAATCTGAACTGCCCCATTGGCTTGCGCTTGCGCAAAAGCGACAAGGTCGGCGACCGCATCTTCATCGAGGGCAATTCGGCCGCCGCGCTCGGCGCGGTCTATGGCGGCGCCACGGTCTGCGCCTGGTATCCGATCACGCCCTCGTCCTCGCTCGCCGACGCCTTCACCCGCCATTGCGCCAAGCTGCGCATCGACCCCGAGACCAAGCAGGCCAAATACGCCATCATCCAGGCCGAGGACGAGCTCGCCTCGATCGGCATCGTGATCGGCGCCGGCTGGAACGGCGCGCGCTCGTTTACCGCCACCTCCGGCCCCGGCATCTCGCTGATGCAGGAGTTCATCGGGCTTGCTTATTTCGCCGAGATCCCGGCGGTGATCTTCGACGTGCAGCGCGCCGGCCCCTCGACCGGCATGCCGACGCGCACGCAGCAATGCGACATCATCTCCTGCGCCTATGCCTCGCACGGCGACACCAAGCACGTGCTGCTGTTCCCGGAGGATCCGGCGGAGGCGTTCGAATTCGCGGCGCTCGCCTTCGATCTCGCCGACCGGCTGCAAACGCCGATTTTCGTCATGCTCGATCTCGATATCGGCATGAACCATCGCCTCTCCAAGCCGCTGGCCTGGGACGACACGCGCGCCTACGACCGCGGCAAGGTGATGACGGCGGCGGAACTGGAAGCCGGCAAGGAGTTCGGCCGCTATCTCGACGTCGATGGCGACGGCATCGCCTATCGCACCTATCCGGGCACGCATCCCACCAAGGGCTCGTTCTTCACCCGCGGCACCTCGCGCGACCGTTACGCGCGCTACACCGAGGAAGGCGCGCCCTACGTCGACAACATGCAGCGGCTGATCCGCAAATTCGACACCGCCAAGGACCTGGTGCCGCGGCCGTTGCAGGCCAATTCCGCGAAACCCACCAAATACGGCGTAGTCTATTACGGCTCGACCGCGCCGGCGATGGACGAGGCGATCGCCATGATCGAGGCGCGCGGGCATGCCGTGGACCGGCTGCGCGTGCGCGCCTTCCCGTTCCACTCCTCGGTCAACAGCTTTGTCGCCGGCCACGACTTTATCTTCGTGGTCGAGCAGAACCGCGACGCGCAATTGCGCTCGCTGATCGTCAATGAATGCGGCATCGATCCGGTGCGGCTGGTGCCGATCAACCATTACGACGGCACGCCGATCACCGCCCGCTTCATCGCCAAGGCGATCGGCGACCATCTCGACAAGCTGACAATGAAAGCGGTGAAGGTGACGTCATGACCTATCTCGCCAAGCCGAAATTCCACCACCCCGAGCTGCCGAAGAATTCGCTCGGCTACACTCACCGCGACTACGAGGGCACGGTGTCGACGCTGTGCGCCGGCTGCGGACATGATTCGATCACGGCGGCGATCATCCAGGCCTGCTTCGATCTGGCGATCGAGCCGCACCGCGTGGCCAAGATTTCCGGCATCGGCTGCTCGTCGAAGACGCCGACCTATTTTCTCGGCAATTCACACGGCTTTAATTCGGTGCACGGCCGCATGCCGTCGGTGCTCACCGGCGCCAATTTGGCCAACCGCGACCTGATCTATCTCGGCGTCTCCGGCGACGGCGACTCGGCCTCCATCGGGCTTGGCCAGTTCGCGCATTGCCTACGGCGTGGCGTCAACATGGTCTATATCGTCGAGAACAACGGCGTCTACGGCCTGACCAAGGGCCAGTTCTCGGCGACCGCCGACCGCGGCTCGAAGTCGAAGCGTGGCATGATGAACACCGACAATTCGATCGACCTCGTGGCCATGGCGCTGCAGCTCGGCGCTTCGTTCGTCGCCCGCTCGTTCTCTGGCGACAAGCATCAGCTGGTGCCGATCATTGCGGCGGCGATCGCACACAAGGGCGCGGCCTTCATCGATGTGATCTCGCCGTGCGTTGCCTTCAACAACCACGCCGGCTCGACCAAGAGCTTCGATTTCGTGCGCGAGCACAATGAAGCGGTCAATCGCCTCGACTTCATGCCGAGCCGCATGCCGATCGAAGTGAAATACGAGCCGGGCACGGTCGAGGTGGTCGAGCAGCATGACGGCTCCAAGCTGGCGCTGCGCAAGCTCGCCGCCGACTACGACCTGCACGACCGCACGGCTGCCTTGGGTTTCCTGCAGCACCACGCCGCCAAGGGCCAGATCGTCACCGGGCTCTTGTACATGGACGACGAGCCGCAGGACCTGCACGAGCATCTGCATACGGTCGACGGCCCGCTCAATAAGTTGAGCGAGAAAGAGCTGTGCCCCGGGCAAGCGGCGCTGGACAAGATCAACGCTAGCTTGCGGTAAGTTTCCAACACTGTCATTCCGGGGCGCCGTGGAGCGGCGAACCCGAAATCCATAACCCCAGCGCTACGGAGTATGGATTCCGGGTCCGGCCCTGCGGGCCGTCCCGGAATGACGAGGAATGTAGCAATGGAATTCCGCCAACTCGGCCGCTCGAGCTTACGCATCGCGCCCTTGGTGCTGGGCGGCAATGTGTTCGGCTGGAACGTGGACGAGAAGGCCTCGTTCGCCATCCTCGATGCTTTCGTCGATGCCGGTTTCAACGCCATCGACACCGCCGATTCCTATTCGCGCTGGGTGCCGGGGCACACGGGCGGCGAATCGGAGACCATCATCGGCAATTGGCTCAAGACAAGCGGCAAGCGCGCCAAGGTCGTGATCGCCACCAAGTTCGGCGAGGACATGGGCGAAGGCCGCAGCCTGAAAAAGGATTATGTGATCCGCGCCGCCGAGGCTTCGCTCAAGCGGCTGCAAACCGACTGCATCGATCTCTATCAGACGCATTTCGACGACGAAGTCACACCGGTCGAAGAAACCCTGCAGGGCTACGCGCAACTGATCGCGCAGGGCAAAGTGCGCGCCATCGGTGCCTCCAACCTGTCGCCCGAGCGGCTCAAGGCCTCGCTCGCCGCCAGCAAGAAGCTCGGCCTGCCACGCTACGAGTCGCTGCAGCCGCTCTACAATCTGTCGGACCGCAAAGAGTTCGAGACCGAATACGCGCCGATCGCGCGGGCGGAAGGACTCGGCGTCATCAATTATTATGCGCTCGCCGCCGGCTTTCTCACCGGCAAATACCGCTCGCTGGACGTGGCGCTCAAGCATCCCGGCCGCGGCGGCCGCCTCAAGCGCTACGCCGACGCGCGCGGCTTCGGCATTTTGAAGGCGCTCGATGCGGCGGCGGCGCGGCATGACGCGACGCCGGCGCAGGTCGCGATTGCCTGGCTGATCGCGCAGCCGCTGATCACCGCGCCGATCGCCAGCGCCACCAGCCTCAAGCAGCTTGCCGAGATCATGCAGGCGCCGCGGATCAAGCTGACGGCAGATGACTTGGCGGCGCTCGATCAAGCAAGCGCCGGATAAAGGTGAAGGGCGCCCCGCGCGGCACACGAGGCGCCCTCCCTTCAGACAACGCACGCACGAAGCTTATGATGCGGCGGCGTCCTGCTTCTCGTACCAGGGCGCGTGCAGGACCGCGCGGTTGAGCTCCAGGTAGCTCTTGAGGTTCGACAGTACGAGCGGCCAGCCGTTGCTGATCGACTCGAACACCTTGCTGCCCTCGATGAAGTCGTCGTGGGTGACGACGAGCTTGACCTGGTCCTTCTGCTTTTCGAGATCGAACACGACGCGCGAGGGCGGCTCTTTGCCGTTGTGCGGTTCATGCATCGAGTGGAAGGTGTAGGATAGCCGCCGCGGCGCATCGTTTTCGAGGATCTTGCCTTGCAGGATCAGCTTGCCTTCGCGGTGGAATTCGATCGGCGAGCCGACTTTCCAGTCGGAGGTGGCGGCATTGCCGAACCAGAACTTCGCGGTGGCGTCGGTGTCGGTCAATGCCTTGAAAACTTTCTCCGGCGTCGAAGCGATGTAGGTGACGTAGACGAATTTCGGCTTACTCATGACTCCAGTCCTTTCTTGAGTTCACTCAGTGCCTGCAAACGGTGACGCTCGAATTTGCCGATCCAGCGCTCGGCAATGTCGTGGATCGGCAGCGGATTGAGGTAGTGCAGCTTCTCGCGGCCGTGCCTGACGGTGGCGACCAGATTGGCCTCCTCCAGAATTCCCAGATGCTTGCTTACCGCCTGCCGCGTCATGTCGAGGCGCGCGCAGAGTTGGCCCAGCGTCTGGCCGTTGTCGGCGCGCAAGCGGTCGAGCAGCTCCCTGCGGCTCGCATCGGCCAACGCCCTGAACACGTCATCCATGATCACCTTTCTTGCACGGCATAATATGCAACCGTTTGGTTGCCTGTCAAGCGGCGTTTTTGCGGCTGTGTTCCGAGCCGGGCTGGCGCGTGCAAGTGGTGGAAGAGATTTAAGGCCAAGCCTACTTACTGATTGATGCAATTGCCGATGTAGGCGTTCGGATTGCCGGTGGCGCTGGGGCCGTAGACGCCGGCCTGATGCGCGCAGCGCGCGGACTTGTCCTGGAACGTTTCGGTGCCGTGCGGGCCCGAACCGGTGGCCGGCAAATTCGGCAGGACGCGGCCGGTTTCCGGCACCAGCATTGGCGGCGGCACTTGCGGCCGCGGCGTGACCGCCTGCTGATGCGGTACCGGCAGCGGCGCCTGCGGGCCGGGTAACGGCGTGGGGTAAACCGGATTGGACGAGCCGCGGCGGGTGTCCTGCTTGACGCCGTAGCCCTTCGGCTCCGTGCCCTCGCGGCGCGGCTTGCGCACGCGCGGATGCTTCGCCGCCGCCGTACCGGGCTCGGGCTTCATGATGTTGATGGTGCCGCTATCGTCCGGCTCAATGGCGAAGGCCGGCGCGGTAAGCGCCAGCACGAGCAAGAGAATGAGCGAGCCTCGCATCCCTGACAAATAAGCGCGCGGGCGCCTCCCCGCTACTCCTCCTCCGGCGCATCGACGATGGGGTCGTAGCGCGCGGCATCGAAGCCGAGCAGGTTCCAGGTCTGCTGCATGTGCGGCGGCAACGGCGCCGAGACGTCGATGGTTCCGCCGCGCGGATGCGGCACCACGATGCGGCGCGCCAGCAGATGCAGCTTGTCCTGGATGCCGCCAGGCAGCTCCCAGTTCTCGATGTTGAAATATTTCGGATCGCCGACGATCGGATGTCCGACATGGGCCATATGAGCGCGCAGTTGATGGGTGCGGCCGGTGACCGGCTTGAGCGAGACCCAGGCAAGCTTTTGCGCCGAGGTCTCGACCACCGCGTAATATGTAACGGCATGCACGGCGTCCTTTTCGCCGTGCTTGGCGATGCGCATGAACGAGTCTTCCTCGACCTCCTGCTTGGCCAGATAAGTGGAGATGCGGCCCTGGTGCGGGCGCGGCACGCCGACGACCAGCGCCCAGTAGATCTTGCGCGCCGAGCGCGAGCGGAAGGTCTTCGATAGCGCGGCGGCGGTAAAGCGCGTCTTGGCGACCAGCAGACAGCCGGCGGTATCCTTGTCGAGCCGGTGCACCAAACGCGGGCGCTGCGCGTCGGGATGCGCGCCGCGCAAGGCGCCGAGCATGCCGTCGATGTGGCGCGTGGTGCCGGAGCCGCCCTGCACGGCAAGACCCATCGGCTTGTTGAGCACCAGCACGTCGTCGTCTTCGTAGAGCGTGATCGATTTGAGGAAGGCGCGGTCTTTCTGCGCTTGCGGCGCGTCGTCGCGCGGCGTGGGCGCTTCCAGCTTGAGCGGCGGAATGCGCACGGCCTGGCCGCTTTCGAGCCGCGCCTTCGGCTGCGTGCGCTTGCCGTTCACGCGCACTTCGCCTTTGCGGATGATGCGCTGGATGTGGCTGAACGAGAGCCCAGGAAACCGCGCCTCGAAGAAGCGGTCGACGCGCATGTTGTTCTCGTCGGCGCTGACGGTGACGGTTTGCACGCCGGCGGAGAATTGCGCGGATTTTGACTCGGCCTGCGCCGCACGCTCCGGGCGCTGAATCGATGGCGCCGGCCGCCGTCTTTCGACGGTCGCCGCTTTCGCTGCACGCACCTCGGCACGGCGGTGAAAGCGCTGCGGCTTGCCGCCACCGCGTTGCCTCGGCCCTGCCTGTTGGCGGCCGCCGCCGGGCTGGCGCGGGCCGTTGCGGCCGCGGCCGCGCCGGCTCATGCCGAACTCGCGGCGAGCTTGGCCAGCACCGGCTCGAGGCCCTCCAGCCGGTCGAGCCGCAGCTTGAACAGATCGGTCAACGCGTGGCGCAGCTCGCGCGCGTTGAGCGTGCGCTTCTCGCTGCCGCCGTTGAGCGTGTGCACTGCAAGCTGGTTGTCGCGCAGTGCGTAACGCTTGCCGGGCTCGGCGCGCGCGCCGATCAGGCCGTTGACGAAGATCGAATTCGGATGCGTCGAGGTGAACCAGTTGCCCATTTCGTAGTCGGCGGGATGGGTGTCGGCAAAATCGAAGGCGTAGAGCGGCGTCCATGCGCCATTTATTTTCGCCTCCTCCACCACGCGATCGCCTTCATCGACCAGCCGGAACGATTCGTGCGGCGTCGCCTGTTCGTCGCGCGATTCAAGCTTTAGCGGCGCGGTCAGCACGTTGCCGCCGAAACCGACGTCGACGAGGTAATCCTCGCCCTCGGCTTCGACGAACAGCAAGCAATGCGTGCGCGGGGTCCGCACCCCGGGCGGCACCGACCAGCGCACGCGCGCGGTCGCCTCCTGCACCTTGAAGCCAAGCGCGCGCAGCACATGCGCGAACAGCGAATTGTGCTCGAAGCAGTAGCCGCCGCGCCCGCCCGCGACCAGCTTGGCCTGCAGCGAGGCCGGATCGAGCCTGACCGGGCGGCCGAGCAGCGGGTCGAGATTTTCGAACGGGATCGCCTGCGGATGCAGGTTGTGCAGCGCGCGCAATGTCTCGAGCGTCGGCTTGCGCGGGCCGCCATAGCCGATGCGCCGAAAATAGCTGTTCAAGTCGATGCTCATGCCACGATCCTTGCGTGCAATTTTGTCGGCGTTACCGGCTTCAAAATCGCCGGTTTCGCGCCGTGTGGAAGACGGCCACAATCCGCACCGAGTCGGCCGTAACGCGATAGATGATGACATACGGCAATCCAGCAACGGAGAGGAAGCGAGCGCCGCCCCGGCCGGCCGAGGAGTGGCGATGTTACCAGCAAATCGGCGACTTGCCGGATACGATCGACGACCCTCGCGGCTGCGTTCGGATCGTCCTTCGCGATGTAAGAAAAAGCAGAGCTGAGATCCCGCAGAGCGCCTTTGTGATAAATGAGCCTCATGCCTTGAAGCGCGCGAAAAAGGCCTGCACCTCTTCATCGCTGACATAATCCTCATGGTCAAGGCGACGCTCAAGTTCGGCGATTTGTTCTGGCGTGAGGAGATTCTCGGCACTTTCGCTATTCAGCAAATCGAGAAGCACCGTTGCCGCAGCCTGCTGGCGGTCGTCCGGGAGTTCGCATATCCGCGAAATGGCTTCGCTCAGTCGCTTGTTCATCGCCATCTCCAATCGGGACTATTATAAGTCCCCAGCAGCGGCATTCCAATCAGCCCGCTGACCGACCCGATCATTCCCCGCCCTTTTCTCTGCGCAGCTTCGCCCAATAGTCGAGCCGCTTCCTGATCTCGCGCTCGAAGCCGCGCTCGGGCGGATTATAGAATCGCTGGCGCGGCAGCGCATCGGGAAAATAATTCTGCCCGGAGAAAGCCTCTTCCTCGTCATGGTCGTAGGCATAGCCGCGTCCATAGCCTTCCTCCTTCATGAGGTTGGTCGGCGCGTTGAGGATGTGCTTGGGCGGCAGCAGCGAACCCGCCTGCTTGGCGGTGCGCATGGCGGCGCCATAGGCGGCGTAGCCGGCATTCGATTTCGGCGCGGTGGCGACATAGAGCACGGCCTGCGCGATGGCGAGCTCGCCTTCCGGCGAGCCGAGGAAATCGAAGGCGTCCTTGGCGGCATTGGCGATCACCAGCGCCTGCGGATCGGCCATGCCGATATCCTCGATCGCCATGCGCACCACGCGCCGCGCGATATAGAGCGGTGGCTCGCCGGCGTCGAGCATGCGGCAAAGATAATAGAGCGCGGCGTCGGGATCGGAGCCGCGCACCGACTTGTGCAGCGCGGAGATGAGATTGTAGTGGCCGTCCTGCGATTTGTCGTAGAGCGGGGCGCGGCGCTGCACGATGTCCTGCAACTGCGCGGCGCCGAAAGTCTCGTCCTTGCGGGCGGCACGCCAGACTTCCTCGGCAAGCGTGAGCGCGGCACGGCCGTCGCCGTCGGCCATGCCGATGAGAGACGCGCGCGCTTCCTTGTCGAGCGGCAGGCGGCGGCCTTCGATCTGCTCGGCGCGCGCCAGCAGCTTCTCGATCGCCGGCTGATCGAGCGATTTGAACACCAGCACACGCGCGCGCGAGAGCAGCGGCGCGTTCAACTCGAACGACGGATTCTCAGTGGTGGCGCCGACCAAAATAATGGTGCCGTCTTCCATCACCGGCAGAAAGCTGTCCTGCTGGGCGCGGTTGAAGCGGTGAATTTCGTCGACGAACAGCAGCGTGCCCTGCCCGATCTCGCGGCGCCTCCGCGCCTCCTCGAACACTTTCTTCAGGTCGGCGACGCCGGTGAAGATCGCCGAGATTTGTTCGAAATGCAGGTCGGTCGCCTGCGCCAACAGCCGCGCCACCGTGGTCTTGCCGGTGCCGGGCGGGCCCCAGAACACGAGGCTGCCAAGCGAGCGCGTCGACAGCATGCGCGTGAGCGCGCCGTCGGGGCCGAGCAGATGATCCTGCCCCACTACCTCGTCGAGCTTTTGCGGGCGCAGACGGTCGGCGAGCGGACGCGGCGCGTCCTTGTCGAGGCCGGCGGCGGCGAACAATGTAGGGCCGGATTTAGGACGGGTGGCCATCACGAAGCTCGTATCCCGGGCGCGGCGCAGCGTGAAACGGTGCGCTGCAGACCCGGGATCCCGGTTATCTTTTGACGAAAGCTGGATCCCGGATCAGCGGCGCACCGCCATACCGCGTCGAAGACGCGCGTAAACGCGCTTATGGCGCTGCACCGCGTCCGGGACACGAGGCCGTGCATGCGCCTTATCATCCGCTGAACACCGCGGAAATCTGCTGGCCGCCGCGGCGGATGATGACGCGCCAGGTGCGGTTGGGCGCGTCGGTTGCGCGCGCGAGGTCGCGGGTCTTGACGATCTTCTCGCCGTTCACCGCCACGATGACGTCGCCGCGGCGGAAGCCGACATTGCTGGCATAGGAGCCGGCGTCAACATCGAGGATGACGACGCCCTGGTCGGCGTTCTGCAACTGCAATTCGTCGGCGAGCGCCGGCGACAGGTTCGCCACCTTGGCGCCGGAGAACGGCGAGCGCGAGCGGATGGTGATCTCGTCGCGCGGCGATTCCGGTGCCAGGCGCAGCGCCACTTTGGCGGACAGCTCCTTGCCGGAGCGCAGCAGGCCGAGCTCGGCGGTGCCGCCGAGCGGCTTGGTGGCGAAGCGGTAGTCGAAGGCATTGGGATCGTCGACCGTCTGCTTGTCGACCGACAAAATGAGATCGCCGGCTTTGAGGCCCGCTTGCGCCGCCGGGCTTTCGCGTTCGACGCTGGTGACCAGCGCGCCGGTCGGGCTCTTCAGCCCGAGGCTGTCGGCGATGTCGGGCGTGACCGCTTGCAGCTTGGCGCCGAGCCAGGGCCGCTCGACCGCCTTGCCGCCGTGCTCGGCGGAGGCCACCACCACGCGCACCATGTTGGCGGGGATGGCGAAGCCGATGCCCTGCGAGCCGCCCGAGCGCGAGAAGATCGCGGTGTTGATGCCGACCAGGCGGCCGTCGAGATCGACCAGCGCGCCGCCGGAATTGCCCGGATTGATGGCGGCGTCGGTCTGGATGAAGAACTGATAATCGGTGATGCCGACTTGCGTGCGCGCCAGCGCCGAGACGATGCCGTGCGTCACAGTCTGCCCGACGCCGAACGGATTGCCGATGGCAAGCACCACGTCCCCGACCTGCAGCGCGTCGGAATTGGCGAATTCAAGCGTCGGAAAGCGCTCGTGCGAATCCTTCAGGCGCAAAACGGCGAGATCGCTGCGCTTGTCCTTGAGCACGATCTCGGCCTCGAACTCGCGCTTATCGGCGAGCGAGACCTTCACTTCGTCGGCGCCCTCGATGACGTGCACATTGGTGACGACGAGGCCGGACGAATCAATAATCACGCCGGAGCCGAGCGAGCGCTGCAACTGGCTGCCGCCCTCGCCCGGCACGCCGAAGAAACGGCGGAAGATGGGGTCATCGAACAGCGGATTGCGGTTCTGTACCACCTTGGCGGCGTAGACATTGACCACCGCCGGCGCCACCCGCTGCACCACCGGCGCGTAGGAGGCGCGCAATTCACCCAGCGTCGGCACCCGCCGCTCCTGCGCCTGCAGTGGCGTTGCGAGGGCGATAGCGGCGAACAAGGCGGCAAGCAGGCGTGGCATCAGGCGCATGGTGTCGATTCCCGGTGGATGCCGAGATATAGGCCCCCGCGCGGGCCAAATGAAGGCCGCCGACCGCTATCCTTCCGGGCTCGGCGCAAGGGCCTCGCAGTTCAGGATGACGGCTCTACGGGCTATTCCTTCGCCGGCACTGTGCGCAGGTAGGCCACGACCGCGTCGAGGTCGGCGGGCGTCAGGCTGGCGTAGTAATGGAAGCCCATCGGCGGCTTGAGATGGCTGCCGTCCTTGCTTACGCCGGTGGTGATCGCCCGCTTGATCTCGGCGTCGGTCCACCCGCCGATGCCCTTGGTCTTGCTCGATGTGATGTTGCGCGAGGTCGACACGCCCCAGGGGCCGGGGAAGTCGAAGCCGCCGGCGCCGAGCCGGGTGCCCCATTGGCGCACGCCCTTATCCATTGGCGTATGGCATTCCATGCAATGCGCGATGGTGGCGAGGTAGAAGCCCTTCTTGAGCTTGTCGCCCATCATCGCTCCCGTGTACGGCGTCTCGCCGCCGGGCAGCACGTGCTCGATCTGTGGCATCTTGTAGACCGGAGCCGGCACCGTGTTCTTGATCGGCTTGAGCGTGCGCAGATAGGCGACCACGGCGTCAAGATCGCGCTCGGTCATGATGTGATAAAAGCCGGTCGGCATGACCATGGCGATGTGCACGCCGTTCGGCAGCTCGCCGGTGCGCAACAGCTTCTTGATCTGCACGTCGGTCCAATTGCCGATGCCGGTTTCCTTGTCCTGCGTGATGTTGGGTGCCGTCACTTTGAACGGCGGCTCGTCCCAGGACAGCCCGCCGGAGAATTCCTTGCCCGGGATGTCGCCGTTCGGTCCCTTCGGCGAATGGCAGTTGCCGCAGGTAAGGATGCCATTGACCAGATAGTCGCCGCGCTTGACCAGATCGGATTGCGCGTTGGCAAAGCCGGTCGCGGCCGCGAGCACGACGAATGCAATGATGAGCCGGATCATGGTTCCTCCCCGAAGCATGTTGTCCAGGCAGGATTATACAGACGCGTGACGCCAAGCATACTGTCGGCAAATAAAAAGGGCGGCGAAACCGCCGCCCTTGTGAATTGGGAACAATTCGGAAGTTCAGGCCGGAACGGCTTCCTGTTCCGCGGCCTTCTTCTGCTGCACGGGACCTGAATCCTTGCCCTTGGCTTCGATGTCGCGGTCGACGAATTCGATTACCGCGTTCGGCGCGTTGTCGCCGTAGCGGAAGCCGGCCTTGAGCACGCGGGTGTAGCCGCCGTGGCGCTCCTTGTAGCGGGGGCCGAGCACCTCGAACAGCTTCTTGACCTGGACGGCGTCGCGGATTTCGGAGATTGCCTGGCGGCGGGCGGCGAGCCCGCCTTTCTTAGCGAGCGTAATGAGCTTCTCCACGATCGGCCGCAGTTCCTTGGCCTTCGGCAGCGTGGTGACGATCTGCTCGTGCTTGATCAGCGAGGCGCACATGTTGGCGAACATGGCCTTGCGATGCGCAGGCTTCTTGTTGAGCTTGCGGTGAACTTTACCGTGACGCATCGCTTAGTCCCTACCCCGTTGTGTGCCCGCGTTACGCGCGGCTCAGTAATGATCTTCGAAGCGCTTGGCCAGCTCTTCGATGTTCTCCGGCGGCCAGCCCGGCACTTCCATGCCGAGATGCAGGCCCATCTGCGCCAGCACTTCCTTGATCTCGTTGAGCGACTTGCGGCCGAAGTTCGGCGTGCGCAGCATTTCCGCTTCCGTCTTTTGCACCAGATCGCCGATATAGACGATGTTGTCATTCTTGAGACAATTGGCCGAACGCACGGAAAGCTCGAGCTCGTCCACCTTTTTGAGGAAGGCCGGGTTGAAGGCAAGATCCGGAATGGCTTCCGCGGCCTGCTCTTTGCGCGGCTCTTCGAAATTGACGAAGACGTTGAGCTGGTCCTGCAGGATGCGCGCTGCATAGGCGAGCGAATCCTCCGGCGACACCGCGCCATTGGTCTCGATCGTCATGGTGAGCTTGTCGTAGTCGAGGATCTGGCCCTCGCGCGTGTTCTCCACCTTGTAGGAGACCTTGCGCACCGGCGAGTAAAGGCTGTCGACCGGAATGAGGCCGATCGGCGCGTCCTCGGGGCGGTTGCGCTCGGCCGGCACGTAGCCCTTGCCGGTGTTGACGGTGAACTCCATGCGGATCTCGGCGCCCTCGTCGAGCGTGCACAGCACGAGGTCCGGATTGAGCACCACCACGTCGCCGACGGTCTGGATGTCGCCGGCGGTGACGGTGCCGGGGCCCTGCTTCTTGACCACCATGCGCTTGGGACCCTCACCCTGCATCTTGATGGCAATGTCCTTGATATTGAGCACGATGTCGGTGACGTCCTCGCGCACGCCGGCGATCGAGGAGAACTCGTGCAGCACGCCGTCGATGTGCACCGACTGCACCGCCGAACCTTGCAGCGACGACAGCAGAATACGGCGCAGCGCATTGCCGAGCGT
>Ga0335081_10004458_pt1 | contig 22083 bp, 23 predicted proteins | sample Lox_Sample_35_FD_206713 | JGI IMG/M metagenome (GOLD analysis project Ga0335081, IMG submission 206713) | Soil microbial communities from Loxahatchee National Wildlife Refuge, Florida, United States - Lox_Sample_3.5 | ecosystem: Environmental > Terrestrial > Soil > Wetlands | place: USA... | reverse complement strand
GGGAACACCCCCTTGCCGTGGAACGTGGTCGCCACCGGGATGCCCAGCGCCTCGGCGAAGCGGCGCAGGGCCGGGCCGGCCCCGGCGCGTGCGGCGCCGTGGCCGGCCAGCACGACCGGGGTGCGCGCCGCGCGCAGCAGCGCTGCCGCCCGCTCGACCTGCCCGGGGGACGGCTCGTCAGGCCGCGGCACGTTCACCCGAAGCGGTTCGCCCTGGGCCGGGGCCTGCTCCACGTCCTCGGGGATGGCCAGGTAGACCGCCCCGGGCCGCTCGGTCTGGGCCAGCTTGAACGCCTTGCGGATCATCTCGGGCACCGCGCCCGGCGTCGCCACCAGCGCCGACCACTTGACCGCAGGCGCGAACATCGGCACCAGGTCCACGCCCTGGTGCGACTCCTTGAAGCTGCGGTTCATGCCGACCTGAGCCGACAGCGCGATCAGCGGCGTGGAGTTGGTGGTCGCATCCGCGGTACCGAGCAGCAGGTTGATCGCCCCGGGGCCGAGCGTGGCCGAGCACACCCCGGCGCGGCCGGTCAGCCGGCCGTAGACCTCGGCCATGAACGACGCGCCCTGCTCGTGCCGGGCCAGCACGTACTGGACGGACGAGCGCGAGATCGTGTCCACCAGCCTGATGTTCTCCTCGCCCGGGATGCCGAAGACGTGCGTGACGCCCTCGTTCTCCAGGCATTCGACGATGAGTGCCGCTGTGCTGCGCGAAGTATTGGTCACGTCCCCAAATTAGACCGACGGAGACTAAGCCACCCGGCCGGCGGGCTCAGCCCTCCCGGAGGAAGCGGGTGATCACCGGCCCGACCTGGGCGGCGCTGTCGAGCAGCATCAGGTGGCCGCCGCCGGCGACCGTGTGCAGCCGCGCCCCCGGTATCAGCGCGGCGATGACGCGGTGGTTCACCAGCGGCGTGACCGGATCGTCGTCGCCCGCGAGGACCAGCGTGGGCTGGCCGATGGTCCACATCCACGGCAGGCTGGTCCAGCCGATGAGCCCGGCCATCCGGTACAGGGCGGCCAGGGTGTCGGCCGGGCGCCGGATGTGCATCGAGCGGACGATCTCCGGCTCGGCGCGCAGCCGCCCGCCGAACATGGCGCCGGCCACCCGTTCCAGCCGTTCGGGATGGTAGCTGCGCGGGTGGATGAAATGCCACAGCGCCCCCAGGTTGCCCGGCATGGCGAAGCCGCCGAAGGACGTCGAGACCAGCACCAGCCGGCGGACCCGGGCCGAGTGCGAGAACGCCATCTGCTGCGCGACCGCGCCGCCGAACGAGGCGCCGAGCACGTGCGCGGACCCGATGCCGAACTCATCGAGCACCGCGGTGCCCAGCTCGGCCAGGGACCACATGCTCAGCGGGTACGGCGGCCGCTGCGACCGGCCGATGCCCGGCGGGTCGAACGCGATCGTGCGGAACCCGGCCAGGTGCGGCAGCAGCCGCTCCCACAGCCGCACCTCGCCCCAGATCCCGGAGTAGAGCAGCAGCGGCTCGCCCTCCCCGCACACCTGCGCGTGGATCCGCAGCCCCCTGATGCGTAGCTGCACGTCCTGGGTCGGCACCGCCGACATGACTGCTGTCATCGGAAACCCTCCCGGCGTTACCTTACCCCACGGTAACAATACGACCGAACGGTCGGTTTGTAAATACGTTGAGGTGTGGTTCGCCTGGCCTATCGGATCTTCCGGGCACGCATAGCCCGCGTCCTGGCTACGACGGTGTGCCGATCTCGTGATTCGCCCCGCTCAGGCGACCTGGGGCCTGACCTGGTCCGTGCTGACCGCGGGGGTGCGGTGCGGATGCGGCGGTAGCTCGGCGCCGTGCACCAGGCTGGTCGCGTGGGCCAGCACGTGCGCCAGGATCGGGGCAATGGGGCTGGCGGTCACCAGATAGCCCACGGACAGCAAGCCGCAGCCGATCGAGATGGGCAGGAGCAGCCGGTTACGGTACTCCCAGTAGCCCAGGTGATGGACGATGACGATGACGATGCTGGCGACGATGGGCAGCGTCCAGCGGGCGATGTCGCCGCCGGTTCCGTGCCAGCCGAGCGAGTGGAGCATCTGCCAGGTCATGAACACCGGCAGCGCGGACAGCAGGACGCCCTCGGTGGTGCCGTAAACGACGGCCTCCCACAGCAGCGCCAGGCCGAGGCGGCGGCCGGTCAGCTTCTGGGTCACGGGCAGCCTGGTCATCCCGATGATGAGAAACGCGCCACATAGCGGTGCGGCGAGCAGTCCCCAGACCCAGTGGGTGGCCAGCAGGTCCGTGACGCTGATCCCGACCCATGCGATGTACCCGGCTGTCATAGCGGCGGTGACCACCGTAAGCGCTGCGATGTAGGGCGTCCGCCGCATTCGCAGTTTGTCGGCGAACACCCAGGTCACCAGGAACGACACCATCGTCAGAACGCCCAGCCAGAGCAACGACCCCGCCCAGGACGCGGGATACAGCGGAACCGGCATCGGACCCACCTCCCCTATGCGGACCTCAACGGCATAGTTGCCCGATAGCCCCGTTCAGGTCAGAGGCGAACGTCTCGGCCGGATGCGACGATCGGCCTCCACATTCAGGGCCTGAGCGCGGCGTCCAGGAAGCCGATCACGTGGGCTTCCCAAGCCGGGAGCGCGAAGGAACAACCTCACGCGGTGATCGCGGGAGTACGCCCGCATCCCTGCCCGCCATCGTCCTTCACCTCATCGTCTGGCCCCAGCGGCTGCTGCGGCCAGCTTGGCGGCCCAGTCGCGCGCCCGGTCCTGCTCGTGCGGCTCGAGCCGGTCCCGCCGGGTCACCAGGAAGCTCTCCGGCTCCGCGACGACATCGAAGCCGTGCTCGCGCAGCAGACGGTTCACGCCCTTAGCGGCCCGGCCGGTCAGCGCGGCCGGCCCGTGCACCCTGGTGTCGAAGGCGGCCGCCTTGACCGGGTAGTCGCCGAGCGAGCCGAACCACTCACGCAGCCCGGGGCCCAGCGCGTCCGGCTCGACCGTCAGGCCGCCGACCGGCTTGTCCGCGGCCTGGACAGCGGCCTTGCGGGTGCTGGCCCGGCTCATCCCGTGAGCGTGCGTCGGGCCGCCGACCACGACCAGGTCGGTATCGGCGATAACCTCAGGCCCGGCATGTGACACCGGGACGACTCGGACATCGAACGCGGCCTCGAGCCCGGCTCCGATGGCGTCAGCAATCAGATGCGTGTTGCCGTACATGGACTCGTAGACGACCACAGCGCGCATGATCCTCACCCCTGATCTTTCAGTACATCCGCGGCCATAGTGCCGCGCCGGGACGGATGACCAGCAGGGACTAACGTCACCGCGCGAGCCGGCCGAAGTCGCTGTGGATCGGCATGCCGGTGGCGATCTACCGCTCGTGACCGTCCCTGGCATCGGCATCAGGATCCGTTATCCGCCGCCCGCTGATGGCGGCGGGCCGGATCCTGATCCAGAACGGACGGTCGGCGGCGCCGACCCACGGGCGCAGGCCAAGGCGGTTCAGGCGCTGGATCTCCGCATCTTCATAGATCGCGTGGGCGCGGCCGTTGACCAGGACGCTCCATCCGGTCCGGGTGCGCTCGTCGTAGCTGTCTGCCTCGAACGCCACCACGTTCAGGCCCTCGGCGGCGGACAGCTTCGAGCCCCGGGCCGTTCGGAAGACCGGATCGGGGCCGTCCATGACGTGATTAACCGGCAGGACCACGATCTCGCCGTCGGCGAAGAAACTGACCCGTCCGACCGGGACCGTGGCCAGCAGCTGCAGGCACCTCTCGAACGGGAGTATCTCGAGTCCCCCGCGGTCGGCTGGGTAGCGTGTCATCTCGTGCTCCGTTGAACTGGGCCGCACCCTCACGTGATCGGGTGCTCAATCCGACGCTGGTCCGTGCCGGCGGGCACCGGCCACGGGCCGAGGTCCCGGTAACAGGGGCCTTTAGGCTCGACCTTCCCGTTACCGCCGCAGGCGGTGGCGGGTGCTGAATCGGGCGGCGCGGCGGTGCACGCGACGACGGCGCGCGCGGGCCGGCGGCGGGGCCGCAGGCGCCGCGGGTGCGCGGTCGGAGCGGTAGAACCAGTGCTTGCCGACTTCGATCAGCAGCAGGTAGGCCAGCACCATCAGGACCAGCGCCAAGAAGAACAGGCCCGGCAGCGGCCGGAAGCCCAGCATGCGGCCGAGCGGGGTGGCGGGCAGCACCGCCCCGACGGTGACCACGGCCAGCGCGGCGAGCAGCAGCGGCACGCTCGGGCGGCTGCGGAAGAACGGGATGCGCCGGGTGCGGATGGCGAAGATCACCAGGGTCTGGGTGGCCAGGGATTCCACGAACCAGCCGGACCGGAACAGCGCCGGGCCGGCGTGGAATCCCCACAGCATGACGCCGAAGGTGATGAAGTCGAACACCGAGCTGACCGGGCCGAAGAAGAGCATGAACCGGCGGATGAAGCCGACGTCCCAGCGGGTCGGCCGGGCTACTTGCTCGGGGTCGACGTCGTCGGTGGGGATGGCCAGCTGGCTGGTGTCGTAGAGCAGGTTGTTGAGCAGGATCTGCGACGGCAGCATCGGCAGGAACGTCAGGAACAGCGACGCCCCGGCGGCGCTGAACATGTTCCCGAAATTGCTCGACGTGCCCATCAGGACGTACTTGATGGTGTTGGCGAAGATCCGGCGGCCGCCCATCACGCCGTCGGCCAGCACGTCCAGGTTCTTCTCCAGCAGCAGCACATCGGCGGCGTCCTTGGCCACGTCGGTGGCCGAATCCACCGAGATGCCGACGTCGGCGGCGTGCAGCGCGACGGCGTCGTTGACGCCGTCGCCGAGAAAGGCCACGTCGGTTCCGGTGCGCCGCTGAGCCCGGATGACCTGGGCCTTGTGCTCCGGGCTCACCCGGGCGAAGACCGTGGTCCTGGCGATCAGGTCGGCGAGCCGGTCGCCCGCCCGGTCGATGTCGGCACCGGTGGCCACCCGCCCCGGCGGTAGGCCGAGGTCGGCGCAGACCTTGGCCGCCACGGCCGGGTTGTCCCCGGTGAGGATCTTCACGGTGATGCCGAGGCCGGCCAGCCGCCGCAACGCCGCGCGGGCATCGGGCTTGGGCGGGTCGAGGAAGACCAGGATGCCGCGGAACCGCAGGTCACGCTCGTCAGCGGAGGTAATCGACGACTGGCCAGGAGCCGCCGCCCGGGTCGCTACCGCGATCACCCTGTTGCCGGCCGCGAATTCCGCCTCCAGCCCCTCGCGGGCGGTGCCGGGCACGTCGGCGCACCGGTCGAGCAGTCCCTCCGGGGCGCCCTTGGTGATGACCATGCGGTTGCCGTGATCGTCTTCGGTGAGAACCGAGACCAGCCGTCGCTCGTGATCGAACGGCACGATGGCCAGCCGGCGGTAGCCCGCCAGCGCCGTTCCCGCCCGGGCGGCCGCGGGGGAGTCCCACAATGCGACGTCGAGCGGGTTCCCGCCGGCCGGCCGCCCGTTGTCGGTCACCGCCTCGTTGCACAGCAGCCCCAGCAGCAACGGCTCGTCGCCGGCCGTGCCGTCCGGTCCGGCCGACCGCATGAAGCGCAGGCTGCCCTCGGTCAGCGTGCCGGTCTTGTCGGTGAACAGCACCTCGATGTTTCCGAGATCCTCGATGCAGACCAGGCGCTTGACCAGGACCTTACGGCGGGCGAGCTGCCGCGACCCGGCGGCCAGGCTCGTCGAGACGACCGCCGGGAGCAGCTGCGGCGAGATCCCCACCGCGATCGCCAGCGAGAACAGCAGCGCGTCGATCACCGGGCGGTGCAGCACCACGTTGATGACGAAGATCGCGGTGGTCAGCACGCCGGCCACCTGGACCAGCAGCATCGAGAACCTGCGCAGCCCGGCCTGGAACTCGGTTTCGGGCTGCCGCTGCCCCAGCCCGAGCGCGATCCGGCCGAACTCCGCCTGGCCGCCGGTCGCCACCACCACGCCGGTGCCCGAGCCGGCTCGCACCACGGTACCCATCAGCGCGCTGCTGGCCAGCTCGGCCAGCGGTGTCCCGGCGGGGACCGGTGCGGGCGACTTCTCCGCGGGAACGGACTCCCCGGTCAGCACCGACTCGTCGCACTCGAGCCCGGCCGCGGCGAGCAGCCGCAGGTCGGCCGGGACCACCTGGCCCAGCTGCAGGTCCACCACGTCGCCGGGCACGAGTTCGGTCACGTCCACGGTGCGCGGGTGCCCGGACCGCAGCACCACACAGTGGTGCCGGATGCCGGAATGCAGCGCCTCGGCCGCCTTTTCCGCCTTGTACTCGTTGCCGAACCCCAGGCCGACCGAGGCCAGCAGGATGACCCCGATGATCACCGCGTCGCTGCCCTGGCCGACGAACGCCGACGCCAGGGCGGTCACCGCGAGCAGTACCAGGAGCGGGGAACGCAACTGGCGGGCCAGCACCGGCCAGGCCCGCGCCCGATGCGACCGCACCGCATTCGGTCCCGTCGTCCGCAGCCGCCGCTTCGCCTCGTCCTCCGGGAGACCGCCGAGGCCGGTTCCCAGCCGGTCAAGTACCGAACGGGCCGGGAGAGCCGCGGCCGCAACGGCGGTCAGCGGGGACGGGCCGACCGCGCTCTCCCTGCGGCTGGGCACGGCGACTGTCACGGGGACCTCACGGCATCATGGCGTTCCCTTATGCTCAGGTCCCCGCGCACCCCTTGGACAGGGCCGAACGTCACGGTCCGGCAGGTCGTCCGCCTCCGGTACCTGCCGTCCGGGCGCTCGATCATGAGCGTGAGTCATGAGGAGGCTTAGCCATGGTTACCGATGATGCCGACCGTGAGCAGGTGCTGCGCGACAAGGCGGTCAGGCAACTCAAGAAGCAGCGCGACTTTCGCAGTCATCTCCTCGTCTACATCCTGGTCAACACCTTCCTGGTGGTGATCTGGCTGCTTACCGACCCGCACGGGTTCTTCTGGCCGGTGTTCCCCATCGCCGGATGGGGCATCGGCGTGATCATGAATGCCTGGGACGTCTACGGCCGCCAGGAGATCACCGAGGAGGATATCCACCGGGAGATGGACCGGCTGGGCAAGTAACGGGCCGGCATCCGATGGGCTCAATCCCCGGCTAGATAGCCGTGCCGGTCGCGGAAGGCCTCGGGCGTGAGCCCGCAGGCCGCCGCGATCGGGCCGAGCCTGCCCGGATCCCCGAGGTCCTCGCGCTCCAGCCGGATCATGTACTCGCGGGCCACCCGGTACGAGCTCGACTCGACGTTCACCAGCCGGATCCGCACCCGCCCTGTCTTGGGGTCGGTGAACGACCCGAAGGGCAGCGGCACCATGTGCCCCTCCTGGATCGTGATCATGCCGCCGGGCTCGTCGCCCTCCAGCACCCGCTTAAGGTAGTCGACGGCGCCGTAGCCCAGGTCGCGAGTGTACTCGATGTCGAACGGGATGGGCGGCGCGCAGCGCAGCTCGTAGCCGATGTTCTTGCCCTCGACCGTGACGTTCTGCCCCCGCTCCCTGAACCGGTCCTTGACCAGCCTGGCCAGCAGCCGGTCCAGCTCGAGCTCGGCCAGCCGGACGTGGCCGTGCTCGTCCAGTTCGACCTCCGGCATGGCCCTGGTCAGCTCGTCCTGGGGTAGGCGCAGCCCGATGCCCTCGGCTAGCACCGCCACGCCGAACGGGCGGCCGTGCGCGATCCGCTTGAGCATCGAGGTCTCCAGGATGTCCACCAGGTGCGCCAGCCGGATCGGCTCGTCCCGGCCGAACTCCTCGGCGATCATCGTCAGGGTGGCCCCGGCCGCCTTCCCGATGCCCAGGGCCAGGTGGCCGGCCGACCGGCCCATGGCCACCACGAGGTACCACCGCTGGGTGGTGATGGCGTCCGTCATCAGGTTATTGACCAGCTCGACCCCCACGCTCCGGGCGGTCTCGAAGCCGAAGGTCGGCACGCCGCCCGGCAGCGGCAGGTCGTTGTCGATGGTCTTCGGCACGTGCGCCACGCGCAGGCCCCCTCCGGCCGCCCCGGCCAGCCGGGATGCCGAGAACGCGGTGTCGTCCCCGCCGATCGTCACCAGCGCGCCGATTTCCAGCTTCCGCAGCGACTCCAGGCAGGCGTGCAGCCGCCAGTCCGGGTCGGCGGCGCCCTCGTCTCGCACCGTCGGGTTGGCCCGCGAGGTCCGGATGACCGACCCGCCCTGGACATGGATTCTCGACACGTCCGTGATGGACAGCGGCCGCGTCTCCTCGATCCGGCCTTCGATCAGGTGCTGGAAGCCATCCATGATCCCCAGCACGTCCCACCCCGAGTTCCGGGCCTCGATCGTGGCCGCCGAGATGACCGAGTTCATCCCGGGAGCCGGGCCGCCGCCGCACAAGATTCCCAGTTTCACCCTCCCATCGTCCCAGCAACGATCCGATCCCGACAGGCGGTCTTTCGTCGGATCCTGCCTGAACGACCTCACCGAGCTCCTGACCGGGCCGTGATGGCTGCGTCCGAGGTCGGCGTCAGGTGAAGATGATCTGGCCGCCGGCCGCCATCGCGTAGAAGTCGCCCACCGTGATGATGCCCTGGACCTGCTCGATCAGGTCGTCCTTGCCGATGCCGAACAGGTCACACGAGGCCTGGCAGCCGTAGAGCCCGGCGCCGCTGTCGGCGATCATCTCGATGAACTCCGGGATCGGCGGGATGTCCAGCTTGGCCATCTTGTGCTCCAGGTAGCTGGTCATCAGCCCGGGCATCCCGGGCAGGGCGCCGACGATGGTGGCCAGGTGCAGGCCGGGGTTGCCGACGGTGGCGACCTTGATGTGCTCGTGGCGCTTCTTGGTGATGGCGTCCAGGCCGAAGAAGGTGAAGAACAGGTTGGCCTCGATGCCCTCGGCGCGGGCCCCGTTGGCCATGATGAGGGCCGGGTAGATCCCCTCCAGCGACCCCTTCGACACGATGATCGAGACCTTCTCGATGGCGCTGTCCATGATCATGTCCTTTCAGATGCAGCCCCGCGGCTTGGGTATGCCGGCGATCTTGGCGGCGGTCTTGGCGGGGCCCTTGGGGAACAGCTGATAGAGCTCCTTGACCGTTACGCCGGAGGTCTTGCCGAGGACGCGGACCGTGGGGCCGGTGCCCTTGGCCTGGTACTGGGCGCGCATGAACCTGATCACCTGCCAGTGCCGCGGCGTCAGCTCGCCGATGCCCTCGGAGCTGGCGATCTGGGGTGCCATCTCCTCGGTCCACTGGCTCGGGTCGGTGAGGAAACCCTCGTCGTTGACGGCCACGTCGTGGCCGGCGTAGGTGGCGGTGGGCATGACCGGTACCTCCTCGATCAGCCGCGGCCAGCCGGGACGGCCGGGCGGTTCTTGCCCCGGGCCGGCATGGCCGGGCCGATGCCGGGGATGTCGCGGCCGGGGAGCAGGCCGTGCCAGTACAGCGGCTGGAAGGCCAGCTTGCCGAGGTGGTTCAGCCGGGACGGTCGCAGCAGTGGCAGACCGAACGGGCCGGGGTAATGCCCGGTCAGCGGCTCGGTGTCGTAGTTGAAGTCGATCAGCAGGGCCTGGCCGCTGCCGGTCTCGATGAAGCAGTTGGTGTGCCCGTCGAAGGAGGCGGCCAGCGGCTTCCCGGCCAGATACCGGCGCACGTTGGCGGCCAGCACCTCGCCCTCGAAGTGGGCGACCGATCCGGCCTTGGAGGCGGGCACGTCGGTGGCGTCGCCGAGGGCGAACACGTTCGGCTTGACCTTCGCCTGGAGGGTGTGCGGGTCGACCGGGACGAAATCGAGCTCGTCGCCGAGGCCGGGCGAGCGGCCCACATAGCCGGCCCCGCCGTGCAGCGGGACGATGACGGCCAGGTCGAAGGGCACTTCGCGCTCGTCGTAGGAGACCAGGCGGCCTTCCGCGCCCGCTCCGGCCCGCACGGTCCCGGTGCTGAACTCGGTCACCAGCTCGATGCCCTTGCCGGCCAGCAGGCCGGCCAGCTCGCGGCTGGCCACCGGCTTGGTGAACGCCCCGTCCAGCGGCGTGACGTAGGTGAGATCCACCCGCTCCCTGATGCCGCGGCGGCGGAAGTAGTCGTCGGCGAGGAAGCAGAACTCCAGCGGTGCCACCGGGCACTTGATCGGCATGTCCACGATGCCGACGACCAGGCGGCCGCCGGTGAACCTGTCCAGCGCCCGGCGCAGCGCCTCGGCGCCCTCGGGGGTGTAGAAGGTGAAGACGTCCTTCTGCCAACCCGGCCCGGTCAGCCCGTCGGTCTCCTCCGGCTGCAGCCGCGCGCCGGTGGCCACGATCAGGACGTCGTAGCCCAGTGCGGTCCCGTGCCCGAGGTACACCAGGTCGTTCTCCACGTCGACGTGGTCGATCCTGGCCTGGCTGTAGCCGATGCCGGAGCGGAGCTGCGCCCAGCGCGGGCGGGTTATCCGCCGCACCTCGGCCAAACCGAACGGGACGAACAGCAGTCCGGGCTGGTACACGTGGGCATCGTCGCGATCCACCACGATGATCTCGATGTCCTCCGGCCGGTAAGCCCGCCGTAGCCGGTTCGCGACCAGCGTCCCGCCGGTGCCGCCACCGAGGATGACGATCCGTTTCATACCGTCAACCTCGCGCCCGGGCGCCCGTAAACGTCAGAGGCGTTGGTCCCCGGGCCCGGTGACGATCCTCCCGGGCCGCGTGACGTTCGGCTCTGACCCGGCGCGCTGCCCGCTGCTTACGGTGACGCCAGGAGGTGGCAGAGATGTTCGCTGCTGCGTATCCGGTCCGGCTGCAGGTCGACCGGCATCTTTCCCTGTGGCTGTGGCTGGTGAAGTGGTTCCTGGGCATTCCTGGACGCAACGCCCGAACCCTGCGACGTCCGGTAACCGGAGGTGAGTGAGATGGCTAGCGAAAAAGGCATCGTAGAGGCGAAGCGCCCGCGCCAGGCGCCGGGCGTGGTGGTCCCCACGACCAGGGTGAACCTCGCCCTTCCGTTCTCCAAGATCACAGTCGAGGAGCCGGGCAAGGACCTCGCCGAGCTCGCGTCCATGGTCGCGGCCCTGGCCGCCGCCATGGAGCGGACCGCAGACGACCCGTTCCTGCCCGAGTTGCGCAAGCGTGCCGAGGCCCTGGCGGCCCGGCTGCGCTGAGTCGCCGGGAGGAATAGTGGCATCGACATCGGCCGCGAGCGGCTGGACTGCCGGCCGGATCATCGCGCTGGCGGCCGGCCCGGTCCTGCTGCTGATCTCTCTCGCCCTTATCGCCGGAGGCGGGGCCTTGGCCTGGGCGGACCAGGAACAGGTCCACTCCGGCTACGTGACCACGAGTACCGCCACGTACGCCACCAGGGGGTATGCCCTGACCAGCGACGCGATCACCCTGCACAGCCACGGCATATTCGTCGACGAGGTCCGGATCCGGATTACCTCGTCCGACCCACCCCGCCCGCTGTTCGCGGGCATCGCCGCAACCGGTGACGTCGAGCGTTACCTGAGTGGTGTCAGCTACACGGCGGTGGACGGGCACGATGCCGCCGATCATCCGGGCACCGGGGTCCCGGCGGCGCCCGCCGCCGCGCTGCCCTGGGCTGCGCGGGCTCAGGGGACCGGGAACCTGACCCTCACCTGGGCGGTCCGGGATGGCGACTGGACGGTGGTGGTGATGAACGCCGACGCCAGCCCGGGCCTGTCCGTGCGGGCCGAAGCGGGTATATCGGCGCTGGCGCTGCCGTGGCTGGCCGGTGAAATGCTAGCGGCCGGCCTGCTGACCGGCGTGGCGGCGGTCGTCCTGATCATTGTGCCGGTGCGCATGGCCTCCGGGACCGGCGCAGCCGGCGTGACGCCGCCATGACGCGCTCACCCTGTGGCGGCGGTACGGCCGGTTCAGGTGACGTACAGCTGCCCGTTCGGTCCCTGCCCGGCCTGAAGGCCGGGCATCCTCCGGAAGTCTTGGTGACGGCCACACGAAGGACTGCGGCCAGCGCGCCCGCGGGACCATGAGCTCACGGCAGCGGGGCGGACAGTTCGTGGCGGAGGGCGGCGGCCAGGGCGGCGGCGTCGGGCACGCGGGAGGGGTCGGACAGGATGGTGATGCGCAGCGTTCCGGCGTAGGACGCTGCCGCGAACGTTACGGTGACGTTCCCGGTGGTGGACGGGATCGGGATGATCGCCCGCACCGCGGCGCCGCCGAACGTGAGCGGGTCTTCCGGGCCGTGCAGGTTGGTGACGAAGGTCTGGACAACCCGCTGGTGGCGGGCGAACCAGCGCAGCAGGCCGATGCGGGCCAGCAGCAGGAACGCGGGCACGAACAGGGCGGCCGAGGCGCCGCGGGCCCGCGACTTGCGCTCGCGGGTGATCTCGGCCGTCCGGGATACCCGGGTGCCGAAGTCGCCGATGGCGGGCACGGTGACCGGCATGATGCCGATCTGGTTGCCGAGCTCGCCGCCGGTGGCCGCCCGCCGCGCGGCCACCGGGACCATGACGGTGACCTCGCCGAGCTGCTCGCCGCGCGCGGCCAGCAGGGTTCGCAGCGCCCCGGCGACCGCGGCGAGCACCACGTCGTTGACGGTGCCGCCGTACGCGTGTCCCAGGTCGCGGACGGCGGCCAGGTCGGCGGCGACGACGTCGAGCCGCCGCCGCGGCCCGACCGGCTGGTTGAGCGACGTCGCCGGCCGTCGGCGCGGTGGCCGGGCGCCGCCCAGTTCGGCCATCCCCTCGCGGACCCGGCGCAGGCCGCGTGCCCGGCGCGGCGCGCTCGGTCCGGCCCGCCCCGCCCGGTGCAGGCGGCCTTGCCAGGCATCGGCGGCGAGCTCCCGCGCTCGCGGGGCCGGCACCGGGAACCGGTCCGCTCGCGCCTGCGCCGTCCCGGCGACCTGGTCGACCAGGGTGCCAAGCACCGCCAGCCCAGCGACGCCGTCCGCTAGCACGTGGTCCATGATGACGAGCAGCCCGGTACCTCCGTCGGGCAGCCCGGTGACGAACGTGGCCGACCAGAGCGGCCGGGACCTCGGCAGGGGCTCGCCGAGCCGAGCCGCGGCGAGATCGAGCAGCGCCCGCTCGTCCCCTGGCGGCGGGCAGCACACCTGCCGGACGTGCTCATCGATATCGAACGCCGGATCGTCGGCCCAGTACGGCCGCCCGCATCCGGGCGGCGCCCGGTAAAGCCGCTGCCGCAGCCTCGGCACCGCACGGATCCGCTCGCCGAGCACCCGTCGTGCCTCAGCGACGCTGAACCCCGGGGCGCCGTCGAGCATCAAGACGGCCCCGATGTGCCCGGCCGCTCTCCCGTCGCCGGTAGCGAACTGCATCAGGTCTGCGGCGCTAGCCCGGTCGGGGGAGGGCGGCACCTGCACCTCACCGTGGGGTGAGAGTGATGACCGACCAGCCGTATTCACGAGCTGCGTCCTTGAGTTCCAGGGCCGTGGGCGCTCGTCCGCCGGGCCGCGAGATGCCGAGCTGGCGCTGTGCCTTCTTCCAGCCGATGCGGTCGATCATGGCCTGGTAGCTGACCGCCACCGAAGCCGGGTCCTCGTCCAGCAGCGCATGCATGGGCCGCAGGCACCCGTGCCGCGTCACCTCGACGTCGGCTCCGCCGCGCAGGTTGACCCGCCACCTGGCGACGGTGACGACGGTGAGCTTTCCTTCCATGTCCACGTAGCCAACCGGGATGTTGTACCGGCGGCCGGTCTTGCGGCCGGTCAGGTGCAGCACCAGGAAGGAATCGTCCAGCACCCCGTGCAGCGGCGAGCCGAGGAGCGTACGCACCAGCGGGTTGCCCATCTTGATCAGGGTGGGCGGCGGCACGGATCGTTTCACGGTGCTGCTCATCGCGCAACACCTCCTCCTTGCTCGCGGGCCAGGTCCTCGGCGCGCTCCTTGATGCCGAGCAGCATCTTGCGCTCCATGATCAGGCTGCCGGGCTCCATGACCAGCATGCCGAACAGGCGGGCCGGCCACGCCCCCGCCGACGCGATCCGGTTCCGGCTGATCAGCCTGGTGTGCCCGTCCTCGGCGGACAGCGCGAAGATCCACACCCAGTTCCCGTCGGCGAACTGGAGCGTGAACGTCCGCTCCGGGTCGAAGACGGCTACCCGCATGGTCGGCCGGCCAGGACCCAGCGGAAACTCGTCGCCGGCCTTGACGTCCTGGTACTGCGGCAGGATCCGGCGCGTGCTGTGCATGTCCAGGCCGAACAGGTTCTCGATCCAGTCGTAGGTGTAGACGCCGCCCCGCCCGCTGCCCATCTGCACCAGCCACGGCCAGATCGCGGCGGGCGGCGCGTCGATCGTGATCGCCCGTGTAGCCACGGTGCCGGCGCCGGGGAGCAGCTCGTCGCCGGGCAGCTTCCTCGATACCTCGTCGGGCCGCGCGCCCCAGGTCAGGCACCGGCGCCGGAAGAAGACTGGATAGGCCACCAGCCCGGCGGAAAGGGCGGCCGCGACCCCGAAACCCCTCAAGGCCCCGGAGGTCCCGGCTATCGTGCGCTTGTTCATGTTCTGCCTCCTCCTACCGTTTCCACGTCGTCGCCGAGCGACAGGTACGCCTCGTCCTCCTGCACGGTGTGCAGTCGCAGGATTGCGTACAGGCCGTACAGCGTGCCGCGGAGATCGGTAACGTCCGTCTCGTCGGGGATCCGGTCGCCAATGTCCGCGATGAGCCGGCCCAGGCGGGCGATCTGGTAGGCGATCTCGGCGTGTGCCCTGCTCATCGTGGCGGTCGGGTCGGCGCCGCCGAGCAGCCGGTTCAGCGCCGGGTACAGATCCGCCTCCTCGGCATTCTCGTGCGGCCAGATCTCGCCGGTGAGCAGGGCGTGCACCTGGCGGGCCCGGGCCATCGCGGCGGGCGCGGCGGCCGGGTCGGTGGTGAGCGCGTCGGCCGCGATCCGCAGCTGCTCGATGTCGGCCCGGATGACCTGGTGCTCGGCGCGGAACCGCCGGGTGAGCGCGGCGTCGGCGGGGGGCAGCGGCCCGGCGCCGGCGGCTGTCCGCAGCGCGCGCAGCGCGTTGAGGATGACGGCCACGTCAATAGCCTCCTGCAGCAGCGCGCCCCACACCGGGGGCAGGAACCCGGCGGCGGCCACGCCCATCGCGGCCAGCGACATGCCCATCCCGGCCAGCACGCTCTGCAGCGCGATCCGCCTGGTCCGGCGGGCCAGCGTGGTCGCCTCGCCGAGGCGGCCGAGGTGATCGACGGTCAGCACCGCGTCAGCGGCCTCCGACGAGGCGGTGGATCCCCGCGCCCCCATGGCCACCCCGACGTCGGCCAGGGCCAGGGCGGGCGCGTCGTTGATCCCGTCGCCGGTCATGATGACGGCCGTGCGTTGCTGTTCCCGGCGTACCGCGTCCAGCTTGCCGCCCGGGGTCAGCTCGGCGAGCACCTCGTCGACCCCGGTCAGCGCGCCGACGGCGCTGGCCGCCTCGGCCCGGTCGCCGGTCGCGAGCACGATCCGGGTGATGCCGCCGCGGCGCAGCGCCCTGATCGTCTGCCGTGCGTCCGGCCGGATCCGGTCCTCGAGCAGCAGCGCACCCGCGGGAGCGCCGTCGACGGCGACGAACACGGTGAGCGCGCCGTCCAGCCAGGCCCGCCTGCGGACGGTTCTGACCCACGGCGGAGTGCCGTGGACCCCGGCCCACTCGGCGCGCCCGATCCTGACCAGCCGCCCCGCGACCGTTCCCTCGATACCCTGGCCAGCCCGCTCGGTCACGTCCGCGGGGTGGACGAGCGGGCAGCCGCGTTCCGCCGCCGCCCGGACGACCGCGGCCGCCAGGACGTGCCCGGAGGCCTGGTCCAGCGAGGCCGCCAGGCCCAGGATCTCGTCCGCAGCCAGTGTGTTTCCGGGCATGCCCCCCGCGGGCACGACGGCCGTCACCGCGGGCTGGCCGACGGTGAGCGTCCCGGTCTTGTCCAGCAGCACGGTGGTGCACCGGGCCAGCCGCTCGAGCACCCCCCCGTTCTTCACCACGATGCCGCGACGTGCCGCCGCCGACAGCCCGGAGACCAGGGCGACCGGCGCGGCCAGGATGAGCGGGCACGGCGTCGCGACGACCAGGACGGCGACCGCCCGGGCCGCGCCGCCCAGCGCCCAGGCCACCCCGGCCACGGCCAGGCTCAGCGGCAGGAACCACATGGCGTACCGGTCGGCAAGCCGGATGAACGGCGCCTGCGCATTCTCCGCCTCGCTGACCAAGCGGACGATGCCCGCATAGGTGCTCATCGCCGCATTGGTGGTAGCCCGCAGGTCGAACGGCCCGGCCGCGTTGACGGTGCCGCTGCGCAGCGCGTCGCCCCGGCCGTGCTGGACCGGCAGGGCCTCCCCGGTGAGCGCCGATTCATCCAGCACGGCGGCATCCGCGGCCAGCGTGCCGTCCACCGGGACGACGTCGCCCGCCGCGACGAGCAGCAGGTCACCGGCCACGACCTGATCCAGCGGCACGGCCTCCACGGACCCGTCCCGGTACCGCCGGGCGATCCGCGGCGCCCGGGCCAGCAAGGCGCTCAAGTCGTGCCGGGCACGGTAGGCGGCCCAATCTTCCAGCGCGCGCCCGCTGGCCAGCATGACGCTGATCACCGCCGCGGCGAGCAGTTCGTCCACCGCGATCGCCCCGGCCAACGCCAGCAGGGCGATCACGTCCACGCTGAGCCGGCCGCCGGCGATGCTGGCGAATGCGACCCAGCAGGCGTAGGCCAGCCCGCAGATCGCCACGCCGAGCCATATCACGTCGGCGGTCCCGCCGGCGCCCGCCAGCCAGGCCACGCCGCCCGCGGCCGTCCCCGCCGCCGTCACGACCAGCAGCAGCGGCGCCGCCCGCCGGGCCAGCCACGCCCGCGCGCCGCGGGCCACGGTTACCCTCATACCCCCAGCCTCAGCGCCCTGGACTGCGAAGACAGCAGCCGAAGGGCTCCAGATCACGGGTCCTTGGACCTCCAGCTCACCTGACGATCAGGACCGGGCGGTCGGCGAGGTGGATCACCTTGTGCGCCGTGCTGCCCAGGATCAGGCCCGCCAGGTCGCCGCGGCCGCGTGAGCCCATCACGATGACGTCGACGTCGTGCTCCTTCGCGTCATCGACGATGTTCCGCGCGGCGTAACCGAACAGCGTGGTCCCGACGTCGCCGTGTGCGTTCACGCCCGCCGCGATCAGCTTGTCCACCGCAGTCGCGACCGCGGCGCGGGCCTCGTCCATCGACTCGTCGCTCAGGCTCACCCCGGTCTTGACCGCCACCTCGCGCTCGCGCATGTGCAAGACCCAGACCTCGCCCTTGGACAGCAGGGCCAGGTCACGGGCCGCGTCCAGGGCCCGGTCGGATATCTCGGAGTGGTCCACTGCCACCAGGATCTTGTCATACATCGCCCAAGCCTCCAGCCTGAAAAAATCATTGTTTTCCCAGCTCAAGTGTCTGATAGCGGGGGAAATGGCGGCTAGGGACGAAGGGATGCCGGGCAGGGGACCTTCGTCACCGGCCATCGTCACTTCCCGGGGCGGACCCCTGTCCCGCCAGCCCGGCCGGCTCCTCTATCACGGGACTTCGGCCAGGTCACGGCCAGGGTGGGGAAAACTCCAGGACACGAAATGGGGCTAGCCGCATTCCATCTGCCTGCCCGGGATCCCTACCGTTTGCGCAGGAGATGACGGAACGTTCGGAGGACAGATGGCTGCAGACCGCCAGGCTGAGATCGCCGCCTCGGTGGCTGCCCTGCAGGACCTTGGCTCCGGCTATGACCAGGCACTGGCCGAAGGTCTGGTGGACCGCATCGGCGCGGAGATCGACAAGCGAATCGCAGCCGAGATCGACAACCGGGTCACGGCGGAGGTGGACAACCGCATCCTGACCCAGCTCGACCGGTACGCGGGGTGCAGGCACCAGCGCCGCCGGGCCAAACGCATGATCCGGGCCGAACGGCGCACGATCCGGGCCGAACGGGCCGACCACTCCGGCCGCCAGTCCATCATGCTGGCCCTCGGCTCCATGCTGGTCGCTCTGCCGGTGACCGCGATCGTGCTCACTGGGTCCCCCGGTGTGGCCGCCATCATGCTCATGGGCCTGATCTGGGTCATCGTCGGGATCATCAATGTGGCCTACGCCATGCGCAGGCACCCCGACCCACAGCGGCATGCCACGTTGCCCGAGGGCGGCAGCCAAGACCGTGGATCGCTGCCGCCTCTATCAGGGACATTCTGATCCACGATCAACGGGGCGCCGCTAGCCCGCGGCGACGGGGGCCTGCGCACGCTGGCTGCGGTCGTCGTGGAACCAGGCCGACGGGTCGGCAAAGCTCCCGGACGGTTCGTGCACCGTGGCGTGAGCGGCCGAAAGGGCGGCCCGCGAGGCGCGGTAGTGATGACCGCAGAGCAGCAGCTCGGTCTCGTGGGGCCGGTCGGCCGTGGGCGGCATGACGACCCGGACCACCGCCCGGGCCACGCAGCAGCAGGCCTGGTCGGTCAGGCTCGCCGCCGGTCCGTGCGGAGCGGTGGTGTCGACTAGCCCGGCCGCGCCTTCGGTCCGGCCGGCCGGTGACTGGCGGAATCTCGCGTTCATGGATCCAGGGTCGCCTGATGGCGCCCCGGCCGGGAAGAGACCTAGCTCACTTCCCCAGGTGCCAAAGGTCCCGGCCGTCGGCCCGCATAGACTGTGCCGGTGACCCCGGCAAGCAGGTCACCGGCCGACGGCCGGGTGGTGGTGATCGGCGTCGGCAACGAGTTCCGCCGCGACGACGGGGCCGGTCTCGCGGTGGTCACCAGCCTCCGTGGCCGGGTGCCGCCGGGAGTTGAGCTCGCGCTCACCGGCGGCGAGCCCACCCGGCTGATCGAGACCTGGACCGGGGCGGCGCTCGCCATCGTCGTCGACGCTGTCCGCGCTGATCCGCCCCGCCCGGGCCGGGTGCATCGCTTCGTGCTGGACCGGCCGCTGGCCGGAACGACGCGGACGGCGAGCTCGCACGGGTTCGGCCTGGACGACGCGGTCCGGTTGGCGCTCGCGCTGGACCGCATGCCTGGCCTGCTTGTCGTGCACGCGATCGAGGCCGCCGACCTGTCCCAGGGCCAGGGCCTGACCCCGCTCGTCGCCGCCGCCGTCGGCGAGGCGGCCCGCGGCGTGCTCAGCGACATATGCGATGCAGGCCCCCCGGCCTGACCGGCCAGCGATATGAGGAGACGCTCCAGGGCGAGATGAAGGCGGCCTGGTTCGACGTCAGCCCGTAGCCCCGATCCGGGTGAGCCAGGCCTCCAGCTGGCGAACGTGGGCGGTTCCGCCGCGGAAGCCGACGTGGCCGTCGGGGCGGACCGCGACCAGGCCGCGGCCGGGCGCGCTGGTCAGCCGGTAGACGTGGACGAACCGGCCCAGCGCCAGGTCCCCGGGCCAGGCCGCGTCGCGGTCGAGGAGGATGTGCACGCCGGGCCAGGCCAGCAGGTCGTGCAGCCGGAGGCTCCGTCCGTCCAGGCGGACGAGCTGGTCGGGCAGCCGGTCCCCGGCCCGCGGCCCGCCGCGCCGGTGCGGTGTCCCCTCCACCGACAGCGGGCTGCCGCGGTAGCTCACGTCCAGCTGTGACACCAGCCGGATCCCCGCGGCCACCAGGCGGCGCTGGCTGGCCAGCGCGGGCAGGAGCGGCGCGGCCAGCGGGGCCAGGCGGGCACGGAGGGCGCACGAGACCGGCCCGGTGCCGGCCTCGGCCCAGAACGCCAGGTCCGTCAGGGCCAGCAGCTGGCGCGCCACCGGCCGGCGCTCGAGGTCGTAGGAGTCGAGCAGCGGCCCGTCGTCCGGGCGGGTCGCCGCGAACGCGAGCTTCCAGCCGAGGTTGGCGGCGTCCTGGATGGCGGCGTTCATCCCCTGGCCGGTGGCGGGGGAGTAGGCGTGCGCGGCTTCCCCGGCCAGGAACAGGCGGCCCCGCCGGAACCGGCCGGCCACCCGCCGTTGCACCCTGACCCGTGCGGACCACGCCAGGTCGGCGACCCGCGCGTCCAGGCCCGCCGCGTCGATCAGGGCCTGCAGGTCGGTGGCGGAAACTGAAGGGCCGAACGATCCGGGCACCACCCGCTCCGACGTGGCGGGGCGGGTCCCGAGCAGCCGCCAGGTCGCCTGCTCGCCGAGGCGGAAGGCGAACAGCAGCCCGGACCGGCCCGCCATGACCTGGGCGGCGTCGCCGGGCAGATCGCCGTCGAGCTCGACGTCGGCCAGCACGATCTCCACCGGGTAGGGGCGGCCGACCCAGTCCAGGCCGGCCTGGGCCCGCACGGTGCTGGCCGGGCCGTCGCAGCCGGCCGCGAAGCCGAACCGGGCTTCCTCCGCTCCGGCCATCGAGCGCAGCACCGCCCGGACACCCCCGGGTTCGTCGAGCACCCCGACCAGCTCGGTCCCGCGCTCCACCTTCACGCCGCGGTCGGCCAGCGCCTGCGCCAGCACCCGCTCCACGTCCATCTGCCGGACCAGCGACAGGTGCGGGAACGCGGTGTCCGGCAGCGCGAGGTCGCCGAGCATGACCCGGACGACGCGGGAGCCGAGCCGCAGGTCGGCTGCTGGCGAGATGTCGGCCCGGGCCAGCAGCGCGCGCGTCACCCCGAGCGGACGCAGCACCTCCAGCGTGCGGGCGTGCAGGATCAGCGCGCGGGATGGCCGGACCGCCTCCGGCCGCCGGTCGATGATCCGGACGGCCGCGCCGTGGGCGTGCGCCTGCAGGGCCAGGGCCAGTCCAGCGGGCCCTGCGCCAGCCACCAAGATGTCCTGGTTCACGTGACCTCGACCAGCCGCCACCAGGCCTCGTCCCCGCCCAGCAGCTGCGGGTTTTCCAGCACCATGTCGCGGCGCAGCCCGGGCAGCAGCACGTAGTGGATCGAGCCGGGCACCGACACCAGTGCGAGCACCCGCCAGAGGGCCCGCGCGTAGTGCTCGGCCAGGCCCGGATCGTCCCACTCGTACAGGCCCCGGTAGCGGCCGCGTTCGTCGTCGGCCAGCCACAGCTTGGACACGAACCCGGGAAAGCCGGCGAACAGCGGGGTGTTGAGCAGGCTCTCCCGGCGGAAGGCGGCGTGCCCCCAGCCGCGCACGGCCCGCAGCCGGAACTCCACGGCGAGCATGCACGGGTCCAGCGTCGCGCCCCGGTCGGCGACCGTCTCGCGGTACACCCGCGCCGAGGTTCCGTCGGCGAAGTGCAGCTGCGTCCCCACCCGCCGGGCGGGCAGCCGCAGCCGGTGCTGCCGGAGCAGCCGGGCTGTGCGGGCGCAGCAGCCGGCCACCGCCCGCAGGGCCGCCGGGTAGGGCAGCGGCGGGCGCTCGTAGACGATGTCCATCTCTCATCCCTCCCCCTCTACCTTGGGGCAGCAGAGGGAGCCGGGGTCACGGGCCTTGGTTGCCGGCCGGGAGGTCTTTGGTCCTGTCCTGGTAGGCCTGCACGGCCGTGGGCAAGGTCGGGAACAGCAGCTCCGGCCCGATCTTGCCGGCCAGGCCGAACGCCTCCAGCCGGGCCAGCAGGTCCTGCTTGACCCGGGCCAGCGCGAAGGTGGCGCCACGGCCGGTGATGTCGTCCCGCAGGGTCTCCATGGCCTCCAGCGCGGTGAAGTCCACCTCGACGTTGGCCTCGACGTTGAGCACGAACCAGCGCAGATTAGGCTCCCGCTCCGCGGCGGTCAGCGCGCGCCGCCGGAAGTCCTCCGCGTTGGCGAAGCACAGCGGCGCGTCGTACCGGTACACCACCAGGCCGGGGATGGTCTGCGCCTCGGGGTAGTCGTCCACGTCGTGCATGCCGGCCAGGCCGGGGACGATTCCCTGGATCGCGTCGTGCGGGCGGGCCACCCGGACCATCAGGTCGGCCACTGACAGCGCGATCGCGACCAGCACGCCGTACAGGATGTCGAAGGCGAGCACGCCGAGGCCCGCCGCCACGGCGATCCCCAGCTCGGTCCGGCGGAACGCGAGCAGCCGCCGGAAGGCCTCCACGTCGATCAAGTGGAGCGCGGCGAAGATGACGATCCCGGCCAGCGCCGCCGTCGGGAAGCGGGACAGGACCGGACGCGCGACCAGCAGGACGACCACGACGGAGGCCGCCGTGGCCAGCGAGTACGCCTGGGTCTTCCGGCCCGCGGCGATCGCGATGGCCGTCCTGGTCCCGCTGCTGCTGACCGGGAACCCGTGCACCAGCGACGCGCCGGCGTTGGCGACGCCGAGCGCCAGCAGTTCCCGGTTCGCCGCGATC
>Ga0335081_10004457_pt1 | contig 22086 bp, 18 predicted proteins | sample Lox_Sample_35_FD_206713 | JGI IMG/M metagenome (GOLD analysis project Ga0335081, IMG submission 206713) | Soil microbial communities from Loxahatchee National Wildlife Refuge, Florida, United States - Lox_Sample_3.5 | ecosystem: Environmental > Terrestrial > Soil > Wetlands | place: USA... | reverse complement strand
GAAACCGGCCAACAAACGCTCACGGGCGCCAGGGACGCAGTGGGCACGCCGCATTACATGGCGCCGGAGCAGATTGAGAAACCGCAGACGGTGGATCATCGCGCGGACATCTACTCGCTCGGCGTCGTGTTTTACGAAATGCTCACCGGTGAACTGCCGCTCGGCAAATTCGCGCCGCCGTCGAAAAAAGTTCAAGTGGACGTGAGGCTGGACGAAGTGGTCTTGCACGCCTTGGAGAAGGACCCGGAGCGGCGTTACCAGCAGGCCCGCGAGGTCAAAACACAGGTGGAGACGATTGTGGCGACGTCAGCCGGCGACCGCTCCCCGAGAATGGACGAATCGGTCCGCCGCTCGTTGAGAACTCCTGCCCGCGGTTTGATCGCGGCCGGTGTGCTGCAATTGCTCTTCAGCCTGGGGCTGCTGGCTTTCGGCATTGTCGTGGCCAGGGAAGATGGTGATGTCGTCGCCTATGCCGGCATCGGGTTCGTGGCCGTCTTGTTCATGGGCTTCGCCGCAATCGTTCTGCGCGGCGCCGTAAGCATGATGAAGTTACGCAATTATCCGTTCAGCGTGGCGACGAGCGTGGTGGCGGCGGTCACCGGCCCGGGCGCACTCCTCGGCCTGCCTTTCGGGGTCTGGGCGTTGGTGGAGTTGATTCGTCCCGAGGTGAGGGCGGCCTTCGCGGCAAACCGGCCACCGAGTGGCTCGAACGCCACGCCGGCTCCCGGCAAAATGGATTTCGCGCGTTCCCAGGTCAAAGGCCCGGCCATCGGACTGGTTATTACCGGTGTGCTCGACTGGGTGTTGATGGCACTGGTTTGCATCATTATCGGCCTCAAATCAGCCGGCGGTTTGTTAATCTGGCTGCCCTTTTTGGCGATAGCCTTGAGCAGTTGCATCATCTATGCGGGGCTGAAGTTCATGCAACTGGAGCGGCGTGGTGCGGTCATGCTGGGCGGTGTGCTGGCCATGCTGGTTTCGCCCGGCAATTTGATCTGGCTGCCCCTGGGCATCTGGGCTTTGGTGGCGTTGAATCGTCGCGAGGTGCGCGAAGCGTTTGAGGCAAATCGGCAACGCGCGGACCACACAATGCCCTCCGTTCCACCGGCTGCGCAGAGATCCGACCATTTCTGGCGTTTCATCGTCATTGTTTTTCTCGTGATTCCAACTCTCGGTTTGTTGAGCAGCATCGCCATGAAGAATTTCATCAAAACCGGCAGCAACCCGCAACCTCCGGTCAAATCCGATTACGTCGGCCAAGCCTGGTTTCCTCAGGGCGATTCGATTGAAATCACTTCCGCGGAGCGAACGAAAGAACAGATGACCGTTAAAGGTCATTATAATCTGGTCAGTCACGACCGCGCAGCATTGGCTCTTTATGTTGCTTCCACCAACCAATCGAAGTTTCCCGAAGGCACCGAGCAAACGATGAACATTTCAAAGGGCCGTGGCGATTTTGAATTAATTCATCTCCGTCTCGTCCCGGGGCTGCCGCATGTTTCGATGTACGCCGATGGCCACCCGTTCGCCAGCCTCTATTTCGGCACCAAGGCCGAAGCGTCGGAAGAAAGCAAGGCAACCTGGATTACGAATGCTTCGCCCGCTTCGGGCCGAACGGAAGAAGATTTGGGCCAAACTGTGGCCGGATTGCCTCCGGTTGTCGTCGAGACGCAACCGGTTTCCGGCGCCCGCGATGTGCAACCGGGCATCACCGAAATTCGTGTCAGGTTCAGCAAGAAAATGGCCGACGGCTCGTGGAGTTGGTCCACCGCCTGGGAAAATTCCACACCGGAATCGGTCGGACCACCGCATTATCTGGACGATTATCGCACCTGTGTTATAACCGTCCGGCTGGAACCGGGCCGGACTTACGCCTGGTGGTTGAACAGCGAAAAATTCAAAAATTTCACCGACCAGGCCGGCCGGCCGGCAGTCCCGTATCTGTTGATTTTCCAAACCAAACCAAATTGAAAGGACGAACTCACATGCAAACGAAAACATGGTTCATAACACTCGCGATTGGCGCGATCTGCCAATTCGCGCCGCAGGTCAGTTGCGCACAGGACGTGGATTCCATCGCGCCGGTGGTGGTGAAGACCGTGCCCGAAGCCGGCACCAAAGACGTGGCCCCCGGCGAAATGGAAATCAAAGTCACCTTCAGCAAGGAAATGACGGATCAATCCTGGAGCTGGTCTTCCGCCTGGAAGGATTCGGTCCCCGAATCGGTCGGAAAGCCCCATTACGAGGCCGACCACAAAACCTGCGTGTTGAAGGTGAAACTTGAACCCAATAAAACCTACGGTTACTGGATCAACAGCCAGCGCTTCCATGGATTCCAGGACACGCAAGGGCACCCGGCGGTGCCTTATTTATTCGTGTTTCAGACCAAGCCCAACTAACACACCCGTACTCTGGAAACCGCCGCGACGCCGAACGTCTTGCGCTTTCCGCACCAGCCGTTAATCTGGCGGCGTGAGCACGTCCTCCCACGCTGGGACAGCAGGAACTACCTCGACCGGGAGTGATACGCTGCAACGACCCGCGTTTGTCACGACCCGCTGGTCCGTGGTGCTGACGGCCGGTCACAGCGACACCGCGCACGCGCGCGCCGCCCTGGAAAAACTTTGCCGGGCTTACTGGTATCCGCTTTATGCCTACGTGCGGCGGCGGGGAAAGTCGCCGGAGGATGCGAAGGATCTGACCCAGGAATTTTTTGCACGCCTGCTGGAGCGCAACTGGATCGAGCGTGCCGACCAGCAGAAGGGACGGTTCCGCTCCTTTCTGCTATCAGCCATGAACCATTTTCTGGCCGACGAATGGGACAAGGCGCGGGCGCAGAAACGCGGCGGCGGCATGACGGCTGTGCCGCTGCAATTCGACACGGCGGAAACCCGTTACGGCCATGAACCGGCTGAAAACGTCACGCCGGAACACAGCTATGAACGGCGCTGGGCCTTGACGCTGCTCGACGAGGTCCTCCAACGCCTTCGTTCAGAATATGACCAGGAAGGCCGCGCAGAATTTTTTGCCGCACTGCACCCATGCCTCGTGGGCGACCGCACCGCCCAGCCCTATGCCGAACTGGCCGTGAAGCTCGGCATCAGCGAAGGCACGGTGAAGGCCACCGTCCACCGTCTGCGCCAGCGCTATCGCGAGTTGCTGCGTGACGAAATCGCTCAGACCGTGTCCGGACCCGACGAAGTGAACGAAGAGCTGCGGCACCTTTTCATCGTCCTGGGAAGCTGAGAACTTTTTTGTCAGCAACCTTTTGCCGCCGTTTCCTAAGTAAGAGGTTGAAAGGCAAATATTATGGAAACGATTAAGGTCTGCCCGAATTGCCGGAAGCCGCTGCCGGCCGACGTGCCGCTCGGACTGTGTCCGGAATGCCTGATTAAGGCCGGCTTCCCCACCGGCACCGAACCTGGGGCGGCGGGTGAGGTCGCGGGTGCGCGTTTTGTGCCGCCGCCGGTCGGGGAAATCGCCGAGCTCTTTCCACAACTCGAAATCCTCGGTCTTATCGGCAAGGGCGGCATGGGAGCCGTTTACAAAGCGCGGCAGCCGGCGTTGGACCGCTTTGTTGCGCTGAAGGTCCTGCCGCCGGCGGTGGCCAGCGACCCCGGCTTTGCCGAGCGGTTCAACCGTGAGGCCCGTGCCCTGGCGCGCCTGAATCATCCGAACATCGTGGCGGTGCATGACTTTGGCAAGGCCGGCTCCTTGCATTTTCTGCTGATGGAATTTGTGGACGGAACCAATTTGCGCGAGATCGAACGCGCCGGGGCGCTGTCGCCGGCCAAAGCGCTGGCCATCGTCCCGCAAATCTGCGAAGCGCTCCAATTCGCCCATAACGAAGGCATCGTCCATCGCGATATCAAACCGGAAAATCTTCTGCTGGATAAAAAAGGACGCCTGAAAATCACCGACTTCGGCATCGCCAAGATGGTGGGAATCGGGCCGGGCCAACAAGTGCTCACCGGGGCGAAGGACGTGGTGGGCACGCCTCATTACATGGCGCCGGAACAGGTGGAGAAACCACGAGCAGTGGACCATCGCGCAGACATTTATTCACTGGGCGTCGTGTTCTACGAAATGCTCACGGGCGAATTGCCGCTGGGCAAATTCCAGCCGCCGTCCAAGAAGGTGCAGGTGGATGTGAGGCTGGATGAAGTGGTGTTGCACACGTTGGAGAAGGAGCCGGAGCGTCGCTACCAGCAGGTGAGCCAGGTCAAGACCGACGTGGAAACCATTGCCGGAAGGGTGCCGGCGGCGGCAGCCGGATCTGGGGCGCGGGGCGGCACGGCCCCGCTGCCGGCCAGCCAGCTCAGGAAAGCCACCAGCGACAAGGCACTCCTCCCGGCACTGCTGCTGGCTTTTCCCTTTGGCATGTTTGGCGCCCACCGGTTCTACGCAGGCAAAATCAGGACTGCATCCTTACAGTTGGGCGCTTTCGTCGGATGTATTCTCATGATTATCGCCTGTGCGACCACAGGCGGGCGCTGGCAACCCACCTTGGGAATCTTGCTCGGATTCACAGTCTTCGGCTGCTTCATCTGGGCGGCGATTGATTGGATTTTAATCCTCTGCAAAGCGTTCACCGATGGCCAAGGAAGGAGAATGACTCATTGGCTCCATTCGCATAATGGTGATTTGAAAGCCCCGTCCAGCCCGATGGCCGGTCCACCGTCAACTCCGCCGCCGGGTGGTGCCTCCGCGCCGGCTCTCACCAGCCCCGCCCCGCCGCCGCCGGTGCATGAAAAAACACCCGCCAGTGGCACCGGCATTATTGTGGCACCCGCCGTCGGGCTTATGATTGGCGCGCTGTGGAAGTTGCTATCCGCCTTGGTCGCGTTGTTTGTTCTCTCTGGCCATAACCGTTGGTTGGGACCGATGCTCGGCAATCTGGGATTCGGCTCCTTTTTCGATGTGGCCAGTATCAGCCTTGTGTTCTTCAAGGTAATTCCGGCGTTGTTCATTCTGTTCGGCGCGTTTCAGATGCTGCAGCTCCGGAGCTACGCCTGGGCCATGGCTGCCGCTATTCTGTCCATCCTGGCCTGCAGCCTGGTCGGTCTGCCGTTGGGCATCTGGGCGCTGATTGTTCTGGCCCGCCAGGACGTGCGGGAAACTTTTGCCCGGGCAACCGTTTCTCCACCGCCCAGGACCGCCCAGTGGTCGTGGATCCTGGCCTCCGTGGCCATGATAGCCATCATCGTTACCGGCCTGATTATTGGCGTCGCGCTCGTGCGTGAGGTGGTTGGAGGAAAATCCGACACAACGGCGCGCGTGGAAACAGCCAATGGTTCATCCCCCACCGAGACGGCAATTCCAGCGCCGACGCCCCCGCCGGTTCGCATCAAGGCCGGTTTGTTCAGTCCATTCACGGATTCCGACGGCGATGTCTGGCTGCCCGACCAGGGTTTTGCCGGCGGCGAAACCGCGGAGCGTTCCGAAAACCTGGCGATCGCCAATACCAAGGATCCGGCACTTTATCGCACTGAACGCTACGGCATGACTTCCTTTTCGTACCCCGTTCCCAATGGCAAATACGTGGTGAAACTGCATTTCGCTGAAACCTATAACACCATCAACGGGCCTGGTGGTCGGGTGTTCACCTTCAATGTCGAGGGACAGGAATTCAAGGATTTCGACGTCTGGGCCAAAGCTGGCGGCGCCCAACGCGCCTATGTCGAAACGGTCAATGTGGAAGTCACCGACGGCAAACTGAACATTAGTTTCACCCCGCAACAGGAAAATCCAGAGATCAACGGGATTGAAATCCTGCCGGCGACATCGACAGCCAACGACAGTAATCCTGGCGCGACGATGAATATTTCGTCGCAAAATGGCCGGGTCTTAATCGAAACCACGAACGGCGCGTTGTCCGCTGACAAAGTCGAGGTCCAAACCAGCCGGAGCGGGAAAGTGTCCGTGACCGCTCAAAAAATCAATTACACACCACCGGTCCAAGCGGTTCCGCCCGCTGCCGCTGCAATGCCAGCGACGCCGAAGACTGCTGGTCCACCGGCCAAACCCTACGCGCACCCGGAAAAGACCGTCGGCAATCTTTCAACGACCGATCCGTTTCAGGAAGACTTCAACCAGACGCTGCCGCTCTCTGCCAACGGCCAACTCCGCCTCGACAGTGTCAACGGCCGGGTTGAAATCATCGGTTGGGATCGGAGCGACGCCGTCATCAAAGCACTCAAACACGGCAAAACCCAGCAGAGCGTCGAAGCCACTAAAATCACCGTTACTGCGTCGCCGGATGAAATTGTCATCCACACACTGCAACCGCCCGGCGAAACCGGCTTTGCGGCCATTTGGTCCTGGTTCGAGAACGGCGGAAATAACAATGCGACAGTTGATTATGCCATCCAGGTGCCGCGGCACGCCCGGCTGGCCAATATCTCCAGCGTTAACGGCCGAGTCGTGATTGATGACGTCGGCGGCGACATCACCGCGTCCACTGTCAACGGCGAAATGCAGGTCCGTGACGCGGCTGGCAGCCTGAAACTGTCCACTGTCAACGGCCGGATTGCCGCGGAGCTGGTTGCGCTTGGCCGTGACCAATCGGTTTCGCTCAATGCCGTCAATGGCCGAATCGAGCTGACCCTGCCTGCCAATGCCGATGCGGAAGTTTCGGTCAACACCGTCAACGGCCATATCACCAGCGAGTTCCCTTCCCTGATCGTGCAGAAGGATTTCCCCATCGGCCAGCACCTCAAAAACACGCTGGGCAAGGGCGGCGCGAATGTCAAAGCCTATACTGTCAATGGAAGCATCAGCATCCAACAGGGCAGACCCGGCTCCGCCCCCTCGGCCGCTGCCATCCCAAAGTCCTGAGCGGAAAAGGCCGTGAGGCGTTAACCCGAACGTAGTTGGCACCTACCGAGAATCATAATAACCGTACCCGGAGGTGGAACAAGGCCGCGACTCGTTTCTGGGGCAGTTGCTGAAGCGGGTTTTGAGATTTCCGGGAGCGTTTCCGTAAAGTCCCAGTGGCCTTCTGGTAGCGCGCAAACGGAAATGGCGCAGCTACAGACGGCACTGTCCGGCACGCCAAACCGATAATAAGTCGTGATGCAATTCGCGCTCCGTTCGCCAACAAAAAACCCGTGGTTGTAACCGACACGCCCATGCCGGAAAAAGATGGACAATGGAAAGCGGCGGGCTATCTCATCCAGTGAATTGAACAACCCAAACCATTAACCGAAGAAAAATATGAAAGGTCCTCTGCTGATCGGGTTCATCGCCGTAATCATTGTGCTGGCGATCTGGGATGGCGTGTGGAAGTTGATCGCGCTGTGGAAGAGCGCGCGTAGCGACCAACTGGCGTGGTACATCTGCCTCGCCATCTTCAACACGGCCGGCATCCTGCCAATCCTCTACATCCTGTTTTTTCAGAAAACCGGGACGTCAACACCGACAAAATCCTCGTAGTTTGGAAACGCGCTTTACTTCCCGGTTTACACGGGACGCAGCCGCACCAGCGTTGCACCCCAGCCGCCGAACTGCGGATGATCGAGCGTGAAGGATTCCACGGCCGGATGTTTGGCAAGGATCGCGTGCACCGTGCGTCGCAGGTTGCCGATGCCCTTGCCGTGAATGATACGCACCTGAAGAATGCCCCGCTCCCGACACACGGCCAGATAATCCGGAACCAGGCTTTTCACCTCACGCGGATTGAAGGTGTGCAAGTCCAGCACACCATCAATGGGCAATTCTACCGGTTCGTCAGCCATGAATCACCACTCCTGCCTGATGCGCAATCTGTCCGCGACGGCCGCTCCCCCGGGACCGCCCTCATGGATGAGGCGTGTAACCCGTCCGCGTCAACACGGCCTGACCTTGCGGAGACAGGACAAATTGGATGAAGTCCAGCGCCTCCGGCGTTTCATGCCCCTTGCTGGTGTAAAGGTGAAGGACACGCGCGTAAGGGTAGTTACCTTTGTGCACGGCAGCCGCATTGGGTTCAATTCCGCCAATGGACACGGGTTTAACCCCTGCATTATTTTCCAACTCGAAGCTGCAATAGCCAATCCCGTTCGTGTCCCTGGCCACCGCTGCGACGATTGCCTCATAACCCGTGAACAGATCGGAATGGTCGGCGTAAGGTTTGTCTTCCATTGCCAGTTCCCGAAAGCCCAGATGTGTCCCGGAAACAGGATCGCGGATGAATAAATGAATCGGCGCGTCAGGTCCGCCCGCTTCCTTCCAATTTTTGATCGTTCCGGTAAAAATGTCCCGCGCCTGCTCCCGCGTCAGATTGCCAATGGGGTTGGCGGCATTCACAACCACCGCCACGCTATAGGCGCCGATGATGTGGTCGTTGTACTCCACGTTGTGATTCCGCGCCATTTCCAGCTCTTCCTTGAAGGGCAATCGCGAAGCGCCCGCAATGTCGCAATGCCCGCCCATCAACGCGCCAAATCCATACCCGGTCGCCTTGCTTTCAAGGTCAAAAGTGATCGTGGGGTGACTCTTTTTGTATTCGGCGATGAGCTGAGGCGCCAACTCCTCCCCGATCGTGTTGGAACCGCGAATAGTGATTTTGTCGGACGGGGCTGTCCCCGGTGCCGGCCCGCTCCCGGGACAGCCTGCGACCAATATTCCAATCAAACTCAACCCGACGAACCTCGAAAGACCTCTCACGGTCAGGGTAAACCGTTTATCGTGCAACTCTGTGTTCATGGCATGCCTTTTCGTTTAACGGGGGAATGTCGGCATCCAATCTCACCGGACCGGGCAAATTTATCAAGCAGCAAATCTGCCGGGTTCGCGCGCGCCAACATGGGCGGCGATTCTCCCAAACGGGATCTACCTTGAACTGGCGCTTGCGATTACAAACCCAGCTCTGAACCCGCCAGCGCGTGCAGGCGTGCCTGCCCGTGTTTGGTCAGGCTCGTGAAGACCATCGAAACGTGATAGCCGGTGTGTTTGTTGCCGGAGCAGGCGACAACGACCCCGGCGCATTGGAGCCGGCTGTTGTCGCGCGGCGATTGCAACGCCACGGTCATTTCCGTCCAGGGGTTGAACGGTGCGGGACTGCGAAATTCGATTCCATTCCGGTGAATGACGACGGATTCGGTGGATAAATCGAGACGGGTCTGCCGGGATTCCACGGTGATGCCCTGCCGCGCGGCGTCGCCGGTATCAATTTTTCTCGCGCTCATAGAATTACGTCAAAATAGCACGCCCCCGCGGGTCGTCAAATAAGTACCAATCATGCAGTGGATTAGGAGTCTTACCATTCAATCACTGCCGCGCCCCAGGTCAGTCCCGCGCCGAACACAATCAGCAGGACCAGGTCGCCGCGCTGGATTTTTCCCGCGGCCACCGCTTCGTCCAACGCGATGGCCACCGACGCCGCCGAGGTGTTGCCGTACCTTTCCAGATTCACGAACATCTGCCCCGGTTTCGCGCCGAGCCGCTCGCTTACGGCGTCAATAATCCGGCGGTTGGCCTGATGCGGGATGATGCATTTAATTTGCGAAATATCCAGTTCGCATCGTCGCAACGCCTCCCGCGCCGCCCTGTACATCGCCTGCACCGCGCTTTTGTAGGTTTCCCGGCCGCTCATCCGCAAGTAATGCGAACGCGCATGAACCGACTCGGTGGTTGCGGGACAGCGGCTGCCCCCGCCGGGCATGAACAACAAATTGGCGCTGCCGCCGTCGGCGCCCATCACCGCCGTCAGCAGACCGTGCGAACTCGGCCGGTTTTGCAGGACCGCCGCGCCCGCGCCGTCGCCGAACAACACGCACGTGTTGCGGTCCTTCCAGTCCACAATCGCGGAAAGTTTTTCCGCGCCGATGACGAGGACGGTGTCGTAGGTGCGCGACATGATGAATTGCTGTGCCACTTCAAGTCCGTAAATGAAACCGGAACAGGCGGCCTCGACGTCGAAGGCCGCGGCGCGTTTCGCGCCGATCTTGTGCTGCACCAGGCAGGCCGTCGCCGGGAAGGGCATGTCCGGCGTGATGGTCGCAACAATGACCAGGTCGAGATGTCCGGCTGTGACCCCCGCCATTTTCATGGCGCGTTCCGCCGCCCTGGCCGCCAGGTCGGACGTGAATTCATCTTTGGCCGCCAGCCGCCGCTCCTTGATGCCGGTGCGCGTGAGGATCCAGTCATCGGTTGTGTCCACCATTTTCTCCAAATCGAAATTGGACAGGACTTTCGCCGGCACATAGGAGCCGACGCCGGTGATGGAGCACGAGCGGCCCTGGAAATTGTACAGGGCGCGCGGGTTTTTGAATTTTCTGGCGGGCAGCGCGCTCATGCGTGAACCGGGTCGGACGTTGCAACCGCGGCCAGCCGCTCGTTGGCGCGGGCGATTTCGCGCGCGATGATGTCGTTAACGTGATGTTGCACGGTCTCGGCGGTCACCCGCAACGCGCTGGCGACGGCGCGTTCGCGGGCCGACCCGTGCGCCTTGAACACGATGCCCTTGAAACCGAGCAGCGGCGCGCCGCCGTACACCTCCGGGTCCATGCGCCGGCGGATGGCCTGGAAGGCGCTCTCCGCGAGATAGGCGCCAAGCTGGCGTTTGGGATTGCGCATCAACTCGCGCTTGAGCATCGAAAACATCGCCACCGCCAGACTTTCGGAAGTTTTCAAAACGACATTGCCGACAAAACCATCACAAACGACGACGTCCACGTGGTCCTTGAACAAATCATGTCCCTCAACATTGCCGATGAAATGGATATTGAGCCGTTGGCATAGTTTGAAAGCTTCGAGCGTCAGTTCATTGCCCTTCGAATCCTCCGTGCCGATGCTCAGAATGCCGACGCGCGGCCGCTTGCGTCCGAGCACCTCGCGCGAATAAATGCTGCCCATGACGGCAAAGTGTGCCAGATGAAGCGGTTTGCATTCGATGTTCGCCCCGGCATCCAGCAACACAAACTCATTGTCCTGTCGCGGAATAACCGTCGCGATGCAGCCGCGGTCCACCCCGGGCAGACGGCCGATTTTGAGCGTGGCCGCCGCAAAAATGCCGCCGGTGTTGCCGAGGGAAACGATCGCGTCCGCCCGGCCCTCCTTCACCAGTTCGGCGGCGCGCGCGATGGACGAATCCCTTTTTTTGCGCAGCGCATTGACCGGTTTATCGTCCATCGTCACTACCTCACTGGCGTGAACAACCCGCACCCGGTGGTCGCGAAAACCGCGATGCGGCAGGGCGGCGTGGATGGCGGCGTGGTCGCCGACCAGATAGAGAGCGCTGATTTTCTTATTGGCCTGGAGCGCCAACCGGGCGCCTTCGATGACCACCCCGCACCCGTAGTCACCGCCCATGACATCCACAGCAATTCGCATAGATGAATGAACGCGGGAACTTTCCCCGTCCTGCCGGAATCAGGCGCCCGCCGTGACCGACAACACCTGCCGGCCCTTGTAATAGCCGCACGCGGGGCACACCCGGTGCGGCACATAGGGGGCCGCGCATTGGGGGCACGTGCTCAGTTGCGGCAGGCTCAATGCGCTGTTGTAAGCGCGGCGCATACGCTGCCGGCTCCGGGAAGGTTTTCTCTTCGGAACGCCCATAAATTTTCAATAAATCACAATTTCAATTTGTTCAATTCCGCCCACGGTGACGAAGCGGCCTCGTCCTGGGAACGGCGGCCGGCTTTGGTTTTACCCGTGGAGGTTTTCTCCAATCCGCCACAGTCCGGCTTGCACAACGGATGTTGCGGAAACTCGAGGAGAATATCCTCCCGCAGATACGGCGTCAAGTCCACGCAATCGTTGTCCACGGCCACCCGCCCCTCGCCCGCGAGCGGCAAATGACAGGTCCAATCCGCCAGATTCAGCTCATGCCGGAAGGGTTCCAGGCAGCGGACGCACTCGCACTCCAGAGTCAAACGCAGCGAGCCGGTCACCAGAAGGCCATCGGGCAGCTTCTCGACGGTCAGGTCATAACGCAGCGGCTGCCCCGGGTGAATCATCGGATCGTGCACGTCCAAATCCAGTTCTTTCACGGACAGTTCGCCCTCCAAATGAATTTCGTGCGCCTCCAGGTGGTGAAGATTGGCGGTCAACATAAACTTCCAGTCTTTGGTTTCTGGTTTCGGGCCGGAAAACCAACTGATGCCTTTGACCAGAGCGACAAATTAAAAACTCAAAATTAATTCCGCGGTTTCAGTTTTTTTTGCAGGGCCAGCCGCACGTGCGGCGGCACAAACGCGCTTACATCGCCGCCGAGCTGTGCGATTTCCTTGACCATGCGCGAGCTTAAAAAGGTGTAGGTGTCCTTGGGCATCATGAAAATCGTTTCCACCTTTTCATTCAATTTGCGGTTCATGAGCGCGAGCTGGAATTCAAACTCGAAATCCGAAACGGCGCGCAGGCCGCGGATGATGGCTTCGGCCTTGCGGCGGGCGCAGTATTCGACCAGCAGGCCGTTGAAAACGTCCGCCTCCACGTGCGGCAGATGCCGCACCGCCTGCCGCACCAGGGCCGCGCGTTCGGCCAGCGTGAACAGTGGATTTTTGCCGTCATTTTGGGCGACGGCTACGATGACGCGGTCGAACAGCCGGGCGGCGCGTTGGACCACGTCCAGATGCCCGTTTGTGACCGGATCAAAACTGCCCGGATAAATCACCGTGCGCATGAGGGCAGTCTATCAGCCGCAAGGCGAATGACGAGGAAGAAAACGCCCCGCGAGGGCTCGCGAGGCGTTTTCCTTTGTAGAGTGGAGCCCTGGGGCTCGAATTGCGGCGCGCAGCGCCGACGCTACATTTTCAAGCGCCGACGCTCGCCAGTTCTTCGCCGTTTTCCACGTTCACAATCTTGAATTGTTCGGCGTGCATGCCAGTGTCGGCGCGGAAAGACAGCTTCCCGAAATAGCGTTTTTCCATCTCGATGAGATGTTTTTCGTCCTCGGTGCGGAGCCGGTCCAGCACAGTCGGATGCACCACAATGCGGAGTTGGAAATCCGATTCGTCGCGCTCGCGTTTCTTCAGGATTTCCTGGAGCTTGCGCTGGATTTCCACGCTCATGGTCAGGGCGCTCTTGACCTTGCCGCGGCCCTTGCAGTACGGGCAGTCGTCATACACCGCTGAGCGCACGCTTTCGGTGTGGCGCTGCCGCGTCATTTCCATGAGGCCGAGCTGCGAAATGGGCAGGATATGCGTCTTGGCCTTGTCGCGGCGCAAGCCCTCCTTCATCCGTTGATACACGGACTGTTGGTCGCGCCGGCCTTTCATGTCAATGAAATCGAGCACGATGAGGCCGCCCATGTTGCGCAGGCGCAATTGGCGGCAGATTTCCTCGGCCGCTTCCTGGTTCACCTTCAAAATGGTGGATTCCTGGTCACGGCTGCCCTTGTGCCGGCCCGTGTTCACGTCAATCGCCACCAGCGCCTCGGTTTCGTCAATCACGATGTAGCCGCCGCTCTTGAGATGCACCTGGCGCGAGAAGGTGCTCTCCAGTTGTTTGGTGATGTTGAACCGGTCAAAAACCGGCTGGGCGTCGGTATAAAACTTGATTTTCTTGGCCGCATACTTGGCCTTGATTTTCAGCATCATGTCCCGCATCCGGTCATGGGCCTTCTGGTTGTCCACCACGATGCGCTCGACGTCCTCGGTCAAAAAGTCGCGGACGGTGCGTTCGATGAGGTCGGGTTCCTGGAACACGCAGGTAGCCATCGGCTGTTTTTTGATGCGTTCCAGGACGCCGTTCCACTCTTCGAGCAGCAACGCAAGGTCGCGCACAAAGTAACGCTTTTGCTGGCCTTCACCGGCCGTGCGCATGATGACGCCCACGCCATCCGGAATGGGCAGTTCGCGCAGGATTTTTTTGAGCCGCTTGCGTTCCTCCTGGTTTTCAATCTTGCGCGAGATGCCGGACTGGTCGGAATTCGGCAGCAGGACAAGGTACCGTCCGGGAAGCACAAGGTTGGTGGTGACGCGCGGGCCTTTGGTGCCAATCGGGCCTTTGGTGACCTGCACGATGATTTCGTTGCCGGGCGGATACAAACGGGGAATGTCCTTCTGCGTGATTTTGGGCCGGGCGGGCCGGCGGCCTTCGCGTTCGACAATTTCCACGCTGCTGTCGAACTGGTTCGGCACGATGTCCCAGTAATGCAGGAACGCATTTTTCTCGAACCCGATGTCCACGAACGCGGCCTTGAGGCCGTCTTCGAGGTTGCGGACCTTGCCCTTGAAAATGCTGCCGACGAGGCGTTCCTCGGTGGTGCGTTCGATGTTGAATTCCTCCAGCTTGCCGTCTTCGATCACCGCCACGCGCGTTTCGAGCGTCTCGGCGTTGATGACAATCTCCTTATGGATTTTTTTCTCCGGGCGGATGAGACGCTGGACCTTTTTGACGAGGCTGGTTGCCGCGACCTTGATGCTATCCAGGATGCCTTTCGGCGGCGCGCTGATTTCGACCGGCTCGAACGGTTTTTCCTCCTCCACCTGTTCGGGTGTGTCCAGGTGCGGCTCGCGGAATTCCTTTTTGGCGGCCCCGGACTCCGGCATTTCCTTTTCCGGCGCTCCCTGCGGGGGCAGGCCGGCGGCGAGGTTTTCCGCGCGTTCGATTTCGTAAGCGTGCCGTTTTTCAAAGAGCCGTTCCGCGCCCCCTTGTTCGCTCACGGCATCGGCCCGCGCCTGGCTGGCTTCGCGGTCGGATTTTTGCGGCGTCTGGCCCAGGCCGCCCTTGGGACGGAAATGCATGCCGCGGCGCCGCCGGGAAAAGTTTTTATTGCTCATAGTCAGTATCCTCTTCGATGAATGTAAACGTTTTGCATCAGACCCGCGGCGATCAACGAGCAGAGCACTGAAGACCCGCCGTAGGAAAGCAGCGGCAGTGGCACACCCGTCACGGGCATGATGCGAATATTCATGCCGATGTTGATAAATACGTGGCTGAAGATGAGCGTCACTACGCCCACCGCCACGAGTTTGCCCAGGCGATCGCGCGCCTGGCCGGCGATTCTCAATCCGGTAAAGAGAACCCCCGCATACAGCGCGAGGACAATCACGCTGCCGACGAATCCTTCCTCCTCGGCAATCACGGAGAAAATGAAGTCGTTGTGCGCCACCGCGCGCGGCAAATAACCGAGGGCGCTCTGCGTCCCCTGCCGCCAGCCTTTGCCCATCAGCCCACCGGAGCCGACGGAGATCAACGCCTGCCGGACGTTGTATTCATCGTCCAACTGTTGTTGATGCAGGCTCTGCAACTTCGCCGGGGTGGCGTTCGGCGGAGCGAAACTGGTATAGTCCCGGCCAAAATAAACCAGCAGCCGGTCACGCTGATACGGCTGCATCGGAATCTGCCACCAGCCCGGCGGCAGGAACACTGCATCCACCAGAAACAGCGCGGCCAACAAACCCACCGCGCCGGTCAATCTCAGCAGATACAGTTTCGGGGTGCCGGCGACGAACATGATCACCAAACCCGTCGGCAACAACACGAGCGCCGAACCCAGGTCCGGTTCTTTCAGGATCAGCAGGAATGGCAGCAGCAGCAGACCGATGCCCTTCCAGAAATTGGCCGGTTGCCGCAACTCGTCCGGCGGACGGCTCAGGAAATGGGCCGCGGCCAGGATAAAGGCGAGTTTGGCAAATTCGGACGGTTGAAACTGGAACGGCCCGAAATCAATCCACCGCCGCGCGCCGTAACGCATGGAGCCGATGTGCGGCACCAGCACGATGACCAGAAAGAAAATCGCTGCCCAATAGGCCACGAACGACCAGCGCGCCAGCGTGTGATAATCCACCAGGCACAAGGCCGCGCCCGCGCCGAGGCCCAGCCCGCACCAGACGAGCTGCCGCACCCAGCTCTGGTCGTACCACGGCAACGACGCCAGCGTCGGATTGGCCACCGTGGCACTGTACACGAACAGCGTGCCGATGAACATCAGCCCGGCCAGCGCCGCCAGTTGCAGCCGGTCAAACCGGTTGGAGCGTTCGTTGAGTGGTTGGTTGGCCATTTTAATTCACGGATTCGCCCTGCGGCAGCGTGGCGACGGCCGGCAGGTTTGTCATTTCGCTTTTCAAAATTGCTTCGTAGATATCGTGCGCGATCGGGGCGCAGGTCGGCCCTCCGTAGGTGCCGCTTTCGACCATCACCACGACCGCGTAGCGCGGACGCTCACAGGGCGCGAACGAGGCAAACCAGGTAGTGCGGTCAATCTCCCGATTATGGATGTCCATGACCTGAGCGGTGCCCGTCTTGCCGCAAATGCGCATCGCCGGACCCACGGCCGCCGCATGGCCGGTGCCCTCGGGATCTTCGGTTTCCGCCAGCATGGCGTCGCGCAAAATGTTCAGGTTGCGGGCGCTGACGCCGAGGTGGTCGCGCACGAGGCCGGAGGGGTAATTGGTCAACGTTTCACCGTTGACCGGGTCTTCAATTTTTTCCACCAGCCGCGGCCACAAAACCGTCCCGCCGTTGGCGATGGCCGCATAAGCCACGGCCATTTGCATCGGCGTCACCGCCATTTCACCCTGGCCGAAACAAATATTGGCTGAATCGCCTTCATGCCAGTCGGCGCGGTGCACCCGGCTCAACGAAGGGAAAATTCCCGGTGTTTCCTGCCGCGTGGGCAGGCCGGCGCGCTCGCCGAAATGGAACTTCTCGGCCATCCAGACAACATTATCAATGCCCGCCTGCAGGCCCACGGTGATGAAATAAGTGTTGCTGGAGTAAATGATGGCGCGCCGGAAGTTGTATTTGTCCGGCGGCGCGAGGTCCTTGATGTGCCGCTTGCCGATATAAATGTAGCCCGGATTATCAACGAGCGCGTCCGGGTTCAAGCCGGCCTCGAGTGCCGCGAGGCCGACTACGGGTTTGAAAATGGAACCGGGCGCGTAATTTTCCTGCGTCGCGCGATTGAATTGCGGGCGCAATTGTGGATCGTTGAGGCGCGCGGCTTCGCCCGGCGGGAAAATGCCCTGGGCAAAATCATTGGGATCAAACGTCGGTGAAGACACCATGGCCAACACGTCACCGGTGCGCACGTCTATCACGACGATGGCAGCGCGGGCGTCGGCACCCTGATGTTCCGCGAGCGAACGTTCCGCCGCCCGTTGAATGTCCAGGTCAATCGTCAGCGCCACATTGTGTCCCGGCTCGGGCTGGCTCCACGCGTTTACGGTCTGGCGGTAGCCGAGATTGTTCACCAGGACGGCCTCGGCGCCCGCGCGTCCGCGCAAGAGCGAGTCGAAACCGGATTCAATGCCGACGACACCGCGGTAATCCGGCAGCCGATACGAAAAATAGGCATCCTCGCCTTCCGCCGAACTGTCGTCCCGCTGGACGTAACCAAGCAGGTGCGCCGCCGTCGTCCCCAGCGGATAAGTGCGGACGGATTGCAGTTCCAGATCCGCCCCGAGGCCGCCGGAATAATTTTCCTCGAACCGCGCGATTTGTACGTTGTTGAGATCTTTGAGGACGGGATACGGCATCGCCAGCCGCGTTGCGTAATCGCGCTCAAATTTCACCGCGTCAAGCGTTAATGGCTGGCCGATTAACCGGCCGAGTTGCGCCACGACGGCGCCGGCCGCGCGGCAACGCGCCTGGTTACCCAGTTGCTCCAATTGCGCGGTGGTCAGCGCGTAAAATTTTCGCTCGGCCTTGGTCAGCGGGCGTCCGAGCTTTTTCTCCTGTGCGGTTATGAATTGGGCGCGGGCATTGGTAACGCCGGCGTATTCGGCGTCGTAAGCGCCCTTAAACTGTTTACGCAAATCATCGAGGTAAAGGCTCAGGTCGTAGCGTGGATGGTTCTCGGCCAGCACGCGACCGCGGCGGTCAAGAATTTTTCCCCTGGCAGCCGGGATGCGCACGGTGCGATATGATTGCGTTTCCAGATGGCTCTGGAATTCGCGCGCCGAGACGATCTGCACCCACCACAGGCCCATCAGCAGGATGCCCAGGCCGGCGGCCAGCACGATCGCCACGAGGCGGAGTTGCGAATCGCTTTTTTTGAGTTCGTCAAAAATCAGCATGACAAACAGTCTTCAGTCCGCGGTCCACCGTCCACAGTCGAGCGGCTGCCGGCACGGCGGCGTTCTGACTGCGGATTGAGGACTGGTAACTGGGGGTTCATATTTTTTTATCCCGGCGGATTTCGCGGTCGGCCCGGAAACTCGGCTCGGTGCGCGGTTGATAACCAAGCGCGTGCTGGCACCAGTCGAACAGCACAAAGACAACCGGCGTTGCCACCGCGCCGCCGGCGGTCATCACCAGCCACTGCCAGAGCGTACCCCAGCCGAGCAGCGGCTGCTGGCCGATGGTCAACAGCACCAGAACGGACACCCCGGGCGCGAAGGCACTGGCAATGGCACCCAGAACCACTTGCGCGAACGGCAATTCGCGCAGGATCAATTCGCGTTGCAGCCAGATGACATAACCCGCCATAAACAATGGCAGGACGCTCACGCCCGGCGGATTGGCGGACAACGAGTCGAACCACAATCCGCCGAACACCGCCAGCAGTGACACCGTCACGATGTCCGCGTTCAACGCGGCGTACACCATCAGCGCCGGCAACAGGTCCACCTGCGCGCTGAGCCATTGACGAAGGCCGCCAAGCGTCGCCTCGCCGAACACCGCAAGAAACGCGGCGGCCAGAATCAGGATGGTTTGCAACAGATTCATAGTTTGGTCACGGAAACAGAACCCAGACTTGCTCGAGCGAGCCGAGATTCACGAGCAGTTTCACCCGCGCCTCGGTGTACAGACCGAATTCGACCGGCCGCGCGTCCACGATCTGGCCGATGGGAATGCCTTTGGGGAAAACGCCGCCGAGGCCGCTGGTGAAAACCTTTTGGCCGGCCTGCAAACTCGCGTTGCCGGACAGATAACTGAGTTCGACGAACGAATTATCGAGTGGACCGCCGGGGTTGATGATCCCCATGTCGCGCGCTGGATTTTCGACCAGGGCGGACACCTTGCAGTTCGGGTCGCTGATCAAAACCACCTGCGCGTGGGTGTAACTGACGGACGAAACCCGGCCCACCAGGCCATCGGCGGTCAACACGGGCAAATTGTCGCGGATGCCGTCGCGGCTGCCGAGGTCAATTTGGATGGTGTGCCACCAATTGGCCGGGTCGCGCAAGACGACGTTGGCGAGCTTGAGTTTCCACGGCGTCTGCCGCTGCCACCCGAACAGCGCGCGGAGCTGGTCGTTTTCCCGCTCGATGGCAACCGCTTGCATTTCCTTCGCATGGAGTTCCTCGTTCTCGCGCCGCAAGGCTTCCAATTGCCGGAGCAATTCGCGGCGCGGCAGGACTTCATCAGCCGCGCTGCCCGGCAGTTGCTGGACGGTGCCGGCCAGCCCGAACAAGGGCAAAAACCAGCTTTCAACGGCCAGTTTCAGACGGGACGAAGCGTGCGGCGGCAGGCTGAGGAGCAACAGGGTTGCCAGCGTCACGGCGCCGAGCGCAATATAATGTTTTTGCTTTACCATGCCTGCCCCGAAATTATTCGGGTGCAGGTGAACGAGGCGGGAGAATCAAGATTCAATATTTCGCGTTGGTTGCGATACGCCGGACAAACTCAATTTCCTGCAGGACGCGGCCGGTGCCTTCGGCCACGGCGCTCATGGGGTCATCCGCCACGTGGACCGGCAGGCCGGTTTCCTCGGCCACCAGCCGGTCGATGCCGCGCAACAGCGAGCCGCCGCCGGCCATGACCAGGCCGCGATCCACCAGATCGGCGGCCAGTTCGGGCGGACAACGTTCCAGCGTGATGCGAACAGACTCCAAAATGCTCGAAAGCGGTTCCTGCAAGGCTTCGCGAATTTCCTCGGAGCGGATCGTCAGTGTTTTGGGCAGGCCGGAACCCAGGTCGCGGCCTTTGACATCCATGGTCAATTCCTGCTCCAGGGGAAACGCGGAGCCGATGCGTATCTTGATTTCTTCCGCAGTACGTTCACCTATCATCAAGTTGTAGGCGCGTTTCATGTGGGCGGCGATCGTTTCGTCAAATTCGTCTCCGCCCACCCGCAGGCTGCGGCTGAAGACGATGCCGGCGAGGGAAATGATGGCGATTTCGCACGTCCCCCCGCCGATGTCCACGATCATATTGCCTGCCGGCTCGTGCACCGGCAGGCCGACGCCGATGGCCGAGGCCATCGGTTGGTCAATCAGAATCACGTCTCGCGCTCCGGCGTGTATCGCGGAATCTTTGACCGCGCGCTTTTCCACTTCGGTGATGCCCGAGGGCACTGCGACCACGACGCGTGGCGCAATTAACTTGCGATGTTGAACTTTTTGGATGAAGTGGCGGAGCATGGCCTCGGTGATCTCGAAGTCGGCAATCACGCCGTCCTTCATCGGGCGGATGGCCACGATGTTGCCGGGCGTGCGGCCGAGCATGCGTTTGGCTTCTTCACCGACGGCCAGCACGTTGGTGGTGCCGGCCTGGATTGCCACGACAGAGGGTTCCCGGAGCACGATACCACGGTCCCGCACATAGACGAGAGAGTTGGCGGTGCCCAGGTCAATCCCAATATCGTTAGAAAACAGGCTTTTTAGTTGCGCAAGCATGAATTCGCCTAACGCCGCACAGTTAACCGGTTCAATCGGCAAAGGTCAAGCGGCGAATCAGGTGATTAGCAAATAAACCGCTGTGCGACGCCGGATTGTTACCATCACGTTGGTCTGGCCAGCCGAGCCGTAGCCCGCCTTCCTGTCGTAAGGTCAGCCCGTCCTCGCGCAGGCGCACTTCGACGCGGCAGCCTTCACCCTTGCTTCGCGGCGGGCGAAGGCTGGTGCCAGAGGAGGGCATTGAACCCCCGACCAACCCCGACACGTCGTGTCGGGGCTGCTCTACTTTCCCGGATCCATTGCAGGGTCAGCGCGGTTACACCAGGCCAAAGCTCGTTTTGGATTTTTCCATTTTTTGAAAACGCGTCCTTGAGCGCGAGCACTTTCCAAAGATTCCATTTGCCTGCTGACAACCAATTCCCAAGGCGCATCTTTCGCGGTTGTGGCCGTGTGTCCACGCCCATGTTGTTCCAAACGCCGAGCCAGGTCGTTGGTTGAACCGTAATAATGACGGCCTGATTTGGAACGCAAGATGTAAACGCACGCAGACATTTGAATTGGTGCCAGCGACTGGAATCGAACCAGTGACCTCGGGCTTATGAGTCCCACGCTCTAACCAACTGAGCTACGCTGGCACTAAATTGCAAATCCACTTCAATCCGAATTCCCCCGACCAACCCCGACACCTCGTGTCGGGGCTGCTCTACCCCTGAGCTGCTCTGGCAACCGGAAGCACATTATATTTCACGGACAACCTGCGTGCTGTCAAATCTGAACCGCAACGCCCGTACCTCTGGAGCATAATCCTCATCGAGATTTTACTCCACCCATCGCTGATCAGGATTCGGAGTAAGATCGAGATGAAGCTGCCCCGAAAACCGGCTTGGCCAAAAGGCTGAACGCCTCTAAGCTCCGCCTGTCAGTATTCCAATTGATGAATAAACGTCCCGTATCGCGTTTCCAGAGGAGACCGCGCTCGCGCTACCATTTTCTGGCGTTCTGTTTCTTCTCGCTGCTGGGCGTCTTCACCGTTCTCCGCCTGGTCCTGCTGGTGAACTTCGCCTCGCCGTCCACGCCGCCCTGGAACGTGTTGCTCGCCTTCGCCGCTGGTTTTTACCGCGACGTCATCGCCGCCCTCTGGTTCATGCTGCCGCCGCTGTTCTGGTGCCTCATCATCGGCAACCGCCCGTTCGCCTGGCTCATCCACCGTCTTTGGTTCCGGTTTTTCATGACCCTGCTCTGGGCCATCCAAATCTTTTTGCTGGCGGCGGAGTTCTATTTCTTCCAGGAATTCAAGTCGCGCTTCAACCCCGTCGCGGTGGATTACCTCGTCTATCCCCGGGAGGTTTTCATCAACATCTGGGACGCTTACCCGGTGCCCGCGGTCATCACCGGCTGCCTGCTTGCCGGCGCCGCGTGGATGTGGTTCGCCGGGCGGCTGCACCGCTCGATGTGGACCAAACCGGTGTGGGTCGGCTGGCGGTTTTTGTGGTTCGCCGGCACGCTGATTCTGTTTTTTGGCCTGACCCGGACCATCAACTTGAGCGCGCCGCAGGTCAGCGAAGACCGTACGCTCAATGAAATCGCCAACAAC
>Ga0335081_10004456_pt1 | contig 22088 bp, 11 predicted proteins | sample Lox_Sample_35_FD_206713 | JGI IMG/M metagenome (GOLD analysis project Ga0335081, IMG submission 206713) | Soil microbial communities from Loxahatchee National Wildlife Refuge, Florida, United States - Lox_Sample_3.5 | ecosystem: Environmental > Terrestrial > Soil > Wetlands | place: USA... | reverse complement strand
GTTCCCAGTGCGCGGCGTGTCACGGCCCGGACGCATCCGGGGCTGCCGGACCCAGCCTGACCACCGGCACTTTCCGGCACGGCGATTCGGATGAAGCCCTTTTCGTGACAATCACCAAGGGCGTGACGGGAACGCCGATGGTCGCTTTTAAGCTCGACGGCCGGGAAGTCTGGCAGCTGATTTCGTTCCTTCGGTCAGCGAATGTCGGGAAGGCAGCTGGCCAGGCGCCGGGCAACCCTGGTAAAGGCGCGCAGATCTTCACCGAGAACGGCTGCGCTCAGTGCCACACCGCCGGTAAGCCGGGCGGTTTCTCCGGCCCCGACTTGACCGACATCGGCTCGCGCCGCTCGCTCGTCCAATTGGAAACGGCCCTGCTCAATCCCAACGCGGAGGTCGATCCGGACTATTGGTCGCTTCGGGCTCGAACCAAAACCGGACAGACGATCAGCGGCATCCGCATGAACGAAGATACGGATTCCTTTCAGATACTCGATTCATCCAGACGGCTGCTCTCGATATGGAAGGCCGATCTGGCGAGCTACGAAATCGTGAGGACTTCACCGATGCCCTCGTTCAAAGGTAAGCTCCAGTCTTCCGATTTGGGAGACCTCGTCGCATACCTGGCGAGTCTGCGCGCACAACCTTCCCGCGAGGCTCAGCAATGAAACGCCTGGTACTGATATCGACCCTGATCACAACGCTCGCCAGCTTCCTTCCGGCGCAAGTGTCCTTCGAGAGGCTGCTTCGAGCCGCTGGTGAGCCGCAGAACTGGCTAACCTACAGCGGCAACCTCCAGAGCACCCATCACAGCAGCCTTACCCAGATCACCCCCGAAAATGTAGCCAACCTGAACCTGAAGTGGGTGTGGCAGGCACAATCACTGGAAAAGTTCGAAGCAACCCCGCTGGTCGTGGATGGGGTTATGTATGTGACCGAGCCCCCAAACACCGTGGCCGCGATTGATACGCGCACAGGACGCCCCTACTGGATTTATCAACATCCGATGCCCGAGACCACGTTTGTCTGTTGCGGCAACGTGAACCGCGGCCTGGCGATCCTCGGCAATACGTTGTTTCTGGGCACCCTCGATGCCCACCTGGTGGCGATCGACGCCGCCACGGGGCGGAAAAAATGGGACACCAAGGTGGCGGAGTATACGCACGGATACGGTGTGACCGTAGCGCCCCTGGTGGTGAAGGACAAAGTGATCGCCGGGCCGGCTGGTGGCGAGCGAGGGATCGCCGGCTTTCTCGCGGCCTACGATGCGCAGACCGGGCGTGAAGTCTGGAAATTCAATACAACCGCGCATCCGGGAGAACCCGGAAATGAGACGTGGGCGGGAGATTCGTGGAAGACCGGGGGAGGCTCGGTCTGGGTCACCGGTTCCTACGATGCCGACCTCAACCTGGTTTACTGGGGCACCGGGAATCCCGGACCCGACTGGAATCCGGCGGTCCGCAAGGGAGCCAATCTCTATACCGATTCGGTCGTGGCGCTCGATGCCGATACCGGCAAGTTGAAATGGCACTATCAGTTCACGCCGAATGACGAATGGGATTTCGATTCGGTTCAAGTTCCCGTCCTCGCGGACGTGACTTGGAAGGGCAACTCACGCAAAGTGATGCTGTGGGGGAACCGCAACGGGTTCTTCTACGTGCTGGACCGGGCGACTGGCGAGTTCCTTTTAGGAAAACCTTTCGTAAAGCAGACATGGTCCAGTGGAATTGACGAAGCCGGAAAGCCCATTAAAACGCCTGGTAAGAGTCCGAGCGCCGCAGGGACAGATGCCTACCCTGGTGTTCAGGGAGGAACAAATTGGTATGCGCCCTCGTTTAGCCCGCGGACGGGATTGTTCTATCTGACGGCTTGGGAAGACTATCACACCACTTATTTCCAGTGGGACCAGGACTATGAACCCGGCAAATCCTTCACCGGCGGGGCCGCCCGATCGCCGTTTCAATCCATCCGCCGGGATCCGTTTATCAAATGGGGACCCGAATGGGGGTACGGCGTGGTTCGAGCACTCAATCCTGCGACCGGCGAGAAGGTCTGGGACTACAAGATGCGCGATGTCAGCGATGCCGGGATCCTCACCACCGCCAGTGATCTGCTGTTCTCCGGAAATCGGGAGGGGTATTTCTTCGCTCTCGACGCTAAAACGGGTAAGGAACTTTGGAAGTGTTACCTGGGATCGCAAGTCGCCGCGTCGCCAATTACCTACACCGTCGACGGCGTGCAGTACGTCTCAATTGCGGCAGGCCACTCCTTGTTTACATTCGGCCTCGGCAGCACGGGAGAAGTTCGCCACTGATCTTGTAGGCCGCTGATTTGAAACGCTTGCTACAGGCCCTCTCTGCGTTTCCTTAGAGATTCCTCAATTCGAGCTTATTGACACCGATCGGTTAAAGGCGCATTTCTAGCTCATTGCACGGGGACCGTTCGCTCCGGAGTGGGTGAGAGGAGCAGGCAGGGGAATTCTTCAACTGCGGAAACCCGGCAGGAGGCTGCGCCATGACACGCTTCATCCCGGACCGGATCGACGCTTGTAATCAGTTCACCAGTGTTCATCTGAGCATCCTGACCACTTCGAGGCCTTCCCGAAAAGGAGGTGTACCGATGTTTCGCCATCTGTATTGCGCAGTGCTTCTTGTTGCGATCGCCATGTTCTTGATGGCGCCAAGCGTCACACGAGCCCAGGTGAGCACCGCCGATATCGTCGGTACGGTTACCGATCAGGCTGGAGCGGTAATCACCGAGGCCACCGTGACGGTCGAGAACGCCGACACCCACGAACGGCGCACTGGGACGACTAGTGCCACCGGCGAATTTGTCTTCAACCTTCTTCAACCTGGCCGCTATACCGTTGCCGTCCAATCCAAGGGTTTCAAGACGGCCAACTCTACGCTGACCGTGTCGGCTGGAGACCGCGCTCGGGCGAATATGGAGATGCAGGTCGGCGACGTCGCACAGGCCGTCGAGGTTCAGGCCCAGAGTCCCGCCTTACAGAGCGATTCGGCAACCCTGACCACTGTGCTGGCCTCGCAATCGGTGCAGGATCTGCCGTTAAACGGCCGTAATTTCGTGACCCTGATTCAGAGCACCGTCGGGGTGGCTGCCGGACCCTCCAATTCGATTTTGAGCGGAACGCGGCCCGACGAGCGGCGCCAAACGGCCAACGTCATCGCCAACGGCCAGAACGAGACATTCAACAACCAGTTGATCGATGGCATGGACAACAACGAACGGGAGCAATTCACCATTCTGATCCGTCCATCAATTGACATGATCCAGGAAGTGAAGGTCGACACGAATACGTACCCGGCGGAGGTAGGCCGGGCGGGTGGCGCCGTCGTCAATCTCCTGACTAAGTCTGGAACCAACAACTTTCACGGTGGGGTTTACGAGTTCCTGCGCAATGACCTGCTTAATGCCAACGACTTCTTCTCCAATTCGACTGGTGTTCCCCGGCCCAAGTACCGCCAGAACCAGTTTGGCGGCTCCGTTGGCGGCCCTATCCGGAAGGACAAGACATTTTTCTTTGCCGATGTCGAGGCGCTGAGAATCCGCCAGGGCGTTCCCACAGGCTTGATTTTCACGCCGACGTTGTTTGAGGAGCAAAACCCGGGCAACTTCAGCGATCAGCCCGGCGGGATCGTCATTCCACCCAGTCAACTCGATCCGGTCGCTCTCAAGTACTGGAAGTTATTTCCTGCTCCCAATGCAGGCGCTCCCGGTGTGCTCGGGGCGAACTACAACGCCAATATCAACAAGATGTACAACAGCACGACTTACGACGCCCGAATCGATCATCACTTCTCCGAAAAGACCAGCATCTTTGGGCGGTTCTCCTACAATCCGACGTATAACTCACAGCCGGCCCTCTTTCCCGATACGACCGTCGACGGCGTCAAAGTCAGCGCCGGCGGAGGAATTTTCCCCGGTCCTTCGGAGGCCAATTCCCAGGGCTACATGCTGGACTTCGTGCACATTCTCAGCCCCACGCTGCTCATGGAGCTCAAATCCGGATTCACGAGACTCTGGCTTTATACATCCGCCCCGAATCAAGGCACGAATGCCAGCCAGAAGTTCGGTATGCCAAACACCGACGTGAGCGATCAGATCTCCGGGCTGGCGACAATCGACATCGTCCCCATGCGGGGTGTGGGCAGCAGCTTCACGATCGGCGATGACCGGTTTGTTCCGATCCTCGATATCAACAACGTCTTCCAGGAGCAAGGATCCCTTACCTGGACCCGAGGCGCCCACAACATCAAGACCGGGGTCAGTGTGATTCGCCGGCAGCTCAACTATTACCAGAACACTTTCGGCCTTGGTTATTTCCGGTTCACGCAGAGTGAGTTGATAGACCTGGAAAACTTGCTGCAAGGCAAGCCGGATGAGATTCAACGGCAGATCAACCCGAAGCGCCAGTACTTCCGGTTCTGGGAGCCGGCTGTTTACGTCCAGGACGACTGGCGCGCTAAGCCCTGGCTGACTCTCAACCTGGGCTTGCGATGGGATCATTTCAGCCCGATTACCGCGGCCCAAGGGGAACGCTCCAACTTCGATCCGGTGCTCGCCGCCGCCTGTACGCCCGCCAGTTGCAATCCATTTCAAGTCGGCTCCACGGCGGGAGTCAAGTCGTATTGGACCAACTTTGAGCCAAGGTTTGGTTTTGCCGCGACTCCACGGCCAAGTTTCGTCATCCGGGGCGGTTTCGGCATGAGCCGCTACACCCAAGACTATGCGTCGGGCGCGATGAATCTGTATAACCCGCCGTTTGTTCCTCTCAATCTCGATTGCTTCCCGCAAACCGGCACCGGGGCGTCTGCTTGTCCCGCAGGTACCGGCCTGCTTTCTCAAGGTGCTCCTCCGGTTACGATTCCCGTGATCAACAATCAGCTCCCGGGCACCGTGGGCGCGCACGCCGTAGATTATCCGCAGGCCTATATCATGCAATGGAACCTGACTTTACAGAAGCAAATCGGCTCGAACGTTTTCAGCGCTGGCTATGTCGGCCAGGTTGGACGGCATTTGCAGTACGCCCCCAACATCAACATTCCGCCGCCCAGCCAGGCGGGATTGGGAGTGTATAACCCACGAGTCTTTGCCGGAGTTATGCCGAATCTGGCCTCCATCAATTACTACACCGCCACTGGCGCCTCGGAGTATAACGCGGCGCAGTTCAGCTTCGAGCGTCGGTACTCCAAGGGTCTCACCACGAACATCAATTACACGTTCGCGCGCAATCTCACCAACATTCAGGATGGCGGAACCACGGGTCAGGCCACCGTTGGCGCGATTCTTCCGTTCAATCGGGCCTACGACTGGGGCAACTCCGATATCGGCATCAAGCACCGAATCTCCTTCCGCCTGAACTATGAATTGCCGTTCGGAAAAAGCGGAAGCAAGCTGACGAAGTTCGCTCTCGGTGGATGGCAGACGAACCTGCTGGCCTTCTATCAGTCGGGCGTCCCCTTTACGGTTTTGGACGGCGTCTCCCCTGTGCCGTCGAACGTCAGCAATCTCGTCACGGTCGATCGTCCCAATCTGACGGGACAATCTTATGTCCCCGCGAATCAGAGCTACACCAACTGGATCAATGTAAATGCATTTACACCGCAGCCCGTCGGCACGGTTGGCAGCGAAATGCGCGCTCAGCTCTATGGCCCCCACCAGAGGAGCGCCGACTTCTCGCTGTTCAAAGACTTCCCCATCCGCGAGTCGATGAAGCTGCAATTCCGGGCGGAAGTTTACAACATCACGAACACGGAGAACTTCGGGCAGCCCAATATCACCATTACCAAGTGGAGCTCAACGCTGCCGGGTTTCAACACGGGTGCGCCTGGGGCGACACCGGTTCTCGGCGCTGGTGGTTTCGGCCAGATTACCGCGTCGAACGCGGCCTTGAACCCAAGGCAATATCAATTCGCGCTGAAGTTCATCTTCTGACATGAAGCGGCTGATTCCGTCAGGGCGAATTGGCTGTCTGGTCCTGACGTTCGCAGCCGGTGCGTACGCGCAGGAAGTGCCGGCCGGCGTCGTCGACGTGCCGCGCTCCGCCGCAGCCGCAGGTGCAAACCCGTTCGGTACGTCAGGCGATGCAGAGCTGGGCAGAATGACCTTTGTCACCGGCGGCGGCTGTTCCTACTGTCATGCCAACGATGGAACCGGCGGCCGCGGCGCGAATCTCACGCTCGGCGAATACCGCTTCGGAGGCTCCGACGCTGAACTGTTCGAGACCATTCGCGATGGAATCCCGGGTTCGGATATGCCGCCGACTCGAGGACCCGACCAAGACATCTGGCGCCTGGTCGCGTTTGTGAAGCGCCTCGGGAGCCAGGGTTTGGACGAGAAGGCTCTGGGCGATCCCGTTGCCGGGAAAAGTGTCTACGACACCAAAGGCGGCTGCGCCACCTGCCACACGGTCAACCAGCAAGGTGGAGTCATCGGACCTGACTTGACGCGCGTCGGAAGACGCCGCTCCTTGAAGTATCTCGAAGAATCGATCGTCAGCCCCGAAGCCGACTTGCCGCTCGCGTACCGTGCCTTGCGCGTCATCACGGCATCCGGCGAAACCGTAACCGGGATCCGGCTGAATGAGGACGATATCTCGATCCAGGTGCGCGACATGAACGGCAACCTGCGCGCATTCCTGAAAGACAAGATCAAAGAGATCCAGCGCGACAAACCTTCCCTTATGCCTTCTTACGGGACGGCGCTCGGCAAAAAAGAAATTGAAGATCTGGTAGCGTATCTAAGTTCTTTGAGGGGAACGTAACGATGAGGTTGATTCTGATCGCGGCGCTGGCCGCCGCTTGTAGCTGGGGTCAGACCCTGTCGGCGAATTGGGAGGAGTTGACCGGCCCGGACTTTGTCAAAGCCATCCAGCAGGCCAAAGGTGTCTGTCTCCTGCCATTCGGAATTATCGAGAAGCACGGCCCCACCGGCCCGATGGGCACCGATCTGCTGAACGTCCGGTATGCCACCTTTGAGGCGGTGAAGCAGGAATACGCGATTGTGTTTCCCGAGTATTATTTCGGCCAGATCTTCGAAGCCAAGCATCAGCCGGGAACCATCGCTTACAGCACCCACCTGCAATTGGAATTGCTCCAGGAAACGACCAATGAGATGGCGCGCAACGGGTGCTCGAAGGTGGTCGTTATTTCTGGGCACGGCGGCAACACGAACTTGATTCAATTCTTCGCGCAGACGCAATTGGAGACCCCTAAAGACTGGGTGTTGTACGCCATCATGAACGGCGCGCAAGGCGGCGCTGGCGTCCCCGGCCCTTCCAAGCCCGGCGCCGACGGTCACGCCGGCGAAGCCGAGATGTCGAACGTGATGGCGCATCGCCCCGATCTGGTCCATCCCGAGCGCGCGCCGCAGGAGTCCGGCGCCGATCTGAAGCGGCTCGACTTGCCCGCAGGCGTCTACACCGGCATCTGGTGGTATGCCAGTTTTCCCAATCATTATCAGGGCGACGCGGCCGGAGCCAATGCCGTGCGTGGCGCCGCTTTGATGCAAGCGCGTACCAACGGAATTGCCAATGCCATTCGCGCCATCAAAGCCGATACTGCAGGGCCGCGGCTGCAGAAGGAATTCTTTGAAGCCTCCAAGCACCCCATCGACACCAAACAATAAATGCCGCGCATGAATCTTCAGTCCGCTTTCAAACTCATCGCGGCATGCGCCGCCTCGCTGGCGGCCGTCAGCCTGGTCGCGCAGGGCCTGCCCGTCACCTATGAGCGCCTCCTGCACGCTGACCAGGAGCCCGGTAACTGGCTGATGTACTCCAACACCTACAACAGTTGGCGCTATAGCCGGCTCGCCCAAATCGACACGGAAAACGTCGGCCGCCTGAAGGTGAAGTGGCTGTATCAAATGCGTACGGTAAACAAGGTCGAGACCACGCCGCTCGTGGTCGACAGCATCATGTATGTGACCCGCCCCGAGAACGACATCATCGCGCTCGATGCCGAGACTGGCCGTGCTCTATGGACATACGAGTACCGGAATCCTGCGAGGCTCTACCCTTGCTGCGGGCGCGTTAACCGCGGTGTGGCGATTCTCGGAAATCGCCTCTTCATGAATACCCTCGACATGCATGTCGTCGCCGTGGACGCTCGTTCGGGCCGCGAATTGTGGCGCAGCCAGATGTTCGACTACGCCGCCGCCGGAGGCTATGCGGCCACCGGCGCGCCTCTGGTCGTTAAGGACAAGGTGATCGTGGGAATGGCAGGCGCCGAGCATGGCGTCCGTGGTTTTCTTGATGCCTATGATGCCGCCACCGGCAAGCTGGCTTGGCGCTTCAACACCATCCCCAAGCAGGGTGAACCCAACTACACATGGTCGGCCGACTCTGGAGAGCGTGGTGGCGCCTCCACCTGGAACACCGGCTCATACGACCCCGAATCGAACACCCTGTATTGGGGCACGGGCAATCCTTGGCCCGATACCAACGGCGACGTCCGCCTCGGCGATGACCTCTATTCCTGCTCGGTGATCGCTCTCGATCCGGATACTGGAAAGCTCAAGTGGCATTTCCAATTCACGCCCCACGACCTGCACGACTGGGACGCGACTCAGGTGCCGGTCTTGGTCGATGCCAACTTTCGCGGTTTCCCTCGGAAGCTGCTGCTGTGGCCGAATCGAAACGGCTTCTTCTACGTGCTCGATCGCCAAACCGGCGAATTTCTCACGGCCAAGGCCTTTGTGAGGCAGACCTGGGCCAAGGGATTCGATGACAAGGGCCGTCCCGAGCTGATCGCCGGCAATGATCCGACTCCCGAAGGCAACGTCAATGTCTGGCCGGGCGTCGACGGGGGCGCCAATTGGATGGCTCACAGTTTCAGTCCGCTGACGGGCCTTCTCTACACATTCGCGCGGGAAGAACACCGTGTCTACAGCAAGACCGAATACCGCCCGCCGTCGACCGAAGAGGCCGTGGCCGGTTTCCGCAACCGTCCCCAATTTGCCCCCGAAGAAAGTTTCGGCAAGGTCGTCGCGATCGATCCGGGCACCGCCTCGATCAAGTGGGAGTATCGTGTCTTGACGCCACCCTGGTCCGGGGTCATGGCGACCGCCGGAAATCTCGTGTTTGGCGGCACCCTGGAAGGAAATGTTTTTGCTTTGGACGCCCGCACGGGCAAACGCCTTTGGCGCTTTCCCGGCAATGGCCCGGTGTTTGCGGCGCCGGTCAGTTTCCTGAGCAATGGCAAACAGCACGTTTCCCTTGCCGTTGGCGACGTCTTAATGACCTTCTCGCTGGATGGAGAGTAACTTCGCATAATGACTTACACAGTTAGGCCCGTTGAACTCGGCGTATGAGACGTGTAGCCTGTAAACAATCTCGTTCTCGCCTTGCGAGGACCGGCGCCGGGTGCCTGGAGGGATGATGCATCGAAGATCTTCTACCGTGCAAGCGGCCGGCACGCTGCTGGCAGTGGTATCGCTGTTGGGTCTGCTTTCGATTGTTGCCCGAGGTCAGAAATCCCAGGTCGCCGACGTCTCCGCGATTCTCGCGAAATGCCAGCAATGCCACGGCACGTCCGTTCAGATGTCGAAGCTCAGCGTCGCCACCCGCGACGCCCTCTTGCAAGGTGGTGCTCATGGTCCCGCCATCGTTCCGGGTCACTCAGCCGACAGTCTTCTGTATAAGAGGATCACCGGCCAGGAGAAGCCGGCGATGCCGATGGCCCCGGTATCGCCGTTGACGCCGGATGAAATCGCAACCGTCAAGGCGTGGATCGACCAGGGTGCGCCATGGCCTGAAGCCGGGAAGACCGCACCCGCCCCTGCGGCCAATCTGCAGAGCGATGCTTCGCTCCTCTCCTACAACGGCTATCGCGAGCGCCCGATTACCGACGCCGATCGCCAGTGGTGGGCCTTCACGAAACCGGTTCGCCCCGCGATTCCTCAGGTGCAGGACACCCGCTGGAGTAATTCGCCCATCGATGCCTTGGTGAAGGCGAAGATGGACGCCAAGGGCTTGACGCCCGCCCCGCCCGCCGATCGCCGCACGCTCATCCGCCGTGCGTATCTCGATTTAGTCGGCCTGCTGCCGTCTCCGGCTGCAGTCGATGCTTTTGTCAAGGACCCGTCGCCGCACGCCTACGAGGATTTGGTCGATCGCCTGCTCGCGTCGTCGCATTATGGCGAGCGCTGGGCCCGCCTATGGCTGGATGTTGCGCGCTACTCCGATAGCACCGGCTACGAATACGATTACGACGTATCCGATGCCTGGCGCTATCGTGACTACGTCATCAAGGCCTTTAATGAAGATAAGCCCTACAACCAGTTTGTCGTCGAGCAGCTTGCCGGCGATGAACTGGATAAACCCACCTTCGACAGCCTGACCGCCACCGGCTTCGTCCGCCTCGGCCCGCGCGTTCTCGACCGCGATCTCGAAAATCCCAACTACCGCTACGATTACCTGGACGATATCATCCGCACCACGTATCAAAGCTTCCAGGCGCTGTCGGTAAATTGCGCGCGCTGCCACGACCACAAATTCGATCCCATCACCCGCAAGGACTATTACAAAACCATCGCCGTGTTCAACGGCTTCATCGAGTACGATCACCCCCTGGTTTCCTCCGAAGAGTGGGCCAAATACCAAACCGCTTCCGACGAAATCAACGGCAAGATCAAGGCTTTGCGGCAGCAGGTCACGGCGATCGAAACGCCCTATCGCAAAGCGCAATTTCAAAAGATTCTTGCGAAATTTCCAGCGGACATTCAGGAGGCTTTCAACACCCCCGAGGAGAAGCGGACGCAGGGACAGACGTTGCTGGTGGCCCAGGTATCCACCGTGCGCGGCGAAGAAGAGCAGGACTTTAACACCGGCGCTCACCCCGCTCTGATCAAAGTGAGTGCCGAAGACAACCTGGGGCGAAAGAAGATGCTCGATCAGATTGATGCGTTAACCAGGCAAATCCCGCCCCGGCCGCCGGTGGCTCTGGGTGTGCGCGACGGGGATTTTCGCTTTGTCCCGCACCCGCCGTTCCAGCAAGGATCGCTGGGTGGAATTACGTACGAGAAGTACGGCTTCACAGGCAAGTATATTCCCGCGCCCGGCGATCACTACCAACCGCCGCCCACCTATTTTGCTGCCACCGGCCTGATGCCGTTCGCGGACGAGATGAAAGCGCCGGTCGTGGAACCCGGATTCCTCACGGTTCTCGCCAAACCGGGTCAACAAACCTTCACCGATCCACCGAAAAATGGCTATCCCACCAGCGGCCGCCGCCGGGCATTAGCCGAGGCTATCGCTTCGGAAGACAATCCTTTGACTGCTCGCGTCATGGTCAACCGCCTCTGGTATCAGCACTTCGGCCAGGGCATCGTGACCACGCCCAACAATTTCGGCAAGATGGGCACTCCGCCGTCGAATCCCGAGCTGCTCGATTGGCTGGCCACCGAATTCATGGCGCGCGGTTGGAGCATCAAGCAAATGCACCGCCTCATCATGAATTCGGAAACCTACAAAATGGCTTCCGATTACTACACCGGAGCCGACGCGGAGAAGGACCCCACCAACCAGTCGCTTTGGCGATTTCCGGTCAAGCGGCTGGAGGCGGAAATTATTCGCGACGCCACTCTTTCGGCCAGCGGCGATATCAATTTTCAGGCGGGTGGCAAGCCCTTCTTCCCGCCGGTGCCCGAAGCCGTCACCAGCCAGGTGCCCACCAAAGGCCAATGGGAAAAGACCGCCGAAGGTCCGCCCACCTGGCGTCGCAGCGTCTATGCGTACGTCAAGCGCAATCTCAAGTATCCGATGTTCGAAGTCTTCGACCAGCCCGATGCCGCCCTGAGTTGCGAGCGGCGCGACGTGACCACCGTGCCCACGCAGGCGCTCACTCTGTTCAATAATGAATTCTTCCTGTTGCAGGCGAAGCATCTGGCCGAGCGCGTAACGCGTGAGGCCGGCAGCGATCAGGCCGCGCAAATCAAACTGCTTTATCGCGTTGCGTTCAGCCGCGAGCCCAGCGCCCGCGAGTTGCGCGAAGCCGCGGATTTCTTGAAGAAGCAAACGAAGCCGGGCGGCCAGCCGGCCCTGGCCGAGTTCGCTCACGTCATCTTCAACACCAATGAATTCCTCTATATCAACTAGCGGGGCAGCCTTTCAGCCTGCGAGTGGCGCCGGCGATCTTGTCGCCGGCGATTTTCACCGCGAACCCAGCGATACCAGCGAAGGAGACCCACATGAAACACGAACCCGAATGTAACTGCACTGGCAAAAGCCGCCGCCGCTTTATCTCGCGCCGGGATCTTCTTTTTCAGGTGGGTGGTGGCATCAGCGGCATCGCCCTCGCCCAATTGCTCAGTTCCCAAGGCCTCCTGGCGGCCCCGGCCGCCGCGCCCCACGCTTGCGTCGGTTCCGCGGGCGTCACCGATTCTCCGTTCCTCCCCAAGCCCCCGCACTTCAAAGCCCGGGCCAAGTCGATCATCTCGCTGTTCATGTGCGGCGGCGTCAGCCACGTCGACACCTTCGACTACAAGCCGATGCTCACCAAGTATCATGGCAAGCCGCTCGAGGGCAAAGGCGAGGTTCTGGTGCGCCAGGGCTATCCCGGCCCGCTCATGAAGAGCCCCTATCAGTTCAAGCAGTACGGCCAATCCGGCAAGTGGGTTTCCGAGCTCTTCCCGAACATCGGGGGTGTCGTCGATGACATAGCGTTCATCCATTCCGCGCAGGGCCGCTCGGCCGATCACACCTTGTCCCACTACGAATGGAACACCGGGATGATCATTGCCGGTTATCCCAGCATGGGCTCCTGGGTTACTTACGGGCTCGGCAGCGAAAACCAAAGCCTGCCTGCGTTCGTCGTCATTCACGATCCGCGCGGCGGCCCATTCACCGGCTCTGCACAGTGGAGTTCGGGCTTCCTGCCCGCGGCCTATCAGGGCACGGTATTTCGCTCTGCGGGCGACCCGATTCTCGATTTGCACCCCGATGCCGGTTCGTTATCGCCCGAGCAGCAGCGCGCCGAGTTGGATGCCCTCTCCCGGATGAACCAGGAGTACGTCGAAAAGCACCCCGGCATCAGCGAGCTGACCGCCCGCATCAGTTCTTATGAACTAGCCTTCCGGATGCAGGGCTGCGCCCCGGAAGCCATCAATGTCGATGACGAGAGTGACGAGACCAAGCGCCTCTACGGTCTCGACAACAAGGTAAGCGAGCCCTTCGGCCGGCAGTGCCTGATGGCCCGCCGTCTGGTGGAGCGCGGCGTGCGCTCCGTGCAGCTATGGAACGGCGCCGTGGTCAACCAGAACGTCGATACTTGGGATGCCCACAACAGCATCGTCGACAACCACGGACGCCACGCGCCCGAGGTTGATAAACCCATCGCCGGCCTGATCACCGACCTCAAGCGCCGCGGACTGTTGGATGAAACGCTGGTGCTGTGGCATTCTGAATTCGGCCGCATGCCGCTTTCTCAGAAAGGCGTCGGCCGCGATCACAACCCCGGTGCGTTGACCGTCTGGATGGCTGGTGCCGGCATCAAGGGCGGTCAATCCATCGGTGCCACCGATGAGTTCGGCTACAAAGCCGCCGAGCAGATCGTCACCGCCCATGATGTGCACGCCTCCATCCTGCACCTGCTGGGCCTCGACCACAAGCGTCTGACCTACTACTACAACGGCCGCAACATGCGCCTGACGGATGTCGCGGGGGAATTGATCCCCCAGATTGTCGCCTGAGGGCAACCTCCCAAGGGCCCCGAATGCGCCCGATTGGCGGCCTCTGCGGCCCGGCATTGCCACCAAGCCCCGTTGTCACTAAAATGGACCGGGTTAGCTCTGGGTGAGCCCCCGAGGCTGCAATGGGGAATGCAACAGGTGGCTTGTATGAATTCGGGCCGTACCGTCTGGACCCTTCGAAGCGACTGCTGATTCGGGAAGGCCGGCACTTGGCCGTGCCTCCGAAGACCTTTGACCTGCTGCTGCTGCTTGTGGAGGGGCGCGGCCGCGTATTCACCAAGAAAGAGTTGATGGGTGCCTTGTGGCCCGATACTTTCGTCGAAGAGGCCAATCTGTCCTTCCAGATTTCGGCTCTGCGAAAGGTCCTGGGTGAGAACGGGACAGATTGGATTGAGACCCTTCCCCGATACGGATATCGCTTCAACACAGAAGTTGTCGAGATCAAGGCAAACGGTCGCTCCAACGGTCATGATGTCGATCTGCATCCACCGGCGAAAGTGGAGGCCGCACCACCCGCCGCTCTAGCGCCGGTAACCCGCACCAGTTCGCGCCCGCTTTACTGGATTCCGACCGGCATAGCCATCCTCGTCGCCTTGCTTTTTGCGGGGCTCTACCTGCGCCAGAAATCGCCCCAGCTGCGTGCTGTCCAGTTTCTGATTGCGCCGCCGGAACACGTCACTACGCCGGACCTCGACTCGATGTCCATCTCGCCGGACGGCGAGCGCCTCGTTTTCCTTGGAGTGGCGGCGGACGGTCGCAGGCAGCTCTGGATCCGCTCTCTGGCCTCCCTCACGGCCGAACCCCTCGCCGGAACCGAACTCGCGGATTCTGCCTTCTGGTCTCCGGATAGCCGCTCGGTCGCTTTTTTTGCTGCCGGAAAACTAAAGACGCTCGATTTACGGAGTGGTGCGGCGCAAACGGTTTGTGAAACGCCGGTCGGCCGCTCGTCCGGCACCTGGAACCGTGACGGCGTGATGCTGTTCGAGACCACGGAGCGCCCCGAGATTTATCGCGTCGCCGCCGCCGGGGGAGTGCCCGTCCGCCTCCGGCCCGTCGACACGGCGAATGGCGAAATCCGTCACTCCGCCCCGCAGTTCCTTCCGGATGGCCGCCATTTTATTTACTTCGTGCAGAGCGAGAGGCCCGAAAGCGCCGGGATTTATCTTGGATCTTTGGATTCGCCCGCCAGCAAACGCCTGGTAACTTCCAATACCAACGCCGTCTATTCGGGCCTCAGCCCGGGCGAGGGTTATCTGCTGTTTACCCGCAGCGCTGATCTCCTCGCGCAACGCTTCGATTTCGCCAGGCTGGAATTGTCGGGCGCGCCATTCTCCGTAGCTCAGCGCGTGTTGATTGGCGTCGCCGGCGGCGTCTCGCGCGCGGCCGTTTCCGCATCGGAAAACGGGGTCCTCGTCTATCGCACGCGCATCGATACCGGTTCGAGCGAGCTGGTTTGGCTCGACCGCCAGGGCAAACGAATCGGACGCGTCGGCGAGCCGGCCGATTATTCCAACCTGTCGCTATCGCCCGATGAGAAAAAGCTGATCGTTTCCCGCATGGACATGCGGAGCCGAACGCGGGACCTCTGGCTGTTCGACTTGGCGAGCGGAGCCGCTTCCCGTTTCACCTTTGATCCAGCCGATGAAACCAATGCCGTCTGGTCCCCGGACGGCAGCCGCATCGCTTTCAACATGGTGCGCAACGGCATCATCGATATCTACCAGAAGGAAGTCGCCGGCGCCTCGCAGCCGAAACTGCTGCTGCACTCCGGCGAGAACCACTTCATCCACCACTGGTCTCCCGATGGACGGCTTCTCCTCTACCGGATTGGCCCGATCACCTGGGCCCTCCCGCTGGAGGGGAATGGCAAGCCGTCGGGACCCTATGATATGGAGAACGCCAGAATCTCCCCCAATGGACGTTGGATGGCATACACGTCGAACCAGTCCGGACGGTCAGAGGTCTATGTTCAAAGCTTCCCGCCGTCGGAAGGCAAGTGGCAGGTTTCCGCGGACGGCGGCATGGAGCCGACTTGGCGTAAGGACGGCAAAGAGCTGTATTACATCAGCGGCGACAAACTGATCGCCATGGACGTGAAGACCGATACGCCGGTTTTTGCGCCGGGCGTGGCCAAGCCCCTGTTTGCTGTACATTTGGAAGCGACCACGAGGCGCAGCCGGTACGAGGCCGCGGCCAACGGGCGTCGCTTTCTGGTCAACCTGCCGGTGGAGTCCTCCTCGCCTCTTTCGTTGGCGATCAACTGGCACGAGGGCCATAGCCCTTTAAATCCCGATAGATAGGGTTTCGGCATGCCAGCTTAGAATTTGCTTTAAATACGCTAGTCAATCCTCAAGCGATTTCGGCGGCCGCCTCCCGTATACTACTCCGCAACTGAACGTCTGTTGGCACTACGGCGGAGGGCAGCGCGTATGAAGCAATCCATTCCCAAGGGGCGGCATATAATCGGGATAGCCGTGGTCACGGCCGTTGGCGCGTTGATCAACTGGACGTCGCCAGCGCGTGTTCACGCCCAAGCGCAGGCCGTTTCCGCCAACGATGTGCTGCCTGTGTTGCAGCGCTGCTTCCAATGTCATGGGCCGTCACTCCAAATGTCCCAGCTCGACTTGAGCAGCCGCGACCGGATGCTCAAAGGAGGCGAGAAGGGCCCGGCGCTGGTTCCCGGCAATGCTGAAGCTAGCCCCCTCTACCGGCGCGTTGCCGGATTGCAGCAGCCCGCCATGCCGATGCCGCCTGTCCCGGCTTTGAACGCCGCGGAAATCGCACTGGTCAAGAACTGGATCGATCAGGGCGCCAAGTGGGATTCCACCGCCGCGTCTCCGGCCGGTCCGGCCGTGTCTTCTGCCGCTCCCTCGGTTCGGACTCCCTACGGTGTATACACCGAGCGCCAGATTACCGATGCCGATCGCCAGTGGTGGGCTTTCAAGAAGGTGGTGCGCCGCAATCCGCCAGCGGTCAACGACGCCCGCTGGAGCCGTAACCCAATCGATGCTTTCATCCGCGCCGCCATGGACGAAAAGGGCCTCGAGCCCGCTCCTGAAGCGGATCGCCGGTCCCTGATCCGCCGCGCGTATCTGGACTTGCTTGGCTTGCTGCCACCGACGGCGGAAGTCGATGCCTTTGTAAAAGACCCCGCGCCGGACGCTTACGAGAAATTAATCGACCGGCTGCTCGCCTCGTCCCATTACGGCGAACGATGGGGCAGAAATTGGCTCGACGTGGTCCGCTACGCCGACAGCTCCGGCTTTGAATACGATCTCGACATCGAGAACGCCTGGCGATACCGCGATTACGTCATTAGGGCGTTCAACCAAGACAAGCCGTATGACCGTTTCGTGATCGAACAAATCGCCGGAGACGAGTTGGATCGCCCGGATTACGACAGCCTCACCGCGACCACCTACTACCGGGTCGGCCCGCGCGTCCGGTTCCGCGAGAAAAACTATCCGTCCTACCGCTTTGACTACATGGACGACATGATCCGCACGACGTACCAGGGTTTCATGGGGCTCTCGGTCAATTGCGCGCGTTGCCACGATCACAAGTTCGACCCCATCACCCGCATGGACTATTACCGGTCGGTCGCCGACTTCTGGCCGTATGTGGAGTACGACCAGCCGCTCGTGCCCAGGCAGCAGGTGGATGAATATCAGCGGATCGAAACGCAGTTGGCGGAGCAGATGAAGCCGCTGCTGCAGGAGATCGCCCGGATCGAGAAGTCGTACCGCGACAGGCAAAGGGAACAGAAGGTTCAGGATGCGCTAAAGAAGTTTCCGCCGGATATTCAGGCGGCAATCAAAACACCCGAGGCGCAGCGAACCCCGGGCCAGAAGCTCCTGGTTGCCCAGGTGCTCATTGGGGCCGATGATGTCAACCCGGACGATGTCAAAGTGGACGTCCGCGCTTCCGCCAAAGCCAAAGCTCGGGCGAAAGCGGACCAGGTTTTCGGCGTAAATGACTATGGCAAGCGTGGACTCAAACTCAGCGATGCCGACGAGGCCAAACGCGCGGCCCTTCAGAAGAAGATCGAGGAGCTTGAAGATAAGCTGCCGGCGCCCCTGCCGGTGGCAGATGGAGTTCGCGACGGTGACTATCGCCTCTCGCCTGACGGCCTTGGCGATTCCCATATTCCCGGAACCGGCCGGCCTACATACGACATCAAGTGCTGCTTCATTCCGTCTCCGGGCCAGAAGTTTGAAGTTCCTCCGGTGTACTTCGCGGCTACCGGAGAGGACATCAAAGCTGACGAAAAAGGGACGCCCGTCGAACCCGGCTTCCTGACGGTGTTGAGCAGCGGCTCGCCCGTGCTCAAACCGCATCCACCCAACCGGACCGATTACGCAAGCAGCGGCCGCCGGCGCGCGTTGGCCGAAGCGATCGCTTCCAAAGACAACCCGCTGACCGCGCGCGTCATGGTTAACCGGGTCTGGGGCTGGCATTTCGGACGCGGCATCGTGGCGACACCAGGAAATTTCGGAAAAATGGGGAGCCTGCCGTCCCATCCCGAACTGCTCGATTGGCTCGCTGACGAGTTCGTGCGCCAGGGCTGGAGCATCAAGCAGATGCAAAAGCTCATCATGACTTCGGAAACCTACAAAATGGCGTCTGCTTTTTCTCGCGCGACCAATCTCGAAAAGGATCCCACCGACGTATATCTGTGGCGCTTCCCGGTTCGGCGCCTGGAAGCGGAGGCAATTCGCGATGTAACGCTTTCCGCCGCTGGCACTCTCAACCTCGAAGCGGGCGGTCTGCCGTTCTTCCCGGCAATTCCCGTTTCCGTGCGCGCGGATCAGCCGCGCGGCACCTGGGAACTCACCAAAGAGGAGCCTTCCACCTGGAGGCGCGGCGTCTACGCGTATGTTAAGCGCGGGTTGAAGTATCCCATGTACGAGGTCTTCGACGAGCCCGATCTCAACGTCACCTGCGAGCGCCGCTCCGTCAGCACCGTGCCAACGCAGGCGCTGACCATGTTGAATAACGAATTCCTTCTCATCCAGGCGCAGCGTTTCGCCGAGCGGGTGGAGAAGGAGGCCGGCAGCGATCCGCAAGAGCAAGTTAAGGCCATGTACCGCATCGCGCTCAGCCGCGAGCCGTCGCCGAGAGAGCTGGAAAACAATGTGGCGTTCCTGAACCGGCAGCGCCAGCGCGCAACGCCGCAGAATGCCAGCGGGAACCAGGAAACGGCGATGCGGGCTGCGCTTACCGATCTAGCGCACGTGACCTTGAACCTCAACGAGTTTATTTACATCGAATAGGGGAATCATATGCCTGACGTACCGGACAGCGTGAGCGATCACGGAAGAAGACGGGAATTCATCTCGCGCCGCAAATTCTGGATGGAAGCGGGCATGGGCATCGGCGGCCTGGCCTTGATCGATTTATTAAGCCAGAACCGGCTCTTGGCAGCCGAATGCGTGGGCTCGGCCGGCGTCACGGACTCTCCGCTGATGCCGAAAGCGCCGCATTTCAAGCCGCGTGCCAAAGCGATGATTTCGCTCTTTATGAGCGGCGGCGTCAGCCATCTCGACACGTTCCAGTACAAGCCCGCGCTCGAAAAATATAACCGCATGCCGATGGAAGGCAAAGGCGACGTAAAGGTCCGGCAAGGCTATCCCGGACCGCTTATGCAGAGCCCTTTCAGCTTCAAACAGTACGGGCAGTCGGGCGCCTGGGTCTCGGAGATTTTCCCGAACATCGCCACCAAGGTCGACGAGCTCGCATTCATTCATTCCTGCCAGGGCCTTTCGAACGACCACGTCATCTCCCACTACGAGTGGAACACGGGCTCGATTCAGATGGGGTTCCCCAGCGTGGGCGCTTGGGTCACGTACGGACTCGGCAGCGAGAATCAAAACCTGCCGGGCTACGTAGTGGTGCTCGATCAGAAAGGCGGGCCTTATGCCGGCCCTCCGAACTGGCAGGCGGGCTTCTTGCCTGCCGCCTATCAAGGCACCGTCTTCCGCTCGAAGGGCGATCCGATTCTGGACCTGTCAGCCCCGTCCAACTACATGTCTCCGGAGCAGGAGCGCGCCCGGCTCGATCAGCTAGCCTTGCTCAATCGGAATTTCGATGAGAAGTACCCCGGCATCTCCGAGCTATCGGCCCGCATCGCTTCCTATGAGCTGGCCTACCGTATGCAGGCGTGCGCGCCCGAAGCCGTGGACCTTTCCAAGGAAAGCGAGGAGACGAAAAAGATGTACGGGCTGGATGATCCGGTGACCGCCGGATACGGGAGACAGTGCCTGCTGGCCCGCCGGCTGGTGGAACGCGGTGTGCGGTTTGTCCAGCTCATCAGCGGAGCGTACGTCAGCATCGAAGACACCTGGGACGCCCATGCCAACATCGTCAGCAACCATCGTCTTCATGCGCAGGAAGTGGACAAGCCGATTAGCGCTCTGATCACCGATCTGAAGCAGCGCGGCCTGCTCGACGACACGCTGGTGCTGTGGCACAGCGAATTCGGGCGCATGCCGATTTCGCAGCGAGGCGTCGGCCGCGACCACAATCCGGGCGCGATGACCGTCTTTATGGCCGGCGCCGGCATTCAGGGAGGTCAGCAGATCGGCAACAGCGATGATGTCGGCTACAAGGCGGAGGATCAGAAGACCACAAATCACGACCTGCACGCCACGATCCTGCACCTGCTCGGAATCGATCATAAGCGCCTGACCTACTACTTTAACGGGCGCAATATGCGGCTCACCGATGTCTCCGGCGAATTAATTCCGCAGATCATCGGCAATACGCAAGCCAAGGCGTAGCGGGGGAACCGTGGCTCGTTCGAAAACGAAAGGGGAAGGGCATAGAAAAATGAATCGTCTATTTGCACCCTTGATGCTCTGCGCATCAATCGCACTCGGACTGTTTCTGGTCGAAGGCCAGCAGCCTGGAAACTCGAGGCAGGGCAAGCAGGCAAATCCAAACGCGGATCCCTACGCCAACAACGCCGCTCCCGGTACGCTGAAGTTTCCGCTGGCGGCGCCCGCTGGCAAGGATTCAGGTGCAATTACCAAAGCGCCGGCCGGCGCAACCAATCAAGGCGTCGTCGACGAAAAGTCCTGGAAGTATGGCCACGCTTTCGATGCGCCGCCCAATGCCGGTATCTGGAATCCCGTGAAGCTCAAGCTGATGCGGGGCGAGAAGGTCACCGGCGGAACGGTTTTCGCATCGTCCGATCCATCCACCTATTGCGCGATGGCGAATGCCGGATATGACTTCATTTGGACCGAGATGCAGCACGACTCCCGCGACTGGGAGAATGTGGCCAAGATGTGGCAGGCGTGCCCGCACGCCAAGGCGGTTCCGGGAGTTCGGGTGGCCTACACGGACGAGCGCGAGATCCAGCATGCGGTGGATGCGGGAGCTCTCGTCGTCGTGGTGCCGACGGTAAGAACGGTGGAGGAAGGCACCGCGGCAAGGGATTGGACTTATTTCCCGCCGATGGGCAAGCGCAGCCAGGGCGGTGGACCGGCGTTCTCCGCTGACTTCTGGGGTACTGTTCCGGGCGGCTATCGGAACACGATTAACCAGAATGTAGTTCTGATCGAGATGATCGAGACGATCGGCGGTGCTGCCCAAGCTCGCGAGATTGCGGCAATTCCCGGTGTAGACGCTGTATTTGCCGCCAGCGGAGATCTTGGCAATTTTTCGGGCTACAAACAAGGTGATCCCGACTACGAGCGGTTGATCAATGTTGTGCATGATGCCGCTCTCGCCGCTGGGAAAAGGCTCTGCGGACCCTTGGCGTGGCGCGATCGTCCCGACTTCTCTTGCTTCCAGGCGGGCAGCGAGACCGCCGCAATCGCGCGGGGGGTGGCCGCGGAACTCGGAAATTTGAAAGACACGCAGGGCAAACCCGAAGTTGGCCCGTACGCGCCGAAGCAATAGCACGCCGAAGCGGCGAGCTACTGCCGCCCCGATGTGAATCATCGCTGAACTACAGTGATACTTGGTTAATACCCCTCAACCTGGGCGACGCTCCTGCTTCCGTAATTCGCGAGGATGGTGTGAAAGGGCTGAAATTCCTAGACACTCATGCTCGCGGTGGTATTTCGGTGTACTTGCGCGCGTCCAGCGAACTAAACGGAGCCAATCTGAAACGCATACCTCGCGTGCCCGGCCAGGCCGGTGCGCGAGATCCCCAGGGACCGAATTGATGTATATATTAGGATTCTCTCCGAGCAAGTCCAGGCGATATCACGCAGGCAATTCGGTGTGGACCGCGACAAAGGCAGAGACCTCTTGAGCAGACTTCGCGCTATAAAGTAGCCAGGCCTGCTACGACCCTCTCTGCACGGGATCTCTCGAAATCCGCCGATCACGGCGCTACGCAAATAGCCCGCAGCACCCAAGTTGAGCGTAAC
>Ga0335081_10004454_pt1 | contig 22095 bp, 19 predicted proteins | sample Lox_Sample_35_FD_206713 | JGI IMG/M metagenome (GOLD analysis project Ga0335081, IMG submission 206713) | Soil microbial communities from Loxahatchee National Wildlife Refuge, Florida, United States - Lox_Sample_3.5 | ecosystem: Environmental > Terrestrial > Soil > Wetlands | place: USA... | reverse complement strand
TCCGCAGGCCGGCAACTCGAAGTCACCCTGCCCAGCAGGAATCAAGCCCTCCAGCTTCAGCGCATGCTGGCCGCGTCCGGCTGAGGCGGCAGACATCATGGCTTAGCCCGGGGCCCGATCGGCCCGCGCAGACGCAGCGGGCAGCCGCGCAGCGCCGCTCACCGCCGGGAGGCATGGAACCGCTCAGCCCTGCGCGAGCCGGCCACGACGCCTGGACGGCCGGAGACCAGCCGTGCACCTTCGTCGAATTCTCCACGGGCAACGACTACTACAGCTAGGCAGCTTGTACCGAAGTTGAGGGCCACATGCTGATTGACCATCTGATCTATGCCGCACCCGACCTGCCCGCGGCGGTCGCCGACCTGCAGGAGCGCTTCGGCGTCCGGGCCCAGGCTGGAGGCAGGCACCCTGGCCGCGGTACCCGCAACGCGCTGCTCGCACTAGGCCCCCATACCTACCTGGAGATCATCGCGCCCGACCCCGGCCAGCCCGAGCCGCCGGCGCCCCGGCCCTTCAGCCTCGATGGCCTCAGCCGCGGCCGCCTGGCCAGCTGGGCGCTGGCCTGCGGCGACATCGACGCGGCCATAGCCCGGGCACGCAGCCGCGGCTATGATCCGGGCGATGCGGCGGCCGGCCAGCGGACCGCACCCGGCGGAACGGTGCTGCGGTGGCGCGCCACCCTCAACACGGCCGCCGACGGCCTGATCCCGTTCCTGATCAGCTGGGGCAACACCGCCCATCCCGCCACGTCGGCGCCGCGCGGGCTCACCCTGGAGGCCTTTCACCTCGAGCACCCCGATCCCCCATCGCTCGCGCCGCTGCTCACTGCCCTCAGCGCGGACGTCCAGATCAGGCCGGCGGCCGCCGCAGCGCTTATCGCCCGCCTCAGCGGCCCGAACGGCAGCCACGTGCTGCGGTGACCCCCCTGGCACTCACCTGCCGTGACGGATCTGCCGGTGGTGGCCGGTTCCGCCTTGCCGCGGACAGGCGGGCGCAGGACGGGCACCCGTCAGCGCAATCCCGGCTAGGCCGGCCATCGTGTACCCGGCGACCGCGGTCACGCCCCTGCCGTGACCGACCCGATGTCCGCCGCGGCCGGCTTGGCGGCAGCCGCCAGGTCCAGATACGGTTCGTCCGCGGGCCCGGGCACCGAAACGGCCGCCGAGCCCGGCGCGGGCGCCGGCCTGCGCGGCTCCCGGGCCCCGGCCCCGCCGCCGCGGCCGCGGTAGATGAGCAGGCCGCTGACCGGATCCGGGACGGCATCCAGGGCCGCCCGCACCACAGGCAGGCCGCGGAACGCTTCCCACTGCTCGTCGGTATCGAAGAGCACCTCGAACACCACGCCCCACCGGTCCGCGTGCCACGCCCCGTCGCGGACCCCGTTGGTCAGCGCCGCCTCGATGAGGGCTGAGTCATGCTGTTCCTGCCACCGGAAGGCGGAAACCTCGCCGTGCAGGACCTCGATCGACCACCACTCGGCCATAATCGCGATGGTACGTCTGCGGTCATGAACCGCAACACCTGCCGACCCAGCCGGAGCCACTCCCCGCCGCGATCTGGCCGACCGCGACAGCACGTCGCCGCGGTCGGTTCCATGTGACCAATTTCGCAGGCTGTAGCAGTCATGGTGGCGGCGGGCTCGGAGGACACCGAAGCCGTCATCGAGCGGCGGCTGCAGGTGTACCTCGACAAAACCGTTCCGCTGCTGGAGTACTACGCGGACCGGGAATGGATGTTCACCGTGGATGGCGCCCAGTCACCCGACGCCGTGCACGCGGCCATCGTCGCCGGCCTGCAGGAAACAACAGAACTCGCGACGTAGACCAGGCAAGGCCTCTCGCGCCAGCACCCGGACGCTGACGGGTATCACGTACACGCCGCCGCGACCAGCTGGGGTAGCGCCCGCCGATCCCTGCGGGACGCGCCGGCCGCCGGCCGCGGCGCTAGCTGGCCGGCGCGGCCGGGGCGATCCCCGCCGCGGCAGCGATCCTGGCCGCCTCCGCCGCCGCGTCGCCGCCCCCGGGCACGCCGATGACCAGCCGGCTGAACCGCCCCGGCGTCACGTCTACCCGGACCGCCGGCCCGTCGCGGTGCAGGACGCAGAAATCGTAGCCGCCGCCGTGCCGGCGGGTGCCCAGCGCAGCATGCCCGGGGAAGCTCACCCCCGCCATCCGCCACCCCCGCAGGCCCAGCCACGGCCTGGGATCGGGCGCCACACAGACGATGGAGGACAGGCGGACCCGGATGTCCCCGTGCAAACCCCAGATCTTCTCGCCCAGGGTCAGATGCACTACCAGGTCCCCGCCGTCGATGATCAGCTCAGCCACCGGGCCGAGGATACGCGCCCCGGGCAGCATCCGGGTCACGCTCGGCGACTGCGGCCGGTCCGCGATGATTTCCGCCGTGACACCATGGCCACCATGTCTCACTACAGCCGTGTGCTGAAGGTCGTCATCGACGCGCCACCCGGTCTGCACGACCAGGAACTGGCATTCTGGCAGGGCGCGCTCGGACAGGAGCTGCCCGGGATCTACTCCGCCGAATATCACGGCGCCTTCCTCCGCGGGACCGACCTGATGCTGCTCATGCAGCGCCTGGAGTCCGGCGCGCCCCGCGTCCACCTGGACATTCATACCGACGATCTGGACGCTGAAGTGACCCGCCTCGAACGACTCGGCGCGGAGCGCGTGCAAAAGGTGCAAGCCTGGTGGGTGATGCGGGACCCGGCCGGCCTGCTGTTCTGCGTGCTGCCAATAGGCGCCGGTTCGCTGAACGACGAAAACGCCCAGCGCTGGGAGTGATCATGACTGCTAAGTTTCAGCTGGTGATCGACTGCGCGGATCCGGAACCGCTCGCGCGGTTCTGGGTGGCCGCGCTCAACTGACGGTCGGTGCTGGGCGCGGCCGCCGGCGCCTGGCGCCGGATCGTAGAGTTGCCTGCGTGAGCGACCTGAAGAACCGTGTCCACGACCTCCTGCCCGGCCTGATAGGCGACCTTGAGGCTCTGGTCCGGATCCAGTCCGTCAGTGCTGACCCCGGGCGCCTGACAGAAGTGGAGAAGTCCGCGCGGAAGACGGCCCAGCTGCTGGCCGCTGAGGGTGTCGGGGCCGAGGTCGTCCGGGCCCGCGATGGTGCCCCGCCGGCCGTGATCGGCGAGCGGAAGGGACCCGAGGGCGCTCCGGTCGTCCTGCTCTACGCGCACCACGATGTCCAGCCGGAGAACGACCCCGCCGACTGGGACAGCCCGCCGTTCGAGCCCACGGTGCGCGGCGAGCGCCTCTACGGGCGGGGCGCGGCCGATGACAAGGCAGGGATCGCGGTGCACGTGGGTGCGCTGCGGGCCCTGGGCGATGACCTGCCGGTCACCGTGCGGTTCTTCATCGAGGGCGAGGAGGAAGTCTCGTCCGAGACCCTTCCCGATCTGCTGCGCCAGTACCGCGACCGTCTGGCCGCAGACGTCATCGTCATCGCCGACGCGGGAAACTGGGACATCGGCGTCCCGTCGCTCACGACTAGCCTGCGCGGCCTGATCCGCATGGACGTCGAGGTGCGCACGCTCACGCACGCCGTCCACTCCGGCATGTGGGGCGGCCTGGTCCCGGACGCCATCATGGCACTCACCAGGCTGCTGGCGACGCTGTGGACCGAAGACGGCAGCCCGGCCGTCGAAGGCCTCGTCTCGGCTCCCGCCGCTGCCGTGGACTACCCCGAGGAACGGCTGCGCGCGGAGTCCGGCGCCGCGCCCGGGACCAGCTGGATCGGCACCGGCCCCGCCGTCGGGCGGCTGTGGTCCCGGCCCGCCATCACCGTTACCGGGTTCGACGCCCCGAAGGTCGCCGGCGCCTCCAATACTCTCGTCCCGGTCGCCCGCGCCCGGGTCACCGTCCGCCTCGCGCCGGGGGACACCAGCGCGAACGCCCTCACCTGCCTCCGGGAACACCTGGAAACGCACGTCCCGTGGGGCGCCCAGCTCACTACGACGGTTGTCGACGCAGGCGAGCCGACCGTGCTGCCGTCGGCCGGGCCGGCCTACGCGGCCGCGCGTTCTGCCCTCGCCGAGGCCTGGGACGGCACGGCGCCGGTCGATATGGGCACCGGCGGCTCGATCCCGTTCATCGCGGAGTTCCAGGAGACCTTCCCCGGCGCGAGCATCCTCGTCACCGGCGTCGAGGACCCCGACACTCGTGCACACGGCCCGAACGAAGGGCTCCACCTGCCAGAGTTCGAGCGCGCCGTTCTCGCCGAGGCCCTGCTGCTCCAGCGCCTCGGCCGCGCCTAGGCAGGCGGCCTGTCGATCGCGCCGATCGCTGGCGGCCGCAGCGCCAGTTGTGGCATCCCGTTCCGAGCCGGGATGCCACAACTCCGCGCTACAGGAACCCGTCCAGCCTTACGGGCACCGCGTCTAGGCTTGCAGGCACTGCGGGTACGGCTGTCCCGTGTTGGGCTCGCAGGCGAGGAAGTTCACGGTGCCGCCCGCCGGGACGTTGACGGTCTGCCCTTGACCGCTGTTGTTGCTCTGCACGCCGCAGCCTGGGATGTAATCACACTGGGCCTGGTAGATGCCATCGTCGAGGGTGATCGAATAAGAGCCGTCGGCCCCGGTCGTCACGTGCGGCTGGGAATCGCAGCTGGCGCAGTCGACGTCGAAGAAGGTTATGTCCTGGTTGGCGACCGGCTGGCCGTTCGCGTAGTACATGTGGCCGCTTACGACGTTGCTTCCCACGGGCTGGGGCTGCGGCGGCGTGGGCTGGGGCGGCGTGGGCTGGGGCGGCGTGGGCTGGGGCGGCGATGGGGCGGGTCCGGTGACCAGGAAGTTGAGGCTGCCGCTCTTGTCCACGGTCACCTTGGCGGTGGCCGACGGCGGATTCGTCATCACCTCGCAGGTCTGTCCGGTCTTGGCGCAGAGTGCCTCGTACAAGCCAGCGGGCAGGATAAGGGAGTAAATGCCAGCAGCATTGGTGACCGCGGTGTGCAGGCCGCAGGTTCCGCAAGATCCAAGGTCGGCGGCGAGCTTAAACCCGACAACGACGCCTGCCACGGGAGTGGCCGAACTGGTGTCGGCACTGCCGGTCACCGTTATCTCCGAGGTGTTCTGAGTCGGCGAGGACGCCGGGCCGCAAGCTGCCACACCGCCGCAGAGCGCTAGTGCCAGTCCTGCTGCGGCGGCGACCTTGGCAATTTTTCCGTGCATTATCGTGATGCTCCTTCCAAGCTGATCCACCGAGGCCGGCGAACCGGCGGTGCCTTATGGCCTGGGATGGACGCTAGGCAAAGGAACGCAGGGTCACCACGAAAGAGCTCACACAGGATCGCCCACAGTTTTCGCGTGGGGTCGGCCGGACAGGCGCCCGGGCCGGGCCCGGCACGGATGGTGCCGGCGCATCCTGCTGGGCTGGGCGAGGGGATAGCCAGTATCCCGGGCCGCGCATACGCTGGGTGCAGGCCTTTTGGTGCCGCGCAGGACCTGGCCAGGCGGCAGGGTTGAGGGGGTGAGATGACCGATCAGCCTGCGCCGGATTTCGCCGGGCTCTTGCGGGAATCACGCATGAAGGCCCAGCTCACGCAGGAGGACCTGGCAGAGGCGGCGGGGCTGAGCACGCGAACGGTCAGTGACCTGGAGCGGGGGATCAACCGGAAGGCACACAAGGATACCGCTCGCCTGCTAGCCGATGCGCTAGGCCTGATCGGCCCGGCCAGAGCCCACTTCGAGGCGCTCGCGCGGGGGCGTATGCCTGGCGGAGCTGGGTCTGGCGGGACGGCGGCGGCGACACGGACGCTGCCCCGCGACATCGCCTCGTTTACCGGGCGTCAGCGCGAGCTGCACGAGCTCGTGGGTGCGGTGGCGGTTCCGGGCGCGGTGGTGGGCATTCACGCGATCGGGGGAATGGCCGGGGTCGGCAAGACCGCGTTCGCGGTCCACGCCGCGCACCAGCTGGCGCCGCGGTTCCCGGCCGGGCAGATCTTCCTGCCGTTGCACGGGCACACGCCCGGGCAGCAGCCGGTGGAGCCGGGTGAGGCGCTGGCCAGCCTGCTGCTGACCGCGGGGGTAGCCGCCGGACAGATCCCGCCGGGGCTGGAGGCGCGGATGGCCCTGTGGCGGGACCGGCTGGCGGGCCAGCAGCTGCTGCTGGTGCTCGATGACGCGGCCAGCAGCGAGCAGGTCCGGCCGCTGCTGCCCGGCGCCGGCGGCAGCCTGGTGCTGGTCACCAGCCGCCGCCACCTGACCGCGCTGGAAGACGCGACCGCGATCAGCCTGGACACCCTGCCGCCCAGCGAGGCCGCCGCGATGCTAGTCCGGCTGGCAGGCCGGCCTGGGCTGAGCCCGGACGATCCGGCGGTGGCTGAGATCACCCGGCTGTGCGGGTGGTTGCCGCTGGCGATCGGGATGGTGGCCCGCCAGCTGCACCACCACCCTGCCTGGTCCCTGCAGAGGCGGGCCGCCGAGCTAGCCGCGGCCGTGGACCGGCTGGAGCTGATGGCCACCGAGAACGTCTCGGTGGCCGCTGCGTTCAACATGTCCTATGCCGACCTCGCGCCTGAGCAGCAGCGGCTGTTCCGGCGGCTCGGGCTGCACCCCGGCGCCGACATCGATGCCTATGCTGCGGCCGCCCTGGACGGCACCGATCCCGCCGCCGCCCGCCGCGACCTGGAGGCGCTGTACGATCAGTGCCTGATCGCTGAGCCGACTCAGGACCGCTATCGACTGCACGACCTGATCCGCGAGCATGCCCGCGCACTGGCCGCGCGGCTAGACCTGGACCGTGACCGGGACGGTGCGACCGCCCGGCTGCTGGATTACTACCAGCACACCGCTGCACGCGCCGATGCCTTCATTGCACGCCAGGCCCGCCCGCGCCCCGCCCCGGCGGACGGCGCGGTCTTGGTCGCGGTTCCCGACCTGGCCGACCGGGAGCAGGCGCTGGCCTGGGCCCGCACCGAGCGCGCCAGTCTGCTGGCCTGCCTGGACCACGCCACTGGGGCCGGCCAGCACGCGCGGGTCATCGCCCTGACCGCCGGCCTCGCCGGGCTGTTGCGGCTCGACGGCCCCTGGGCCGACGCCATCACCCGCCACACCGCCGCGATCCAGGCTGCCCGGGATCTCGGTGACCGGCTCGGCCAGGCCGGCGCCCTCAACGACCTGGGGGAGATCCGGCAGCGGATCGGTGATTACCCGGCCGCGGCCCAGGCGCTGGAACAGGCCCTGGACAGCTACCGCGACCTCGGCGACCGGCTCGGCCAGGCCAGAGCCCTCAGCTGCCTCGGGGACGTCCGGCAGTTGACCGGTGACTACCCGGCCGCGATCCGGGACCTGGAACAAGCGCTCGGCATCTACCGCGACTTCGGCGACCGGCTCGGCTGGGCTGATGCCCTCCGCTACCTCGGGGACGTCCGGCAGTTGACCGGTGACTACCCGGCCGCGATCCGGGACCTGGAACAAGCGCTAGGCATCTACCATGACCTCGGCGGCCGGCTCGGCCAGGCGAACGCACTCAGCTGCCTCGGAGACGTCTGGCGGAGGACGGGCGATTACCAGGCTGCCGTCCGGGCCCTGGAACAGGCCCTGGACATCTACCGCGACCTCGGCGACCGGCTCGGCCAGGCCAACGCACTCCTCAACCTCGGGGCCGTGCGGCAGCTGACCGATGACTACCCGGCCGCGGCCCGGGCCCTGGAACAGGCCCTGGACATCTACCGCGGCATTGGTGACCGGGCTGGTGCGGCGGGAGCGCTCAACGAGAGGGGGACGCTGCACCGGGTCAGCGGTGACCTCGCGGGGGCTGAGGGATGTCACCGGCAAGCCCTGGATCTGGCGCGCCAGATCGGCAGTTCCTGGGACGAGGCCCACGCGCTGGCCGGCCTGGGCCGGTGCGCCCTGGCGGCCGGCCACGGTGCCGAGGCAGAAGACCGGCTGCGGCAGGCGCTGGAGATATTTCGGCGGATCGGGGCAGCCGAATTCTCCGACCTTTCCGCTGAACTAAAAGCTATTACGGATGAACGACCGGCCGCGCAATGAGCCCCGGCAGCCACCTGTACCGCAGCCGCGGGCGGTGCGCGGAGGCTATCCGGGCCTGACCGGTAGCCCGGAACGAGCCGAACGTTGACCTGGGCGGCGCAGGCTACGGGGCGGCCGCGGCCGCCCCCATCGCTGCGCAGGTCATCAAGGCCTACCTGGCGTCCCAGGGAAAGTAGCAAGTGGGTGGCGTGAACCAGGCGAGGGTGTTACTCGCGGGCGCGCAGCGCGGCGATCAGCCATTCGAACGCGGGTGCGTAAGTCGGGAAGGGAGGCAAGCCGTTAATGATCGCCGTGAGCTGCCAGTATCGTTCGACCTGCGGGTCGAACAGCATCTCAAGGCCGGCCAGCAGCTCCCCGCGGCGCGCGCTGAACCCGTTGGGCTCCAGGATCCGGTTCACCACCTTGGCGGCCTCGGCGGAACCAGGCGGGCACCCCCGCAACAGTGCCGCCACGGCGTGCTGTGTTGCCCAGGCCGCCAGGTCCTCCAGCCCGCTGGCCTGCAGCTGAATGCCGTACTCGGTCACCTGCCGGGCGCGCCGCCGGAAGTCCTGGTCACTGACCAGCCCGGCCAGTTCCACCCAGGCATCAAGCTGCTCGGGCGAGGGGTCATCGGGCAGGTCCGGCGCCGCGGCCCAGCGCTGGGCGCGTGCCGGGCTGGGATCCAGGCCCTGGAATACCTCGGCCAGGAAGTCATCGATCAGCTGCCTGCGCTCGGCCGCCGGCATCTCGGCGAGCTTGTTCATCATGGCCCTCTCCTCATCGCCTGCCGCGCGCTTCACCACCACGGCCAGCGCAGCGCGGTGCAACTGCAGGACGCGGATCTGCGCGTCAAGCGCGTCCCGGTGGGCGGCAGCGACCTCAGCGATACTCGCCTGACCCGCCAGCACCCGGCGCACATCAGCCAGCCCAAGGCCCAGCTCGCGCAGCGTGGAGACCAGTTCCGCCTGGTCCGCGCACGCCGCGTCGTACAGCCGCCGGCCGCCCCCGGCCCGGGCCGCCGGGGACAGCACGCCGGCATCAGACCAGAACCGGATGGTCCGCACCGGCAGCCCCGTGCGCCGGGCCAGCTCGCCGATGGAAAGCAGCGGCTCGTCGTTTTCCATGCCGCCAGTCTGCGTCCTCCAGCAGGTGGAGAATCAACCCCCGCGCCGCACCCGCATCACGCCCGTCCGACGAGTTCCGGTTCCCCGCCGTCTTGATACTCGATCCGCAGCTGCTCACCTTGAAGGATGACCAATCTAGGCTGATCCCGGTCAGATCGCGGTGGAGCCGGCGAACTCGCGGATGGCCTCGGCCAGCTGAGCGGGCTGGTCGAGGGGGACGAGGGTGTAGCTGTCGGCGATCTCGAGCAGGCGGGCGTCCGGGAGGAGGCCGGCCAGGCGCCGGCCGTGCTCGGGCGGCATCACGCGGTCGTCAGCGGCCCAGACGACCAGCGCGGGCCGGCGGAAGGCGGGCAGCGACTCGGCGGCGCGGAGCAGCAGGCGCTTGTCGGCGAATACGGCGCGCAGCATGCGCGCCGTCTCCCGGCGGATGTCCGGCTGGGTCAGCACCGGCTTGATCCAGCGGGCGGTCGCGGCATCGCCGCGTCTGGTCAGCCAGCCGAACGCGACCGGCAGCCGCCGCACCGGCCGGAGCCGCATCTGCTGCATCATGAGCCCGAACAGCGTCGGCGGCAGCAGGCCGGCCAGGGCGAGCGTCCTGCCGGTCAGCCCGGGCGGGAAGTTATCGAAGGCATCGCAGGAGACCAGCACGACCCGGACCGCGCCCGGGGCGCCGTCGGCGGCAAGCAGCTGGGCCACCGCGCCGCCGGTGTCGTTGCCGACCAGCATTACCTCGTCCAGGCCAAGCCGGTCGAGGAATTCCGCCACCAGCTTCGCGATCCCGGGCAGCGACAGGTCGGCGCCGGCCTTCATGGCGCGCCGGTGCGCGCCCAGCGGCAGGGTCGGCGCCACGCAGCGGTGACCGGACGACAGGGCGGCGGTCACCTCGTCCCACAGGGTGGCATCCATCAGCAGCCCGTGCAGCAGCACAATCACCGGGCCCCCGCCGCCGGTGTCCGTGTACTCGATGGTCCCGGAGGACAGCTCGATCTGGGGCATGGTCACGCCGCCAGCAGGTTCTGGCGCAGGAAGGTCAGTTCAGCCTGCACGGCCCGTTCATGTGCGCCGAGGAAGGGGGCGTAGTGCCCGCCGGGCAGGCGGACCAGCTCGCCGCGAGGCGCGCGGCGTGCCGCGCGGGCGGCGGGCTCAGCCAGCGCGGACCGGCCCTGGTCGCAGACCACGACCAGCAGCGGGCACCTCACCCGGGGCGCGGCCCGGCCGGGCCGGTAGAGCCCGGTGCGCAGCGCCGAGCGGGCCGCCACCTCGCGCCGCCAGTCCGGGTAGCTTTCCGCGTTAAGCGCCCAGCCGAAGCAGCGGTAGTCGAAGGCGAGCACGGCGAACCCGGCGTCGTTGAAGCGGCCGGCGAACAGGTCCGTGCCCGGCTCCTTGGTCACCGCGAAACCGCCGGCCATGATCACGCAGCCGCCATTGGTTCCGGGGTAGAACCAGGCGGCGCACTCGGTGCCGCCGCTGGAAAAGCACACCTTGCGCCGGGCCCGGGAGGCGATTGCGGGGCCGCGCAGCCACTGCGGTTCTGTCATCTGGGTTTTCTCCGGTCGTGAGGATGTCTACGAGCAAGCACATCGCGGGACCGGGCCGCGCGTCGTCACGGAAACCGGTGAGATCTGGCCATCCCCGAGAGCATCATGCGGAACCGGAAGCTACGCGTCCGGGAGGGACGTCAGCTCGACGCGGCGGTGAATGCCGAGCTTGGCGTAGACGTGCCGCAGGTGGGTTTCCACCGTGTTGACGGTCAGGTACAGCTGCGCGGCGATCTCCTTGTTCGTCTTCCCGGCCCTGGCCAGGCGGGCGACGGCCGCCTCGGCGGGGGTGAGTTCGCCGGGCGGGGTGACCCCGGCCCGTCCGCCGGCCCGGCGCCACTCGACGCGGGCCTGCTCGGCGTGCCAGGCGGCACCGCAGGTCTCGGCCAGCCGCAGGGCCTCGGCGAGCGTCTGCCTGGCGTGGCGGACCTCGCCGTGGCGGTAGAGGAACCTGCCGTAGTCGGTGAGCAGCTGGGACCTGGCCAGCGGGATCGGCATCTCCCGCGCGACGGCGAGCGCCTCGTCGTAGCAGGCCCGGGCCTGGTCCTCCTCCCCGTCCCGCTCGGCCAGCGCCGCGCGGCCCGCGGCGACGACGACCTTGGTCCACCGGGCGGGCAGCGCCCGGGCGGCCGGCGCCATCCAGCCGATCAGCCGCCGGGCCTCCTCGTCACGCCCGCAGGCCAGGAAGGCCGCGATCGCGTCGGCGGCCCAGCCGACCGCGGCGGGATCACGGTGCTCGAGTGCGTCGGCGGTCTGCCACGCCGTGCTGAACGCGGCCGCGGCGGCCTGCGGGTCGCCGCGGCGCAGCGCGAGGAGCCCGCGCGGCAGCAGGACCGTTACCACGCTGTAGCCCACCCGGTCGCCACGGCTGACCGCCTCGTCCGCGCGAGCGGACCAGTCCGCCGCCTCGCCGGGCCGGCCGGCGTCGGCCAGGATCACCGCGTGCCAGGCGGTCGCCATCGCGGTCAGCACCGGGACGAGATCGATGTAGCCGACCAGCCGGGTGGACAGGGCCAGCGCCTCGTCGAGCCGGCCGAGCCGCCAGCTGATCCTGGCCCGGAACAGCAGGGCGAGCGCCGCGGCCATCGGATCGCGGCGCTGCTCGGCCGCCGCGATGACGCCGTCGAGCAGCTGCTGTGCGTCGCCGAAACGCTCCGCGGACAGGGCGAGAGCGCCGTACTGCGTCACGGTGTCCCACCAGAGGGCGCCCGGCGGCCGCCAGGACGCCGCGGCCGCCGCACTGCGCGCGGCCGCCGCGGCGACGTCGAGCGCGGCCGGGTCGCCGGAAAAATAGGCGCCGACCGCCCAGACCCCGGCGGCTGCGGCGCGCACCGGGGTGCTGGCCCCGGCGGCCAGCTCGCGGGCACTGGTGGCCAGCGGCGCAGCCCGCTTCCACCCGTAGGTCACCAGGACCTGGGCGGCGTGGTCGACCATGGCGGCGGCAGCCAGGTCACGCTGGCCAGGGCCGGCCAGCCGCACCACCTCGTCCAGGACGGTCTCGGCCTCGGTGATCAGGCCCGCGGCCATGTGCGCGTGTGACAGCTGGACGAGGACGGCCAGCCGCAGGTCGGCGGGCAGGTCGGCCCGGGCGAGGAGTTCTTGGTAACGGGTGACGCCGGCCTGATGGTCGCCGGAAGCGATCAGGGCCCGCCCCAGGTCGAAGACCAGCCCGGGCGGCGCGGCCGGCCCGGCCAGTTCGGTGGCCGCCTCCAGGTGGCGGCGCGCCGCGCCCACGGCACCGACCGCCAGGGCCTGCCGGCCGGCGCGGGCCGCGACCGCCACGGCCTGCGGGTCCCCGGCGAGCCGGGCCGCCACCGCGTGCCCCGCCGCCTCACCCGGGTTGTCCCCGCGGGCCGCCAGCACCCGGAACGCGGACTCGTGCAGGCGCGCCCGGACTGGCGCGGCCAGCTCGTAGATGGCCTGGCGGATCAGCTCGTGGCCGAACTCGGCCCAGCCGCGGGCCTCGTCGCGGCCCAGCCCGGAGGCGGCGAACGCCTCCTGCGCAGCGGCCGCGTCGGCGGTCGCGATCCCCGCCACCTGCGCCGCCACTTCGGGCTGGAACCGCCGGCCCAGCACCGCGGCGGCCCGCAGGTACCCGCGGGCCGGCTCGCCCAGGCCCGCCAGATGCGATAGCAGCAGCCGGCGCGCCCACGACGCCTGCGCGCGCGGATCCGGGATGCCCTCGCCGGCCCGCAGCGCGGCGGCGACCTGGCCGAGCAGCAGCGGGTTCCCGGCGCAGAGCGCCGCCGCCCGGTCGCGTTCGTCGCCGGCCGCGCCCGGCAGCATCGACCGCGCCGCGTCGGCGCTGAGCGGGGCCAGGTGCTGCACCACGGCCAGCTGACTGGCGGCAAGCTCCTCGCCCGCACGCAGCGCCTCGGGGGGCCAGGGCCGGGCGGTGACCAGGACCGCCACCGGTAGCTCGGTGATCCGGCGGCAGATCAGGCGCAGCAGCGTCAGCGAGTCCGGATCGGCCCAGTGAGCGTCGTCAAGGGCCAGGAACAGCGGCTGGCTGGCGGCTTGCCGCAGCCGCGCCAGCACCGCATAGAAGTAGTCGGCGGGAGCCTGGGTCGTTGCCGTGGTCGCCGCGCGGCCGTCCAGCAACGGGTCCAGGGCCTGGCCGATGAGGCCGAACGGCAGCGCCGCCTCCGCGACGTCGGCCTGGCCGGTTCCGGTCCTGAACCGGTCCCCGGCGGCGGCCGCCGCGTACCGCAGGACCGTGGTCTTGCCCAGCCCGGCCTCGCCGGCCACGAACAGCGTCCCGCCGCGACCGCCCAGGGCGTCACGCAGCAGGCCCCGGACTGCGGCCATGACGGCATCCCGCTCGAGCATGACCGTGCTCATCTGCCGTAGCCCTCCAGGCCATCATCGTCTCACCCGGAGGGTGCAGCTAGCCCGGTGCTGCGCTCAGCGTGCCTGGTTCAGTTAGCGGTAAGCACGTGGCCGAGGGGGGCGGCGTCCAGGCCGGTGGCTTCGCCGACGGCGGCGTTGACCAGGTGGCCGGCGTGGGTGTTGACGCCGAGGGCCAGGCTGGCGTCGTCGGCGCAGGCCTGCCGCCAGCCCTTGTTGGCCAGTGCGACCGCGTAGGGCAGGGTGACGTTGGTCAGGGCGTGGGTGGAGGTGTTCGGCACGGCGCCGGGCATGTTGGCCACGCAGTAGAAGACCGAGTTGTGCACGGCGTAGGTCGGGCGGGCGTGGGTGGTGGGGTGGGAGTCCTCAAAGCACCCGCCCTGGTCGATGGAGATGTCGACCAGGACCGAGCCGGGCTTCATCCGGGATACCAGCTCGTTGGTGACCAGCGTGGGGGCCTTGGCTCCGGGGATCAGCACGGCCCCGATGACCAGGTCGGCGTCGAGTACCGCGCGCTCGATCTCGAAGGCGTTGCTGGCGATGGTCTGGATCTGGCCGCGGTAGATCTGGTCGGCGGCGCGGAGCCGGTCGATGTTGCGATCGAGCAGGAGGACCTCGGCCTGCATGCCGGCCGCGATGGCGGTGGCGTTCATGCCCGAGACGCCGGCGCCGATCACCACGACCTTGGCCGCGTGCACCCCGGGGACGCCGCCCATCAGGACGCCGCGGCCGCCCTCGGCCTTCATCAGAGTGGCCGCGCCCACCTGCGGCGCGAGCCGGCCGGCCACCTCGGACATCGGGGCCAGCAGGGGCAGCGCGCCGTTCGGGGTCTGCACGGTCTCGTACGCGATGCCGGTGACCTGGCGGGCCAGGAGTTCCTCGGTGAGCCGCTTGTCGGCGGCCAGGTGCAGGTAGGTGAACAGGACCTGGCCGGCCCGCATCCGGCCGTACTCTTCGGCGATGGGCTCCTTGACCTTCAAGATCAGGTCGCCGGTGCCCCACACCTCGTCCGCGGTGGGCAGGATCTGCGCGCCGGCCGCCCGGTACTCGGCGTCGGTGATCGACGATCCGGCGCCCGCCCCGGCCTGGACGAAGATCTCGTGCCCGTTGAGCACGAGTTCCCTGACTCCGGCGGGGGTGATGGCCACCCGGTACTCGTGGTTCTTGACCTCAGCAGGGATGCCGATCCGCATGGTTCCTCCACAAAATCGCGGTACCCAAGGAGTGTGCCTGACCGGTTCGGCAGCTGTCCGCAGCTGCCGAATGTTATTCGGCTAGAGCTCGGAAATCGGTGACATAATTAGGCCATGGCCGTGGTCAAGCCCGCCGGGGCGAAGAAGGTTCGCCGGGACATCGTGCTGGACGAGACCGATCACGAGATCTTGCGCATCCTGGCGGCCGACGCCCGCACCCCCAATAACGCGCTGGCCGCGCGCGTGGGCCTGGCCGCGTCCACCTGCCTGATGCGCGTGCGCCGCCTGCAGGACGCCGGGGTGATCCGGGGCTTTCATGCCGACCTGGCGCCCCAGGCGCTGGGCCGGCCGCTGCAGGCGATCGTGTCGGTGCGCCTGCAGCCCAACTCCCGCCCGCGCATCGGCTCCTTCGCGCGGCAGTTCGCGGCGCTGCCCGGCGTGCTGAACGTGTTCTTCCTGGCCGGCGTCAACGACTTCCAGATCCACCTGGCCGCCAGGTCAGCCGACGACCTGCGGGACTTCGTCGTCAAGAACCTCAGCGCCTCCCGCGACGTGGCGGCCACCGAGACCAACCTCATCTTCGAGCACATCGCGGGAACGCCCCTGGCCTAGGTTCTGGATCATGCGCTTGCCTGCTCGGGGGGCAGCGGGATGGTCTCGACGGTGCCGCTGCGGCGGGCTCGTTCGGCGGCGAAGACGGCCAGGTGGCTGGCCAGTGATTCGCGTGGCCCGGAGGCGATCAGCTCACGGTTCCCGGTGGCCACGGCGCTGATGAACGCGTCCATCAGTCCGGCGTCGCCGCCGCCGTGGCCGCCGGCGGCGTTCATGGCGCCGGACGGGGCGGGGGTGATCAGCCGTTCGGCGCCGGTGAGGAAGTCGTAGCGGCGGATGGCCCGGCCGTCGCCGGTCAGCTCACCGCGGGTGCCGAACAGCCGGGTGGCGCGGCCGGCGGCCTGGCTGAACGCGGTCATGGTGAAGGCGGCCGTGGCCCCGCCGGGAAACTCCAGCGCGACGACCTGGTGGTCGACGACGTCGTTGTCACAGGCGTAGACGCAGCGGCCGTACGGGCCGTCCCGCAGCGCCTCCTCCAGCGCGTCGGCCGAGAAGTCCTCGATGACCACGCTCAGCGGCCAGCGATGCTCACCGCGCTCCAGCAGGCCGCGCTCCAGCAGGCCCCCCTCCAGCAGGCCCCCCTCCAGCAGGTCCCGGTACAGCCGCGGCGCCGAGTACGGGCAGTCCGCCTCGACCGGGCAGTCCAGGCACCGGTCCGCGGCGCCGGCCGGGCGGTTCGCGGCGGTGAAGTGCGTCAGATGGCCGAAGCTGGCGACCCGCAGCGGCGGCCGACCCAGGATGTACGCCAGCCAGTCCAGGTCATGGCAGGACTTGGCCATCAGCATTGTGCTGGCCAGGCCGGCGCGCCGCCAGTTGCCGCGGACGTAGGAGTGGGCCTGGTGCCAGAATCCGACCGGCTCCAGGTGCTGGACGCTCATGATGTCACCGAGCTGCCCGGACTCCACGACCTGCTTGACGGCGCGGGTGTATGGCGTGTACCGCAGCACGTGGCCGACGGCCAGCATGACCCCGGCCTGCTCCACCGCCGCCACGATCCGCCGGCACCTCATGCCGTACTTCCTCAAGATCATCGAGATGTCACCGCCCAGCCACGCCGAGGCCAGCATCCGCCAGGGCCACACCGGGCAGCCCGGCGTGATCGAGGAGATGCTGGCCTCGGCGGGCTTCACCCCGCGCGAGCGAGGGACCGTGACGGTCATCAACGAATGGCCCGACGCCGGGATCGCGGTCCGGGCGCTGGCCGCGGCCGGCCCCGCGGTCCCCGCCATCGCCGCAGCCGGCTACGGCCCGTTCTGCCAGGCGCTGCGAGAGGTCATCGAACCCCTGCACACCCCCGGCACCGGGATCCGGATCGCCTCGGAGTTCGGCTGGATCACCGCCGAACTCCCGCCTCGCTGACGGACATGGGCTGGCCGGGCCGCGCTCCTTTATGCTGATACTGCCGACTCGAAGACTCGCAAGACCGCCGAGCGGGGCTGATAGATGACGCGGCAGGTTACTGGGGTGAGCGCCGGCGAGACGTGCGGGCGGCCTGCCGCGGCGCTTTCGCTGAGCGCGGGACCTGCTCGATGAGTCAGCCCGCCATCCTCCCGGCCGCGCTGGTCGGGCGGGACACCGAACTTGGCTTCCTTGCGGAGTTTTTCCGGCAGGCCGCAGTCAGCGGTGGCGCGCTGTTCCTGTCGGGGGATCCCGGCGTGGGCAAGACGGCGCTGCTGAATGTCCTGGCAGGCTCGGTATCCGCGTCAGGGACGACGGTCCTGCGCGTGATCGGCGCGGAATTCGAGGGAGAGATCAGCTTCACCGGGCTCAACCAGGCGCTGCTCCCGCTGCTCGGCCACTTCGACGAGCTCGATCCAGTCCACCGGGACGCCCTGCGGGTGGCCCTGGGCCTGGGAGCCGGGCCTGCGCCGGACCGGCTGCTGGTCTCCAACGCCGCGCTCGCCCTGCTGCGGCACGCCGCCGCCCGGGTGCCGCTGCTCCTGATCGTGGACGACCTGCCGTGGATCGACCGGGCCAGCGCCGGCGTGCTGAGCTTCGCCGCGAGAAGGCTCGTGGGCAGCAGGGCGGGGCTCCTGGTCGCCTGCCGGACCGGCGCGGAAAGCTACTTCGACCGGGGAGGCCTGCCGGAATATCAGCTGAAGCCGCTGGATGACCAGGCCGCTGACCAGTTGGTGGCCGCGCGGTTTCCCGACCTCGATCCGCTGGTGAAAGGCCGGGTGCTGGGCGCGGCGCAGGGCAATCCGCTGGCGTTGCTTGAGCTGCCGCAAGGGCTGAGCGCTTCCCAGCGTTCGGCGAAAGAGCCGCTTCCGCCGGTGCTGCCGCTTGGCGGGCGGCTGCATGAGCTGTTCACCGCCCGGATCGCGGGGCTTCCGCCCGCAACCCGCGCGCTCCTGCTGATGGCGGCCCTGGAGGGTGCCGGGGACCTCCGGGTGGTGCTGCAAGCGGCGCTCGGCCGGGCCCAGATCGATGATCTGGCCCCGGCCGAGCGTGACCGTCTGGTGCGCACCGACGAAAGCTCGCACCGGATCAGCTTCCGGCACCCGCTCATCCGTTCCGCGGCGGTCGAGGCATCGACCACCAGTGAACGGCGGCGGGCGCACCAGGCGCTGGCGGCCATCATGACGGATCAGCCCGAGCGCAGGGCGTGGCACCTGGGCGAGGCCTGTGTCGAGCCCGACGAGGAGGTGGCGGGCTTGCTTGAGGATGCGGCGCGCCGCATCCTCCGCCGCGGAGACTACTCCGGCGCCGTGGCCAGGCTGACCCGTGCGGCCGACTTGAGCCCGGCAGCGGCCGAGCGCAGCCGCCGGCTGGCCGAGGCCGCTTACGTCGGCGCTCAGTACATCGGCGACATGACCAGCACCACGCAGCTCCTGGAAGGAACGCGGCAGGCAAGTCCGCAGCTGAGCGACACGCTGCACTACGCCTCGGCGGCCGCGTTCGTGATGCTCAACGGCGACGGGCAGGTCGACACCGCCCACCGCCTGCTGACCGGCGCCATCGAAGGCGGAACTCACGGCTACCGGGCCGGCGATCCGGCGCTGATCAACGCGCTGTGGAGCCTGGCCCTGGTCTGCTTCATGGGCGGGCGCCGCGAGCTGTGGGATCCGTTCCACGCCGCGCTGGCCCGGATTTCTCCCCGGCCGCCCCCGCTGCTCACGCTGACCGTCGACATGTTCGCGGATCCTGCCCGTACCGGGGTCGCCGCGCTGCCACGGCTGGAGGCCGCGCTGCGAGCCGTGCCCCATGAGACCGACCCGACGGTGATCCACAACGTCGCAGGCGCCGCGATGTACGCCGACCGGCTCGCGGAGGTACGCGAGCCCTTGTGGCGCCTGGTCCTGCGGGGCCGCGAAGGCGGGCTGGGCCGGCAGCACCTGGTAGCGCTGATGGACTTGTGCGTCGATGATTTCCACCGGGGTGAATGGGGGGAAGCGGCGGAACTCGCGGCCGAAGGGCTTCGGGTCAGCGAGGAGCGCGGCGGCCGGTTCTTCGGCTGGTACTTCCGCTACCATCAGGCACTGCTGGCCGCGGTCCAGGGCAGGTTCGACACCAGCCGGGCGCTGGCCAGCCAGATCATCGGCTGGGCCGGGCCACGGGGGGCTCGCACGCCCCAGGTCTTCGCCCACCACGCGCTGGTGCTCGCCGACCTGGGCCAGGGCGACTTCGAGAGCGCCTACCGCCTCGCGGCGTCGGGCCTGACCAACAAGCAGATCGCGGAACGCCTCTTCCTGTCCCCTCGGACGGTAGGCGGCCACCTCTACCAGATCTTCCCCAAGCTGGGCATCACCACCCGTGCGGCCCTCCGGGACGCCCTCGGCGAGGCTGACGGCCCGTTAGGGCCAGGCGCTCTCGGCGGCGGTCTTCAGGTCGGCGAGCCACGTGCCGAGCGTCGCTTGCGCGGCACCGGGGTCCGCTTCCCGCAGCGCGACGGCCGCGGCCCCTCGGGCCGCGAAGCCTGCCAGGATCCGTGCCCGGCCGCGGCCGCCGGAGATCACCCACTCGTGGTACGTGGTGATGTCGATCCCCTGGCCCGACCAGGCCAGCCGGCGGCCGGGCACGAATGTACTGACCCGCGCCGACAGCCGCAGGCGGTCCAGCTCGAATTCGAACTCCCGGTCCGGCGCCAGGCATCCGCCGCCGGGCGCCGGGACGCGGGCATTCAGGATGCCGGAGAAATCCTGCTCCCACCGTGAAACGGTGATCAGGCGGGAGAACACCGCCGCGGGCGCGGCCCTGACGGCGAGCTCGCCACGGGCCCAGACGTCCGAGCACCCGGGAGAGAACCCGGCGGGCCAGCGAAGAGCATTACCCGCATCGGGCGCCGGATCATCCGGGCCGGGCATGTCTGCTCCTTCCGGCGGGCGGCCAGCCGTCGGCAGGCCCGGTCAGGCGGGGACGACGTAGGGGAAGCTGACGGCCCGCTGATCCTTGGCCACCGACGGCTTGAGCCCGGAGGGCACGGCCGTGTTGGTGACCAGGGACAGCATGGCTTCAGGGGCGTTGTCGGCCTGAGTCCGGCCGTTGCGGGCGGCGAACCCGTAGACCGCGGGGGTGCCGACCAGGTAGGGCAGCACGTCGGGGAACAGATCCTGGGCCACGGCCTGGCCGTAGCCCTGCGGGTCATCGGAGGTCCCGGCGGCCGCCACCATGGCGGCGATCTGCTGGCCGATGTACTTGGCCGCGGCGGCGACGTCCTCGGAGGGGTGCCGGGTGTTGGCGGGATTGGAGAAGTCGGTGTCGTCCGGCCAGAAGATCGGCCACATCATCGGGTGCCCGGCCCGGTTGATCTGCCGCCAGCCGCCCGCGTCGGTGGCCAGCTTGGTCGCGGCCCATACCCCGGTGCGGGCGCCCGGCCGGAGCAGCGGGTGGGTGAGGGGGACCTCCAGCACGATCGAGTAGACCAGGGAGCCGGCGAAGCTGTTGGCCGCGTTCTCCGGCCGCCATTTCGACAGGTCCGGCGCGGTCCCGCCGGCCACCGCCCCGTTGATGATGGCCAGCAGCGACAGGTCGATGTAGAACGAGTCGGCGATCCGCCCGGCCCACAGGCGGGTACCGCCCGCCGCGGCCGCCTGGCCCGTCCGGGCCCCCAGTACCAGCTCGCCGGCCGCGGCGTCGTCGCGGGCTTCGTCGCCGGTCAGGACGTGCAGCTGCAGGCTCTGCGCTCCGTCGGCGCCCGGTTCGCCGAAGGACACCCGGTAGGTCAGGGTTTCGAAGTCGGCCTCGTCGAAGTGGATCTTGAACTCGTATCGTGCCTCGGGGTGGAAGCCCGGCTCGGAGTGCAGGCCGTTGACGTTGGAGTTGACGTCCATGATGAACACCGTGCTGTCCTGGCCGGGGAACACGTACAGGTCGTCGAGGTACAGCTGACCGGTCTGGGCGGCTAGCGGCGTGTCGAGATGGTGGGACATGGAGAGTTCCCTTCTTTGCGGCGCGTGGCGTAGTTACGAGCGTGCCGTGAGATGACCGTCCCGGGCACCGGTCAAATGACTCGTTCCGCGCCTAGGAGAGAGCGCGGTCAAGCTGGCTGCGCGAGGTGATGCCCAGCTTGCCGAAGACCTTGCTCAGGTGGTACTCGACGGTGCGCGCGCTGATGAACAGGCGGGTGCCGATCTCCGGGTTCGTCAGCCCCTCGCGGGCCAGCCGCGCGATCTGGAGCTCCTGGGCCGTTAGCTCACCATGGCTCTCTACGCTGCGCTTGCGGGCGGTCTCACCGGTGGCCCACAGCTCGCGTCTGGCCCGTTCGGCGAATGCCGCCATGCCCATCTCCTCGAGCATGGCGTGGGCTTCGCGCAACTGCGTTCGCGCCTCCCCGCGCCGCCGTTCCCGGCGCAGCCACTCCCCGTAGAGCAGATGAGCGCGAGCGAGTTCCGATCGGACACGGACCCGGCGCAGGCGCGAGATCGTCTCCTGGTACAGGCCGTACGGTGCGATGCTGCTTCCGATCGCGGTCATCACTGCTTGCGCTTCCTCGATCACCGACTCGGCCGCGGCTAGCTTCCCGGCGAACAGGAACCAGCTGGAGGGCGGCCTGCAAGCGGCGGGCCGAGCTGCAGCGCGAGCTGGCCGGGTACGCGAGCGAGGCCGACCGGTGCGACCTGGAAGCGGCGCTTGACCGGTACCCGGACGGCGTCACGCACGAGCTGCGCGGCATCCTCGCCCGCCAGTCCATGGCGGCCCACGAAACGCAGTTCCCGGCCATCGGGCGTAACTAGCCCGGGGCGACGTGGGTGGCCTCGCCGGCTCGGGCGGGGGGACCTGGGGCTGCCGGGCCCCGGGGCCTTAAGTGGGGTACCTGGTCGGTTCGGCGGTGTACTGGCGCCCGGATGGGGTGGTCCATTTGAGGGTGCCGTCGGGGAGCTGCTCGACCTTCCAGCGGGGGTCTTGCTTGAGCCGGTGGTCGAAGCGGCACTTGGGGTTGCTGTTACATGAGCAGGTGCGGCCGCCCGCCTCGTAGGAGACGTTGTGCTCGAAATCGGCCCGGGTGGAGGGTCTTCGGCAGCCTGGCCCGGTGCAGGTGGCATGCCGGATCTGGGTCAGGTGCCGGAGCTTGACGCCGGGGTCATGGCCCTTGGCCTGGTACCGGTGGTCGCAGGGATCGGTGGCGATGGAGTCGAGGGTGACGACCAGGCCCGGGGACCCGGGCGTCCCGGTGGCCAGCTTCCAGGTGCCGTAGCCGCCGGGTGGGCCGGTGGCGGTGAAGGCGAACCCGGGATTGTCCTGGCCGGGCGGGTCGTGGCCGCCCGGCGGGCCGGGTTTGCCGGGTTTGGCTCGTTGCTTGTGGTGGCTGCGGGGCTCGGGGCGGGCGCAGCCGTGGCCGATGGCGTGGCC
>Ga0335081_10004453_pt1 | contig 22097 bp, 11 predicted proteins | sample Lox_Sample_35_FD_206713 | JGI IMG/M metagenome (GOLD analysis project Ga0335081, IMG submission 206713) | Soil microbial communities from Loxahatchee National Wildlife Refuge, Florida, United States - Lox_Sample_3.5 | ecosystem: Environmental > Terrestrial > Soil > Wetlands | place: USA... | reverse complement strand
AATGGTGGAGTTGACGGAATTGAATGCGCGCGACCGCAAAGCGGGAGTATTTCAGCTTGATTTGCCGCTGAATGCGCTGAAGCCCGGATTTTATACCTGCCAGGTGAATGTGATTGATGATGCCGCCGGGCGGTTTTTGTTTCCGCGGCTGGCGTTGTTGATTCGGGCGGAGAGCGCGGCGGTGCCGCGGTAAGACTCCTTTGAGGTTCCCCTCAGGGGCTGAAGCCCCGAATCTTTGTGGAGTCTACCGGCACGGCTGAAGCCGTGCCCTTTCACGAAGCCATTCAAGAAGCTATTTACGCAGCTACTCACCAAGCATTCGCGAAGGTCAATTCTCGCTCCGCATGACATTGCTTCGGATCAAACGTTGAGGCTGCGGAGATAGGGTACGCTGGCCTTCATCAGATCGAGATTCATTTCGACGAAGTAGTTCTTGATGCCGCCCACTTTTGCGGCGGTGAAAATCTTCTTCCAATCGAGACTGCCCTGACCTACGGCGACGATCTTTTTTGTTGGCGCTGACCAGCCTTGGACGTGCATGGAGACGAAGCGTCCGGGATATTTCGTGAAATATTCGGCGGCGTCGTATCCGCGGCTGACGGTCGAGACCTGGAACTGGAATTTCACCAGCTTAGGATCGAGCAGATCGAAGAGGATGTCGTAGGTGCGCTTTCCGTCAACAGTGGAGAGTTCGAAGCCTTCGTTGTGAAGGCCTTGCTGGATGCCTGCTTTGGCGGCAATCTCCCCCATTTTGTTGTATTCGTCGGCGGCGCGCTTGACGTCGTCCATGGTGGGATGCTCCGGGCCTTCTAGGGAGGGAACAAGCATCTGGGAAAGCCCGACACCTTTGGCCCAGGCGATGCGGTCTTCCTGATTGTCACGAAGTTCTTTGATGTTGAAGTGAGAGCTTACACAGGTGACGCCGGCGTCGTTGAGAATCCTTTTGAGCTCGGAGCCTTTATATTTGGCGAGGGCGCCGAAGCCGTATTCGGCGTAGCCCACAGGAGAGCAGAGTTCGACGCTCTGGAATCCGGCGGCGGCGAGCTGTTTGATGGCACCGGGGAAATCTTTGGCGATCATCTCGCGGACAGGCCAGGTTTGACATCCGATGGGCATGCCGAGCGGGTTGGCACGGAGATCGAGAACGCCGGCGGCGAGGAGTCCAGCAGCGGCGGCTTGCGCGGATGCGATCTTGAAAAATTCTCTGCGGGAAAGTGCGGACATGGAGTGCTCCTGGTTGAGTTGCGTTTTAGTCCATTCTTAGTGCTGCCACAAAGAACACAAGGTCCCTCGACTCCGCGTGCCGTTCCCTTCGGGAAGGGCGCGCTCCGGTCGGGATGAGAGTGAGTGCATGATCCATACAAATTTCTAGCGGGCTTAAAGCTCCCAACCGGCGCGGCGTTCGGGCCGGATCATGTCTTGCGCAGTGTCGGAATTGTCGACCTTCATAGTGCCGCGATCCCAGGAAACCTTCTTTCCGAGACGGACGGCGACATTTCCGAGCAGCAGGGTTTCGGTGACGAGGCCTTCGAATTCGAAGTTGCCGCCAGGTTTGGTGGTGCCTCCTTTGCAGGCGTCGAGCCACTCGCGCTCGTTGCCGGGAGAACGGGGCAGAGTCTTGGGCGGCTGCTTGAAACTCTCCATGCGCGACTGCGGAATCAGGACTGGATCTTTGCCGTTGAATCCGCAGAGAATCTTTCCCCCGTCGCCGATGAACATCAGACCTTCATCTTCATCGCCGGAGCCTTTGAACGGACGGTTGGGTTCGAGTTCGTCGGGACGCGGAGGCTTGAGGCCGCCATCGTACCAGGTGAATTTGACGGGAGGCATGTCGCCGCGTGCCGGAAAGTCGTAATGGATGATGGAAGCGAGCGGATACGTTTCGTCGTAGCGGTCGGTGGAACTGGCTTCGACGCTGGTGGGAGCTTCGAGTTTCAGCACACGGAAAATTGTGTCGTAGCTGTAGGAGCCCATGTCGCCGAGCGCGCCGCAACCGAAGTCGGTCCATCCGCGCCAGACGAAGGGAAGGTAGACGTGGTTGTAGGGACGGACGGGAGCGGGGCCTAGCCAGAGATCCCAATCGAGGCCATCGGGGACGGGTTCGGTTTCCTTGGGACGTTCGATTGCCTGGGCCCAGAACGGACGGCTGGACCAGTTTGCGACATCGCGGACGGGGCCGATGGCGCCGCTCCAGATCCATTCGCAGAGCTGGCGGGTGGATTCTGAGGCTTGATTGGCGACCGCGATTTGCGTTGCGACTTTTGTCTCGCGGGCGATTTCGGCGATGCGGCGGGCTTCGTAGATGGTGTGCGTCAGCGGCTTCTGACAAAAGACGTGTTTGCCCTTCTTCATGGCCGCGGCAGAGACGGCGGCGTGCAAGTTGTCGGTGGTGCAGACGACGACGGCGTCGACGTCGTGCTGCTTTTCGAGCAGTTCGCGGAAATCGTTGTAGGCGGCGCAGCCGTGGTACTGGCCAGAACGCTGCTGGGTGCCGTAGTAGGCGTCGATAATTTTCTGACAGGGCTCGCGCCCGGAGACGCCGCAGGTCGCGGTGAGCGAGTGCGTCAACTGGATGGGCTGATCAGGGCTGAGCCAATCCCATCCGCTCGAGACGCCGAGAAGATTGCGGACGGAATTGCAGTATTCGTGGGTCGACCACTGCGGGTGGTTGGCGCCGCTCTTGTTCACGTCGCAGACGGCAACACCTTGCACATCGGCCTCGCGCAGGAATTTCAACATGACGCGCATGCCCTGCGAGCCGACGCCGATGAAAGCGATGTTCACTTTGTCGCTAGGAGGAACGAAGCCGGGGCCTCCGAGGACGTAGCGAGGAACGATTGAAAATCCGATGGCGGCGGTTGCGGATTGAGCGAGGAATTCACGGCGGGAAACAGGATGATGAGGACTATCGACGGGAGCGGGGTTCTGCTTCATGGTCTCTCCTTACTCACGGCACTTCTCGGTGGTGATATGGAGCGACTTGCTTTTGGACGAACTGGATACTTTAAATGAAATGGCTGCGGAGGAGTGGAAGTTTTGTGCGGCGCGGCTACCGGCTGATCCCGGTTCTTCCGTTCCTAAAAGCGGCCGCAGAACACAAGGTCGCTCCACGCGCGGCTGGCTCGGCTGCGCCGATCCTGCCACTTGGTCGGGATGACAATTTTTGTGTGCCCTAGAGGCTTAGTGAGGGCGGCCAGGCATCTTTGTCCGCGCCGAATTGCTCGTTTGGCTTGCTGCTCATGGTGAAGACGATGGTGCCGCCATTGACGATGTCGGCGTGACGGAACCACAGTTTCGAATGCGGCTTGCCGTTCAGAGTGACCGACTCGATGTATGGATCTCCGGGGGAACTGCGCTTGGCTTCGACGACTAGCTTCCTGCCATTTCCGAGATCGACTTCAGCGTGGTCGAAAAGCGGTGTACCGAAAACATAATTGCCGCAGACGGGATCGACGGCGTAGAAGCCGAGAGAACTGATGACATACAAAGCGGACATTTGTCCGCAGTCTTCGTTGCCGGCGAGGCCGTCGGGTTGGTCGTCGTATTCGAGATCGAGAAGGCTGCGCACGCGGGCCTGCGTCTTGTGCGGGGCTCCGGCATAACAGTAAAGATAGGCCATGTGGTGGCACGGCTCGTTTCCGTGCGCATACTGGCCGACCATGCCGGCGATGTCGGGTGGGGCGTCAGGTGGGAGTTGAGAGCTCGTGGTGAATAGCGTGTCGAGCTTTTCGATGAAGGCTTGCGGACTTCCGAAAAGGCCGATCAGTCCTTCGGGATCGTGCTGGACGGTGAATGTAGTTTCCCATGGATCGGATTCGGTGTAGTCGCGCCATTTCTTGGAGTAGCCCATTTCGGTGGAAGTGAAAGGCTCGGCCCAGTCGCCATTCTCGAGACGCGAACGGATGAATCCGGTGCTGGGATCGAAAAGATGCTTGTAATTCTTTGAGCGATCGACAAGGAGCTTGGCTTCTTCTGATTCTCCGGTCGCTTGCGCGAGATGCGCGACGGCCCAATCATCGTAGGAGTATTCCATCGTCTTGCTGGCGGATTCTTCTTCCTTGTCGCAGGGAATGTAGCCGAGCTTGCGGTAGTAGCCGAGGCCGCGATAGTCGTCGACCATAGCGCGCTTCTTGAAGGCGGGATAGATTTTGGCGAAGTCGATTCCCTTGAAGCCCTTCGTTAGCGCTTCGGCGACGACAGAGCTGGAATGATATCCGGTCATGCAGAACGTTTCTTTCGCCTGGAGGGGCCAGATGGGAACTCCGGCGGGGCTTTCGACGGCCATGCGTCCAAGGCAGTTGACGAAGTCGGGTACGCGCTCGGGCTGAAAGATCGTGTACATCGGGTGCGCGGCGCGGTAAGTGTCCCAGAGAGAAAAGGTGCTGTAGTTGTGCAGTCCGGCGGGAAGCTTGTGAACTTTGCCGTCCATGCCGCGGTAGTTGCCATCGACGTCGTCGAAAAGAGTGGGCGCAAGCATCATGTGGTAGAGCGCGCTGTAGAAGATGCGCTTGTGGCGGAGATTCGAGGTGGTGATGCGGATGCGTGAGAGATTCTTGCTCCAGGAGGAATACGCGTCGCGACGGACTTTATCGAAATCCCAGGCGGGAATTTCAGATTGAAGGTTACGCTGCGCGCCCTCGATGCTGACGCCGGAGAGGCCGGTTTTCACGAGGATCGTCTCGCCTTCTTTGGTGTCAAAGTGAACAAGGCATTTCAGCGCTGTGCCGTTTACCTCACGAGTACCGGAGTCGAGTGGCTTTTCGCCGGAGATGATCTGAAATTTGCGGAAGGGTCTGGAGAACTGCATCGCGAAATAGATTTCTCGTCCCGAGGCCCAGGATTTGACGCTGCGGCCTCCGACGATGGTGTCGCTTCCGACGACCTTCAGATTAGCCCAAGGGATTTCAGCGTTTCCGTAAGAGTGGACGAGATCGAGGATGAAATGGCTCGAGTCGCTCAGCGGGAAGGTGTAGCGATGAATGCCTGCACGCTCCGTCGTGCTGAGTTCGGCGCGGATGTTGTAGTCGCGGAGGATGACGGAGTAGTAGCCGGGCTCGGCGATTTCTTCTTCGTGGCTGAAGCGGGAACGGTATCCTTCGCCGGGATTCTGGCGCGATCCGGGCATGGTTTTGGCGGGACCGGTGCCGGGCATGAGGAGAAAATCGAGCATGTCGGAGGCGCCGGTGCCGCTCAGATGAGTGTGGCTGAATCCCATGATGGAGCTGTCGGAGTAGTGATAGCCGGAGCACCAGTCCCACCCGTCGTTGTAGGTGTCGGGGCTGAGTTGGACCATGCCGAAGGGAACGGTTGCGCCGGGGTAGGTATGGCCGTGTCCACCGGTGCCGATCGCGATCTTCACGAATTTGATGGGGTCATCGCCGGAAGAAGCAGATGAGCTCACAGCCTCGGGTCTTGATGATTTGCTGCGCGGTAGAAGACGGGAAATCGGAAGTGCGGAGAGAGCGGACAGAAAACTGCGGCGAGATATCATCGTGATCCTCTGGATGAAGGAAACAGTAAATTGTAGTGCGTCGAGAGTGGGAACGGAGGATTGAGATCGGCTGCGATCATTCCGGAAGCGCCCAGGCGAAGAGTACTCCGCCGCTGCTGGTGACAACGAACTGGCGGCCGTCAAGTTCGTAGGTGATCGGGGAACTCACGATCTCGGAGCCGGAGCCGGCGTGCCAAAGCGTCTTGCCGTCGGTGGAATCGAGCGCCAAGAAGTTTTCCATGGCGTCGCCCGTGAAGGTCAGGCCGGAGTCGGTTGTAAGGACGCCTGCGCCCGATCCCCAAGGGCCGAGTTCGTGCGTCCAGCGGAGTTTGCCGGTCTGGTAGTCGATCGCTTCGAGAACGGCTTTGCCCCAGACGTCGTAGTCGGCGCCAGCCCATCCGTAGAGTCCGTCGGCGGGCTTGGCGAAGTAGATGCTCCAACTGGGATGTGCGTCGACGATGAAGAGGCCATTCTTCGGGTCGAAGCTGGGAGAGCGGTAGTTGGTGAGGCCGCCTTCGTCGGGAGCGATGAGGCGTCCGTCTGGCGCGGGCTCCTTCTCTGGATTGGGAATGGGGTGGCCTTGCTTGTCGACGCCAAGGCTCCAGTTGACCGGGCCGTAGGGAATAGTCAACAGACTCTTGCCATTCGTGCGATCGAGAACGAAGAAGTAGCCGTTGCGCGAAGTCTGCATGAGCATCTTCTTCGGCTGTCCGTGAAAATCTCCGTCGACGAGGACAGGAGTTTCGACGGCGTCCCAGTCATGGGTGTCGTGCGGAGAGACCGAAAAAGCCCAGGCGAGTTTGCCGGTATCGGGATTGAGAGCAACGATGGAGCAGGTGTAGAGATCGTCGCCGGGACGCGTCGAACCGTTGAGAACGGGCGTGGGATTGCCGGTTCCCCAGTAGACGAGATTGAGATCGGGATCGTACGTCCCGGTCATCCAAGTCATGCCGCCGGTGGTCTGGTTGGGAGTTCCGGCAGAAGGAGTGGAATTCCATTGCCACTGCGTCGCACCGGTCTCGGGATCGATGGAGCGGAGGAATCCGGTGAGGTTGTCGAAGTCTCCGGAGACTCCGACGAGCACATGATCGCCGACGACCAGAGGAGCCATGCTGGTCCAGTAGCCCTTAGTGACGTCGGCGACCTGGACGTTCCAGCGAACGGTTCCATCTTTTGCGTTGAGCGAGACGAGATGAGCGTCGGGGGTGACGAAGAAGAGATATTCGTCGTACATGGCGACACCCCGATGTCCGATGTGTTCGCCGGGGCTGCGGGGATGGATATAGTGCCAGATCTGATGGCCTGAGCGGGCGTCGACGGCCCAGATATTTTCGGGGACGGTGAAGTAGAGGATTCCGTCAACCAACAGGGGCGAGGATTTGATCTCCGATTGCTGGTGGGTTTGAAAGGCCCACGCGAGGGAAAGATTCTTGACGTTCCGTGGAGTGATCTGCTGAAGCGAGCTGTGGCGGCGTCCGGAGTAATCGCCGTGATAGATGGGCCAGCTGTCGGCGGGCGGATGCAGAAGCATCTGTGGAGTGGCTCCCTGGGCTCGCGCTAGATCGGGAGCGAATGCGAGGAATGCGATCGATGCAGTCAGGAATATTCTGGTGATGAAACTCATTCGGGTTGAGTCCTTTTGAATTCCCAATCAATTCATCGTGCGATTAGTGCAACGTTTGCAGATACGCCATCAGGTCATGAATGTTCTCGTCGGTGTACTTGGGAAATAGATCCACGTGCGCGTTCGCTGGAGAATCGACTTTGTATTGAACATCCCGGGTTCGCCAGGAATGGTAGTAGCCTGCGTCGTCGATAAGGCCCACCGTAAATTCGTCTAAATATGCGAGCCTGCCGGTGATCGTTTCGCCCGATGCGAGAGTTACCATGACTTTCGATTTCGCGTGGCGCGGGTAGAGCATCTGCTCTTCGAGTTCGAGGCCTTTGTAACGGGAGGCGATTCCGGCGAGGTCGCCTGTCGGCGAGTGACAATTGGAACATCCGCCGGCGCCTTCGAAGAATTTCTTTCCCGCTTCAGCGTTGCCCGTCTGAAGATCGGAAGGATCGACGCCTTTGCGGCCCCCGTTTCCTCGTCCCTTAAAAGCGGTGGCATTGTTCTGTTGTTTATGAATGAAGGCGACGAGGCTGGCGATCTGGTCGTCGGTGCGGTCGAATGGAGGCATGCCTTTGTCGGGACGCCCGTTGCGGACTACGAGGGAGATTTTGTCACCATTGATATCGCTTCTCACGAGACGGGAGCGGGTGAGATCGGGGCCGGTTTCGCCGCCGGTTGCGTCGCGTCCGTGGCAGAAGGAACAGTCCTGGCGGAAGAGCGCGGCTCCTTTCTGGACGAGATCGGGTGGATAGGATTTTCGCGTTGCGAGCGCGGTTTGCTGCGCGCGCGACGGGGAGATGGACATCGCACAGACGAATACAGCGCACGCGATCCAGAGGAGTGTTGATCGAAGGAGATTCATCGTCACCGGTCAGTGGGTCTCGCCGGACGCTTGCGGGCGCGGATGAGGAGCGGTGCTGCCTTCGGTCATGCCAAGGACCCATTTCACCGCCTCGAAATACATTTTGCGGATGTCCGGATCGTTCCAGGATTCTTCAGTGTGGCCGAGCGTGGAATAGAAGACGCGGCCTTTACCGTACATCTTGTCCCAGGCTACGGCGAAATCGTGGTCAGTGCGGTGAATGCGCGGATTGTTGTCGTAATTGAGCTTCGTCGGGTCGAGGCTGAGTAGCACGTGGACTTTGTCGCGGGACCAGTCTTTGGGCTGATAAATCTCGTCGTATTTGACGAATTCTTTGGGGAAGTGGCGGACGGCGGGAAAGTTTGGGTCTTCGTTGATGATGGGCGCGTTGAACGTGAACCAGGGATGCTGGTCAAACCAGCCTCCGATCATCTCGCCGTATTCGGGCCACTTGTAGTTGGTGTCGAGCGCGGCATGGATGCCGACAAAACCCTTGCCGTCGTCTTTGATGAACGACATCATGTCGTGCTTCTGGCTGTCGTCGAGATCGAGTTCGCCGGTAGTGCTGACGAAGACGAGAGCGTCGAAGTAATCGAGGTTCTTTGCATTCCGGCCAAGATCTTTTTTCGTGATGAGCTCGGTGTCGGTGCGGAGGGTGGTGTCCCAGAGGCCGGTGTCGTGTCCCATGTTGTAGATGGCGGCCATGCCGTCGGGAACGGAATCATGCTCGAATCCCTTAGTCTGGGCGATGACGAGAACGTGCTTCAAATGGGTCGTCTTCTCGTGGGGCGGCGCGGGCATGGAGGTGCTTTGGGCCGCTAGGAATACGGCGGATAGGGGCAAGCAGAACAGAAGAAGAGCGATTTGAGCTTGGCGCAAGAGATCTCCCCGTTCGTTGATGAAACTGTCTGGCAGAAGATCAGGTGTGGTCCATAACACCAGTGTTGCTAAAGGTAACACAGAGAGGCGACTTCGAGTGTGTTGCGCGAGAACAGAGGGTCTCTCCACTCCGCGTTGCCTTTCGCTTCGCGAAAGACAACGCTTCGGTCGAGATGACAATGGTTAAGCCGATCCGTGCTAGGGGATAGCGACCTGAATCGGGGAGGAATAGCTGCTTTCCTGTCCGCTGGAATTTACGGCGGTGGCGGCATAGTAGTACGTGGTGCCTGCTACGACGCTGTTGTCGGTATAGGTAGTGTTGGGATCAACCGAGGTGTTCATTTTCGTGTAAGAGCCGACAGTCGTTCCACGATAGACGTTGTAACCGGTCACGGGCGATGTACTGGCCGTCCAGGTGAGACTGACACTGTAGGTTGGCGAGACGCCTGTACCAGAGAGTGATTCGGTGCTGCGGGAACTGGTGGAAGTCGTGTACGTGAGCGTGGCGGAGGCGGATCCGCTGGTGGTCGGCGCATAGATGATGTTCACTTGCGCGCTCTGGCCGGAGTTCAAAGTCAGGGGGAAGGAAGTTCCCGAGACAGTGAACTGGGAACTGCTGCTGGAGGCCGAAGATACTGTTACGCTCCCGCCCGAGGCCGTGATCGTCGAGGGCTGCGAGCCGGTGCTTCCGACATCGATACTGCCGAAGCTCAGGGTTGACGGCGTCACGCTGAGTTGGCCAGCGGTGGTTGTGGCACCTGTTCCGGAGAGGGGAACGTTGAGGTTGGGGCCTGGCACATAGACGCTGCCGTTGAGCAAACCGGTGCTTTGCGGTGTGAAGGTGACGCTGAGAGTGACGCTTTGTCCCTTATTGAGCGTGATCGGAAGATTGGGACTACTCACCCCAAAACTGCTGCCAACAACCTGAAACGCCGTTAGAGTCTCGCTCGATGAGCCCGAGTTTGTCAGGACTACTGAAAGCGACGAGTTGCTGCCTACATTGACCTGTCCAAAGGAAACGCTGGAGGGAGCAGCTGTAAGTGCACTGCCCGAAGTTCCGACGCCGCGGAGTCCCATCTGAAGAGTGGAGTTGGAGGCAGTGCTTGTGACGGTGACGCTACCGTTGATCCATCCGGTCCGGGTTGGCTCGAAGCTCACCGTGATCGTGGCAGTCTGACCGGCGGCTAGAACCGCGGGCAGTTTCAATCCGGAGACGCTGAAACCGGTTCCGTTCGCAGTAATCGCAGAGATTGTCACACTGGTCCGGCCGTTGTTGGTCAAAACGGCAGATTGACTCTGCGATTGAGCAATAGCGACAGATCCAAACCTGATGTTGGCGGGATTGCTCTGCAGTTGCTGATTCGAATGCGCGTGCAACGGAAGAAGGCCGGCCATCAGGAGAAAAACCGTGACAATTGGAAGACGAACGGAGAAAGGAGTACCGCTGGACTGGGGGAGTCTCATGACTTCAGTGTGCCGGGTTGCTAAAAAACCGCAAAGATACCGTTAGGACATAGCCTCGTGAGGCTGGAGCGCGACTACCCAATGAAAAAGGCCGATGGCAAGGCCAATCCGGAGGTTGGGATACTCCAATGCAGATAGAACCCTGAAAACACACGGTCCGTCCTCTCCGCATGCCATTCCCTTCGGAACGCATGCTCCGGCGGAAAATGAGTGAGGAGGTCTCCTGGGAGAAAAAAGATCCCGCCGGAAGGGCGGGATCGAAGGCGAAGGAGTTAAAACCTCTGGTTTGGGTTATGGGATCTGAACATTGCTGACGATGTTGGAGTATCCACTCTCTTCGTTGCTGGTGTTGACCGCTGTGGCCGCATAACAGTAAGAGGTGGAGTTTGCGACCGTGGAATCGGTGTAGAGAGTGGTCGTGTTTAACACAGGGTTAATCTTCGTGTACGACCCGCAGGAAGTCGTGTAAACCGCCCGGTAGATGTTGTAGCCGGAGATATTGGACGAAGAGCTGGCATTCCAGGACAAGTTGACGTTGTGACTGCCGGAGCTACTGCTGGTTCCGGTTCCGGTCAAGGTTTCGGTCGAAGTAGAAGGCGAAGCGTTGCTGGTCACAGTCAGCGTGCCAGTGAAGGATCCGGCCGTTTGCGGGCTGAAAGTCACCGTGACCGGCAGGGTTGCACCAGCTGCAATTGTGACCGGCAGAGACAGACCGCCAATAGTGAATACGGAATTGTTCGTGCTGGCGGCCGTGACGGTCACATTTGCGCCCGTAGCTTTCAAGGTTGCTGTGCTGACGGCGCTCGTTCCATCAGCGACGCTTCCGAAAGCAAGCGTGGACGGCGTGATGGAGAGCTGTCCGGCTGCGGTTGCGCCAGTGCCCGAGACTCCGATGGTCAGAGATGTGTTCGAGGCGTCGGAGGTGATCGTCACGGTTCCGCTGGCGGATCCTGAGGAAGCAGGAGCGAACTTCACGCTCACCGTTGCGGTCCCGCCGGCAGTCAGCGTTAGAGGAGTTGTGATTCCGCTAACGGTGAAGCCGGTGCCGGTAATTCCGACCTGCGAAATCGTGACGCTCGCGCTGCCGGTGTTTGTGATGGTGGACGAAAGAGTCTGGTTTTGACCGACCGTTACGCTACCAAAATTAAGGGAGGATGGACTCGCGCTGAGCGTTCCGACTGCGGCGGTACCCGTTCCGGAGACTGGAATTGCCAGGGTTGCGTTCGAGGCGTTGGAAGTCACCGTGAGCGTGCCATTTGAAGTTCCGGAGCTGGTTGGAGCGAACTTAACGCTGAAACTCGCGCTTTGCCCGGTGGCGAGAGTTTCAGGCGCCGTCATGCCGGTGAGTGTGTATCCGGCGCCGCTGATGCTGGCTTGCGAAACGGTGATGCTGGAGCTGCCGTTGTTGGTGACGGTTCCGGAGATCGTCTGGCTCTTGCCGACCGTGACGTTTCCGAAGCTGATACTGGAAAGGTTTGCACCCAGGGTCCCGGGATTCTGTATGCCGGTGCCGCCCGCGCTGAGACCCTGGCATCCGGACATGATGGCGAGACTCGTCAAAAGGAGGAGTCCGCCAAGTACTGTTTCAAACTGTTTCGAGCGAAGTTTTCTTGCTGTGTCTAACATTGCGTCGAGCCAAGAAAACCGCGGCCAGCATGTGTGAATCACGACTGGACCGGGGGACGGCTCATCCTCACCAGTGTTGCCCTACTGGTCTAAAAACAATAGATAACCGTGGTACATCACGCGGAACGGCGAAAGCACAACCAAGTAACACTCGGTAATGGAACACTATTAAGTTGTGGTAATCGGCAGGTAATCAATGGAGTATTCGGACGGGCATGTACGTTTGGTGTTGTCCGGGTGCGATCTATGGAGGAATACGACCAACAGATAAGATCAGGCCCATGGAGTTCACCCAGGGGCATTCCGTTCAATATTCGCAAGCGCGAAAGTACCGCCGATTTCATCTTCAATTTCCAGTTTGTCTAAGTTTTCCTGCAGGCGAGGCGGCGCGCAAAGTTGATGGTGTTAGCAAGAACGTAAGCCTCGGTGGACTGCTTGTCAAGACTGCGAATGTACTGCCGGTTTCTGCTTCGGTGAATTTGACTGTGAACGTCCTGGGCAGAAATTCGCGACGGCCCATATTGCTTCACGGTAAAGGTGAAGTAGTGCGCGTGGTAGAACTGGCGCGGGGCGCGGGGTTTGAGATCGCGGTGAAGTGCACGCGTCCGATTACGGAGTTGCTGTGTCACGTGAGACAGACGAGTTCGTCCAGCCGAAGCGCCTGACCGTGTTGTGATTTTCATCAGAATCATTAGTACATTTGCCGCTTTATTTGTGCGAATTCGACCTACGTCATCTGCTCGGGAGAAACAGAAGGTCCCTCCACTCCGCGTGTCCTTCTCTTCGAGAATGAGCCGCCGCGGTCGGGATGACATTGGCTTCAAACCGATCTGGATCCCGATTCGTCAGCTGATCCGCTAAACTGTTGTGACCGAAAAGATCATGACAGCGACATTGCGGAAGTGCCTCATCCCTCTTCTTGTTGCATTCTTCGTCTCCACCTTGAGTTTGATCATTGTGTCTGCCCAGGTCGCGCCTGGATTATTCAGCGGACTTCAGTGGCGCTTGATCGGGCCGTTTCGCGGAGGGCGCGCGGTCGCTGTGTCAGGGGTGCAGGGAGACGGGACTACTTTCTACTTCGGTTCTGTCGACGGCGGAGTTTGGAAAACTACCGACGCCGGTGTGGTTTGGAAACCTATCTTCGACCAGGAGCCGGTGGCTTCGATTGGCGCGATCGCTGTGGCACCGTCGGATCCGAAGGTGATTTATGTGGGGACCGGGGAATCGGATATCCGGTCGGATTTGGCATCTGGGAATGGCGTATATCGGTCGAGCGACGCTGGCCGGACCTGGCAATACTTGGGTCTTGGGGATTCGAGACAGATCAGCCGGATCGTGGTGGATCCGTGGAATGCGAATGTTGTTTTTGTGGGCGTGCTTGGACATGCATACGGTTCGAATAGCGAGCGCGGCATTTATAAGTCATTCGATGGTGGCGCGAATTGGGAGAAGGTTCTCGATCTCGGATCGGATATTGGAATTTCGGATCTGGCCATCGCTTCGAGCCAGCCGAGCGTGATGTTTGCGGGAACGTGGCGTGCGCGGCGTCCGCCGTGGAGCACCTATGCGCCGCTGGATGGACCGGGCAGCGGGCTGTATCGGTCCCAAGACGAGGGGCAGACGTGGTCGCGAGTTTCGGGCGGCGGATTGCCAGACGGAGCTTGGGGACGCGTTGCCGTTGCCGTTTCGGCAAACGGGCAGAGAGTCTACGCGCTTATCGATGTTCCGCAAAGGGAAGGATTGTACCGGTCCGATGATGGCGGAAATACGTGGACGCTGATCAATACGGATAAGAGGCTGATCAGCCGTTCGTGGTATTTCGGGAATATCACGGTGGACCCGGAGAATGCGGATGTTATTTATGTGCCGAACGTCGCGCTCTATCGATCGGAGGATGGGGGCAAAACGATTTCGATCGTTCGTGGAGCGCCAGGCGGGGACGATTATCACCAGATATGGGTTGATCCCAAGAATTCTGCGCGGATGGTGCTTGGCACAGATCAGGGGACAACGATCAGCGTCGATTATGGAAAGACGTGGAGTACCTGGTACAACCAACCGACAGCGCAGATGTATCACGTCATCACGGACAACCGCTTTCCGTATGTGGTGTATGGGACGCAGCAGGACAGCGGGAGCGCCGCGGTTTTGAGCCGCGCAGATCATGGACAGATCACGCCGCGCGACTGGTTCCCGGCGGGCGGGAGCGAGAGCGGGTATATGGCACCGGACCCGAAGAATCCGGAGATCGTTTATGTGACGCAGACGTACGGCGGCGTGGAGCGTTACGATTTGCGAACGTCGTTCGGGCAGGACATTACGCCGTGGCCGCTGCCGAGTTGGGGATCGGAAATCAATGAGCGAAAGTATCGGGATCCTTGGACGCCGGTTCTGGTGTTTTCTCTGTTCGATAAAACCTCGCTGTATCTGGGAACCCAGTACGTAATGAAGACTGTGGATGGCGGGTTGCACTGGAACGCGATCAGCCCTGATCTCACCGGAGCCGCACCTTCCAGATCGAAAAGCGACGGTAAAGCAACGGTCGAGAATGCGATGCAGCGCGGATATGGCGTTGTGTTCACGATTGCGCCATCCGGCCTGGACGGCAAGTTGATTTGGGCGGGCAGCGATACGGGCTTGATTCACGTGACGCGCGATGGAGGAAAGAACTGGACCGATGTGACGCCGAAAGGCCTCAGCCCGTGGAGCAAGATTTCGCTGATCGAAGCGTCGCACTTCAATGCAGGCGAGGCATTTGCGGCGGTCGATCGGCACAGGCTCGACGATCAAGCTCCTTATATATATAGGACGCGCGATTATGGGGCGACTTGGGAGAAGATCACGAACGGCATTCCGTCTTCTTCGTTCTTGCGGGCAGTGCGCGAAGATCCCGTTTGCAAGGGATTGCTCTTCGCTGGGACGGAGTTCGGAATCTACGTTTCAATTGACGATGGCGATCACTGGCAGGCCTTGCAGTTGAATCTTCCTGTAACGTCGGTGCGGGACATGACGGTGCACGGCGATGATCTCGTGATCGCGACGCATGGACGGTCGTTCTGGATTCTGGATGACATTACAGCGCTGCGGCAGACAACAGAGGCAGCGAAAGCCGAGAGCGCATTTCTGTATCGTCCGGCGACGGCGACGCGGGTCGATAATGATCCGTTTGCAGGGACGCCGCTCCCTCCCGAGGAAGTGACGGCCCAGAATCCACCAAATGGCGCGATGATCGACTATGTTCTGAAGAATCCTGCCAAAGACGTGTCGATTGAAATTGTGGATACGACGCGGAATCTGTCTCGCCATTTTTCGTCGGAGCATCCTGCCGAGAGCAAGCGTCCGCCCATGCCGATTGCGGAGCGGTGGTTTCCGAAGCCGCAGGTTGTCGAGCGGACTGCCGGCATGCACCGGTTTGTATGGAATCTCGAATGGGGCGCAGGCGGAACAGACGCGGGAGGCGATGAAGGATATGGCAGTCCGCATGGGCCGCGCGCGGTTCCGGGAGAGTATGAGGTTCGACTGACCGTCGATGGGAAGAACTGGACGCAGCCTCTGAAGATCGCGATGGATCCGCGATCGCCGGCGACATCGGAGGAACTTGATCAACAGCTGAAATTGGGACTCGAAATGTATTCTGCCGCTCTCGATGCTCGACGTGTTATGGGAGAGATTGGTTCGGTGCAGAAGCAGCTGGCGGAAGTGAAGTCCAAGGCGGCCGGTCATTCTGAGTTGGAAGCCAGCGTCGCGAACGCAACGACCGAGATCGGGAGGATTCTTAGCGGGAAGGAAGCTCCCAAGGCGATGGGACTTGCCACGGCAAGTGCGGGCTTTGCTGCTGCGTTGAGGGTTGTGGAGAGCGGCGACCGCAAGGTGCCGGCGCAGGCGATGGAGGTGTACAACGAATCTTCGGCCGCGATGAAGGCTGGCCTTGCCCGGTGGAGTGAGTTCAAACTGACGCAATTACGCGAGCTAAATGAGAAGCTTGAGAAGTCGCATGTGGAGCGCATTTCGGTTGGAGCGGAAGCGAAAGGCCACTGAGGCTTGCGCCCGAGGATTTCGGCTTGGCTTTCCTGAGGCGCGAGAGCCGGGCCCCCAGCGGCTAAAGCCGCGCATATACACGCGTTCGTGCGGCACGGCTTAAAGCCGTGCCCTTCCCGGTTCTGCTAATCCGAGTCAATTTCCCGGAGCCTGTCAAATCCGCATCCTTCGATCCGCATTCTGCGCGTAGCTGAGAAGGCTCCAAAAAATCGGGTGTACAAACGTTTTCCGCGAAGAGTACATTTACTTCTTTCCATTCCACGCTCGGAGGGACTCCCCTTGAAACGCTCCAGCTATTTCGTTGCTATTTTGTTGGTCAGCACGATTGCGTATGCACAACGCCGCCAGCCGAATAAGCCGTCGGAGCCGAGCGTTACTCCAACAGCGACAGGCGAACCCGCAGAAGAAAAGTTCCCGGCAGAAGCGGGTGTGGTTCCTGCGCCGAAGCCCGAAGCGCCGAAGTCTCCATTTGAAGGGATGAAGTACCGGCTGGTCGGACCGTTTCGAGGCGGCCGCGTGCTGGCGGTGGCTGGGGTGCCGGGCGAGCCTGACACTTATTATTTCGGCGCGGTTGCCGGAGGGATGTGGAAGACGACCGATGGCGGTCTGAACTGGAAACCGCTGTGGGACAAGTTTCCGGAGGCGTCGCCTTCGATTGGAGCGATCGCGATCGCGCCGTCGGATCCGAACGTTGTTTACGTCGGGACCGGTGAGGCGTGCATCCGGGGAAATATCGTGATGGGGAACGGCGTTTACAAGTCCATTGACGCGGGCAAGACGTGGAAGTTCATCGGGCTGCGCGACACGTATTCCATTGGACGAATGATCGTTGATCCGAAGGATCCGAATGTTGTTTATGTCGCGGCGCTCGGGCATCCGTTTGGGCCGAATTCCACGCGGGGGATTTTCCGTTCGCGCGATGGCGGGAAGAGCTGGCAGCGTGTTCTTTATGTGGATGACAAGACGGGCGGCATCGATATTCAGTTTGATTTATCGAATCCGAACATTTTGTTTGCGGGAATGTGGCAGGCGGTGCGCAAGCCGTGGACGATGGAATCGGGCGGACCTGGCAGTGGACTATATCGGTCAGCAGATGGCGGAGATACGTGGAAGAAACTGACCGGTGACGGACTTCCGGAAGGAACTATCGGGCGCATTGGAGTCGCGACGACGCCGAATCCGAATCGCGTTTATGCGCTGATCGAGGCGGAAAAGGGTGGACTGTTCCGGTCGGATGATGGCGGAGAGAAATGGCAACTGGTGAACGACGACCGGCGGTATCGCCAGCGCGCGTGGTATTACACGCACGTGTTTGCCGATCCGAAGAATCCGGATGTTGTGTACATCTTGAATACGGGCACGTATCGGTCGATTGATGGCGGCAAGACGTTCACCCAGATTCGCACGCCGCATGGCGACAATCATGGCTTCTGGATCGATCCGGAAAATCCGAGGCGGTTGATCAACGGCAATGATGGAGGGGCAACAATTTCGACGGACTGGGGCGCGAGTTGGACGAGCCTGATGAATCAGCCGACCGCGCAGTTTTATCACGTTATTGCGGACAACCGCTTCCCGTACTGGCTATACGGAGCACAGCAGGACAATTCGACGGTGGCGATCGCGAGTGCAAGCGCGAATGGCGGAATCGGTGTTTCCGATTTCTACGCCGTCGGCGGCGGGGAGAGCGGATATATTGCGCCCGATCCAACGAATCCAGAGATTGTTTATGCGGGGTCGTACGGCGGGGATATTTCGCGCTACAACCATCGCACGGAAGAGACGGAGATGATTGATCCGTGGCCGCGGAATCCGATTGGATGGGGCATGGCAGATTTGAAACACCGGTTCCAGTGGACGGAGCCGATCGTATTTTCGCCGCATGATCCGCACACGCTGTATTACGCGGGCGAAGTGCTGTTCAAGACGTCGGATGAAGGCAAGAGCTGGACGATTATTTCTCCAGACCTGACGCGAAATGACAAATCGAAGCAGGAGTCGTCGGGTGGACCGATTACGAAGGACAACACCGGAGTAGAAGTCTACGATACGATCTTTTCGGTGGTCGAGTCTCCGGCGCAGAAGGGCTTGATCTGGGCCGGTAGCGATGACGGGCTGATTCATCTCACGCGAAACGGCGGAGGCAGTTGGGAAAACGTCACGCCGAAGGCCATGCCGGAGTGGGGCACGGTGAGCATGATTGAGGCTTCGCCGAGCGATGCGGGGACGGCGTATGTGGCGGTCGAGCGGCACAAGATGGACGACTTCACTCCGTACATCTTCAAGACTTCTGATTTCGGCAAGACGTGGACGACGCTTGTGAACGGAATCCCGAAGGATGATTACGTTCATGCGGTGCGAGTCGATCCGAAGAAAAAGGGATTGCTGTATGCGGGAACGGAGCGAGGGGTTTATGTCAGCTTCGACGATGGAGGGAACTGGCAAGCGCTGCAGTTGAACCTGCCCGTTTCGCCGGTGAATGATCTCATCGTGAAGAATGACGATCTCGCGGTTGCGACGCATGGGCGGTCGTTCTGGGTTCTGGATGATCTTTCCCCGCTGCGGCAGTGGAGCGATTCGATTAAGTCCGACGATCTGCATTTGTTTACGCCAGCTGACGCGAATCACACGACATTTGCGGGATCTTTCTTCGGCGGCGGGAACGATGGGCAGAATCCTCCTGCCGGAGCGATCGTTTACTACTACCTGAAGACCGAGATCAAGAAGGCGGAAGCAAAGAAGGACGAAAAGAAAGAGGAGAAGAAGGATGAGGCTAGTGCGAAATCGGCGACCGCCGGTGCCGAGTCAGGTAAGCAGGCGGAGAATTCGAAGCCTGAGGACTCGGAGAAGAAAAGCGAGTCTCGGGTGAAAATTGAGATTCTCGATTCGGCGGGGAAGGTGATCCGAACGTATCCGCCAAAACATGAAGCTGGTGGTGAAGGAGGAGAAGAGAGTTTCTTCGCGCGCGGACATCACGATGAGATTCCGACGGAGGCAGGGATTAACCGGTTCGTCTGGGATTTGCACTATGAGGGTGCGGCGCGGATTCCGAATTCTCCGTTGTGGGGTGGTTCGACGGATGGGCCCCTGGCGCTGCCCGGGGATTATCAGGTGCGGCTGACTGTGGAGGGAAAATCGCAGACACAGTCGTTCAAGATCGTGCCCGATCCGCGGCTGCAAATCACGCAGGAGGATTTGAAGAAGCAGTTCGACCTGATGCAGCAGATTCTTGGAAAAGTCACGCAAGTGCACGACGCCATCCGGCAAATTCGGGACATTCGCGCGCAGATGACGGCGGTGAACAAGCGGCTAAAGGAAGAGAAGAATCCGAACGCGAAGGAAGTCGCGGACGCGGGTGCGGCGCTCGACAAGAAGATGACGGTGGTCGAGGAGGCCCTGATTCAGACTAAGGCGAAGAGCGGGCAGGATGTGCTGAACTATCCGATCCGGCTGAACAACTTGCTAGTGGCACTGGGTGGAATAGTCTCAAGCGCTGACGCTTCTCCCACGAAACAGGATTATGAAATGTACGACGATCTGAGCAAGCAGGCGGATGAACAGTTGGCAAAGTGGAATGAGATCATAAAGACCGATCTTGCTGCTTATAACCGGTCGGCGCAGGAGAAGACGATTCCGCTGGTGGGGTTGAGTCCCGAAACGCAACCGTAGTGCGTAGTTTAGCAGCGCCTAAAGGCTCTTGCTCTATGCGCCTTCACGGCACGCACGAATGCGTGTCCTTAGGCGATGCGCACTTATTTCTGTTGCGCCTGAAGCTGTTCTAACTTCTGCTTGAGCTGCTCTAGTTTCTGTCCGGCCTCGCCGAGCTTGCCTTCGGCAGTGAGGCGCTGGTAGCCGGCGAGATCACTGGCTGCTCCGGAGATGAGTTCCTTGAGCGCCGGGGAAGCTGTGGTTGTGGCGGGAGCTTGCGGCGCGGCAGGCGCGGTGCCAATCTCGCTGATCGCTGACAACGTCGGTGCGGCGCCGCCGAATAGCGCAGTCAGCGCTGCTTCGAAGGTCGGCGCGTATACAAGGCGATCCTGCAGGGCGAGCACAACCAAGCGCAGTTCGGGCATGGGGCTGCGTTGAGCCTGCAAGTAAATCGGCTCTGCATACAGAAGTGCCTTGCCGCAGGGAATCACGAGCAGTGTTCCGCGGCGGGCGTGCGAGCCCTGCTGATTCCAGAGAGTGAGTTGTCCGGAGAGTTGCGCGTTCTGATCGATGCGCGCCTCGATCTGGAGTGGGCCATCTACTAGACGCGTTTTTGGGAAGTCGTAGACCAGCGCCTTGCCGTATTCGGAGCCATCACTGCGGCCGGCGATCCAGCCGATCAGGTTATTTCGATTTGCTGGCGTAAAGGGCAGAATTCCGATGAATTCTACCGAGGAGGCGCCCGGGAGTTTCATCAGAACGAAATTGGGTTCCATCGAGAGTGTTCGCTGCTCGCCAGAATCACTCGCGCCTACCTCGGAAGCGACAGTCCATAAATCCTCGCGGTTGTAGAAAACTTCGGGATCCGTCATGTGATAGAGCGCGTAGACCGCCGCCTGCATTCTGAGCAGAAGCTCGGGATAGCGCACGTGCCTGCGCAATTCCGGAGGCATGGCAGACGCATCCTTGAAAAGCACCGGGAACATCTGGCGATACGCGCTGATGATCGGGTCCTGCGAATCAAAGATGTAAAACGTGGTCGTGCCGTTGTAAGCGTCAACGACAGCTTTGACGCTATTTCGCATGTAATTGACGTTGTTATTGCCGAGAGAGTAATGGCTCGAATAGGGATAGCTGTCGGAAGTAGTGAAGCCGTCGATGATCCACGAGAGCCGGCCGTTATCGTCGATGACGACGTATGGATCCGATTCGAAAGTGAGAAACGGAGCAAGCTCCATGACGCGATCACGCACGTTGCGGCGCATGAGGAGGCGGCTCTGGGGATTGACATCGTCGCTGAACGGGAGTTTCGTGATGTCGCCTTCGTCGAAGGCGATCAGAACCCGGCGCAGGAATCCGCCAAGAACAACGCCGCCGGTTCCTTCGTAGGACGTTAGATTATTGGTTTCGCCCTGCGGATAGTTGAATTCCTTTTGCCGCGTTTTTACGTAGACATCGGTATTTGTCATCTCGCCGAAATAGATTTCCGGACGGGTTACCTGAATGTCCTTTACCGTGCTCTCAACCGGCATATTGCTGAGAATCAGCGTAGGCAGGCCTTCCGGAGTGAATCCGTTGACGGGATTCATGGTGACGCCGTAGCCATGTGTGTAGATGAGCTTCTCATTAATCCAGTTGCGGCTGCTTTCGGGGAGTTTGTCGACGCTGAGTTCGCGGGCGGCGAGCATAACTTCGCGCATGGAACCATTGATCTGATAGCGGTCGATGTCGATGTCAGGGAAATCGTAGTAGGTGCGGATCTCCTGAATCTGGCGGAGCGTGTCTTGGAGGGCACGCCAATCCCAGAGGCGGATGTTCTGCAGAGTTGCCTGATTGTTGGCGGCGTCGGCGGCTCCGACCGAGGTTTCGGCGGGGAATTCGCGCTCTGTGACACGGTCCAGTCCGAAAGCTTGCCGCGTCATGTCGATGTTGTTGTGGATGTAGGGACGCTCTCGCACCAGTTCGTTTGGCTTCACGATGAAGTTGCCCACGTACCAGCCGACGATCTGCATAATGACGAAGCAAGTCGCCGCCGGGATCACGGCAAAAGCGAGCCAACGGACGCGCGGAGCCGTGACGAGATTGAAAAGCGCGATACCGGCGCCGACGATCAGCGCTATGCAAACGATCAGCAAACCGGTGAGCATGACGTGCGCATCGGTGTACGCAACGCCGCTGAAGATTGTGTGCTCGTTGAACAGAGTGTCAAACCGGCTGAGATAGACCCACATCGCAAGCACGAGGAGCAGGAAGGCAAAGGCAATCGAAAATCCGCGCCAGGGAAGCGGGAGAGAACTGCCACGACCGCGCGAGAGGAGCCGTGTGCTGCCAGTGAGCAACAAAAAGAAAACCGCAATAATACAGGCGAGAACGGCGAGAGTAAGCAGCCAGCCTGTTACCGATTCCCAGGCGGGAAGAGTGAACAGGTAGAACGAGAGTGGCTTTCCAAAGATCGGATCTGCGACTCCAGTATT
>Ga0335081_10004452_pt1 | contig 22098 bp, 19 predicted proteins | sample Lox_Sample_35_FD_206713 | JGI IMG/M metagenome (GOLD analysis project Ga0335081, IMG submission 206713) | Soil microbial communities from Loxahatchee National Wildlife Refuge, Florida, United States - Lox_Sample_3.5 | ecosystem: Environmental > Terrestrial > Soil > Wetlands | place: USA... | reverse complement strand
CTCGACCGTGCGCGGTGCATCGTCGGCTTTCAGATCGCGATAGACCTCGCGGCCACATTGGGCGTCCGGCCCGAAGCCGCCGCCGACATGGACGTGATAGCCCTCGACCTGATCGCCGTCCTCGGACGCTTGTACTTTCGTTCCAACGAGGCCGATGTCGCCGATATAGTGCTGCGCGCAGGAATTCGGGCAGCCCGTGAGATGAATGTTGAGCGGGCCGTCGAACTGCACGCGTTCCTCGCACCAGCGCGCAATGTCCTCGGCATGGCGCTTGGTGTCGGACAGTGCGAGCCGGCAGCCGGCATTGCCGGTGCAGGCGACGAGGCCGGCACGCACCGAGGTCGCTTTGGTCGATAGCCCGATCGCCTCGATGGCCGCCGCGGCGGCAGCGACGCGCTGCTCGGGCACGCCCGAGATCAGAAAGTTCTGCCAGACCGTGAGGCGAATATCGCCGTCGCCGAATTCCGCGGCGATCTTGCCGATGGCGCGCATCTGCGCGGCGGTAATCTTGCCCACCGGAAGGACGACGCCGAGCCAACAAAGGCCCTCCTGCTTTTGCGGATGTGCCCCGATGTGGGCGACGCGATTGAAGGCGGGGCGCTTTTCAATGGCTTCCTCCGGGATGCGGGTGAGTTTAAGGCCGAGCTTTTCCTCCATGGCGGCGAGGAATTTCTCGAAGCCCCAGGCATCGAGCACATATTTGAGCCGCGCCTTGGCGCGGTCGCTGCGGTTGCCGTTGTCGATGAAGACGCGCACCACGGCGTCGGCGACCTTGGTCGCGTCTTCAGGCTTGACGACGACGCCGGTCGGGCGGGCGAAGTCCTTGTGGCCGGTGATGCCGCCGAGCATCAGGCGGAACCAGATGCCTGGCGCGGCGCCAAAGCCGTCTTTCACAGCGACGGCCTGGAAGCCGATGTCGTTGGTGTCCTCCAGCACCGCGATCGTGCCGCCACCGTCGAAGCCGACGTTGAACTTGCGCGGAATGCCGTAGAGCGAGCGGTCGTTGAGGATGTGGAAATGCCACTCCCGCGCGTACGGCCGGGTATCGATCAGCTCCTGGGGATCGATGCCCGCGGTCGGCGTGCCGGTGACGTTGCGGATATTGTCGGCGCCGGAGCCGCGCGAGCACAAGCCGAGGTCCTGGATCGCCTCGACCATGGCGACGGCGTTCTTCGGCTCGACCTCGCGCATCTGCAGATTGGCGCGCGTGGTCACATGGGCATAGCCGCCGGCGTAGCGCTCGGCGAGGTCGGCGAGGCCGGCGAACTGCCAGTGCGACAGGATGCCGTTCGGGACGCGCAGCCGGCACATATAGGCCTTCTGCGTCGGCGCACAGTAGAACAGGCCGAAGAAGCGCCAGCGGAAATTGTCGTCGGGCTTCGGCGCTTCGTTGGTGGCGGCCTGGGCCTTCAGCTTCTCGTAGCCGTCGAACGGATGCAGCTCGCGCTTGAATTTTTCCGGGTCGGACAATTTGCCGCCGCCCTTGAGGACGCGATCCTGGGCGCGCAGCGCCGCGGCGTCGGGACAGGTTGGCTCCGCCGCGGCGCCGTTCGCTTGAGTCGCAGCCGCGCTGCCAGCCGCGGACCGCGACGTCTTCGCGATCTGCAGACCGGCCATGAAGCCTTCGAGGTAGCGCTTCTGCTCCGGCTCGAAGTCACCAGCCATCTTTACTCGTCCGCTTCGTCACGGCTTGTAGTTCGCCATGCAAACGCGGCGTCCGCGCTATTCGGCGGGCACGCCGGTCGGCGTCGGCGCCGGCAACTTGGCGGGTACCGCGGGCTTGTAGGTCATGTAGATGGCGAGCCCGGTGAAAGTGAATCCGCCGACGATGTTGCCGAGCGTCACCGGAATCTGGTTCCACAGCCACCAGTCGGCCACCGTGACCTTGGCGCCCATCATCATGCCAGTCGGGATGATGAACATGTTGACGACCGAGTGCTCGAACCCTTGCGCGAAGAAGATGAAGATCGGCATCCAGGCGCAGGCGATCTTGCCGACGGTCGACGTCGTGGTCATGGCCAGCACGATGGCGAGGCAGACGAGCCAGTTGCACAGCATCGCCTTGACGAAGCAGGTGACGAAGCCGGCAAAGCCGATCGCGGCGTAGCCGGTGGTTTTCAGCTCGGCGATCTGCACGATGCGCGCGGCGACGCCGGCGGGCGCTGCCGTTCCCATGTTGGTGAGCGCGATCGCGAGGAGCGCGCCATAGGCGACGCTGCCGATCAGGTTGCCGATGAACACCCAGCCCCAATTGACGAGGACCGAGCCGGCGCTGGTCTCCCGCTCGAGCCACGGCAGCGGCACGAGCGCAAAGCTGCCAGTGACGAGCTCGAGGCCGAGCAGCACGATGGCGATGAGGCCGACCGGAAAGATCAGCGCGCCGACCAGCGGCACATTGGTCTGCACGGCGCCGGTGAAGGCGAGGCTTGTCGCCACGCCGAGGATGGCGCCCGACAGACTGCCGCGGATCAGCAGATCGCGCGGCGCGAGCGCAAGCTTGCGTCGGCCGGCCTCGACCATGGCGACCGCGACATCGGCTGGTTTGATGTAGTCCATCGTTCCCGTCTCCTTCGATGGTTTGCGCGCCGGCCGCGAATATCCGCCGCGCGGCGCTATAGCTGCGGCATAAACAGCAAGATGGATGCCACCTCGGGCGATGGCCCTAACTCAAAATATTTCAAAGGCTTATGGTGAAGCCGCAGACCGGCGCCGGTCCTGTCGTCTAGGACTAGATGCCCGCTTTCGCTGCACGGCGCCCGCTCATTGTGCAGTGCACAATCGGCATGCAAACGCTCAAGGCGTAGGCACGGCCGGCTTCTGGAATTTGCAGTTTGCTGTTTTGAACTTTGCAGTTGCTACGTCGAGGCAGCAGTCGGCGCGACGGCGCGCTCGGCCTTCCAATCCCTGCCGAGGCCTGAGCTGGTCGGAAAGATCAGCGACTTGATGACCACCGGCACGGCGCCCGACGTATCGAGAATGGTGCCGATGTCGATGTAGTCGAACTCCTTCAGCTCGAGGCCGTCGATCGAGACGATCGGGTTCTTGACCTTCATTTCTTCGCAGTAGTGGATGCCGATCAGGCCGCCGACGTCGCCGTCGCCGATAAGCACGATGGGATGGCCGTTGGCGAGCACCGCCGACAATCCGTCGGCGGCGCCTTTGCAGAAATCCTCGAGGCGGCGGAAGGTTGCTGAACCGCGCCACGGCACGAACACCGCGACCGGGCTTTGGCCGTCGCCGAGGTCGAGCCGCTTCAGCGCCGCCTTGATCGCCGCGGCAATCGCGGCCGCATCGATGGTGTCGTGATCGAGCGGCAAGGTCGGCGCGATCACCGGGACGTTGCGCAGCGGCAGCGTGTCGAGCGGCGCGACGAAGATCGTGCTGCCGGAAACTTGCATCGTATATTGCGAGGCGCCGATCACGGTGGCGCGGATGCGCGCATCGGGCCGCGCCAGCGGCACGCCCCAATCCTTCAGGCGCGCCCGCACCTCGGCGGCGAGCTGCGGGCCGATATCGCCGAACGCCTTCGCCTCGCCTCCATAGATATACTCGGAAACGCCGCCGGAGAAGCTCACGTCGGCGACCGCGCCGCGAAATCCGAGTGCATCGAGCCGCAACAGCTCGGCGCCGCCGGCGCGCGGCGCGCCGCCCTTCATCGCCTCGAACAGGCTGTCGGCCATGCGCGCGGCAAGCGCGTGCGCCGCGTCCTCGGACAGCGTCATGCCGGGCGCGAGCTCAAGGCCAAGCGCGGCGCCGAAGCGGCGGCCGGCCTCTTCGAGGCGCACGATGCGGCGTTGCTCGTCGAGCACCACGAGGCGCGCGCCGACGTCGAGCGCGGTGACGTCGGTGACCTTTCCCTCGGCACACACCGCGATCTTGGAGGTGCCGCCGCCGATATCGACGTTCATCACCGGTGACCCGACGCGGATCGCGCGCGCCACCGCGCCCGAGCCGTAAGCCGCCATCACGGTTTCCAACGAGTCGCCGGCGCTGACGGCGACCATTTTTCCGGTTTGTGCCGCGAACAATTCGCCGATGCGCCGCGCATTGCGGCGGCGCACCGCGACGCCGGTTAGGATCAGCGCGCCGGTATCGATCTCGTCGGGATCGATCTTGGCGTCCTTGTACTGCCGGGCGATGAAGGCGCCGAGCGCGTCGGCGTCGATCTCTTCGGCGGCCGAATAAGGCGTGAGCAGAATATCGGACTGATAGAAGCTCTCGCGCTCGGTGACCACGTAGCGGCTGTCGAGCCGCTCCAGCACGATGCGCGAGAACACCAGATGCGAGGTCGACGAGCCGATGTCGACGCCGACCGAGAGCACGCACAACTCGTCTTCCTCACCGAAGGTACGCCCGGTCGAGGAAAAGAAGATGCGCCCGCCCTGGGCTTCCGCGTCGCTCATTCCTTCGGCAACAGCCCGCGATAATCGCGCTCGTAATATTCCGGCCGCATGCGGTTCTCGGCGCCTTCCTTTTTCATGCGCTCCGCATATTCCTGGCGCAGGAACGGATCCTCCATGTAATAGGGGATCGCGGTGCCGCCTTCGGGAATGTCCATGGCGGTGTAGTCGGTATGCTTCTCGCCGGGCGGGCCGGGCTCGCGGCCGGGATTGTGCGGGCCGAACCAGGCGGTGAGGCGGAACGCTTCCTTCGAGGCGCCGAAATGCTGGTGGTACCAGCGCGCGCCGCCGGGCGCCGCCGACACCATGCCGACCGGCTCGTAATCGACGCGCTTGACTTCCGCTCCCTTGCCGTCCTTCCACGGCGTCAGCCCGAGCCGCTCCGGCCAGGTATAGGTGTAGCCCTTGCCCTTGATGCAGATCAGCACTGCGGCCGACGTGTGCGCGTGGGCCTTGGAGTAATGACCGTTCTCGTGCTGGCCGATCCACAGATAGAAGGTGTTGCCGGTCATGAACGGCTCGACCCGGCGCCAGCCCGGCGAGCGGCGATTGTCGAGCGGCAAGTCGCAATTGACGATGTCGGGAATGAAATTGGTACGCCGCATCGCAAGCCCGCGCACCGGATCGGGCTCGATATCGTCCTTGTATTTGTAGAAGTCGTCGGCGCCGGAGAAGCGGTCGCGGAAAACATACGGACAGTTGAAGATCGCGTCGGTGTTGTTGATGAGGTTCATCAGGTTCGGCGCCGTGGTGCCGCCGAGCAGCAGCGCCGGCGCCGAGCTCGCATTGACGATGCGGTGCATGGCGTTGACCGGGATCGAGAACAGCGAGCCCTTCTGCCACTCGAACACGTGACGCTTGTTGTCGCCTTCGAGCCAGACTTCGGTCGAGCCGCGGCCTTCGACCACGAGGTAGACTTCCTCGTACATGTGCTTTTCGGGATTGAGTGCGCCGGCGCCCGGCACTTCGACGACGTAAGCGCCCCATTTGCCTTCGGTGCCGTGCAGCTGGATGTAGGTGCCGCGGCCGCCCATGCGCTTCCACGGTACGAGCGGCAGGTTCTGCACCTTGCTGACGCCGATGTCGCGGTAGATCGGAATCTCTTCGGATTCCATGAACAGGTCGTAGGGCGTCTTCGGCCGGTTGAACTTGCCGAAGCCGGCGCGCTTGAAGCCACTCGGCTCGTGCCAATGAACCTGGCCGGCGATTTCGTGCATGGTGCGCATCCTCTCAAAGGCGATGAGGAAGTCCGCGCCCTGCGTGCGGTGCAGGCCCCCTGCGCGCTTCTTACTCGCTTGATTGCGTAGGCTTTCTCCTCCTGTACAATGCGACCAAAATCAATGCAACGGGCGAGAAAATCCGTGTCGGCGCGCGTGCTTGCCTTACTGCTCCACGACGATACCGGGCTGACGCGCCGCAATGTGGCGGTCGAGCACCTCGTGGTTGCCGGCTGGACTGGGCGCGACCGGATCGATGTGGAGAAGCACATCGCCGAGCTTGCCGCGCTCGGCGTCAAGCCGCCGGCGACGACGCCGATCTTCTACCGCGCCGCGGCGGCGCGGCTGACCATCGCCGAAGAGATCGAAGCACTGGGCGACGCCTCGAGCGGGGAGGCGGAGTTCGTGCTGCTGCAGCACGGCGGCCGGCTCTGGGTCGGCGCCGGCTCCGATCATACCGACCGCGAGGTCGAGAAGTACGGCGTCTCGGTATCGAAGCAGATGTGCGACAAGCCGATCGCGGCGGAGTTCTGGCCGATGGTCGAGGTCGCGCCCCATTGGGACAAGCTGATGCTGCGCGGCTACATTTCCGAGAACGGCAAGCGCGTGCTCTATCAAGAAGGCTCCGTCGCCGCGATGCTCGATCCGCTCGAGCTGATCGACAAATTCGCCGGCAAGTCGGGCTTGCGTGAAGCCACGCTGATGTTTTGCGGCACGCTGTCGGCGATCGGCGGCGTGCGGCCATCCGGCAGTTTCGAAGTCGAGCTCGACGATCCGGTGCTCAACCGCAAGATTCACCACCGCTACCGCATCCGCACCCTGCCGGTGCTGGGATGAGAATGAAGGAACCGCCATCATGCCGATGAACAAGCCGCATCTCGAATTCCACAAGGTCGACATGGACAAGGGCTGGGTGACGCCGCCGGGCTATCCGTCCGGCATCCAGCAGAAAATTCTGGCAAGCGATCTCGACGAGAACAAAAAGATGGGCAGCCGCACGCGGCTGCTGCGCTTCGCGCCCGGCGTCTACACCACCGCGCCGTTCGTGCATGACCATTGGGAGGAAGTGTATCTCGTGTCCGGCGATCTCATTGTCGGCAACGACGACAAGGGCAATGGCGGCGAGCCGTTCCAGGCGCCGACCTATGCGTGCCGGCCCCCCGGCGTCTATCACGGGCCGTTCAAGTCCGACCGCGGCTGCATGCTCTACGAGATCCACTATTACGACGAGAGCAAGAAGAAGTAGGGTGGGCATCGCCCCAGCGATGTGCATCCGCGTGGGCAAAATCGTCGTCGCGCGATGCCCACGCTTTGTTCGAAGTGCAGACGATTTTGCCCACCCTACGAAGGACATGAAGATGCCGGACCAACAAAAGCCGGTCATGCGGCCGTATCTTGCCGCCACGCAAACGTTCGCATCGGGCCGGCACACGCCGCGGCAATTCCTCGAAGAGTCATTGACGTTGCTCGAGCAATGGGAGCCGAGCATCGGCGCCTTCGTTTGCACCAATCTGCCGGCGGCGCGCGCGGCGGCCGATCGCTCGACGTCGCGCTGGCGTGACGGCAAACCGCTTTCGGCCATCGACGGCATGCCGGTCGGCATCAAGGACGTCATCGAGACCGTCGACATGCCGACCCAGATGGGCTCGCCGCTGTTTGACGGTTGGCGCTCGGAGAAAGACGCGGCCTGCGTGCGCGCGTTGCGCGACGCCGGCGCCGTCATCGTCGGCAAGACCGTGACCACCGAATTCGCGGCGTCGGAGCCGCGCGGCACGCGCAATCCGTGGAACACGGCGCATACGCCGGGCGGCTCGTCGAGCGGCTCGGCGGCCTCCGTCGCCTGCGGCATCGTCAGCGGCGCGCTCGGCACGCAAGTGATCTCTTCGACGGTGCGGCCGGCGAGCTATTGCGGCACCGTCGGCTTCAAGCCGACGGTGAACGCGCTCAATCGCGAAGGCAGCCACGACTATCAGAGCCAGAGCTGCACCGGCATTCTCGGCGCTTCGCTGGAAGACACCTGGCAGATCGCCTACGAGATCGTGTCACGCGTCGGCGGCGACGCCGGCACGCCCGGCCTGCAAGGGCCCCACGAGGCGCCGCTGCCGGCGAAGCCGCGATCGTTGGCACTCCTCGAAACCGCTGGCTGGGGCGTCGCCGCCGCCGGCGCGAAAGCGCGCCTGGCGGAACACGTGGCGCGGCTGAAATCCGCCGGCGTCGATATCCAGACCCGCCACAACAATGAGGGCATCGCGGCGCTGGAGCGTGAATTGGTCAATGCCACCGAGCTGTCGCACCGTTGCAATGGCTGGGAGACACGCTGGTTCCTGCGCGACATGCGCGACCGCGACTCAAGCAAACTCAGCCGTAACATCATGGAGCGCGCGGAAAAATACGAGGATTTGACCTTGGCGCAGCATCGCGCCGACCTGAAAGAGCGCGCCCGCATCCGCGCCGTGCACGCCGCACTTGCCGACGGCTGCGACGCCTGCATCACGCTCGCCGCGCCCGGGCCGGCGCCGCAAGGCTTGAACTCCACCGGCAATCCGGAATTCGGCGTGCCGTCGTCGCTTCTCGGCGCACCGTCGCTGTCGCTGCCGCTGTTCGAGGTCGACGGCCTGCCGCTCGGCCTGCAGGTGCTCGGCTATTTCGACCGCGACGCCGAAGCCTTTGCCATCGCCGCGTGGCTGATGCAGCCGCGCTGAGACATAAGCCGCTCCGGTCCAACGAGACCAGAATAAGGAATGCGCATGCGCTATATCGATGCCTTCAATCACTTCTTTCCCAAGCGCTACTACGACGCGCTGTTGGAGACGCCCGCCGGCGCGAAAGACCTCGGCAAGCGCGTGCGTGGCATTCCGGCGCTCTCGGACATCGATCTGCGGCTGCGCATCGTCGAATCCTTCGATGACTACGCGCAGCTTCTGTCCCACGGCCTGCCGCCCATGGAGCGGCTGTGGGGTCCCGAAAAATCGCCGGAGATGGCCAAGATCGGCAACGACGGGCTGGCGGAAGTCGCGGCCAAGCATCCCAAGCATTTCGTCGGCTGGTCGGCGCTGTTGCCGATGAACGCGCCCGAGGCTGCCGCCAAGGAGGCCGAACGCGCGCTCGCGAACGGCGCCAACGCGGTGCAGCTTGCGACCAACGCCAACGGCGTGCCGCTCGACGACCCGCGCTTCCTGCCGATCTTCGACGTCATCGCGGCTTCCGGCAAGCCGATCCTGCTGCATCCGTCGCGGACTCGCGAAATGCCGGACTACCCGACCGAAAAAGTCTCGAAATATGAGATCAACAGCGTGCTCGGCTGGCCGTACGAAACCGGCGTCACGCTGGCGCGCCTGGTGTTCTCCAAGATCATGGACCGGCATCCCGATCTGAAGGTCATCGCGCACCATCTCGGCGGCGTCATTCCCTACCTGGAAGGCCGCGTCGGACATTCCTTCGATCAAATGGGCGTGCGCACCTCGGACGAGGATTACGAGAGCTTGCGCAAATCGCTGAAGAAGCGGCCTTTCGACTACTTCAAGGACTTCTACGGCGACACCGCCGTCGAGGGCGCGCGCGCCGCAACCGTGTGCGGGTTGGAATTCTTCGGGCCCGATCACGTGGTGTTCGCGTCGGATTGTCCGTTCGACAAGGAAAAGGGCCCGGGCTACATCCGCGACACCATCAAGGTGCTCAACTCGATTCCCCTGTCGAACGCCGAGCGCGAGAAGATCTGCTTTCGCAACGCCGTGACGCTGTTCGGGCTCAAGCCCTAAAGCGCCTGCCGAATATCACGTCGCGCGTCTGTTGATTGGAACCGCGCGCGTACGGTTAGCCGACTTTCTTGGCATTTCGCGACGTTTATGCCCGTGCGTTTACGCCGCTTTACCGAGTTCCGACTACGGTGCAGGCGGGATTGGCTGCGTTCCGGGAAGGCGTCACGGGTACCCAATGTTAACCGTATACAATTGCATCGTGCACGCGCACGATCTTCGTCTCGTTGGCCTCGCCGCGGTGATCTGTCTGCTGGCGTCGTTCACCGCGATCAGCCTGCTGCATCACGTCCGCAGTTCCCAAGGCCACATGCGCAACGTCTGGCTCGCGGTGTCCGCGACCTCGACCGGCTTCGGCATCTGGGCGACGCATTTCATCGCCATGCTGGCGTTTTCGCCCGGCATTCCGAACGCCTACAACATCGCGCTGACGTTTCTCTCGCTGATCGCGGCGATCGTGCTCACGGGCATCGGCCTTTGGACGGCATTGAACCCGAAGGTCAGCGCCGGCGCGTGGCTCGGCGGCGCCATGGTCGGCGGCGGCATCGCGGCGATGCACTATACCGGCATGGCAGCCTTCGAAATTCAGGGCCGCATCATCTGGGATCCGTTGCTGGTCGCCATGTCGATCGCGCTCGGCGGCGTGATCGGCGCGACCGCGCTGCCGGTCGGACTGCACAGTGCGTCGATGAAATGGAAAGCGCTTGGCGCGCTGCTGCTGACGGTGGCGATTTGCAGCCATCACTTTACCGCGATGGCGGCCGCCGCCATCATCCCCGATCCGACGATCGAGGTTCCGGCCGCGGCGCTGCCGTCGGGCCTGCTGGCGATTGCGGTGTTTTTCGCGAGCTTCGTCATCATCGTACTGGCGCTGTCCGGCGTCGCCGTCGAGCTGCGCGACCGGCGCCGCGCCGAGCTCGAGACCGACCGCATGCGCGGACTTGCCAATGCCGCGGTCGAAGGCCTTCTGGTCTGCGATGGCGAGCGGATCGTCACGGTCAACGACAGCTTCGCCGCCCTGATCGGGACCTCGACCGACAAAGTGGTCGGCACTGCGCTTGCGCAATACCTGCCCGAAGACGACACGCGCGTGCAGCTTTTCGCCTGTGCGAATACCGCGATCGAAGGCGAACTGCGCAAGGCCGACGGCTCGCGTAACCCGGTCGAGCTCATTCTGCGGCCGATCGACTTCGCCGGCAAACCGCATCACGCCATCGCGGTCCGCGACCTTCAGGCGCGCAAAAGCGCGGAACAGCATATTCGCTTCCTTGCCCATCACGATGCGCTGACTGGCATCCCGAACCGCAGCAGTTTCGATATGAGGCTGGATCAGGAAATCGCGTCGGCGGTTGCGAGCGGGCGCAAGCTCGCCGTGCTGTGTCTCGACCTCGACCGCTTCAAGGAAGTCAACGACCTGTTCGGCCATGCCACCGGCGACAAGGTGCTGCAAGCCGCCGCCAAGCGTGTCGGCGCCGTGCTCGACGACGACCAGATGCTGGCGCGATTGAGCGGCGACGAATTCGCCATTCTCGCGCCCGGCCTGTCCAATCCGGCGGCGGCCGGCCGCCTCGCGGAAATCGTACTCGAGGCGTTGAAGGCGAGTGGCGGGGCCGGCGAAGCCGACGCGCCGATTTCGACCAGCATTGGCGTCGCGCTGTGTCCCGACGATGCCACCGACCAGCATGCGCTGCTCACCCACGCCGACACCGCGCTCTATCGCGCCAAGCAGGAAGGCCGCGGCACCTACCGCTTCTTCGAGGCGGCGATGGGCGCCGCCGTTCACGATCGGCGGATGCTCGAGCACGACCTGCGTCAGGCCATCGCGAACAAAGAGCTGCAACTGGTCTACCAGCCGGTCAAGGAAATTCCGGGCGGCGGCGTGGTTGGCTTTGAAGCCCTGCTGCGCTGGCGGCATCCGACGCGTGGCGAGGTGATGCCGGCCGAATTCATCCCGATTGCCGAGGACACCGGAGCGATCCTGCCGATCGGCGAATGGGTGCTGCGCGAGGCCTGCCGGGAGGCGGCGACCTGGACGCGGCCGCTGACCGTCGCCGTCAACGTTTCGACCGTGCAGATCCACAACGCGAATTTTGCGCACGCTGTGCACGAGATTCTGTTCGAGACCGGGCTGGCGCCGTCGCGGCTCGAACTGGAGGTCACCGAGACGGCGCTGGTGCGCGATCTCAACCGCGCGCTGGCGACGCTGCGTCGCGTCAAGATGCTCGGGGTTCGCATCGCCATGGACGATTTCGGCACCGGCTACTCGTCGCTGTCGAATTTGCGGGCCTTCCCGTTCGACAAGATCAAGATCGACCAGTCGTTCATCAAGTCGGTCCAGGTCAACGCCCAAGCCGCCGCGATCGTGCGATCGGTGCTCGGGCTTGGCCGCGCGCTGGGTCTCCCGGTCCTCGCCGAGGGTGTCGAGACTACCGCCGAGTTCGAGTTTCTCGAGCGAGAAAAATGCGACGAAGCCCAGGGCTATCTGCTCGGGCGGCCGGCCGACATTGCGACTTTCGCTTCCGTGATCAACGTCGAGTCGACGACCGAGCAGGATGCGGTCGTGGTGCCGCTGCCGCACAAGACATCGGCCGCGTCGTAGCGCCGCCGCTGACGATACGCGTGCACTCCGCTCAAGCCTCTTCGTCGGCAATGCGGGCGCGCAAAACGCCGATGCCGGTGATCTCGACTTCGAGCGTGTCGCCTGGCTTCATCCACAGCGGTGGCTTGCGGCCATGGCCGACGCCCTCCGGCGTGCCGGTGGCGATGACGTCGCCGGGCGCCAGGGTGGTGAAGTCGGAGCAGAACGCGATGATCTGCGGGATCGCATAGATCAGCTTGTCGGTCGGCGAGTGCTGCACTTCTTGGCCGTTGAGCCGCGTCGTCAGCGTCAATTGGCCCGGATCGGGAATTTCGTCGGTGGTGACGAGCCACGGTCCAAGCGGGCCGGTGCCGGGAAAGTTCTTGCCCGAAGTGACGGAAAACTTCTGATAGTCGCGCACACTGCCGTCGACGAAGCAGGTGTAGCCGGCGACATGATCGAGCGCGTTCTCGACCTTGATGTGGCGTCCGCCTTTGCCGATGACCAGCGCCAGCTCGCCTTCGTAATCGAAATTGTCCGACACGCTCGGGCGGATCATGACGCCGTCGTGGCCGACCAGCGTGTCGGTGAAGCGGATGAACAGGCTCGGCTGCTTCGGTAATTCGCGGCCGACCTCCGACGCGTGCGCCCGGTAATTGACGCCGGCGCAGAGGATTTTTCCAGGCTGCGGGATCACCGGCAGGAATTTGACGTCGGTAAGCTTGCGGTCGGGCTTGCCCTCCATCGCCGCCGTGCGCATTGCGTCGATGGCGCCGGCGGCGAGCGCCGCGCGCAGGCTTGCGTGGCCTGTGCGCTTGTTGAGCGTGACGATGCCGTCGCCGCTCACCGCGCCGAACAACTCCTTGCCGTCAGCGGCAAAACTCAAGAGTTTCATGGTTTCCGGCTCCCCCGTTGCTGTTTCATCAGTGTAAGGGCCCGCCGCCCGACGGCAAGGCGGCCGGACAAAATCGTAAAATCCTTTTTAATTCTGATTGGGCAAACGACCGTTGTCGTCAAGGATGTGAGCAGCAATTTACGTGGCGTTGCGCAACCGTGCCGCCGCACGGCCGTTGCGGTCCCGTGGAGGTGTCAACGCCGCGGAGCTTCGATGACCGACATTGCAGTGGACGACCGCACGGATTTCCTGTCGAGCCTGCCTGCGGGGCGTCGCGACCGCGCCTTTGCGTGCGCGGTCGTTGTCGTTTCGACCGCGATATTTCTCATGCTCACGCCGTTCGCCAAGGTGCCGCTCGTCCCGGAGCCCATCTTTATTCCGGTCTATCAATCGGCGCTCTTGGTCAACGATGTGATTACCGCGGTATTCCTGCTCAGCCAGCGGCGACTGTCGCGCATGCAAGGCTTGAGCCTGCTCGCCGGCGGTTATCTCTTCACTGCGCTGATGTCGACGATGCACGCGCTGTCGTTTCCCGGCCTATTCTCGCCGACGGGGCTGCTCGGCGCCGGGCCGCAGACTACCGCCTGGCTCTACATGTTCTGGCACGGCGGCTTTCCGCTCTTCGTCATCGCCTATGCGCGATACGGGCTCGCCGAGCAGCCGGCCGGTGCGGGCCGCACCACCATCTTGAGCGCCGTCAGTGCGATCGTCTCGCTGGTTTGCGGCTTCACGTTGCTGGCCACGGCCGGGCAGGCGCTGCTGCCGCCGATCATGGAGGGTAATCACTACACGCCGATCCTGATCGTCGTGATATCGACGGTCTGGCTCTTGAACCTGGCCGCGCTCTATGCGCTGTCGCGCCGGCGGCCGTACACGGTGCTCGATCTTTGGCTCAGCGTGACGATGTGCGCGTGGTTGTTCGATATCGCGCTCAGCGCGGTGTTCAACGCCGGCCGCTACGATCTCGGCTTCTATGCCGGCAGGATTTACGGATTGCTGGCGGCGAGCCTCGTGCTGATCGTGCTTTTGGCCGAGAACGGCAAGCTGCATCTGCAGCTCGCCAAGCTGCGCGAGAGCGATCGCGAGAAGGCCGCCGAGCTGCGCCGGATCAGCACGGTCGATCAATTGACCGGCATCGCCAATCGCCGCGCTTTCGACGATGCGCTGGATCAGGAGTGGCGGCGCATGATGCGGCAGGGCTCGACGCTGTCTCTGCTTCTGGTCGATGTCGACTTTTTCAAGCGCTTCAACGACACCTACGGCCACGTCGCCGGCGATCAATGCCTGCGCGAGGTGGCGAAGGCGCTGGCCAGCCGGGCGCGGCGGGCGGGCGAGCTGGCGGCGCGCTATGGTGGCGAGGAGTTCGCCGTGCTGCTGCCCAACGTCGATCGCGACGAGGCGAAAAAGCTCGGCGAAGCGATCCGCGCCACGGTGCGCGAGCGCAACATTCCCCACGAACGCTCCGACGTCGCGCCCTATGTCACGATCAGCGTCGGCGCCGCTACCATCGCCAATCTGCCGCAGCTCGCCGCCGCGTTGTCCCGTTCCGACAACCTGCCATCGGCCACGATCCCGGGCGCGTCGGTGCTGATCGAGATGGCCGACCACGCGCTCTACCGCGCCAAACAAAGCGGTCGTAATCGGGTGATGGCAGCGGGCGCCGATGATGCCGCGCAACTCACGCACTCCTGCGTCTCTCCGACGGCGGCATAACGGCACCGCGATTTCTTGCGCAGCTTCGGTTGGCAATGCAGATAATTCTGCGCACGCCGCGCGGCATTTATGCCACACTGCGTAAGCCTTGGACGGCGCTGTGGCCGCCGAAGGGACAAGAGACGAGGGGAAGGAGTGCCCGATGGACATCAAGGTCGGCCGCAAGGCCATCGCCGAAGCGACGGAGAAGCTCAAGAACTGGGGCCGCTGGGGCAAGGACGACCAGATCGGGACGCTCAACCACGTCACGCCCGAAGATATCGTCAAGGCGGCAAGCCTGATCCGCACCGGCAAGGTCTTTGCTCTCGGAATTCCGCTCGACAGTAACGGCCCGCAGAACGGCCTGTTCGGCGGCCGCTTCAATCCGATCCACCAGATGCTCGCGACCGGCACCGACGCCATCGCCGGCCGGCAGGACTGGAACCGCATCCGCTACGCCGACGACACGCTGATGCTGTGCGTGCAGGGCGCCACCCATTGGGACGCGCTCGGCCACATCTTCTACGAGGACAAGGGCTATAACGGCCATGACGCCAAGCTGGTCGACGCCAAGGGCCTCAACGTGCTCGGCATCGAGCACTCCAAGAACAAGATGGTCGGCCGCGGCGTGCTGCTCGACATCGCCCGTTTCCGCGGCGTGTCGTGGATGAAGGACGGCGAGAGCATTTCCAACGATGAGCTCGACCAGTGCGCCAAGCAGCAGAATGTTTCGATCGGCCGCGGCGATTTCGTGCTGATCCGCACCGGCCAGATGGAGCGCTGCACGGCCGAGAAGCAGTGGGGCGGCTATGCCGGCGGCGACGCGCCTGGCGTCAAGTTCGAGAATTGCTACTGGTGCCAGGACAAGGCGATCGCGGCGATCTGCACCGACACCTGGGGTGTCGAGGTGCGGCCGAACGAGACCACCGAAGCGAACCAGCCGTGGCATTGGGTGGTGATCCCGGCCATGGGGCTGTGCATGGGCGAGATCTTCTATCTTAAGGAGCTTGCGGAAGATTGCGCTGAAGACGGCGTCTACGAGTTCTTCTTCTGCGGCCCGCCGCTTGTCATCACCGGCGGCACCGGCTCGCCGATCAATCCGCAGGCGATCAAATAGTCACTTGAATTGTGTACCAAATTTGATACATAATGATGAAGCGGCTCCCTGCGGCGTTCTTTGTCTTGCCGTCGGGCCGCGAACCGGTCCGCGAGTGGCTTAAGAGCCTCCCAGCGTCGGACCGAAAGATGATCGGCGAGGATATCAAGGATGTCGAATTTTCCTGGCCAATCGGCATGCCGCTATGCCGGAATCTCGGCAATGGATTATGGGGAAGTAAGAACTAATCTGCTGTTGGGACGCATCGCGCGCGTCATATTCTGCGTTCGGGACGGTCGAATGGTGCTGCTTCACGGCTTCATGAAGAAGACGCAAAAAACTGCAGCGGCGGATCGCGACACAGCACTCAAGAGGATGAAAGCACTCGCATGAAGAAGAAACGCAGGGCTGCGATCGGGTCATCCTTCGACGATTTCCTCAAAGAAGAGGGCATCTACGAAGAGGTGACTGCGCGCGCTATTAAGCGCGTCATCGCCCGCCAGCTCGACGCGCTGATGCAAGCCGAAGGCTTGACGAAGTCAGAATTGGCAAGACGCATGGACACCAGCCGGGCACAGCTCGATCGGCTGCTAGATCCCGAAAACGAATCGGTGACGCTCGGGACATTGGCGCGAGCTGCGCAGGCCGTTGGTCGGCAGCTACGCTTCGAATTGGTATGATCGAGGGAGTGCAGCGATGCCCCGCCACCTCAAGCACGGAATGGATGCGAGCGCGATCAAGGCGGCCGACGCCAAGGTGCGCGAGACGGTCGAGCAAATCCTCGCCGATATCGACGCGCGCAAGGACGTCGCCGTGCGCGCGCTGTCGCAGAAATTCGACAACTGGTCGCCGGCCTCGTTCAAGCTGACGTCGCAAGAGATCGAGCGCGCCATCGCCCAGATGAAGAAGCGCGACCTCGACGACATCAAGTTCGCGCAGGCCCAGGTGCGCAACTTCGCCCAGAAGCAGAAGGAAACGCTGCGCGATCTCGAAGTCGAGACGCTGTCCGGCGTCGTGCTCGGTCATAAGCACATCCCGGTGAATTCGATCGGCTGCTATGTGCCGGGCGGCCGCTATCCGATGGTCGCCTCGGCGCATATGTCGATCGTCACCGCGCGCGTCGCGGGCGTAAAGCACATCATCGCCTGCGCGCCGCCATTCCACGGCGGGCCGCATCCGGCGATCGTCGCGGCGATGCATTTCGGCGGTGCCGACGAGATTTTCGTGCTCGGCGGCGTGCAGGCGGTCGCCGCTATGGCGCTCGGCACCGAGACGATTGCTCCAGTCGACATGATCGTCGGGCCGGGCAACGCCTATGTGGCCGAGGCCAAGCGCCAATTGTTCGGCCGCGTCGGCATCGACCTGCTCGCCGGGCCGACCGAGACGCTGATCATCGCCGACGACACGGTCGACGGAGAGATGTGCGCCACCGATCTGCTCGGCCAGGCCGAGCACGGCCCGACCTCGCCGGCAATTCTCATCACCAACTCCGAAAAGCTCGCGCGCGACACCATGCGCGAGATCGAGCGGCTGCTGAAAATCCTCCCCACCGCCGAGACCGCCGGCAAGGCCTGGGCCGATCTCGGCGAGGTTATCGTCTGCGACGATGAGGCCGAGATGGTGCGCGAAGCCGACCGCGTCGCCTCCGAGCACGTCCAGGTGATGACGCGCAATCCGGATTATTTCCTCAACAACATGAAGAACTACGGCTCGCTGTTTCTCGGCCCGCGCACCAATGTGGCGTATGGCGACAAGGTAATCGGCACCAACCACACGCTGCCGACCAAGAAGGCGGCGCGCTACACCGGCGGCTTGTGGGTCGGCAAGTTTCTGAAGACCTGCACATATCAAAAGGTCAACACTGACAAGGCGAGCGCCGAGATCGGTGAATATTGCTCGCGGCTGTGCATGCTCGAAGGTTTTGTCGCCCACGCCGAGCAGGCCAATGTCCGCGTCCGCCGCTACGGCGGCCGCAACGTGCCCTATGGCGAGGCGGCGGAGTAACGTTTGAGCGCGATTGAGCTCACCAGGGGCGCCTCGTTTCGCCTCGACGGCAAGCGCGCGCTGGTCATCGGTGGCGGCCGCGGCATCGGCCTAGCCGCGGCGTCGGCGCTGGCCGCGGCCGGCGCGCACGTCACGCTTGCCGCGCGCACTAAACAGGAGATCGAGGACGCGGCGGCGGCGATCCGCGCCCGCGGCGAGCACGCCGAGGCGCTGCCGCTCGACGTCACCGACGTCGAGGCCGTGCGGAAGGCCGTCGCGGCGGCGCCGCCGTTTCAGATCCTGATCAACAATGCCGGCATGAATCGGCCGGCCTATCTGCCGGACGTCAAAGTCGAAGACTTCGACGCCATCTTTGCGCTCAACGTGCGCGCCGCGTTCTTTGTGGCGCAGGCGGTGGCGCTGCGGTTGATCGCGGCGGAGCTTCCCGGCTCCATCGTCAACATCTCCTCGCAGATGGGTCATGTCGGCGCCGCGCGCCGCACCGTCTATTGCGCGTCGAAGCACGCGATGGAGGGCTTCACCAAGGCGATGGCGATAGAGCTTGCGCCGCACAACATCCGCGTCAACAGCCTCGGCCCGACGTTTCTGGAAACGCCGATGACCAGGCCGTTCTTCGAGAACAAAGCGTTCCGCGACGAGGTATTGTCGAAGATCAAGCTCGGCCGCCTCGGCCAGCTCGAGGAAATTGCCGGCGCCGTCGTGTTCCTGGCTTCCGACGCGTCCTCGCTGATGACCGGCTCGGCGCTCGTGCTCGACGGCGGCTGGACCGCGGAGTGAGCGATGGACGACGCCGCGCTGCGCAAACAGATCGTCGGCACCTGGGCGCTGGTCTCGGTGGTCTACGAGGACGTGGCGACGAAGGAGCGCGTGCCGATCTACGGCGAGCACCCCAAGGGCATCCAGATCGCCACGGCGGCCGGCCGCTGGCTGGCGCTGATGACAGCCGAGGGCAGAACGATTCCCAAAACCGATGAAGATCGGGCGCAGGCGCTGAAATCCATGATCGCCTATACGGGCCGTTACCGGGTCGAAGGCGGCAAGGTCGTCACCAAAGTCGAAGCCGCCTGGAACGAAGCCTGGGTCGGCGGCGAGCAGGTGCGCCATATCCGGTTCGAAGGCGACAAGCTTTTCATCGAAAGCCCGCCAATGCCGCATCCGAACATCAACGACAAGACTGTGCGCGTCATCGTGGTGTGGCAAAGGGCGGAGTAAGGTTCCGGGACGGGAACTTTTCCGGCGCCTCCGCATTAGTCACTATTCAGTGGGGACATTGCCATGCATCTTTCCAACCAGGGCCTCCTCGTCATCCTCGTCGTCGGTATCGTCGCCGGATGGCTTGCCGGCCGCGTCATGGCGGGCGGCGGTTTCGGCCTGATCGGCGACCTGATCGTCGGCCTGCTCGGCGCCTTCATCGGCGACTGGCTCTTGCCGCAGCTCGGCATCCACCTCGGCACCGGCATCGTCGAGCTGATCGTCAACGCCTTCGTCGGCGCCGTCATCTTGCTGTTCGTCCTGCGCCTCGTCGGCGGTGGGGGCGGCTGGGGCTATCGGCGCCGCTGGCGCTGGTAGGCCCTTAGGCCGAGATCGGATAGACCGCCTTTTCGCCCGACAGCACGCGCGCGACGTCGCTTGCGCATTTGGTCTGCAATTCTTCCAGCGCCTCGACCGAATAGAACGCGGTGTGCGGCGTGAGAATGACATTGTCGCGGCCGATGAGCGGTGAATCCTTCGCCAGCGGCTCGGTCGTCACCACGTCGAGCGCCGCGCCGCCGAGCTGGCCGGAATCGAGCGCGGCGACCAGCGCCGCCTCGTCGACCAGCGGGCCGCGCGCGGTGTTGATCAGGTAGGCGCCCTTCTTCATCTTGGCGAAGGCTTTGGCGTTCATCAGCCCGCGGGTCGCCGGCTGCAACGGCGCGTGCACCGAGATGAAATCGGCGCGCGCCAACAGATCGTCGAAGCTCACGCATTCGACGCCGAGCGCGGTTGCCGTTCCGGTGTTGACGTAAGGATCGTAGGTGATGACCTTGAAGCCGAACGCCTTGGCCTTGGGCGCCAGCGTCCGCGGAATATTGCCGAAGCCGACCAGGCCGAGCACTTGGCCTTCGAGCCGGCGCAGCGGCACGATCGGCGGCACTTCCCAGCGGCCGGACTGCACGAGCTTGTTGGCGAGCGTCACCTTGCGGGCAAGCGCCAGAACGAGCGCCATGGCGTGGTCGGAGACTTCGCGCAGGCAATAGTCCGGCACGTAGTTGACGGCGATGCCGCATTCGCCCGCCGCCGGCAGATCGATATTGTCGACGCCGAGGCCGAAGCGGCCGATCGCCTTGCAGCGCGTGAGCTGGCGCAGCAGCGTGCCCGGCAGCTTAGCGTAGGTAACGAGGATCGCGTCGGCGTCGCGCGCCACGGCGAGAATGTCGTCGGCATTGGCGCTCGCCGCCATGCGGTATTCGGGGTTGAGCCGCGCCAGCGCCTTCTTCGCCGGGTCGAGCGAGGGAAACGGACTGTCGGTGATGGCTATAAGGGTCATAGGGCGAACACCTGCGGGTTGACACAGTTCGGCAGCTTATGGCCGCCGATCAACGCCAAGATATTATCGACCACCATATTCGCCATGGTCTCGCGCACTTCGGGCACGGCACTGCCGAGATGGGGCGTCAGCACCACGTTCGGCATTTTCTTCAGCGCCGCGTCGATCTTCGGCTCGCGCTCGAACACGTCGAGGCCGGCGCCGGCGATCTGCTTTTTCTGCAGCGCGCGAACGAGCGCCGCCTCCTCGATGATCGGGCCGCGCGCGGTATTGACGATGTAGGCGGTCTTTTTCATCAGCCGCAATTCGCGCGCGCCGATCTGATGCCGCGTCTCCTTGTTGAGCGGCGAATGGACCGAGACGAAATCGGATTCGCGAAGGAGCTGTTCGAGCGGCACATAGGTCAGATGCGCGTCGCGCTCCTCGTGCTCGGATTTGCGTCGCGGCGTCCAGTAGAGTACGCGCATGGAAAAGCCATGGGCGCGGCGCGCCACCGCCTTGCCGATCAATCCGCCGCCGCCGATGAGCCCGAGCGTCTTGCCCCAGACATAGGCGCCCATCAGGTGCGCCGACTGGCCGCCGGGAAACTTTCCGGCGCGCGCCAGCCGATCGCCTTCGACCATGCGCCGCGCCGCGGCGAGCATCAGCCCGAAGGTGAGATCGGCGGTGGCCTCGGTGGTGAGCGGTGCCGTCACGGTGACGGGAATGCGGCGCGCCGTCGCGGTGGCGATGTCGATGTTCGACGGCGTGATCGACTGCGCCGCGATCAGGCGCAGATCGGGATTGGCGTCGATCACGTCGCGGTCGATCAGGTCGTGCAGCAGGCAGAACAAAATGTCGGCCCGGCGCACCGCCTTGATCAGCGCGGATTTCGGAATAATCCGGCTGGTGTCGGGAAACACCGTGACGTGCGCCGCCGCGCGCAGACGCTTGAGCGCGTGCGTGGATACCGGCTGCGTGACGAAGACCCGCGGTTTTTTTGAGCGCATCAGGCGAGCCACCGCACCACGCCGGCGACGCCATCGACCGCGACCCGGGCGCCGTCGGGAATCCGCCGCGTCGCGTCGAGCACGCCGAGCACCGCCGGGATGCCGCGCTCGCGGGCGAGCGAGGCGAGATGCGAGGTCGAGCCGCCGAGCTCGGCGACGACGCCGGCGACCCGCGGCAGGATGTGGCTCAGCGCCGGGCCGGCGACGCGCGTCACCAGAATGTCGCCCGGCGCGACCCGCGCCAGCTCACATTCGCAGTTCACGACGACGGCGCGGCCGGAGCCCCAGCCGATGCCGGCGGGATGGCCGTTCAGCCCCGGATGCTTGAGCCAGATCTCGTCGGGCACGTGCGGCTCCTGCACACGCAGCGGCCGCGCCTGCAGCAGCTTGAAGCCAGTCTCGTCCAGCGCCCATTCGATCTCGACCGCCATGCCGAGCACATCTTCGGTCTTGCGCATCAGCCGGCCGAGCCTCGTGGCCTGGCCCGCTTCAAGGCAGGGTGCGCGCACGAGATCGTCGGGCACCGCTTGCGACAAGGTGCCAGCGCCATGCACGCAGGCCTCGCGGTGATGCTTGCGGCCGGCTTCGTTGCTGCGCACGAAACCGTGGCGGCTGAGCACGATGCGGTCCGGCACCACTTCACCTTGAGCAATGGCCGAGCCGAGGCCCCAGGTGGCGCTGATGAGCATGTGGCCGTCGGCGGTCTCGCTCAAACCGCCACCCGAGGCGCGCGCTGCGACGACCGGTTGCACCAGCACCGCCATCGCGGTGTCGGCCGGATCGAGATCGTGCTGCGCCATGTAGCGGCGCGCATTGGAGGTCCACAGCGCCGCCCAGCAGGCGCGCAGCGCGGTGAGGAATTCGGTGTCGTCGTTGAGGCCGAGAAAGCTTTCGAACTGGCCGGCGAAGCTTGAGTCGGCGCGGTCCTCGATCAGCGCCGAGGAG
>Ga0335081_10004451_pt1 | contig 22099 bp, 12 predicted proteins | sample Lox_Sample_35_FD_206713 | JGI IMG/M metagenome (GOLD analysis project Ga0335081, IMG submission 206713) | Soil microbial communities from Loxahatchee National Wildlife Refuge, Florida, United States - Lox_Sample_3.5 | ecosystem: Environmental > Terrestrial > Soil > Wetlands | place: USA... | reverse complement strand
AAGCGGCTATGGCATGTATTTGACCTCCTCGAATCCATCTTTGCAGAACGTCACGATCAGCAGCACAAATAGTTGGGGAATGTACCTCATTTCCTCAAACCCCGTCCTGAACACTGTCGCAGTTACGGCAAACGGCACGTATGGCATTTATCTGTCCTCATCGTCGCCCACGATCACAAACGGCAGCCTCACGAACTCAAGCTCGGCTGGTTATGGGATATACGGCAGCGGCTCGCCGGTCATTTCGAACTATAATGTTTCTATTGTAAATACCGCGACCTACTACGGTTGCTATCTAAGTAGTACGACATCGTCGCTATCTCTTACGAACTCCACAATTACCAACGGGCTGTACATCGGGACAACGGGCATTGCCCCGACGATCACCGGCAATACCTTCACGAATGTTGACAACTCACCGATGCATGCCGGTGCGAACATCATTGCGCAGATATTGAGTGGCAACACCATCACAGGCATGAGCTCAGCCGGCCAGATTCAGGTCGTAGGAGAAGTGGTCAATCAGAACGCGCTTTGGAGCCAGCTGGCTGCCCCATACGTGGTGGTTTCCGGTACAGTTGCGGTATACAACAATACGACCACGGCGTCCACACTGACCATCAATCCCGGCGTAACAGTCCAGTTTGCTTCAGGCAGCGGTTTGCAGATTGGCTACAGTACGAATCTGGGCGCGCTCGTGGCGCAGGGAACATCAGCTAACCACATTACCTTAACGCGGAGCGGCGCAAGTGGCAACTGGTCCGGCCTCAACTTTCAGGCCGGGACAGTAAACAGCACAACGAACCTCCAATACGTGGACATTCAGTACAGCACAGGGGTAACCATGACCTCGGCTTCGCCTACCATCGGGAACAGCACGATCACCAATGTAAGCGGCTATGGTATGAATTTGACCTCATCGAATCCCGCTTTGCAGAATGTCACTATCAGCAGTACGAACAATTACGGCATGTATCTGAGTTCGTCCAACCCAGTCCTGAATACCGTCACGGTAACGGCAAACGGTACGTACGGCATTTACCTGTCCTCATCGTCGCCCACAATCACAAATGGCAGCCTCACGAACTCAAGCTCGACCGGCCACGGGATATACGGCAGCGGCTCGCCGGTGATCTCGAACTATAATGTTTCTATCGTAAATACCGCGAACTATTATGGCTGCTATTTGAGCAGTACGACATCGTCGCTATCCCTTACGAACTCCACAATTGCGAACGGACTGTACCTCGGGTCAACGGGCATTGCCCCGACGATCACCGGCAATACATTCACAAACGCTAATAACTCGCCGATACATGCGGGTGCTAATTTCATCGTTCAATTATTAAGCAACAATACAATCAACGGCATGACTTCAGCCGGCCAGATTCAGGTTGTAGGAGAAGTGATCAATCAGAACACACTATGGGTCCAGCAAGCTGCCCCATACGTGGTGGTTTCGGGCACGGTTTCGATATACAACAATGCGACTACGGCGTCCACGCTCACCATCAATCCCGGTGTGACGGTCCAGTTTGCTTCAGGCAGCGGTATGCAGATCGGCAGCGGTTCGAATCTGGGCGCGCTCGTGGCGCAGGGAACATCGGGGAACCACATTACCTTCACGCGGAGCGGCGCAAGTGGCAACTGGCCCGGCCTCAACTTCCAGGCCGGGACAGTAAACAGCACAACGAACCTCCAATACGTGGACATTCAGTACAGCACCGGGGTAACCATGACCTCGGCCTCGCCTACCATCGGGAACAGCACGATCACGAATGTGAGCGGCTATGGTATGAATTTAAGCTCCTCGAATCCATCTTTGCTTAACGTCACGATCAGCAGTACGAACAGTTGGGGTCTGTACCTGACCTCGTCCAACCCAGTCCTGAATACCGTCACAGTCACGGCAAACGGAACGTACGGCATTTACCTGTCCTCATCGTCACCCACAATCACAAACGGCAGCCTCACGAACTCGAGCTCGACCGGCTATGGGATATACGGCAGCGGCTCGCCGGTCATCTCGAACTATAATGTTTCTATCGTAAATACCGCGAACTATTATGGGTGCTATTTGAGCAGTACGACATCGTCGCTATCTCTTACGAACTCCACAATTGCGAACGGACTGTACCTCAGTCCAACGGGCATTGCCCCGACGATCACGGGGAATACCTTCACGAACGTTGACAGCTCGCCGATGCATGCCGGGGCGAACATCATTACGCAGATATTGAGTGGCAACACCATCACAGGCATGAGCTCGGCCGGCCAGATCCAGGTCGTAGGAGAAGTGGTCAATCAGAACGCCCTTTGGACCCAGCTGGCTGCCCCATATGTGGTTTCGGGCACGGTTTCGATATACAACAATGCGACCACGGCCTCTACGCTCACCATCAATCCCGGCGTGACGGTCCAGTTTGCTTCAGGCAGCGGTATGCAGATCGGCAGCAGCACAAGCCTGGGCGCGCTCGTGGCGCAGGGAACATCGGCGAATCACATCACCTTCACGCGTAGCGGCACAAGTGGGACCTGGTCTGGCCTCAACTTCCAGGCTGGGACAGTAAACAGCACAACGAACCTCCAATATGTGGACATCCAGTACAGCACCGGGTTATCTATGACCTCGGCCTCGCCGACTTTCGGGAACTCGACGTTGACGAACGTGACGGGTTGGGGGATGAGCCTATATTCCTCCAATCCCATATTAAATACCGTTACAATCAGCAATAGCAGCGGCAGCTATGGAATTTATCTGAGTTCCTCGTCTCCGATAATAACCGGCGGTAGCCTCACAAACTCAACTACGGCAGGTAACGGGATATACGGCAGCGGCTCGCCCGTTATCTCGAACTACAGTGTTTCCGTAGTGAACGCCGTCGGCAATTACGGCATCTATCTGAGTACCAGTACTTCGGCACTCTCAATTACCAACTCTACCATCGGAAACGGCCTTTATCTCAGTCAAACGGGTATCACCCCCACTATCACGGGCAACACCTTCACGAACTATAACACCTCGCAACTTCTTGCTGGCGCGATGATTGTGAACCAGATCCTGAACAATAATGTATTTTCAGGTATGACCGGCACAGCCACAATCGGGGTAGTGGGCGAACCGATAACTCAGAACACCGAATGGAAAAATTGGCCGATTCCTTACGCTGTGGCTTCGGGAACAATCGCAGTCAGCAATCACGCAACGCTTACGATCGACCCCGGAGTAATAGTGCAGTTCAAAAGCGGGTCCATAACGGTTGGATCCAGCACCAGTCCGGGAGATCTCATTGCGCAGGGGACGTCGACACAACATATCACATTCACTGGTTTCACCAGCAACGGGACAACCGCCACATGGTCGGGATTTACATTCAACACCATCACAACCGCCACCGCCCTGGGGTATGTCGATATATCTTACACCGGCACGGGCATCGCCATGAACTCCGCTTCTCCGACCATAAGTAACTGTACACTTACGAACGTTAGCAGCATGGCCATGAACTTATACTTTTCCAATCCTATCCTTAATAATGTAGCGATCGCAAGCAATGCCTATGGCATCGATCTTTACGGTTCTTCGCCAGTCATAACCGGAGGGAGCCTTGTTAGTCAATATTCCACGGGCGGAGGCATTTTCGGCAGCGGCTCGCCCGTGATCTCTAACTGGTCCGTATCTATCGTGAATAGCGCAGGTGCATATGGAGTAAATCTCAGCAGCGGAAGCACTTCATCGCTATCCATTACCAATTCTACCATCGGAAACGGCCTTTATCTCGGGTCCACGGGGATAGCTCCGACGATTACAGGCAACACGTTTACAAATGCCAATAATTCTCCGATCTACGCCAACGCGAACAGTATCGGGCAGATCGTCAATAACAACATAATCACCGGCATGACCTCTACTGGAAAGATCGAAGTTGTGGGAGATGTAATAAATCAAAACTCTCATTGGACCCAGCAGGCTGCCCCGTACGTGGTGGTTTCCGGTGCCGTTTCGGTATACAACAATGCGACTACGGCATCCACACTCACCATCGACCCCGGCGTGACAATCCAGTTTGCTTCAGGCTGCGGTATGCAGATCGGCAACGGCGCAAGCCTGGGTGCGCTTGTGGCGCAGGGAACATCAGCGAATCACATTACCTTGACGCGGAGCGGCACAAGCGGCACTTGGTCCGGCATCAACTTCCAGGCCGGGACAATAAACAGCACAACGAACCTTCAATATGTGGACATCCAGTACAGCACCGGGATATCTATGACATCGGCCTCGCCGACCATCGGGAACAGCACGATCACCAATGTGAGCGGCTATGGCATGAATTTAACCTCCTCGAATCCGGCTTTGCAGAACGTCACGATCAGCAGTACGAACAGTTATGGCCTGTACCTGAGTTCGTCCAACCCCGTCTTAAATACCGTTACGATCACGGCAAACGGCACGTACGGCATTTATCTGGGCTCATCGTCGCCTATCATCACAAACGGCAGTCTTTCGAACTCAAGCTCGACGGGCCATGGAATTTACGGCAATGGCTCGCCGGTCATCTCGAACTATAATGTTTCTATCGTAAATACCGCGAACTATTACGGGTTATATCTAACCAGTACGACATCGTCGCTATCTCTTACGAACTCCACAATTGCCAACGGACTATACATCGGGTCAACGGGCATAATCCCGACGATCACCGGCAATACCTTAACGAACGTTACCAATTCGCCGATACATGCAGGTGCGAATATCATCGGTCAAATAATAAACAACAACACAGTCAACGGCATGACTTCGTCTGGTCAGATCCAGGTTGTAGGAGAAGTGGTCAATCAGAACGCTGTTTGGCCCCAGCAGGCTGGCCCATACGTGGTTTCCGGCACGGTTTCGGTGTACAACAATACGACCACGGCCTCCACACTCACTATCAATCCTGGCGTGACGGTGATGTTCGGTTCGGGTGCTGGTATGCAGGTAGGCTACTCTTCCAACTATATGGGCATATTGAACGCCAATGGTAACGCAACGAGTGGCATCCTGTTCACCTCGAGTCAGGCAAACCCCACAGCCGGGTATTGGGCCGGTATAACCTTTAACGGTAATGCAGCCAGTGCTAGCAGTCTGGGGTATGCAACCATTTCATACGCCGGTGCGGGAGCCGCGTATTCGAATGCAGACCTTACCTTTAGTTCTTCGTCTCCCGTTATCAGTAACTGCCTTATCAATAACAGTGCCGGCAGCGGCGTTTATTTGACCGGCGCAAGCGCAGTGCCAGTTATCGTCAACAGTGAAATCACAGGGAACAAATGGGGCGTATATTCCTCCAACTCCAATCCTAATATCTCGAATACCAAGATCCACGCAAATACCACTGCCGGAGTATGGAACGCAACGACTGCTCCCTATGTTGATGCTCGCGACAACTGGTGGGGCGTCGCCACAGGTCCGACCTACTCGGCCAATCCGAATGGAACCGGAGACGCGATCAGTAATAACGTTTACTACAGCCCTTGGCTCGGCCAAACTCCTGGGGCTAAACTCAGTATCACTGCGGCCAGGGTTTCGTCATCATCGCTGAACCCGAACGGCGGATATGTATATTTTTCAGCCACACTATCCACTTCAGCCACGTGGACGATCACCATCACTGATGTAAACAACAACTTGATCAATACCTTTAGCGGGACAGGGACTGTCATCGGTCAAAAATGGTATGGAAATAATAGCCAGTCTGTCGCGGTGGCTAACGGCATCTATTCTTACATAATCACTGCCTACGATCCCATAAGCGGCACATCGGCCTCCACACCAGAGGGGACGCTCATGGTTTCAAGCCAGATCCCGATCGCAAACATGGATGTTCCGTTGAACAACCAGCTCTTCCAGTGCAACAGCACGATCAACATTACCGGCACAGTAACTGATCCCTCGAGTTTCAAGAACTACAGCCTTACTTACGGCGCAGGCGAAAATCCGGCATCATGGACGAACCTCACGACATCCACTACGCCGACTACCAGCGGTCTCCTGTATAGCTGGATCACTTCCTCCCTGACCGACACCACCTCCTACACCCTAATGCTCACGGTCACGGATAATGCCGGGAATATCGCGACATCAACTGCTCTCGTCCAATTCCTCTGCATCCAAAACGCGGCGCCGGTCCTAGCCTATATATCGCCCAATGGCGACGGCATCCAAGATACAGCCACCATCAGTGCAACGATCAGCCAGCCAAGCACCTGGACCGTCGCAATCAATAACTCAACAGGAGTAGCTGTCCGAACTTATAGCGATATTACGTCAGTAATTACGCAAACATGGGACGGGAAGGACAGCGGGGGGAACGTGGTATCAGATGGAACGTACACTTATCAGATCAATGCAATAGGAACAAATTCGACCACGACTGCAGTCTCCGTAGCCGGCACCATTGTTGTGGATACAACACCACCAGTGGCGCAGATCACGGCGCCGACCGCAAACTCCTGGATTTATAATACCGTTCCGATCATCGGCAGCGCAACGGATGCCAATTTGAATACCTATGAAGTTGACTACGGCCCACCAGCCGGGACAGGCCCATGGAACATGATTTCAAGCTCAACCGCATCGGTCAGCAACGGAACCCTCGCAACCTGGGTCATAAGCAGCCCAACGAGCACAATCGTTGTCCCGAATGGAGATTACATGCTGAGGCTTACCGTGACTGATTTGGCAGGGAACACTTCGGTGACTACCGTCCCCATAGGCGCGGACAATCTCATTCTTTCGAATGTCGGTATAAGCAGTAATACGATTCAAACCAATGCTGCCGGGACAAGCACCGTGTCTTTTAACCTCAATTCTCAAGCGACGGTCACAATCAATATCATACCTGAGAAGCAGGGGCCGGCAGGTGTGCCCGTTTATCAGGCCGGAAACGTCTGCAACGGGACATGTTCGTTCACCTGGAATGGAACGGACAATACGGGCAAAGTTGTCCCTGACGAAGCTTATCTGTACGTTCTCAATGCATTTGATGGTACGCGCACCGTTAGCTACGGTACGGCAACGACTGCAGGCTCGGGAACAGTGACTTGTTCGCAATCAACGAACTTTAATCCCGTGAGTAATCAGCCCATGACCATAACCTATACAACGACGCAGCCGTCGAGGGTGAACCTAAACATTGCCTGGTCAAATCTGTCCCCCTTCACGATACTGAATGCGTTTCCCGTAACCGCTGGCGCTCATACCTTTATATGGAACGCGATCAACCCAAGCAATAACCAGCTTCTTGATATCGGGGCACAGTCTTCCTGTTCAATCACAGAATTTTTGAATCAAAATTTCATTATCACTACCGGAGATACGGTGCAAATCAGCGGGCTTGAAACCGATCCCTATACGTTGGACCTTGCCTATGGGCAATTTACACGAATCCTGTATACGATTTCCAGGAACGCCAATGTTACGGTCAAATTGACATCGCCTTCCGGACAGGTATTAACGCTGGTTTCTGGTCAATTGCAGACCGCTGGTCCTCAGGAGATCGACTGGAACGGCTTAAATGCGACGGATACGACAGGTAAAGAGACGCTAATCACCGAAGAGGGCAATTATCTCGTTACAGTGCAGGCAGTGAATCCCGCAACCGGCACGAGTTCAATATTCGAAGGAAATGTCGGTATAGGATACTAATTTGGAGGTTTTCATGGATCAGCGGATAAGTTGTCGATTCAAATACAAGGCGCTGGACTATTTGTTTTCGGGAGCAAAAGATATCTTGCCTTTCTTGCTGGCGGCATGCTTATGCCTCTTTCCTCTGATAGTAAACGCTACGTGTGCACCAACATCACCAGAATCATGGTATACATCGATTTGCACGACTGAGGGAGAATGCAGTAATTTGCTGAATGGTGTAAGTGGAGCAGATATATGGTCTTACAATCTTCCGGGAGAGGATTGTCAATGCTGGTGGCAAACTTGTGACACATATCCGTGTCCTTATGTGATATGTGATTGCTGTATGTTCAGCGTCCCCAGCCCTTCGCCATGTGCTTCAAGCGACCCGTGCTGTGGTGACCCTACATGCGGCAACCCTCCGCCCCCGCCACCCCCCGACAATACCCCCCCCACCAGTCCGGGCGGTGGATCATCACCATCTCAAGCGGGTGGACCGCCGGGGGAGACATCGCGGTGAATCTTCAATTGAAAAAAAGACCATGGCGTGTACAGAACGACGGCTGATTCACACGATTATCCCGAATTCCGGAAGTAACATTTCTTTAGATTAGACTAGATTGCGGAGGCGTTCATGCAGAAAGCGATTGCTTTCATATTTTCGATTACGATAGTTTTCGGTTCGTTAAGCTCGCTCGCGGCATACGCCTCAAGCGCCAAGGGTAACATGGCCCAGGGAGAGAAAAGAGAAGCCGTTTCGAGCTTCGATGACATCTCCGCCTGCATGGATATTCCCTCACCCGATATGAACGGCAACAACTTCGGTCTTGCCGGCAAGCCGGTCAACCTGCTCTCCGGCGTCGAATCGACATCACGAACCGATCTCAGCATCGGACGCATCTTCCCTATAACAATAACCCGTAGCTACGACAGCCGCGCAACCTACGACAGCCCGGTTGGCTACGGCTGGTCCATAAACTTCGACAGACGGCTTTATACCTACCCTGACGGCTCGGTAACGCTTCGCAAAGAATGCGGTTGGAAGAGGCGGTTCACATCTGCCGGAGGTAACACCTACACGACCCCTCTTGGAGAAACAGGCACGCTGGTGCAGAACGGCGACGGAAGCTACACCTATACCTATAAAAACGGCGACAAGGACAACTACGACTCCTTGGGACGGCTTGCCTCCCGTATAGATGCAAATGGAAACTCCGTCCTCATCTACTATGAAATTAACACACGCTCGCCCCTCTGGGGGCTGCTGCCCGCGAATGTTAACCAGTCAGCCGCTGACATTGTCTCCTACGACTACCAGCTGAGCAGAATCGAGGAGACGAACGCTTCGGGCACATTAACCAACAACTACGTACTGTTCAACTACGACAGCACCACTGGCAGATTGACCAGCATCGTGGACAATACCGGACGGACCGTAACCTACACCCATGACAGCATCGGCAACCTGATCGCAGTCTCCGGCCCCGGCGGCAGCATATCGTATGGCTACACGAATGCCAATTTTACCCATATCCTGACCAGCGTGGACGAAGGCCAGGGCGCTTACGTAAACACGTATGATTCCAACGGCCGGGTATCGGTGCAGACCCATGGGACAGGCACTATAAGTTTTACGTATACCACTCCCTATTCAGAGACCACAATTGCCACTACGATTACGGACAACTCGGGCAATGTCCTGAACACCCAAAACCGAACAGTAGATTTCGACACCAACGGCCAGGTGATTAAAGTTACCGACACGCTCGGGAACGTCACAAATTATACCCGGGACAGCAACATGAATATCACCAGCGAGGGATTCTGGGAGAACATCGGCACAATTTCCGCGCCGACGCTGACGCTCAGGACGGCAAACACCTACACCTACGACAGCCAGAACAACGTGCTCACCAAAGTGCAAGCCCTGGGTTCCACCGTCCAAAAGACCACCAACTATACGTACAATCCCGTCTTCAACGGCGTTTTGACGGAAACTGCACAGAGTGTCGTTAATCCTGCCCAGAACAGGACAAAGACCAATACCTACGATACCAACGGCAACCTCCTCTCAACTACCGAAGCAGGGCTCCTGGGCAATGGAACATCATACTCCTACACGACCTCATACACGTACGATTCGAACGGAAAGCTCGCGAGTATCGCAGGCCCGAGGACCGACGTGCAGAACGTAACAAGTTATACGTACGATCCCGTAACGGGCTATCTCACCAGCATGACCCAGCCTCTGATCGGGACGACCAGCTATTCCAATTTCGACCCCCTCGGCGATCCCCAGACCGTCACCGACCCGAACGGGAACAGCACGACTTATACTTACGATGCCGGAGGCAGGGTGTTGACGATAAAGGCCCCAGGCGATACAAACCCGACGCAGTATGTTTACGTCTCCGGCGGCTGCTCCTCCTGCGGCGGGGGGACGTCAAATAAGATCGATCATATCGTGCTTCCCTCAGGCAATACTATCTGGTATACTTATGATGCCATGGGCAATCTCAGCGCGATCATGGATAGCCTGAACAACACTATCAACTATACCTACGACTCCGCAGGGAACAGGCTCACCGAGCAGATCAACGATTCATCCGGAACCCTCCAGAAGACCTTGAGCTATCAGTATGACGCGCTCAACCGGCTTTACAAGACCGTCAATCCCGACTCTACGTACACGCAGTACGGCTACGATAGCCGCAACAACCGCACATTGGTCCAGAACCCGAAATTGGCAAGCACGAACTATACATACGATGCCCTGAGCAGAGTAACCTCGGTCGTTCAGCCGGGCGCGATCACGACTGCTTACGGCTACAATGCGAATGACAACCTCACGTCCGTCACGGACGCCAACAATAATACGACGACGTACAATTACGACGACAAAGGAAGGGTTTATCAAGTCATATCGCCTGATACGGGAACGACGACGTACTCGTATGATCCGGCAGGAAACCTTATCTCCAAGACGGACGCGAAGGGTGTAACCATATCCTATACCTATGATGCTCTGAACCGGCTTACCAGCATCAACTTCCCGTCTGACACGAACATCGTGTATACGTACGATACGTGTTCGAACGGCAAGGGAAGACTGTGCTCCATGACCGATGCCAGCGGAACGACAAATTACGTATACACGCCGAAAGGACAAGTCAGCACGGAAACAGTGACCATCAACAGTATCCAGTACGTCACTCAGTACACCTATGATGGGGACGGAAACGTTACAACAATGACCTATCCGTCAGGACGCGTGATCACGTACAACTACACGAATGACCGGGCCGTAAGCGTCCAGAACAATGCCGCGAATCTTGCCACGAATATCACTTACAAACCCTTTGGCGGAATGAGTGCGATCACCTATGGAAACGGCCTGACGGGTTCGGTTTCCTACGACAACCAATATCGCATCACGGCTATTACCGCCGGAGCCGTCATGAGCCTGAGCTACCCGACTTATGACGCGGACGGCAATATCAATGCTATAAATAACGTGCTCGACGGCACAAAGAACAAGTCCTTTGGCTATGATGCATTGGACCGGCTGAACAGCGCGACCGGCTCCTGGGGCAGCGTTAGCTGGACTTATGACGGGGTCGGCAATCGGCTGACGGAAGGATCGAACAACTATACCTATGGGCCGAATACCAACCAGTTAATGGGCGCCAACGGAATATCCTATGGGTATGACAACGACGGGAACACGGTCACGCAGGGCGCGATTCAATACATCTACAATCAGAACCAGCGGCTCATCCAGGTAAATAATGGCGCAGTAACGGCAAATTACGCCTATAACGGAAACGGCCAGCGAGTCATAAAGACCGTGAACGGAACTGCGACGATATTCCTTTACAGCCTGAGCGGTCAGATCATTGCCGAAGCGAACAGCGCTGGAAATACCACTGTGGAATATGTATACCTTAACGGCCAGCCGCTGGCGCAGATTGCAAACGGCAATACGTACTATTACCACCCCGATCATCTCGCCACGCCTCAGATGATGACCGATGGAACCGGAGTGGTTGTCTGGTCTGCATACTATAAAGCGTTCGGTGCAGCTACCGTCAACGTATCAACGATCGCGAATAACCTAAGATTCCCAGGACAGTACTTCGATGCGGAGACAGGGCAAAACTACAACTATTTTAGGGATTATAACCCGATCATCGGGCGCTTCCTAGAAGCTGATCCTGTGGGTATCAAACGCGGCGAAAATCATCTATTCGTCTATGTTGGTAACAATCCTTTGCACTGGATTGATCCGCGAGGATTGGCTCCAATTTATAGTTGTAAAAGACCTCTCGGTGGAAAACCTGGAGAAAATTACCCACCAATATTTTATCACCAGTATAATTGTGTCACCTTATCAAATGGCACCGTGAAATGTGATAGTACGAATCCGAGTTGGGGATGGCCTATTTTAGTCACGCCCGGCATGCCATCGGATCCCAACCGCGATTATTACCATCCCAAAGCCTGTGAAATGGTGTCTGATGATAAAGATAATTGTATGAGAAACTGCCTGATGAAGACTTGGTCTAAGCCCCGTCCTGGGTATGATATTGGCCCTGACCTTGGCTTCACGGGAAGCGCAGACTGCCAGAAGTATTCCGATGATACAATGAATGATTGCGTCAAGCATTGCGGGAAGTAGAGGCACTATGAATAAAACTCTGGTTGTTATATCGATTCTGATTTTAACAGTTTATTTGCTATTGAGTAGGGGTATGTGGCTTGCGAATCTTGAACGCCACATCAAAGTAGCCAATAACCCTTACTACAGCAAGCCTCTAGATTTAAATAAGACGGGTGTCATTAAATTTGTAATTAACTCTGGTGATTGGAGTTACAATGATGGACTTGCAGATGTTTTTTTAGTCTTTGAACGATCTAATGCATCAAAAGAAGATCATTACTGGGATCGTGATTTCAAGTTAAAGGTCAAGGTAAAGGCGTATGCCATAACTGAAAGCAAGATGATTTTTCCACGGTTAGTAAAAAATAATTTAATGCCTAGCGATGAACCTATGTCAACAACAACAAAACTATGGGCAGGCTGGCCCGACACAAGATTGGAATATAGGTTGGGACGTGTGCTGAGATTCCCTATGGAAGACACCATAATAGAGGTAACAGTTTTAGTACCAGATACTATTTTAGCTAAAGCTAACCCACGCTTGAAGATAGTTGGTGATTACGATTCGGCAGTTCTTGGCCATATATATACACTGAGGCTGATTCGAGATTTTTGTCTTATTTTATGTTTTGCTTCATTGGTAATTCTGATATTCTTTAGCTGGAAGTCCGTGTAGAAAATCAAGGAATGAAAAATAATCCCGCTACCACTCCCCTGTACATCGACAGCCGAATATGTTTACGGGATGATCCACCCCGATCAACACGCCACGCCACAGGATGATGCCGGACGGTTCCGGGTAAGCGTTCGGTGTTGTTACAGATTAATTTTTGGAAAGTTTTTGGCTTTTCATGTAAATCGAATTCAAGACCTCAGGTCATAGTTGCGAAAATACCACTTTCAGACTTCACAAATACAAAATCAGACCGCAACAGTTTGGCTTCCCCATTTTAGCGACTGAGTCTGCCACACCTCTTTCTACTTTATGATCTTAATCGTATTCTGTTGAATTCCCTTTACGATATATTCTACCCTTTTTTAAGAATCTAAGTTAAGAATGCCGGGGATTTCGCGTCATAAAACTAGGGTTTCCCCGATTGCTATTCAGATATCATAATGCTACCATCCGCCATGTACTGCTAAAATATCCTTAGATAAACACAAGAATCGGTAAAAATTAATTTTGGGCATTGAATATCTTTAATATCGCGTAATTCGTAATTATAGAGGAATATAAATAAAATACTATTATATGAATCTTGCACTCCTTCCGTGATGTGAAATTTTTCAGCCTTCATCAATCAAGGCAGACTTTGACATATTAATCTTTTTTTACCTAACCTGATAGATGACTTAGTGTCATAAATTTCTTGCACAAGATTACCGATAAACAGCAGGCGAAAGCCTCCGAGATTGTCATCATGTGCAAGATTCAGTTATTTACCAATGAGGTGAACCTTGGAGTATAAGTAAGTTTCGTGTCAAAGAAGGAGTAAGTCGATAGACTTCCAAATATTTCCTGACCACGCAAAAAATGGCTGTCTAGGTATATTCGTAAAGAATACGTTGATCGGGATTTGTCATGTGTCGGTTAGCAATTACATCGCGGACGAGTTTGAACCGAAGTTCAAGAGCAGAAAAAGTTTGGTTAACGTGATTTAAACGGAACGGATATACCCAAGGAAGTACGTTTACTGCCATGGGATCCAAACAAATGGACTGGTAACCGGCAATGTATCTCAAAGCAGATATCAGGATAGTGAGGAAGATTATTCACTGGTTTGCTGTGCGAAAGCCAGTCTTGGGAATAGAGATAAGTGATTCCACGGTAAGTTTGGCGGCTTTTTCAAGGCGGGGAAGAGATATCTCCGTGGATTATATGAAGACGGCCGATCTGCCCTCTGGGATGGTAACTGCGGGATATGCATCACCGAACATCCTCGATACCGAGGGATTGGTTCGGGCTCTGCGTGCATGTCTGCCGGATTCTTCGCGGTCTTTTCGACGATCCGCTCTTAGCCTTCCCGACAGCGTGTTCTGCGTCCAAGTGCTCGATTTCGATGAGCTTCCGTCAAAACACGAGGAACGCGAGCGGCTTATTCGCTGGCGCATAGAGAAAACCGCGGCGATTGATATTACCGACACAGTTCTCCGCTATCAGGAATTGCCGAGAAAAGGAACGCGATTTGAAGTGTTGGTCTGTGTTGCGAAGCGGGCCGTAATCGCCCAGTACGAAATGGCGCTTCAGAATGCGAGGCTCGAACCCTGGAGCATCGGCATATCCTCTTTCAACACCCTGAACTTCTATTCTCCCCTTTTGGAGAAAAAATCACCTGTTTTCGCTCTAATTCATCTTGCAGAAGAGTTCTTCACGACTATCATAGCGGAAGGAGGAGGAGTCCGTTATTACCGGTATAAAGAGTTAAAGCGGGGAAACCCGTCGGAAATCAGGACTCGCTTTATGCGCGAGATTGAGGATTCGCTCCACTTCTATACCCATCGGGAGCGCGCGCAGACTTGTGAAGTGCAGCATCTCTACCTGACCGGTGAATCAACGTTGCCATCCGAGCTTGCCGAGGTACTCAGTACAGCATCATGGCTGAACGTCGATGTATTGTCTCCCGACGGCATTATCCCCATGAACGGCGGCAAAGTGGCTGCCGAATCCTGCCAAGCGGCCATAGCGGCGCTTGGTGCCGGTATCACATTATGATAACCATCAATTTCGCGACTAGAAATTACCGCGCTGTTGCGTCCGCCGTGTTAGTGTTGTTCGGCGTGTCTGTTGTCCTTGCCCTCGTAGCGGTGGGGATAATATGGGAATCCTCGGTGCTACGCGGAGATTTGTCCGAGATGAAACAGAAACTTGCGGCTGCGGAGACAGGGGACAAGCAGGTGGAATTCACGCTGTTAGAGCAGGAACAGCTCGTGAAGAACCTCAATGCGATGTCTGGCCTGGTTGAAGCACGAAAGTTTTCATGGACACGTTATCTTACCAGTCTTGAAGCGGCCGTACCTATGGGGGTTGCATTCAAGAATGTAACACTCAGCCCGAAGGATCGGACGCTAGGCATCGAGGGAATGGCGCAGTCGCCGGAAGCGCTTCGCAATCTCATGATTGGACTAGAGAAATCGAATTCCTTCAGCAAGCCTTTTTTGAAACATCAGTCATTGGAAAAGGGGGCCCTATCATTCAATGTGGTCGCGATTTATCACGGGCATGAGAATGTCGGCATGGTGCAAGTGGAACGATAAAAGACTTCGAGCGGCGTTGTTGTCTGTTGCGGGGCTCCTGGTTATAGATCTCATCCTGTACAGCACGATTATTGCTCCCTCCGCGTCGGAGCTCTCTGCCGTGGAAGCCAGGTACCACATGCTGAGGAAAAGACATGCCGAAGCGGTTCTGGTCAACAACCAAAAAAAAGCGTTTAGCGGGCTTATTGTTGGAATGCCTACCCAGAAGGACATGCCGCTTCTGGTCAAGAGTCTCGTCCAGACGGCGCGCCAGCTGAACCTGTCGGTGTCCTCGGTAAAATACGACATCCCGCAGTCGAGCGGGGAATTCACCATGCTGGCTTTCTCTTTCCCGGCTGAAGGACAGTACGGCAATGTCAAACGATTCATCTACGATGTGGAAACCTCGGACTGTCTTGTCGGCATCCAGGAACTAAAAATAGACTCGGATAATGGCATGGTAAAGATGGAAATGAAACTTATCGCCTATATAAAAGGACAGTAAACGCGATGCCGAATTTGTCACCGGAACAGGGTAAAAAGGTGCTCATCGCTGCGCTAGCGGTTTTGGCGCTTCTTATTATCTATCGTGTGGCGACGGCGGATAAGCCTAGAACCGCTCCGCTCGTTTATGCGCCTGGTGCCGTCGCTCGTTCCGCCATACGGCAAGGGCCGACCGCGGCCGTATCTAGCGACGATCCCTTAAACGTGCTTCTCGCGAGGCGCGAGGAAAAATTCCCAGGCGTTTTGCGTGATATTTTCAGGATGGCAAATCCCGCGCCCAAACCGAAACCGCATCCGGTAATTGCGGCACCGCCTCCCCCTCCTCCCGTTCCACAGCGGACTCCCGAGGAAATCGCTGCAGATATGTCACGAGCCGACCTCGCCAAGTTCCGATTTCTTGGGTATATGGCCGATAAGGACAAAACCCTTTTTTTATCCAAGGACGGGGAGCTGTTTCTCGTAAAAAGTGGCGATCAACTATCTAAGAGCTACCAAGTAAAGGAAGCGAGCAAGGACTACGTTGTAATTATCGACACGGCCACAAAAGTTGCTGTGCGCATCGACCTGTCGGGAACCGAACCGAAGCAGGTGCCCTATGGTGGGGCTGCGGCTCAACAGCAACGGGCGCAGCAGGCTCCCGAAATGACCCAGCAGATTCCGACGAACCAGCAAATACTGCAAAGTTCTAGGAGTTTCAGAAGATGAAGGGAATAGCTCCTTGGCCGTCCTGAAACGGGTTACCGCTCATGATTATTGGAAAGATTGAATCCGATTAATCTGGGTGGACGGCTTATTCTTCTCCCCGGATTCGTACGGTTTAAAAGGTTAAGGCGAGGAACGGATGACGAAAAGGATTATGTCGCGGCTGACGGCCGTGGCACTCTCGGCGATGCTGCTGAGCTGCGCCGGGTCGCAGTCGTTCCAGCGGGGAGAGCGGTATGCCGACCGGGGCGAATGGGATCTTGCGGTGAAGGAATATCGGGAAGCCAACAAGCGTGATCCCCACGATATCGAGTATCGATCGGCCTTGATCCGTGCCGAGGAAACGGCCGCGAATCAGCACTATAAAAGGGCACGGAGCTTTCTGAAGGAGCGTAAACTTGACGAGGCCATCATGGAGTTCCAACAGGCCCTGTATCTGAACCCCGCGAACGCTGCGGTACAAAGCGCGCTTAAATCCGCTGTCAATATAAAACAGGCCGAGGACAACTATCGGGCGTCCCTTACTTTCATGGATCTTAACAGGCTTGGCGAGGCCATCAACGAGATGAACCAGGCCGTCGAACTGGACCCGGATAATAAAAAATATCATGATGTCTTGGACAACCTTCTAAAGAAGAGGACCGAAATTGAACCCGAGAACGCGCTTTCCCTGGCTTCGGATAAACCCATCACGCTGAACTTCAAAAACACCAATATAAAGGATGTTTTCGAATTTCTATCCAAGCTGTCGGGCATCAATATTCTTTTCGACGAAGAGGTGAAAGCACAGCCAGTTACTGTATTTGTGAAAGACGTCTCGTTCCAATACGCGCTCAACCTGCTTCTTTCGACAAACAAGCTTTTCATGAAGCAGATTAGCGCAGACACCATCATCATCATTCCAAATACCAAGGCGAGGGTCGATCAGTACCAGGATCTGGTGGTCAGGACCTTCTATATCAACAATGCAAAAGCGAAAGAAATGATAAATCTGGTACGGTCCATACTCGATGTCAAAAAAGTGTATGTGAACGAGATATTAAATTCGTTCACGGTCAGGGAAACACCGGAAAAAATGAAACTGATAGAGAAGATCATTGCTGCGAACGACCTGAAAGAGGCGGAAGTCATTCTTGACGTTGAAATCCTAGAGATTTCACGCAATAACACGCTGACCTATGGATGGAACTTCGTTCCGGGTCTGTCCTCCAGCGCTTCGATACAGCCTAATGGCACCACAACCACGTCAACCGCCTCGGGCATCGCTCTGAGCCAGCTAAGTCACTTGACAAGCGACAGCATTTTCGTAACGCTGCCCAGCCTGGTCGTAAACATGATAAAACAGGATTCGGACGCACAGACACTGGCGAATCCGCGGGTCCGCGTGTTGAATAACCAGGTCGCAAAATTCCATATTGGCGACAAAATACCGGTCCAGACTTCAACTATCCAGTCTACTACCACGGTTGCGATCACCTCGACCTTCGAATATAAGGACATCGGCATAAAACTGAATATCGAACCGACGGTGCATCTCAATAATACAATTACCATGAAGCTTGGCATGGAGGTCAGCACCCTCGGCAACGCCCTGGATTTCGGAAACGGCCAGAAAGAGTATGAATTCGGCACGCGTAATGCCGATACGGTCATCAATCTTCGAGACGGAGAGACGGTGGTTATCGGCGGCCTGATCCAGGATGACGATCAGAAGACATTGGTCAAGATCCCTATCCTGGGTGACATCCCGGTTCTGGGCAAGTTGTTTTCAAATACCGACAACGAGACGACGAAAACCGATATTATCATGTCTATCACGCCAAACATCGTGCGTAATATGGAGCTGCCAGACAAGGATACCCAGGCTTTCTGGTCGGGAACGGAAGATCAATACGATATCAAGCCGGTCTTCTTATCGGAGACCGGTAAGAGTTCGAAAGAGGTCGAAAAACACTATGATAAGACCGCGATTTTGGATGCGCTGGCTATGCGGGAATCAGCTGGCAACGAGGTGAAACAGGCGGTTACCACCGTGCCAACACCAACCGCACCGATCGCGCCGATCGCTTCAGGACATCCGTCTAACGGCGAGTCCGCCACACCACTTGCCGACATCAAGCCGGCAGACACCACCGTTCCCGTGGGGCAGGAAACCCGATTTGAGATTTCGGCGGGAGCTGTCAAGGGACTGTACGGCGCTATTGCGACCATAAGCTACGATCCTAGCGTAGTGGAATTCAAGACGGCGAACGAGGGATCGTTTTTGAAAAAGGATGGTCAGCAGACATCATTCCTGTTCTCGAACAATGCAAAAGCGGGTACTGTGGACATTTACATAACCCGTGTCGGAGAAGTGGCAGGTGTGGACGGATCGGGCACGCTTTGCTCGCTGATATTTCAGGGGAAAGCAGCGGGAACGGGTAATTTCGTGATAAAGAACATAAAGCTGGCTAATTCTAAGCGCGAACCGATCGAGGCAAACACTCAGAGCGCCCGCATGGTCGTGAAATAATCAACGGCATGGAAAAAACAGAGATACAGGAGCATTATCCCTGCTTATTCCGAGCTGGGGGCGAAGAATGCGAGGATAGAATTTATCGTAGAGGCGTGGGTCTGTTACGTAGTGGTTTTACGCTTATTGAGGTCCTCGTAGTGATAGCGATCATGGCGATTCTGGCAAGCGCCGCTCTGCCCCTGTCGCGCATGACGTCGAAGAGAGCGAAGGAATTAGAGCTCAGGAGCAGCCTGAGGATCATCCGGACGGCGATCGACGCGTTTCAGCAAGACTGCATCGAAAAAAAATTGTCGTCTGACTATTGCGCATCTGATCAGGACAATTACCCTGAGTCGCTCGAACAGCTGACGGAGCCGTTGGAATTGGCGAGTTCGGTGAATGGCAAAACGAAGAAGTATTTGCGCCGTATTCCGCGAGATCCCATGTCTTCGCTCGATTCGCCAGAAAATCCGAACAACTGGGGTCTTCGTTCCTACAGCGATGCTCCGGATTCAACATCCTGGGGCGGCGGCAATGTGTACGACGTCTATTCGAAGAGCGATGAGATCGCGCTCGACGACTCGAAGTACAGTTCATGGTAAATCAATATCGGAATGAGAAAATGACTAAGAAGGATTCTTTCCAACGCGGGTTCACCCTGATCGAGCTTACGATCGTTCTGGCGATCATCGGCATCCTCATTACGATAGCCCAGCCGGAGCTAAAGAGATCCATCACCAAAGCGCGCGAGGCGGTGCTCATGGAGGATTTGTTCCAGATGCGCGATGCCATTGATAAGTACTACGCTGATAACGGGAAATATCCGGGCACGCTGACGGATCTGACTAACGCTCAGGAACATATCAAAAGCTATCTGCGGGATGTACCGAAAGATCCTTTTACCGGCGCTGTCGATTGGATAACCGTAGCCCCTGAAGGAAGCGAAGAAGGGAGTGTTTTTGACGTGCACAGTGCAAGTCCCCTTATAGCCATAGACGGTACTGCATACAATATTTGGTAATTTTTGCGTCAATCCGCTTGGGTGGCTGTTGGTAACGCGCAAATTTAGGGGAGCAGTGATTTTTGGATGGACCAACTATCCGTACTAGAGGCATGAATATTAAAGGATTATATTTAAGAGATTTTATAAAAATAAGGATCGGGTTTGGTTAGGTGAAACTTTTTCAACCTAACCTTATATATATGTCACAATTTATTTACAGAGCTGTGCGGGAAGACGGCACATCGATCAGTAGCGAAGCCATGGCGGCATCGGCTGAGGAACTGCGCCAGGAACTGGAAAGCAAGGGTTATCTCGTTCTTAGTCTCACAGCAAAAAAAATAGGGTTCAGAATGGGAGTCTTTAGCGATAAGGACTTTCTACTTTTCAACCAGGAATTCGTCACGCTTATCAAAGCCGGTCTGCCCATCCTCCAGGCCTTCGATATCCTTTACAAGCGGACGGAGAAACCGCGATTTCGGGGCATCCTTGAGAATATTATTCATGATATCAAGGGCGGGATGGCACTCTCCGACGCTATGGCCCAGCATCCTCTGTATTTTCCGCCCCTCTATACGGCCACCGTGCGCGCCGGCGAGAAGAGCGGCGCTCTCGTCGACGTGCTCAAACGGTTCATCGTGTATCAGAAAAAGATGATCTCCGTGGTGGGCAAATTGAAAATGGCGCTCGCGTACCCCGTTTTTCTCGTTGTTGCCCTGCTCGGCGTTCTTGCACTTTTTTTCCTTTACGTCATCCCAAACTTCACTGCGATGTACAGTGATCAGGCCGCCTCTCTCCCTTACCTAACCATGATGCTGATCTCATTCACAACGGCACTCACCCATTCGGCTCCCCTGATTCTGGCGGGTTTGATCGCTACGGTCATCGGGATCGCGATGTGGAGAAAAACCGATTCCGGGCGCACGGTTCTGGATACCATAAAGCTCAGGATACCGCTACTCCGGTCGCTCATTACGCAGTATCTCCTCGCGCAGATCACCCGAACGCTCGCCACAGTGCTCCGGGGCGGTATACCGCTTGTCCAGGCGCTGGACACTACCGCGGGGGTGATCAACAACAAGGTTCTGGCGCGCAGGCTTTCGGAGGTTCGGTCGCTCGTAACGGAAGGAGTAAGTCTCGCGGATGCATGTGAACAAACCCGGATGGCGTCGGACATGACTGTACGGATGATCGAGGTAGGAGAATCATCGGGAGACCTACCTCAGATGCTTGAAGACGTGGCTGATTTTTACGACCAGGAGGTCGAGAACAGGATGGCGACGCTGACGACGCTGATTGAGCCCGTGCTCATGCTCTGCATGGGGCTGGTTATGGCTGTCATTGTTATTGCTCTCTACCTACCAATATTCGAAATGGGGGCACACCTAAAATGAGATTATATCGGAGAAGACGGTTGGGCGATATTCTTATGGCCCGCGGCATCGTAAGTCAGGAGCAGATTGATAAACTATTGTTGAAAGCAGACAACCGTCAGCGGCGGATCGGCGAAATGCTCATTGCTGAGGGACTGGTAACGGAAGAGGCTCTCTTCCAGTCATTTGCGGAACAGCGTGGTTTGCGCTATTCCAACCTGGTCGATTTCCACATACCCGCTTCTCTCTTTGAGACCATCCCCGTCGCATTGATGCAGCGGTATCAATTCGTTCCAATGGAAGACACCGGCGACGTGCTGATCGTCGCCATGGCGGATGTCAATAACCTGCCCGCCATCGATGAGCTGGAAATGATCCTGAAACGACAGGTCGAGATCGCAGTCAGTACACCCTCGGCCATCCAAGCGGTATTGCAGCGAAGCGGGTCGTCGGAGCAGGTGAT
>Ga0335081_10004450_pt1 | contig 22099 bp, 16 predicted proteins | sample Lox_Sample_35_FD_206713 | JGI IMG/M metagenome (GOLD analysis project Ga0335081, IMG submission 206713) | Soil microbial communities from Loxahatchee National Wildlife Refuge, Florida, United States - Lox_Sample_3.5 | ecosystem: Environmental > Terrestrial > Soil > Wetlands | place: USA... | reverse complement strand
CGATCGCTCCGGGTACCGCAGCGATCAGATGCCCCGAGGGAAGCACGGCTAAAGCGTGGAAGCCGTCGCGCACCAGCCGATAACTCAGCCGAAAAGAAGCGCTCACTCTTCGCCATCGCGCAGGAGAGAAATATCCAACCTCCTTCCAGCCGGTTTCGGGTCCGTCCGGCATGGCGCGCAGGAGCGTGTAGCCTCTGCCTGCGTACAAAGCTTTCTTGTCCCAGGCCAGCACTCGTAGATCCGGAAATGTGGCAACTCTCGATAACTGCAAGCGCCTTCGAGGCACGAAAGCTACGGCGCTGACGGGCTGGGCTGACATTCTCAGTTCTCCGACTTCAGTGCCAGAAAAGGACCGATCGCCAGTGCGTCCATTCGCGTACGTTGAAAGCAGTCGATTGCCTCTGTCGGCGCGCATACGATGGGTTCGTTTTCGTTGAAACTCGTATTCAGGACCACAGGAATATTCGTCTTGCGCTGAAAGGCCTTGATCAAGTCGTAATACAGTGGATTCTCGTCACGCGCGACCGTCTGCAACCGGCCCGTATTGTCCACGTGGTTCACAGCGCAAAGCTCGTTGCGCTTCTCCGCCCGAATCTTGTAGACGTGGAGCATGAACGGCGAAGGGTGGTCGTGGTCGAAGTATTCGCTTTGGTGCTCGGCCAGAATCGACGGAGCAAACGGGCGAAACCACTCGCGGTGCTTGATGCGGGCGTTGAGAATGTCCTTCATATCCGCCCGGCCCGGGTGCGCGAGAATGGAACGATTGCCCAGCGCTCTCGGTCCCCACTCCATACGCCCTTGAAACCAGCCAACGACATTTCCCGCGGCGATGTGTTGAGCTACGGAATCGATCATCGGCTCTCGGTCCAGGCAGCGGTAATAAAGCTTCGCCTGCCGTAGGCTGGCTTCAATCTGCGCGTCTGAAAATCCGGGCCCTAGATAGGAATTCTTCAACTCACAGCGCCGGGGCTGCTTCAGCACAGAATGATAAGTGTGCAGTGCGGCGCCCACGGCCAATCCCTCGTCACCCGCCGCGGGCTGAATCCAGGTGCGCCGAAACGGCGTTTGCGCAAACAATTTTCCATTGGCCACGCTATTCAGCGCGCATCCCCCCGCCATCGCCAGATTCTCGAATGGCGCACGCTTGTGCAATTCGTGCAAGAGATGGAAGAACACCTCTTCGAAATTGACCTGCATGGCATACGCCAGATCCATGTCGCGCTGGGTGATTTCGCTGCCCGGTTCTCGCGGCTCTCCAAATCGCTTCTTCATCTGCTCCGAGAAATGCCGTGCCAGCAGAACTGTGCCATCGGACAAAACTTGCATTCCTTGATTGCTACCCAGAGGCTTGAAGTATTTAAGATTGAGCTGGAAGCTTCCGTTCTTGAGACCCACGACCTCTCGCAATCGATCGCAATAGGCCGATTTGCCATAGGGCGCGAGGCCCATGACCTTGCCCTCATCGCCATATTTCTTATATCCGATGAATTCGCAGACCATGGTGTAGAAACTGCCTAGGGAGTGCGGCAAGAAGACGCGTTCCAACACTTCAATGTCATTGCCCTCACACCGCGCCATCATGGTGGAGACGAAATCGCCTGATCCGTCGTAGCTGAAGCCGGCAGCCTTCTCCCATGGCGAACAGTAGTATGCGCTAGCGATGTGGGCGATGTGATGTTCGAGGTAGTGCTCCTGAAACCGCAGCAAGGCGGGATCAACGTCCAAAGCCCCCGCGAGCAGCGCTTTCACATCGCGCATCGCCTGCTTGCGCTGGCGGAGCCGGATGAAGTTCAACACCTTCGCGGGATTCGACAGCGCGTACTGAACCTTCTTCGCAAGATTCGCATCGCTGTCCTGACCGATGGCCACGTGGTCGATGTCGCTGATCTTGGCTCCGACGGAGTCCAGGCAGGCCCGCACCGCAAGTGCCGGAAATCCGCCGTAATGCTTGTGCCGGTTCAGGCGCTCCTCAGCGATGGCAAAAACGACTTCGCCATCCTGCACCAGCGCCGCGGAGGCATCGGCGTGAAACATGTTGAGGCCCAGAATCAGCATCGGTTACGAGCGTCCCCCTTGCCCAGATTCATTTTTGCGAGGCCTCACGCCTTCGACAATTTTGTGTGCAGTTCGTAAATCTTGGCCTTCGTGTGGAACAGCTGAACGGCTTGAAATGTGCAGTAGATCAGTCCCGGTATCCCGTCTAGAAAGCCGAGCCGAACCAGGTAGCGGTAAACGAAGAGCAGTACGGGCGACCCTGGTATGCCGTAAAGCTTCTTCTTCAGCCAGCGACGGCGCTGTGCCTGAGTTCCGATCAGCGTGGGTGGCAGTTCCGCGTCCTCGTCGTCCTCTTCGAGAAGCATGCGGGCTTCCCAGTTGGAATACTCATTGTGCTTCTGGATGTAGCGCGTGAGAGAATCCACGTTGTAGTGAAGCAAGGGGCTGCTCAGTTTTTCCGTTTCGCCGCGCACCACTACATGCTCGTGGACTTCCATATCGGCCATGGATGCGTCCTGGTCGCTGAGACGGCACTCGTAGTGGCCTTTGTGACGGCGGAACAAAGCCAGCTTCCAGAAGCTGGAACCGCCGTGGCGCAGCCGGCGTCCCAGGAAGTGCATCTGCAAGGATAGGTGGTAGCCGTCAACGTAACGCTTCCGGATTGCGGTCCGTATCATTTCCTTGAGTTGCGGCGTCAACGCCTCGTCCGCGTCCAGGAGCAGGACCCATTCATATGCCAGGGGAAGCCTATCCATGGCCCACTGCCTTTTCTTGGGCCAACCGCCGTGATAGTGGAACTGGACAACCTTGGCGCCGTGCGCGCGGGCGATTTCGAGCGTTTCGTCGGTACTTTGGGAGTCGACTACGTAGACCTCACCGACATCCTCCAACGACGCAAGACAGCGGGGCAGATTCAGAGCCTCATTGCGCGTTGCAATGATGACGCTGATGGGCAGCTTGGACGCCGCCGCACGCGTGTTTTGCCCGGGCCTGGTGACGGCTGTCGCAACCGGATTCATAGATGAAGCTCACACCAACTTTGCAGCACAAATAGCGACCATGGACGCGACCACGAGGTTCTCCCCCGCAGAAAATCATTCCACACCCTGCGAACCGCGGTGATGCTCAATAAGGTTCCGAGCGGGCCATCCGGAATTTTGCGCAGTCCGTTTTCCATCAGGGGGCGAAGTTCGTCCCTGAGCCAATGTTCAACCGGCAGCGTGAATCCGCGCTTGGGACGGCGGACAACCTGATCAGGAAGCGTGGCGCCCAGCGCCCGTACCAGCAGGGGTTTCCGCACTGGGCCGCCCACCTTCCACGAACCAGGCAGCGCGAGAATTTTCTTGGCGAGACGGTGATCGAGAAGCGGCACGCGGACTTCGAGGCCGTGCGCCATGCTCATCGAGTCGGCATCCCTCAGCAGAGTGTTGAGCATGTAGCAGCGTGATTCGAGATAAGACACGCGATTGACCGGGTCCAATGAAGCCGAACGATCCAGCGCTTCCCTCAGGCACTCATGGGCAGGCTTCTTTGCTTCGGCATTCCCGCCAACGAAGATTTCGTTCCGCGACGAAGGAGTGAACAACATGCGCGAGAGGAAGTACGGATGCATGAGGTTCCCGTTCTCGCTCAGGAGGGTGGCAAGCTTGCGGTTCCTGTCACTCGAGGGTGCAAGCAGCGTAAACAGTTCGCCTAAGGATCGCCGGGCAAAGCCGGGCAACCGGTTACAAACGCCGTATAGCTGCTCCATCTGCGGAACCGAGCGAAAACTTGAATAGCCGCCGAAAATCTCATCGCCTCCCAGGCCGGATAGCGCAACTTTTAGCCCCGCTGCCCGGGTCTGGCGCGAAACGAGGAATGTGTTTACTCCGTCAAGAGTTGGCTGATCCATCCCTCGGAGGGCACTCGGAACGGCATCCAGCGCCTCGTGTCGTGAGATGGAGATTTCGTGGTGGTCTGTCCCAAACTTCCTCGCGATGGTGCGGGAGTATTCCGCCTCGTTGAATTCCGCCTCGCGAAACGTGACCGAGAAGGTGCTGAGCTTGTTTCCTCCGGCGCTCAGAATTCCTGCAAGGCTGCTGGAATCGATCCCTCCGGAAAGAAACAGTCCCACGGGAACATCGCCCACCAACTGCAGACGGACGGCCTCGCGCAACTGCGCAGCGAGGTTCTCTTCTGCGAGATTTCTCTCTCGTGGGGAAAGCGAAGCATCGGCAACCGGCCGTTCGGCTGGATCATCGACCAGGTCCCAGTATCTCTGTTCAAAAAATTCGCCGCGCTTCCAGACCAGGCAGTGCCCCGCCCGCAGGGCGCGCACGTTCTCAATCAGCGTGGCCGGATCATATAAGGAGCCAAAGGTGAGGTAGTTCCAGAGGCCAGCGCGATCGAGTTGCCGCGGCACGAGCCCGGTCCCCAGCAGCGTCCGCACTTCCGATGCAAACATAAAGTGGGTCTGGGCAGCGAAGTAATACAGCGGCTTGATGCCCATCGGATCGCGGGCCAGAAACAGGCTGTGTTCACCCGCGTCCCAGATAGCAAACGCGAACATGCCGCGCAATTCCTCCAGACAAGCTTTGCCCCAATGCGCGTACGCCTTGAGCAAAACCTCCGTGTCAGAGTGTCCGGTGAAGACGGTTCCTTGTTCCGCCAGCTTGGCCCGGATCTCGCGAAAGTTGTAGATCTCACCGTTGAAGACGATCCAATTTCCGGTCGCTGGATCGCGCATGGGCTGGTGCCCATGGGGGGAGAGATCCACAATCGCAAGGCGCCGATTGCCCAGGCCCACTTCCAACGCCTCCGGCGCCGTCTCACGAATGATGGTAGTTCCTGAGTCATCGGGTCCGCGATGGGAAAGAGACAAGGTTGCGCGCTCCAGCATCTCAGCCGAAACGTCAGAGCCGCGCGCTACTATGCCCACGATACCGCACATCGGAATCTAGGTGTGTTCTCGGGAAACTCGATTCATCTTATCCCGAAAGAGTGTGCATACCTGTTGCTCTTGTGAATGCGCTCTCCCGCGCATGGCGCGCAAGGCATGCTAGTATCCGCTTCTAAAGCCAGCACGCTTATTGTGTGAGGAGAACTTCACCCTCGATGATGGAAACGGGCGCACCGTGGACGAGTGCAGATCCTTCGACCCGCGGAATGCAGGAGCCCACGGTCCGCGCGGTATTGCTCCTGGCGGTCCTGAGCTCTGTCCTGTTTGTGATTGTGATCGCTTCTCTGACGAGCTACTCCGGCTTAGTCGACCGCTTCGGCGACAGTTTTGGATACATGACGGTTGCCTCGGCCATTCGCCGGTGGAATTTCCAGGGGCTGCTGGTGAAGCAGTTTTGGGGCCTTCCGTACGCGATGGCCGCGATCTCGCTCGCCACACGCATCTCCGATCGCTCGGCGCTGCTGCTGATGTCTTTCGTCCCCTTCCTCATCGCCGTAACGTTGGCGTATCGCCTATGGGGCGGCTGGATTGCCGCTCTCTTTGCCGTGATCAACTTCGACTGGACCCAGCGGTCATGCCTCGGGGGATCGGAACCGCTCTTTGTGGCTCTCCTTTTTGGCTCGTTTCTCGCGGTCAGGCGCGCGCACTGGTGGCTGGCGGCCCTGCTTGCGGCTGTTGCTACGATCGTCCGTCCGCTCGGATTCTTTGCACTTCTCGGCATCGGCCTGGTCCTGCTTTTGCGTCGCGACTATCGCAGGCTGATTCACGCGGCACTGGTCGCACTCCTCGTTGGAATTCTGTATTCCCTACCCCTGGCTATCGAACGTGGAGATCCGTTGGCCACTGTGCACAGCTACCAAAGCGCGGGCCAGACAGGCCCGGCATTGTTCGGCATTCCCTTTTACGCCATTATCAAAGGCACGCTTCTTTACCCCGCGCCCTGGACAAATCTGCTGCTCACCTTCGGCTGGATTTTGTTCGTACTCGCGGGCACGATTGCGATGGCGTCGACGCGGAGTTTTCACGCATATGCGCGTTCGCACCAGGTGGAAATCATCTTTGCAGCTCTCTACCTGCTTTCCCTCTTTTCCTACAACTCGCCCTATTTCGCGCGGGGCAATTTTTCGCGGTTTGCCATCCCCATCGTGCCTTTTATCCTGCTCGCATTGAATCGTTGGGTGCCGAAGGACAGGAGACTGCTCTGGGGCCTTGCCATTATCTGCCCAGTTCTTGCCGCGGCATCGGCAATCGGAATAAGAGACCTCGCCGCGATATTGCACCCGATTCGCTGATTGCACGGGCATGCGGCTAATTAAGAGCTGACTCGACGCTGCCTGCGGTTCCGGTTAGATCGCTGGCAACGGCCAGCAGTTTGTCGACGTGATCACGCCAGCTGAATTCGCGTGAGCGTACGATTCCGCGATCCCTCATCACGCCTCCCGCTTCGGGACATGCGACGATCTTGCAGATCAGCTCTGCGAGAGTGGCCGCGGAAAATCGCGGAAAGTAAGCTGCCACTTCTCCACATATTTCGCGGTGAACCGGCAGATCGGAGGCCACAATGGGCAGCCCTGAGGCCATCGCCTCCACCAGCGGATGCCCAAACGATTCGGCGTAGGCGGGCGTCACATAGATATCGCAAGCCTTGTAAACGTGGTGTAGCAGGTTATAAGGGACGGCACCGAGTTCGACGATGTTCCGCTCCAGCCCGAGCGCGCCAACCAGGGAGGCGGCGGTCTCGGTTCGGTACGAGTTCGTACTGCCATTGGATCCCAGAGTGCAAGTCAGGATCAACTTCACAGTTCGGGGCGCAAGTTGCCGCTTCACGATAGCCAGGGCGCGGATCAAGGTTTCAAAGTTGCGATAGTAGTTGTAGTGGCTCACAAACAGAAGCCTCACGCTGCCTGCTGCTGACGCGAGCTTTGCCTGCAAGCGCGCGGACAAGGGCTCAGTCTCATTCACAAACCACTGGTGATCGAATCCGTGGTGGATCGACAGCACGTTCCTGCCCGACCATTCCTGCAAGGCAGCGGCGAATGCCATCGTCGGAGCAACCGTACATTCGGCGCGCTGAATCGACTTGCGGGCGACCATGGCTTTGAACTGGTTATCCACCCAAAGCCGGTAGTCGCCCCTGCGCTGCAGATCGCGCAGAAAGTCCCCGGAGGTGTAGAGTGCGTTGCGGCTCAGCAGAATCTGGGGGACGGGAGAATTCCACACCGCAAAATTTCCCGCGGAGAGCAGAACATTCGCACGCGCCTCCCGGATCAATCGCGGAATATCTCGCTGCTCTCGCCAGAATCGCCATGCCGCGCGCGGCACCTGTCGTTCGATGAACGTAAGGTTGCCGCCACAACTCAGTTCTTTGCGAAGAGCGCGCGGGAGTAAGACGGTGGCCTTTATGTCATCCCGGCACGAGATTTGCCACACCAGATTGCGAACGTAGGTTACCCCTCCTCCTGCGCTGGCGGCTGAGGCGTTGACGAAGAGGTGCATCATCGCGGGAGAGCAACCGCCGCTGCAGGCGTCTCAAACGGGCCGCTCCACAACCGGAATGGTTGCGCGGCCGACGAAGAACGGCGCGGAGCAAGCTCCATGAAGATAAAAGCGAAGCTCCAGAACAGTACGGTCAGGTAATATCCCACGGCGACGATCCAGTCCTCAAACAGGCCGTGCACAAGGCCCGAGGTCAACACCAAAGCTATGGGGATGGAGTAGTGCTTGAGATTCAACGATCGAAACAGGCAGGCGAAGGTGGCGCCAATCCTGTGTATCAGCAGCATAAACAGCATGGCAAACGGAAGTGCACCCAAAAGGCCCACCCACTCCACCAGGGCGAGGTAACTGCTTCCGTGCTCCCGGCCGGTTTCCTCTGTGGTCTCGAACGTCGAAGCGCTCACGTCCCTGCGATCGATTCCGATATCGCTGGTCCCAAAGCCGCTGCCAAACCAGGGATGCTGGTCGATGACCGCCAAGGTTCTTTGCCACGGCGTTCGTCGAGAGCCGAACAGTCCCTCTCGTTCTTTACCCTTATACAAAACGGATGACCGGAACGAACCCACGAATTCTTCTGATCGCTCCGGCAGCATAACCTGCACCGCGGCGAGCAACAATAGCAAGGCGAGCCCTGTGCCCATCATCAGATTCCGCCGCTTGGAGGCGATGCAGAGGATGGCGGAAGAACATATGGCGGCGGCAATCCCCGCGCGCGAGAGGGAAAAGTAGAGCAGGAACCAACAGACAGCCAATGCCAGCATTCTGCGGCGGCGCAGCGTGCCGGGTCCCGCGACGGCACAGGCCCAGGCTAATACGGGAGAAACTAAGACTCCCATGACCGCACCCAGCGAATTTGAATTGCCGAAAAACTGATTATGAAAGACGAAGTAGAAGATCAACGTGAGATAGACGCTGATCTCACAACAGACGACCAGGCCATGAATGAAATTCGCTTCTCGCCCCAGAACAGCCAGCCTGGCGCCCGTGGCGCCGTACAGAAATAGCATCAAGAGGCTGATCGCCTTTAGGAGCGCCATTTGCGGAAGGGCCGAAACCATGACGGAAACCAGCGCAGCCAACGCACACATCAACGCCACCAGGTCAAAGCTCTGGAAGTGCTGGCGATGGCACTTCATCCATTTGATGAGGCCGGCGAAGGCAGCTACCGCCAATACCAGCCACCGGGCAGACGTGGCAGCGCTTCCGTACGGGAGGCCAGTTCCGGCCCACACGAACATCAACATGAGCAAAGTAAAGAAGACCTTCTCGTAGTGCCACACACCGACTGCAATCACCTGCAGTAGCAGAGCCCCGCTTATGTAAGTCTCGTTGCTGAAGTCCCCGGGATGGGTGCGGGCGAAGAAGACTATCGCGATCAGGCCTGCAACCGCTGCAATGGGGGCCAACACCCACTGTGAATTGCGGCTCATGCGCATACCCCCCAGAGCGAGTTCACCGCCTGCGCGATCCCAGAGGCGCAAGCTTCGGGAGAATAGGCTTGAATTCGTTCCCGTGCGCGCGAACCCATCTCCCGCTGCCTGCGAGGATCACACACCAGTCGGGCCATCGCTGAACTCAATTCGGCTGTATCGCCTGGACAAATCAGAAATCCATTCACAGAATCCTCGACCAGGTCTGCGGCGCAGCCGGCAACAGTCGTGGTGATGACGGGCAGACCGCACGCCATGGCTTCGTTTACGACCAGTCCCCAGGTATCGCTGTGCGTGGGAAGCACCAAAGCCTCCGCACCGGAGTAGACTGCGGCCAGATCCTCGCGCTGCAAAAAGCCCAGACACTGGACCTTCCCGAGGGACATCTGAGCGATTCGTCTCATCAGTTCTTCTTTCTGCACACCATCTCCCACAAATATCAATCCCACAGCCGCTCGGATGGCCGGTTCCAGTTTGGCATACGCGTGGAGCAGTTCGAAGATGCCTTTCTCGGTTACGAGCCGGCCCACATAGAGGAAGTAGCGCTCAGGCAGCCCGAACTCCTCGCACCGCTCGGACCCGCTCTGGCTTGCCGGGACCGCGTTAGAAAAAAATCGTATGTCAACCGCATTCGGTGCGGTAACAATGTCGCGTTCCTGTGCACCCAGAGCATGCAGATATGCGCGCGCCGATTTTCCTGGGACGACGAAAGCATCGCAGCGCCGCACAAACTGACGCTTGAGAAATTCGACGATCCCGCGTCCGCTGCGTTGGTCCTGCATGGTGCTCTCGGACCACAGAAGCAGTGGCACTCCCATGCGCCAAGCCCATCGAGAGGCGGTCCAGGCCGCGAGGTAGTTATACCCACCGCATACGATCGCATCGGGGCGAACACGATCCAGCACCGCGTTCAGGCCCCGGTTGAGCAGTAGACAATGTTTTCCGATCCTGCGTCTCCAGGAGGAGAGCACCGCATAATCAAAGCAAATCTCGTCCCGATAGATCTTCCATTGGCGCAGGCTTGGGTCGGTTTCAGAGAGAAAAATCACGTACGGATCCACGTTCGGATCTTGCGCTAGGGCATTCAGCACCGGAATGCGGTAGGGAGCAATGATCTCAGTGAGAATTACCAGGCGTCGCTTCACGCTACACACTCCCGATAGAGCTCGCTGAGCCGTTGTGCCTGGTGGCTTAACGTGAATCCGCTCAAGACCGTGCGGCGGCCTGCGCTTCCGATCCTTCCGGTCAGGGCCGTATCCTCCACCAGTTGGGCGATCGTGATTGCCAGTTCATCGACGTTGTCGGAATCGACCAGGCAGCCGTTCACGTTGTGCTGAATGATTTCTTCTATGCCTTGGCCGCGGCATCCAATGGCGGGCTTCCCGGCAGCCATGGCCTCGAGGTAGACGCATCCCAGGCCTTCGTAGCGGCTGGGCAGACAGAAAATCGTGCTTTGCCGCAAGAACGCTGCTACGGAAGTGCGGCTTTGTCGCCCCGCAAAAACCGTACGGTCAGAAATGCGCAATCCCCTCGCGATCTTTTCCAGCCGTGTGCGCTCTGGTCCGTCGCCCACGATGACACAAGTGAGATCCGTCAGCGTTCTCTTCAACTCCGCGACGGCGCGCAGCAACAATTCGTGTCCTTTAGTCGGAATCAGATTCCCAATGCTCAGAATCGTGCGGTGCGGATTGTCGAAGCCTGGACCGGGCGAAAAAAACTCGGGATCGACGCCGTTGTAAACGACCGATGCCGCGCACTGTCCCGCCATGCCGTTAAGAATCTCGTCGCGAACGTGCCGGCTAACGCAGATGATGCGACGCGCGTCCCGATACACCATCTCAGCAACCCGCCGGTTCCAGTGCGCCGCGTGTCCGGTGGTATTCGCGGAGGAAAATGCGTCGAGCCCATGCACCGAGACGACGTACGGAATGCCCAGTTCCCGGCTCAGCAGTGCCGCCGCATGTCCGCACGGTAGCGGAGCATGCGCATGGATCAAATCAATGCCTTGCGATTCGTGGAGCCTGCGAACGGCCGAGAGAATCCGGGCGTAGAGGAAAACTCCAGAGGCAGCCAGCCCTGACTTTCCCGGGAGGGCGAGGTAAGAGATCCATGCCGCGCTGGGGGCGGTATCGGTTCTCCGTGTACGTCCGCGGTAGAGCGGCTGGACGGCGAGAATCGTGTTCCGCACGCCATTCTGTTCCAGCCAGGGGAACGGTTCTGCGATGAAGCATCCATTCGCGTCGTCCTGGGCTGAAGGATAAAAGGGAGTGATCGTCAGAACGCGAGCCGGCTTCATGTCGTGGGTCGGATCGGGATAATTCATCGCCAAGCTCCGCCCGCTGCTGCACCCGGTGCCATTTCCACAAAGATTTTTTCCCACTGCCGGGTAATTGTCTGCCAATCGAACTTCTTCATGTGGTCGCGAGCCGCAAGTCCCATTCTTCTTCTTGAGGTCGCCGCAGCCGCGAGATCTGACAATCGGGAAAACATCTCATCGTCGTCTTTAGCCAGATAGCCTGTTTCGCCGTGCACGACGGTTTCGGGGCGATAGTCCTGGCGGGCAATGACTGGCAGGCCACAAGCGGAAGCCTCCATGATCACCTTGGGCGATCCTTCCCAACGTGACGGGAAGAGGCAAATATCGGATCTTCGGTACTCTTTTCGCACTTCTTCCCTGGACAGCGCTCCTCTCATTCGGACATTGGGCAGCCGCCTGGCTCTCCCGCTGAGCGCCACGCCTGAGGGTCCATCCCCAACCAGCACAAAATCCACGTGAGCAAATCTCTCGGCCGCGTCGAGCACGATCTGCGGACCTTTGAATGGCCGCAGAGATCCTACAAAGATCACCCGCGGGCGGGAGTTCTCACGCTTGTTCGGATCGGGAGCGAAGAATTCCGTGTCGACACCCGTAGGAATGAGCTCGCTCTCTAATCCGTATTCACTCCGCAGACTGCTTCGCACAGAAGTCGAATTGCTGAAAAGACGATCGCAGCGCAGGACGGTACTCTCGATCAAAGCGACATTTTTCGCCGTGATCGTCGGCTCCGTTCGCCAATTGCACTGGGACTCGACCGTGCCCAGCGTGACTCGCCCATCCTTCCTTTTGGTACGGAATCTCATGTACCACTTCGAAGCCGGAGAAGCCTTCACATAGAAGAGGATGCTGTGCGAACCCAGCAGAAATTCATAGAGGATTCTTGCCGTTTGTCGCCGCTTCGGAAGCTGGATAAGCCGCGTGTTGGGCCGCTCGCGGATGCACCGGTCCGGTTGGTCGAGCATGAAAGTCGTGACGTGGAAGCGATCCGGATCGAGGCGGCGGATAATATCTCTCGCATTGACCATCTGCGCATTGGTCAGATGCGCATCGGCCAGAGTCTCGATCAGAATTCGGATTGGCTTCGCCGTCTTGTGCAATTCACCCAACTCTCTAGTGGCTGTCCTGTGGGGAGTGTGCCAGTTGCTTGCTCGATTCTTGCCCCGGCCAGACCAGCGCCGCACTACTCGCTTCAGGGATGTAGTAGAGCCTGATCGTCTTCCCGATTTGTTCAACGGGTTCGTACTGATCCAGCCACGCGAAGCCATCCGGCGGATAGCTCTCGTGAAACACGTCCCCGAGGATTCGCGACCGCATGCTCACCGCGACCCATCCGGTAACCGGGCGAAACGGCTGAAGCGTGTCAAAGCCCGTCAGGCCCATCTGGTGCGGGTCCGCGCTGGTCCAAACCGCGACACTGGGATGATCAATCTGCCGATGGCGAAATTCCTGAGCCATGCGGAGAAAGTCCTGCCCACAATCGAGGTCACACCCCATCACGAGAACCTTGCTCGGATCGCCACCCACCAGTTCGTTGAAGTAAGCGATGTAGTCGCCAGTAGCGCGGAAACTGGAGACGCCGAGCCAGAGCAGGAGGCCGGCCAGTGCCACCCGCCCGAGCAATCTCGATTTCGCTCGCAACTGAAGAAGAGACGCAGCGCCGGCGCCCGCGATCACTGCCAGCACTGGGAAGAGCACCAGCACGTGCCGTACACCAACGTTGTACTTCACTGTGGCCGTGACCAGGAGAACAGCGCCCATCGCCACGGCGGGGACAAGCGCTATCCACTGTGCGTTGCGGGCAAATCTAACCAACACCAAAATTCCCACCAGGAAGAGCGCCAATGCGGGCAAAGGTGTTTTCACCACCAGAGCCACGAGGAAGAAGTACCACCAGCCACCTGACTTTATGTTTCCCAGTAGGTAGGATTGGGGCGCACTCTGGTTCAGCACCCAAGCCGTGGCTACTCCTCGCAGCAGGGCCGGAGCGGGCAACGCAGGATTGCGGAGAATGGTCTCCCGCGCCAAGCCTCGCAGGGGTGAAGGAAAATGCTGAAACGAAGGCATCGAAACTGCAGATAACCCCGCGCCCGCGTTGACGTGATCCACCGAAAACTTGTACCCACCCCAAACCACCAGGCACGCCAGCGCGAGGGCCAGAGTGGCCTGACTCATCCAACTCCCGCTAGCATTCTCCTCAGTCGGCTTGGCTCGCGACTCGAAAAGCCATCGGCACAGTAGCGTCGCGATGACCGCCGCCGGCACGAAAATCAGCGTCGTCAGTTTGGAGAGCAGGGCCAAGCCCAGCGCGATGCCGAACCACATCGCCGATCTGAGCGTTTTCGCCTCCAGCCAGTATGCGAATGCGAACAGAGCGGCCAATTGCGTGCAGGCTGCAGGCATGTCGGTGTAGGCCATGCCCGAAAACGCCAGCACGGGAGGCAAAGTCGTGAAAGTGACTACTGCCAGCAACGCCGCAACATCGCCGAAGAGGCGGCGAGTCCAAAGAAAGACCAGAGCCGACGCCACCAGAAAAAAGGGCAGAACGCCCAGCCTCGCCAGGGTCAGATTTCGTGCATAGTGCCCATCACCCGTGAGTATGCGGTTCCCTACGTCGTTGTAATTGAGTCCCGCCGGATCGCCGGGAACAAACTGCGGATAGCGCTCGCCCGCCAGGTAGAGCGGCAGCCCAATCGCAATCCGCGCCAGCGGAGGATGGACGGGGTCCAGCGTGTAGGTACCTTTATCGAGGAACTCCAATGCGGAAGAGATGTGGCACGGCTCGTCAAACCCCTGTGCCCGGTCACGATAACTCATGCAGATGCGGCAAACAGCGATCAACGACAGAAATGCCGCCGCCGCGGTAAAGTAACTTCCACGTCGCAACGAGTTCTCCTCGTTATTGAAAAGAGGGTTGTTGCGCCAATTCTAGTCGAAGCTGTCGCATGCAAGCGCCCAATCGCAAGGACGGGTGCCTTGTTTGCAACGATCGTTCAAGATGCTGCCGGGCGTGCTCGAGCAGGCGCATGCGAGTGGCCGGCTCCGCATCCTTCGGGAGGGGATTTTGCTCGGAGGGATCGGCTGCGAGGTCAAACAAATGATCGGCCGGCGGATCGAAAGCCAGCACCAGTTTGTGGCTGCCGTCGCGAACGGCCAGGACGCGCGCTCCCAGTCGCCCTTCAGGCCAAAACGGATTCATACAGCTGCCAACCGATTCGATGACCGCCGGCTGACTCCAACTCTGACCGCTCTGCAGCGCCGGCCACAAAGTGCGTCCCTCAAATTCCGCTGGCGCGGCGATTCCCATGGCGTCCAGCAGAGTCGGAGCAAGGTGCAGAAGGCTGAATGGAGACATGGGCAGTTCTATTTTCGGCGTTCCCGGTGCGCGGATCAGCAACGGTACATGGACAATTTCCTCGGTGAGTTTCGAAGGCGGATGAAAGCATCCGCCATGATCCAGAAACTCCTCTCCGTGGTCGGCAGTGACGGCAAACACGCAGCTGTCCCAGAGCTGAGACCGGCTTAGCTGGCGCACCAGGCGCTCCAACTGCATGTCCACGCCCCGAACGGCCGCGTCGTAGAGCGCAACCACCTCCTCGCGATATCGCCTGCGGCGCCGTAGCGTCAACCCCGAGCGGTTCCAGCTGGAATTGACATAGCGAGATCGGAAGGGCGTTAGCTCCGGATGCCCCATCTCGTCCAGCCCTCGTTCCGTGGGATAGTAAGGAGCATGGGGGTCCATCAGGTGCAGCCAGAGAAAGATCGGACCGCTCGCCGTAGACTCTAACCAATGACACGCTTGATCGACTACGGTCTCCGCCGCGGGAAAACTACGCAACGCGTCCAATGACGGTGGAGCGGGCGTCGCCCATCGCTGGCAGTACTGAAAATACATCTCGTCGTATGCTGCCGCGAGCGGGCCTGCCTGGCGAGCAGTTTTCTCTATCAACCGATTGACGGAACTTCCCCGTCGCTCCTCAGGATCCACAGCGGCAGCCGGCCGCAAGTCCGAGTATGGGCGGTCGCTAAAATTGCGAAATGTGTCAAACCCCTGATCGTACCCAAATCGCGGGGCGATATACGGATTCGTCGCGGCAAAGCATGCGGTCGCGTAGCCGGCACTCTGCAAGGCAGAAGCCAAGGTCGGCTCGCCGGGAGCCAGCCCTATGACGTCCCGACCTAGAGCCAGCGGATAGCGCGAAGCCAGGATGGCAGGAAGCGAATAGTACGTTGGCGTGCCGGCGACGATCGCGCGGGGAATAACGTAGCTTTCAGTCGAGAGCGAGTCGAGAAGCGGAGTAGTCGCTCGCCGATACCCCATGAAACCGACATGATCCGCCCGCAGACTATCAACGGTCACCAGTACGAGCGAGCGACGAGGTTCCATCTAGGCACTCCGGCCCGCCGCGATCCAATGGGCGCCGAGATCGCATTTCGCAGCTCGCACGGTCTGCTTTCCGCCCGCATGTTCGTAGGCACCATGCTGCACGATGTCCCACAGATCGGCATCCTTGACGTACAGCAAGTCGGAATATTCTCCTTCGAGCGCTGAGAGGAACTGGTCGAGCTGACGCAGGGTGCCTTCGCGGAAATTCCCAAGCGTGGAATGGAAGTTAATCGAGTGCACGGAAATTGCAGCAGGTATGCCTCGCGCAATGCAGTCTCCCACACTGCGCAAGGCCTCGCGCAACGAGAACGCCGGATTCACCGCAGGCTCAAAGTCAACGGTGCGGAATAATTGCAGCAGACCAGCATCATCAAAGTAGGGCGGGCAAACATCGCCCGGACCGTTTTGTACGACCCGGATACCGTGTTTGGCCCAGGCGCTGACTGTATCAGGGTTGGCTCGATACCCAGGGGCGCAAGCTGACAGCGGGGTGGCCGAGAACAACTTCACGAAAATCCTCACAGCCTCATCGATCAGCCGCTGCTGCGCACTCGCCGGCAAGAATCGCTCGTACGCTTCGCCTTCCGGCACCGAGTATTCGTAGCCCACCCACGGCATGCGCCAGTGAATATAGGGCGTTTCCGCTCGCCAGAGGGTTCGCAGGAGTTCGCGTTCGCGCCCCCGCCTCTGCGCGGCGTAGTGCTCCACGCTGACGCGGCAAAAGTGAGTCAGCCCATGCAGCGCTGGATGAAAAATCCCGCCGGAGATCCCGCTCGCGTACGCCTCGAAGAGTCCGGGCCGCGACCACTTCCCCGGCAGTCCATCGCTCAGCGGCATAAGATGCACGGTTCGAGCGTCATTCGCCGCGCACTTTTTGAAATCGATGTTGGCCAGAACAAAATTCATTCCCAGGCAGGGGGATCGTCCGGCCGAATCCCGATGCCGAGCCAGCATGCCGCCCACAGCAGAGACATCTTCGGCGGTCTCCAGGGAGTAGACGTCATAAGGCCTTTCTCCCAGGGGAATACCCGCCGAGCGGATCAGGTTAAATCCTTCCTGATCGCGGACTCCAACACGGCCCCAATCGTCACTCTGCAGAATCAGCAGAGGCCGGTCAAAGACAAACCCTTCCGAAGGAGTGTTTGCCCTTCTGCGGTTCCACAGTGTCTGAGCGTGTCTAAGCATAGGATGCGGATTCACTCGTTAGCTAAAGACTGAGCATACAAGACTGCCTTCCGCATGGAGCGAAGGTGAACCGAAGTGATTAGCAGGGTTGCTGCGGTTGGTGTGAGAGCGTCAGATATATCCCAGGTCTTTCAACCTTTGCTGCACGACCGCCAGCTCCGCCCGATCGAGGCGGCCGGCTTCCTCGCCGGTGACCTGGCCCAGCAGGTAGGTGAGCAACTCCTCAAGGCTCCCGTACCGGTCTGCGTATTGCTTCTCCGCAGCCTCACAAAGATCGCGAGGCAGGCGGACCTGCCTCCAAGTTTCTTTCATGCCGCCTCCGCTTCTGTCTTCCAAAAGGTTTGACGCAACCGGGAACTCACTGCCGTAAGGATCAGGCGGTCATCTTCGTCGAGCCCGAACAACAGTGTGATCCCGAGAAAAACGAAGTAAGCGAGTGGAACGCCCAGCGCGATAGCGAGAATCGCAGAGTGCAGCCCGGTCAATTGCACCCGCAACAGAAGAACTGCGGCGAGGGCGGGCAGCGTCGGCGCCAGCAATCGCCAATAGCTGCGACCGGACGGCGATATGTCCAGGGAGCTCTTCACCTCTCTCAAACAATACAGATTGAGCGCGGCGTTGCTGGCCGCGGAGACCGCCGCCGCTCCCACAATCCCGTAGAGGGGGATGAATAGAACATTGAGTGCGGCGGCCGCCACTGTCACCTTGACTTGCGCACGAATCAACCGGTTTTGATTTCCCGACATAAGAAGCAGCATTCCCACGGAGCCTACCGCACAGTTGATAAGCTGCCCGAGAGTTCCGATCACGAGAACCGGCCAGCCTCTCCTGAATTCGCTGCCGAAGAATTCCATGAACTGGGGGGCAAATGCGCACACAATCATGGCCAAGGGCAGGGTGAGAATGAGCCCCCATCTAGCCAGCGTCCGATAAAGGCGCGCCAGAAGCTCCGTGTCTCCGCGTGCATGTAGGTCCGCGATCGTCGGCGAGAAAATCTGGTTGATCGATTGCAATGCGATCGGCAGGAACACGGTAAGAGCCGCGGCCACGGTGTAAACTCCAACCTCCCGCGCATTGGTGAAAAAGCCCAGCAAAATCTTGTCTAGTTGCGCGAGAACGTATTCCAAGCCCTGCATCGCAAAGAGGCTCGCGGAAAAAAGCAAAACTTCATTCTCCAGTTTCGGCAAGGGCTGGATCGAGGGACGAGTCATTTGCGGTGTGAGTCTGAGTACCGCACGACCCAGTAATCCCAGCACTACGATAGACGAGACGACTTGCGCCGCGATATATCCCCGCAATCCTGCGCCCATGGCCAGAAAGCACACACTAAGCAAAATCGTGAGCGGACTGCCGATGAAATTTGTCACCACCGTGCGAAAGGTGACGCCCTTGTAACCCGCCAGCACCTGCCCAAAAAATGTGGTGAACGTGCCCACGCCCATGATGACCGCAAACAACGCCATATATTGCGCCAGGGCAGGCGTGTGGTAGAAGCGAAGCGAAATCCAGTGCCGGGCGGCGACCATCGTGATGGCCGCAATCAGATTGGACGTAAAGAGAACACCGACACTTCGCCAGAGAAATCCACGGAGTTCGTTAACACGATTGGTCGCCTTGTACACTGCCACGTAACGGGCAGAAGTGGGAGGGAGCCCCAGCGCAGCCAGGATCCCGAGCACTCCGCCTACCGTCATTCCCAAAGCGTAGATGCCGAGAGCTTCCGCTCCCAGCACTCGCGCTAAATAGATTTTGAAGAAATAGGCGGCAGCCGTGGTGAACAGGGTCCCGGCGAAGAAGACTCCCGACTGGCGGGAGATCAAGCCCATCTCCTGTCGAAACTTCCGGGACTCTGCTCCATGAGACCCTGGTTCCATCGGCGTTGCGGTGAGTGTCGCCATGATGTTCAGTGCTGCCGGCGGGGATGGGCGTTCCTAGTTCGCCTTGCGCTTCCCCTCCATGTCATACCCCAACGAAGGGCCCCCGGATAAGTACATTTGGAGCATCGCCGGCTCGATCGGCTTCCACAGATAGTCCTTCCGCACAGCCTGAGTGTCATTCTTGGCCAGGATGTCAGGGATGCTTTCGATTTCCTGCGGTGATCTCAACATAATGCCGACGCCGAAACGCTCATATTGCTGGACGTAGCCGTAAGAAGAGAGGACGAGCCATTCGCAAACGAAGCAAGGTACATTGCGCAGCGTGCAATCGAGCGCGGCGGTGGATTCAACGGTGATCGCGAACCAGGCATTACGCATGAGATCAGGCGAGAGAGGGCCTTCGACGACTGTCATGAGTTCTCCGTCCTGATGCGGAAACACTCTCCTGATCAGCCACTGTCGCTCCTTTGCGCTTTCGAACGGATGCAGCTTGATTACGATCTTCAGACCCGCGCTCCGGGCCAGCTTCAGAAGCGGCGTCAACAGCTCCCGGTATATGTCCTCAGGTCTGGCGCTGCTGGTCTCGTAGGCTTCGGAGAAGAAGATTATGTGGGAGAACTCGCGCTTCTCGCGGCCATTGGCGCCAGTATAGTTTTGCAGGCGGGGGGCGCCCAGTGCGATTTTTTCTGGCGCAAACCCGCAAACACGCACCAGATAGTCGCGCTCCATCTCGCTTTTCGCCAGAAAAAGATCCGAAGGCAGGGTTTTTAGCAAGAATCGCCCGTCAAATGCGCCGTGATGGAAATCGACCGTAGGTATTCCGGACTTTCGTGCCAGCGTTACCGGCACTCGCGTATAACGGTTGCTGTCATCTCCGCACAGGACCGAGGTCACCTGTTCCCTGGCAAAGACGCCGCGCCAGGCGTCCCGCATTGCCAGGCCGTGACGCAAAACGTCCGGAAGAAAATCCAGCCGGCCCGACGCGACGAGAACCGCGAGTTCAGGAATCTGGCGCAGTCGTGTCCGCAGCGCTTCCCATTTGGCCAGCAGGCGCGAGTACTCCTCATCATCCAACTCATCCATGGCGTACGACGCCAGGTTCGCCAGTCGCACATTGGGTGGACGCTCGAACTGAGAGGCACTTCTTCGAGTGGTGACAAACAGAAATTTCTGATCCGGCAACATCCGCGCATAGTCCGCCGCCATGCGGGAAACGTTGGTGTACGCAGTGGGCACAAGAACCACCGGTTCACTCCGTCGGTGAGCATGGCCTCCGAAGCGGCTTCGCCACTTGTAACCTGCGTCATACTTATCCAGGAAAATTTCACTCAGTTGTGACCAGGAAAACTTGCGCAGGACATTCCAGTAATGGGGCAGACGTCCACGGGTTCGCGTGCCAGTGTTCTCGCCAAAGGTCCTGATCTCATGTCCGAGACCCGCTACCAGGGCGGGCGTGGGCCAACTCGATCGGCTTGCGTAGATCTCGTCGACGGCCGGCAAGGCCGCACACAGTCGGGAGACCAGAATCGCAGTCTCCAGCTCTTCATGAATCAACAGGGCCGTAAGTTCCCACCAGTCGAGATCCTGATCGCCCAGGAGGTACCCGCGAGCCAATTGCAATATGCGGTTGGCGCTCTGGGGATCTTCCAATCCCCGGCGAAACGAGCCCAGGGAGAGGATGGGGCACTTCCACTCCTCCTCCCACGACCGAACCTGGAATGCGGACGAGATTCCCAGGTCAACGATCAAATCCCATGGCATTTCGGCCCAAGGCTTCGCGTGCGGAGAATCCTCCGGATGAAGGACGAGCGCTCTCACGGGGCCAGCCTCGCCCGTTCAGGAGGCAACCGGAACCTCCACCGAGCCAATTGCCGTTGCAGCGTTTCGGAGTTCCGCTCGCTGGTGGAAGAGCAACCTTCTCTGAAGAATCGAGTAACGCCGCTGGAAGCCGGACCCTGCGAGCTTGCGCAGAGAGTCGTCACTGGAACTTCCGACAAGCATCCAGAGGGTTCGATTCGTCCGGGCAAGATCATCTGCGATCAGTTGCGCAAACTTCTCATCGCATTCTTGCCCGGGTTGCGAACGGGACGTCCAACGATCGAAGAGAAAAGCCGCGTTTGGTGCGAGGCCAGCAGCTTCGTAGTTGAGCGCAGTCAGCGGGCACACGGGAGACAGCGATACCCAGGCAAAAGCCAGCGCGGTCCCGTTGGGGCGGATCAGGGCGTAGCCCCTGTACTCACTCGACTTTAGCCGATCAGCGCAACGCAACAGATAATTCAAGGCTTTTTCGTCGTCAAAGTATTCCATGGCAGCGGCGGCCAACTGTTCAAGGTCGAGCAGTTTCAGGGAGAACACGATGGGCGCTGTGAGCTTGTCAAAGCGGCATCCCCTCGACCACTCATAAAATACAGTTTCCTCGGAGCCTGCGGCACTTGCACGCAACCGCTTGGCGGCAGCCCGGATCGACTTGAAGAATCCATTCCGCGCCAATTGTGCGCTGCTCGCCCCGAGTTTGGCCAACGCGAATCGCGTGGTCCGCTCCAGGCCGGCATTTGCTTTGATCAGAGCAGCCGCGCGGTATCTCAGGACCTCCTTCCCGTGATCGGACCGGAATGGGGTCAACGTTACATGGAGGGTTTCGGAAGCTCCGTTGGCGAATCGATCTTTGTAACCTTCGGCACCCAGCCCCAGATCGACGCGAGTAATGTCAGGCCGCTCGCACGCCTCGGCGATGATCTTGGCCAGGAGGCAAATGCCCGGCGAGGACTGTTCGAATTCGCTATCGAAAGTTGGCTGGTACCAGAACCAGCTGCCGGCAAATTGAAATCCATAGTTCCACGCGACAGGGCGGTCACCGGCCATCAGTCGAGTGAGCATGAGCGATCCGGAGGGCGAAAGTAAATCGGCCAACTCGTGTAGAAATAATCGGCGCTCAGATGGTCGACTGTGACCGGGCCTTCGCGTTGCAAAGCGGTCAGGTAACGGCGAAGCTTCTTGCCGAATAGCCCTGCCTTCCTGCGCTCGCGCTCATTCTGCGATCCCAGGGAAATTTGTGCGCATCGGTAGGCCGGGCGGGAAAATACGTGGATGCCAAGACTCCGGCGAAGGCCTTTCAAGACTATTGCACTGGAGGAGTTCGCGGGCAGATTCGCGAGCCGAATCCGGCGAACCGGTCGACCGCGCAATTCGGAGAGAACATTCTCGATCACTGCTTTGCGGTCGCCGGGCCCGCTGACAAAATCGCAATAGTCTGCAGTCGTCGCGGACAGGAAACTGAAATCCTGACGTCCAGGGTGAGTGGCCAACGCGGCCACTCCTCTCAGACGTCCGTCCTCATAGGCGAGGACCAGCAGAGGCTGCGCTACTCTCCCGTAGGCTCGTTGCATCGCGAGCGCCCACTCATAGGTATAGAAAATCTCCGGCCGCTCCATTTGCTGCACCAGCGTGTTCCATTCCTGTCGCAGCTTAGAGTCTTCC
>Ga0335081_10004449_pt1 | contig 22100 bp, 18 predicted proteins | sample Lox_Sample_35_FD_206713 | JGI IMG/M metagenome (GOLD analysis project Ga0335081, IMG submission 206713) | Soil microbial communities from Loxahatchee National Wildlife Refuge, Florida, United States - Lox_Sample_3.5 | ecosystem: Environmental > Terrestrial > Soil > Wetlands | place: USA... | reverse complement strand
TGAGGCGGGCCGCGAGGTGGAGGGGCCGATGGCGATCGTGATCCTGGGCGGACTCATCTCCTCGACCCTGCTCAACCTGCTGATCATGCCGTCGATCGCGGCGCGCTATCTGCGACTCGGGGCGGCGGCCCCACGTTCCGGGCTACACTAGGCCGAAACGAGGGGGGACCGTCGATGGCATCAGCTGCGCCCGCCGCACCGCTGTTTTCGCGCGCCTATCGAGGCTGGCTGCTCGCGATGCTGGTCATCACCAACGCGTTCAACCTCGCGGACCGGCAGAACATCGCCGTGATGGGTCAGGCGATCAAGCTCGACCTGAAATTCACCGACCATGACTGGGGCTTGATCCAGGGCCTGGGATTCGCGGTTCTCTATACGCTGATGGGTCTGCCGATCGCGCGTCTCGCCGAGCACGTGAGCCGCATCCGGATCATCGCCGTGTGCCTTGCTCTGTTCGGCATCTCCTCGGTGCTGTGCGGCACGGTCGTGGGGTTCTGGACGCTGCTGCTGTGCCGCGTGGGCGTCGCGATCGGCGATGCGGGCTTCGGGCCGCCGGTGTCCTCGCTGATCGGCGATCACTACCCCATGAACAAGCGGGCTTCGGCGATGTCGATCCTGTGGCTGGGGGCACCGCTGGGCGTGCTGTTCGGGGCGAACTTCGGCGGCTGGATGGCCGAGCATGCCACGTGGCGGTATTCCTTCATGTCGGTCGGCACAGGGGCCGTCATCTTCTCGCTGCTCGTGCTCTTCAGTCTGCGCGAGCCGCCGCGCGGCATGTCCGATCCAACCGGTGTCGCGCCGGCACCGCCGTCGGTCGGGACGGCCGCGCGGTTCCTGTTCTCGAAGCCGTCGGTACGCCTGCTGCTGCTTGGGTGTCTGTTCGCCGCCATCTCGATGAACGCGATCGGACAGTGGCTTGCGCCGTTCCTGGTGCGCAACTATCACATCGGCTTCGCAGCGGCGGGTCGGCTGGTCGGGGAGATTGCCGTCGCGGCGATGGCCTCCGGCCTGGTGCTCGGCGGCTTCGGGGTCGACTGGGGCGGGCGCTCCGACAAGCGCTGGTACGTGTGGGGGCCCGCGCTCGGTATTGCCCTCGCGGCACCGCTCTTCTACTTCGGATTCAATCTGCCGACGCTGTTCGCGACTGGCCTGTGCCTCGTGGCCGCCCACATCTGCATGTTCGTGTATTACACGCCGACCTTCGCCATGGCGCAGAACATGGTGGGCGCCGAGATGCGCGCGTCCTCGGCGTTTGTCATCTCCCTCATGCAGGGACTTGGCATCGCGGTCGGCCCGACGCTCGTCGGCTATCTGAGCGATCTATTCACGGCGCGTACCTTTGCGCTCGGAGACTTCAAGAGCGCTTGTCCGGCGGGCGGTGCCGCCCCCAAGGGCGCAAACGAAGTGCTGGTGGAAGCCTGCAACCATGCCTCGGCCACGGGCCTCAAGTACGCTCTGATGGCCGCCTCGCTCCTGTGCCTGCTGTCAGCCTTCTTCTATCTGCTCGCCTCGCGCCAGCTGCGCGCGGATCTGGAGAAGCGCTATGCAACGCCGGGGGCGCCGGTTGCAGCCACCTAGCGGCGGTGCCGCCTGCCGATGGGAAAGCGATATTGGCCGGGTGTATCGTTGCGAGCGAAGGCGAGGGCCTTTGCGGATCGCTCGAGGGGGACCGATGAGAATCTCTGCACCACGCAGAACGCGCCGCGCGCTCGCGGTTGTGCTCGCGCTCGCGCTCGCGGCGCCGGTCCTGGCGCACCATTCATTCGCGATGTACGACCACGATCATCAGATCAAGCTCGCGGGCACCGTGACCCAGTTTCAGTGGACCAATCCGCACGTCTACATCGAGATGGACGCGACGGTGACGGGCGGCGCGGCCGCGATGGACGGCACGGTGAAGCACTACACGATCGAGTGCGCCAACCCCGGGATCCTCGATCGCATCGGCTGGAAGTTCAACATGATCAAGGTCGGCGACAAGATCACGACCATCATCGCTCCGCTGCGTACCGGCGAGCCCGGTGGGCTGCTCAAACAGGTCACGCTGGCCGACGGCCGTAAGTTCGGTAACGGCGGGCCGGCCGGCAAGCCCAACATCGAATAGCGCGGAAGGGCCCCATGACAGCGACAGGCGAGTCCCGTTGGATGCGCGCAGCGAGGTGGGTCGGATCCGTCGCGGTCCTCGCCTTCGCTGCCGCGAGCGTCGATGCCGCGGATGCACCGGCTCGCAAGGACGCGCCGCCCGAGAAGGTGAGCCATTCGAAGCTGACGGGCGCCTGGGACCGCTATCCGGGCCCGGAGGCCGACCCGCGCTACACCGCGGCGCCGCGCGTGCCCACCCCGCCGCTCAAGCCGCAGTACCTCGCCGAGTGGGAGGCGCGCCAGAAGGCGGCCCACGAAGCCGATCTTCGCGGCCAGCCGCTCTACAGCGGCTACACCCAGTGCCTGCCGGATGGGATGCCGGCGATGATGATGGCGATGTTCCCCATGGAGGTGCTGCAGACCCCGGGACAGATCACGATCATCCAGGAGGCCTACAACCAGGTACGCCGCATCTATCTCAACGAGAAGCAGATCCCGATCGACGACGCCGAGCCGGGTTTCTGGGGCCACTCCGTCGGGCACTGGGACGGCGACACGCTGGTCGTCGACACCGTTGGCATCAAGGAGAACGTGCGCTTCCGCGACGTGCCCCACAGCGACAAGATGCGGATCGACGAGCGCATCCACCTCCTGTCGAAGGACATCTTCGAGGATCAGGTCACGGTGACCGACCCCGAGTACCTCACCGAGCCGTGGAACTTCAGCTGGCGCTATGTGCGCAAGCCCGGCTACAAGATCCTGGAATACGTGTGCGAGGGTAATCGCGAATACCGGGATCCGCAGACGGGTGGAACCCGGCTGCAGCTCGGCGCCCCGGGAGCCGCCGCGCCGCAGCCGGCGCCCGGGGCGAGCCCAGCCGCTCCGGCGAAGCACTAGCTCTCGAGCGTCCGCGGCAGTCCGCACCTCAAGGGCGAGCATGCAGCTCCAACTTCCGCCGGGCATCACACACGCTCGCTTCGACGCCGCACTCGCGGCCTTCGGCAGGATCGTGGGGAGCGAGTGGGTGCTCGCGACCGATGAGGACCGCGACACCTATCTCGATGTCTACGCACCGGGGAACGACCCGCGTTTCGTGCCCGCGGCCGCGGTCGCGCCGGCCTCCGTCGAGGAAGTGCAGGCGATCGTGCGCGTGGCGAACGAGCAGCGCATTCCGCTGTGGCCGATCTCGCGCGGCAAGAACTACGGCTACGGTGGGTCGGCACCGCGCCTGAGCGGCTCGGTCGTGCTCGACCTCGGGCGCATGAAGCGCATCCTCGAGGTCAATCCGGAGCTCGGCTATTGCATCCTCGAGCCCGGCGTCGGCTTCTTCGATCTGTACCGCCATCTCACCGACAACCGGATTCCGCTGTGGATGTCGCTGCCCGGGAATGCCTGGGGAAGCGTGCTCGGCAATGCGCTCGAGCGCGGCTTTGCGGCGACGCCTTATGGTGATCACACCAGCCAGCTCTGCGGCATGGAGGTGGTGCTGCCGAGCGGCGAGCTGGTGCGCACGGGCATGGGTGCGATGAGCGGCAGCCCGAACTGGCCGCTGTTCAAGCACGGCTTCGGGCCTGCCTGGGATCAGCTGTTCGTGCAGTCGAACTTCGGCATCGTCACGCGCGCGGGCTTCTGGCTGATGCCCGAGCCGGCGGCAACCACGACCCTCACCATGCATGCGCCGCGGCCCGAGGATCTGGGCTGGCTCGTCGATGTCCTCACGCCGCTCAAGCTGCGGCGCATCGTCGATCACAGCATCGTCGTCATGGGCTACATGGGCACGGCAGCGGCCAACTCACAGCGCAACGAGTGGTACCAGGGTCCCGGAGCGCTGCCCGATGAGGTGGTCGCGCGAATCCTGCGCAAGTATGGCATCGGCTGGTGGAATGTCTCGCTGCGGCTGTACGGTGAGCCCGAGATGAACGATGCGAGCGAGCAGGTTATCCGCCGCGCATTCGCTCCACACACGCAGGAATTCACGGTCACGCGCTGGAAGCGCGGCGATGCCGAGGGCGGTGCTCCGGCACCGAGCGTGTTCCCGCTCCAGGTGATCAACTGGCACGGCGGCCGGGGAGGGCACCTCGGCTTCTCGCCCGTGATGCCGGCGAGCGGTCGCCTCGTGCTCGAGCAGCTCGAGCGCACGCGGGCGCGCTTCCGGGAATTCGGCGTCGACTACTCCGGCAACTTCTACGTGCTCGGCCGCCATGTCACCAACATCAATCTGATGCTCTTCGATCGCGACAATGCCGAGATGACCGCTCGCACTCACCGCCTGTTCGAGGCGATGGTGCAGGACTCCGCGGCCGTGGGCTACGCCGAATACCGCACGCACCTCGGCTACATGGACCGGGTCGCCGCCACGTTCGACTACAACGCACACGCGCTCGGGCGACTCAACGAGGCGGTGAAGGATGCGCTGGATCCCAACGGCATTCTTGCTCCGGGCAAGAGCGGCATCTGGCCGCGGGCGTACCGCGGCGAACGGGGCCGCGGATGAGCCCGCGATCCGCACTGGGTGTCCTCGTGGCGGCGCTGCTGGCGCTCGTGCGCTCGCCGGCCCCGGCCGAGGCCGCCGGCTCCGTGAGTACAGGCGCGGCTCTCTTTGGCGAGCACTGCGGACTGTGCCACGCGGCAGGGGGCACGGGGACCTTCATGCTCGCGCGTCGCTTGGGGAAGGAACGCTCCCTCCTCCTCGACCGCTCCGACCTCGCTCCAGAATATGTCACACAGGTCGTACGGCACGGCCTGCAGGCAATGCCCCGTTTCACCCGCGTAGAGCTCACGGATCGGGAGCTCGCCGCCATCGCCGCCTTCCTCGCCATCCCGGGCCGGCGCGCACCCTAGGCCGCCTCCGTGTGCGACTCCCCCGAATGGGGGAGGTCCGCGTACATACTAATATCAGTTGATATCATATCATTTGATATCATATCATGTGCTTACTGTCTCCAGGTCGGACACCGAGCCTCCATATGGACCGCTACCAGAATTTTGGCTTCATCCTAAAGGACGCCTCGCGCCTGTACGTGCGTCGCTTCGAGGAGCGCGCGCAGGCGCTGGCCCTGACGCTCCCCCAGTGCAAGGCGCTGCTCTACCTGACCCGCAACGAGGGCATCAGCCAGAGGCGCCTCGCCGAGCTCACCGACATCGACCCCATGAGCCTCGTGCGCATCCTCGACCGCATGGAAGCCGACGGCTGGGTGGAGCGGCGCGCCGATCCCGCGGACCGCCGCGCCAGATCGCTGCACGTCACCGAGCGGGCGCAGCCGATCGTCGATCAGATGCTGCAGGCCGCCGTCGAGACACGCGCTGAGGCGCTGCAGGGACTCACGGACGAGGAGCGCACCGCGCTCCTCACGCTGCTCGAGCGGGTGCAGGGCAATCTGCTCGCGCTCGCGCCGCTCACCCATGGCGAGGACGCATCCGGCGCCGCAGCGGCGCCGGCACCCGCGGCACGCAAGACAGGGAGGCTCTAGATGAACGCCGTCGTGAAGGAACCAGGCAAGCACGGGACCGGCACCGACGCGGTCGACTTGCGCGGCGCGGCGCCCCCGCCCGTCCCCAAGGCCACGCTGCGCGAGCGGCTGCGAATGCCGCTCATGATCGGCGTGCCGGCGATCGCGGCCGTCGTCGGCGGGTACTACTACCTCACCGGCGGTCGCTATCAGTCGACCGACGACGCCTACGTGCGCGCGGCGCAGGTGACGATCAGCTCGAACGTCTCCGGCCGCGTGAGCGAGGTCGACGTGCGCGACAACCAGCAGGTCGCCAAGGGCGCGACACTGTTCCGCATCGACGACCGGCCCTTCAAAATCGCGGCCGAGGAGGCACAGGCCCGTCTTGCCGATGCGCGGCTGCAGATCGAGGCGCTGAAGGCGACCTACCACCAGAGGGTCGCCGACCTGCGCGCCGCGCAGAGCGCGCTCGAGTACCAGCAGAGCGAGTTCGAGCGCCAGAAGCGCCTGAGCACGAGCGGCATCTCCTCGCAGGCGCAGGTCGAGCGAGCCCAGATGGGGCTCACCGAGGCTCAGCAGAAGGTCGCCGCGGCCCAGCAGGAGATCACCTCGACGCTTGCAAGCTTGGGCGGGGATCCCTCGATCCCCGTCGACCGGCATCCGACGGTGCAGCAGGCGCAGGCGCGCCTCGACCGCGCCCAGCTTGATCTGTCCTACACGCTGATCACCGCGCCGATCGCCGGCGTGGTGACGAAGGTCGAGCAGCTGCAGGCGGGCAACTACATCAATGCGGCGACACCGGCGTTTGCGCTCGTCTCGACCCACGATGTATGGATCGAGGCGAACTTCAAGGAAGTGCAGCTCGCCCACATGCGTGCGGGACAGCCCGCCGAGGTGAGCATCGATGCCTATCCCGGCAAGTCGTTCCGCGCCCGCATCGCGAGCGTGAGCCCCGGAACGGGCGCCGAGTTCTCGCTGCTGCCCGCCGAGAATGCGACGGGCAACTGGGTCAAGGTCGTGCAGCGGCTGCCGGTGCGGCTCGAGCTCGAGGATGCTCCGCCGCCGCTGCGCTCGGGATTGAGCGCGACGGTGTCGGTGGATACGCGCGCCGCTGGCGCGGACGGGGTGGCGGCGGCCCACTGACGTGAGCACGGTCACGGCCATCGGCCCCAAGGCCGCCCCCGCGCATCGCGGTTTCATCACCGTTGCGGTGATGCTGGCCTCGGTGCTGCAGGCGCTCGACACGACCATCGCGAACGTCGCGCTGCCGCACATCCGCGGCAGCCTCTCCGCGACGCTCGAGCAGATGGGCTGGGTCCTCACCTCGTACATCGTGGCCGCCGCGATCATGACCCCGCTCGCAGGCTGGCTCGCGGGCCGGGTTGGGCAAAAAAAAGTCCTCCTCGTCTCCGTCATCGGCTTCACGGCGACCTCCGCGCTCTGCGGGATGGCCCAGTCCCTGACGCAGCTGGTGCTGTTCCGCCTGCTGCAGGGTCTGTTCGGCGCCTCGCTGGTGCCGCTCTCGCAGGCGGTGCTGCTCGACATCAATCCGCCGGAGCGTCACGGCCGGGCCACCGCGATCTGGGGCATGGGTGTGCTCGTGGGACCGATCATCGGGCCAGCGCTCGGCGGCTGGCTCACGGAGAATGCGAGCTGGCGCTGGGTCTTCTACATCAACGTGCCGTTCGGCGTGCTCTCGACGCTCGGCATCCTCACCTTCATGCGCGAGTCGACGACGAGGCGCTCGCCGTTCGACTTCTTCGGGTTCGCATCCCTGTCGCTTGCGATCGGCGCGCTGCAGCTGCTCCTCGACCGCGGCCAGCTGCTCGACTGGTTCAATTCCACCGAGATCTGGCTGGATGCGATCGTCGGCGGCACCGCCCTCTACCTGCTCATCGTGCACACGCTCACCGCGCGCCACCCGTTCGTGAGTCCGCAGCTGTTTCGCGACCGCAACTTCCTGCTCGGCAGCCTCTTTATCCTCATGATCGGGGTGGTGCTGTTCGCAACGCTCGCGCTGCTGCCGCCGCTGCTGCAGGACGTGATGGGCTATCCGGTCGTGACCACCGGCTTCGTGACGGCGCCGCGCGGCATCGGCGGCATGCTGAGCATGGCGCTGGTCGGCCGGTTCATCGGGCGTGTCAATGCGCGGGCGCTGATGGCGCTCGGGTTCGGGGCGACGGCGCTGTCATTGTGGATGCTCTGCGGGCTGTCGCCGCAGATGGACGACCGGCTCGTCATCTGGAGCGGGTTCGTGCAGGGCGTCGGCATGGGCTTCGCCTACGTGCCGCTCGCCGCCGTCGCGTTCGCGACCCTCGCGCCGCAGCTGCGCTCCGAGGGGACCGCCATCTTCAATCTGCTGCGCAACGTCGGCAGCAGCGTAGGCATCGCAGTCATGCAGGCCCTGCTGACCCGCAATACCCAGATCATGCACGCGCGCCTCGCCGAGCACGTCATGCCGTATGCGACGAGTGCCGCCGGCCATGCGTCCTACGACCTCTCGAGCGGCGCGGGCCTCGCTGCCCTCAATGCCGGCCTCACCCGTCAGGCGACGCTCATCGCCTACAACAACGACTTCAAGCTGCTCCTCGTGCTGACGATCGCCATCATGCCGTTGCTGCTGCTGCTGCGCGGGCGGCGCGATCGTCACAGTGTCCCGCTTGCCGCTGAGTGACCGATCATGAACACGACCTCCCGCACCGTTTCCGCTCCCGAGCATTCGCGCCCCAGCCGTGCGCGCCTCGCCATCGCCCTGTGTGCTGTGGCGGCAAGCGCCTGCAGCGTCGGTCCGAGGTTCGCCCGGCCGGCGGCGCCTGCGCAGAGCGTGTACACGTCCACGCAGGAGGGCGATGCCGCCGCTGGCTCCGTGCCGGCGCAGTTTGCGCAGACCCTGCAGCTCGGCGCATCCCCGAGCGGGGACTGGTGGAGTGCCTTCCGCTCCTCCGAGCTCGATGCCCTGGTCCGCGAGGCCATCGCCCGCAATCAGTCGCTGGCGGCCGCGCAGGCGACGCTCGGCGAAGCCGAGGAGCGCGTTGCGGCTGCGGCGGGCGCCCGCTATCCCCACGTCGATCTCAATGCCGGCGCCGCGCGGCAGAAGTATGGTGCCCAGTTCCTGGGCGGCTTCAGCCTGCCGCCGTTCACGGCGTTCGGACTCGGACCCACCGTGCGCTACACGCTCGACTACACCGGCGGGATCGCGCGCTCCATCGAGCAGCGCGCCGCGCTCGCCGACTACCAGCGCGGCCAGCGCGATGCCGCGTACCTCGCGCTCACCGGCGGCGTAGTGGGGCAGACGATCGTCATCGCCTCGACGCGCGCGCAGATCCGCGCCGTCAACGACCTGCTCGCCGAGGACCGGGACAACGCCAAGCTGGTGCAGACGGCGTTCGACAACGGCTCGGTGTCACGCGTGGACGTACTGACGGCGCAGAGCCAACTCGCGAGCGATGAGACGCTGCTGCCGCCGCTGCGCCAGCAGCTCTCGGCGGCATCGAATGCACTCGCGGTCCTCACTGGGCGCTCGCCGGCACAGTTCCACACCCCGCAGCTCGACCTCGGCGGCATCAACCTGCCGCGCGCGCTGCCGGTAGCCGTGCCCTCCGAGCTCGTGCGCCGGCGTCCGGACATCCTCGCCGCGGAGTCGCAGCTGCACGCCGCCACCGCGGCCGTCGGTATCGCAACCGCCAATCTCTATCCGCAGCTCACCCTGAGCGCGAGCATCTCGCAGCAGGCCCTCGAGCCCGCCCATCTGTTCGATGCCGCGAGCAACGCGTGGTCGATGATCGCGAGCCTCACCGCACCCCTCTACGAGGGGGGTACGCTGCGCGCCGAGCGGCGCGCCGCCCTCGCTGCGCTCGATGCGAGCTCGGCGCACTACCGGCAGACGGTCCTGCAGTCCTTCGGCCAGGTCGCCGACGCGCTCGATGCTCTCGATCACGATGCGGAGCTGCTCGCCGCCCAGTCGAACGCGCTCGCGACCGCCCAGGCGAGCGTCGAGCTCGCGCGCGAGAGCTACAGCGCCGGCAACTCCGGCGTGCTGGCCGTGCTCGATGCGCAGCGGCTGCGCCAGCAGGCGCAGCTCGGCTTCGTGCGTGCCCAGGCGCAGCAGTATCTCGACACCGCGCAGCTGTTCCTCGCGCTCGGCGGCAGCCCGATGGCCGAAGCGGCCGCTGCCGCCACGCCTCCTGCCGCCGCACCGCGCGGCTAACGCGGCTCGCCCGGGTCGCGCTCCGTGATGCTCGCCGCGGGCAGCTGCGCTGCGCCGGTGACGCGAGTGGCAGGCAGCCCCTTGCGGCGGCGCTCGATGAACAGCGCGCGCGCCTTCGCGAACAGCGCGAGCGACAACCACAGCAGGATCACCGCCGCCGGGATCGCCGCGGCGAGCGGCCAGACCACGACCGCGCCACCCACCGCGAGCAGCGCGAGGCCCACCACTGCGACAAGCCGCGCCTCGGTGCGCGCGAGCGTGCGCTCATCGGTGAGCGCGGCCCCGACCGCGCGTCCGAGTCGCAGCGCTCCGGCGGCCGCGCGCGAGGCACTGCCGCGCGTTCCGCGGCGGCGCACCGTGCGCTCACGGCGCTGCGCACGCACCGCGAGACCGCCGCGCAGGGCCGCGACCCGCTTCAGTGCCAGATGCCGCCGCCGCTCGCGCCGCTCGAGCACGATCTCCGTCGACAGTGCGAGGTCGGCCTCGTACATGCGCTCCATCTGCGCAGCGAAGTCCTCGTCCTCGATCACCGCGTCGAGCTCGTAGTTGCCGACCCAGCTCGCGAGATTGAGATTGCTCGAGCCGACCCGCGCCCAGCGACCGTCCGTCACCGCGGTCTTGGCGTGCAGCATCGTGCCGTTCCACTCGAAGACGCGGACGCCGCCCTCGAGCAGCGCCCGGTAGCCGGCTCGCGACAGCGCCCGCAGGCCCGGGACATCGCTCGCGCCGGGCACGAGCAGGCGCACGTCGACGCCGTCCTGGGCGGCGGCTCGCAGCGCCTGCACGTACGGCGGTATGCCGGCGAAGTACGCATCCGTGATCCACAGCGAGCGACGGGCCGCAGCCGCGATCAGTTGCTCCAGGCGGAACACCGAAGCCGTGCCCGGCGCGTTCGCCACGATGCGCACGGCGACATCGCCTGCGGCGGCATCGTCGGCGGCACCGCCGCGCTGTTCTTCCTCCGGCAGCGCGGCGCCCGTTGCGGCCCACACCTGCGCGAAGGCGCGCTCGATGTCATCGAGCGCCGGCCCACGCACCTCCACCCCGGTGTCGCGCCACGGAGCGATCCCGCGCGCCTCATCGCCGACCCACTGACGGCCGATGCACAGCCCCGTGACGAAGCCGACCCGGCCGTCGACCGACACGAGCTTGCGATGGTCGCGGTGCAGCCAGCCGAACGGGCGGGTGATCGGCTGCGGCGCGTTGAAACAGCGCACGTCGACCCCGGCGGCGCGCAGGCGACGCCAGTACGCGGCCGAGGCGCGGCCGAGCGAGCCGAGCCAGTCGTAGATGAGACGCACGCGCACCCCGGCGCGCGCCTTGCTCTCGAGCGCGCTCGCGAACATCGCACCGACCGCGTCGTCGCAGAAGATATAGTTCTCGATGTGGATGCGCTCGCGCGCCGCGGCGATGGCCTCGAGCCATGCCGGGTAGTTCTCGGCGGCATCGCGCAGCAGCCGCACCCGATTGCCTTTGACCAGCGCGGCGCCGGCCGCGCGCGTGAAGGCGCGATCGAGCAGGTCTGCGCTGCGGGCGGTTGCGGCCTCGGAGGAGCTCACCGTGGTGTATTCTCGCGTATATTCGCGAAGTGTATATTCGATCGCGCCGCGGCGCGTCGACAGCCGGCGATGACCGGAGGGCCGCGGATCTCGAGGGGGTGGCACGTGACCGCAGACAGACCGATCCAGCGCCGCGAGTTCCTGCAGACGACCGGCGTGCTCACGGGCCTCATTGCGGCGGCGAGTCCGCTCGCGCTGCTCGCGCCGAGCCGCGCCTGGGCCGTGGACCTGAAGACACTGACGAGCGCCGAAGGCGCCATCCTCATGGCCGTGGCGCGCACCATCGCGCCTCACGACAAGCTGGAGGAAGCAGCGTATGCGCTCGTCGTGCAATCGGCTGACGCGGACGCCCAGGCAGATCCCTCAACGCTGCAGATGCTGCGCAAGGGCTGCGCACAGCTCCCGAGCGGCTTTGCGACGGCAGCCGAGCCCGCGCGCGTGCAGGCGCTCAAGGCGCTCGAGAGCGGACCCTTCTTTCAAAGCATGCGCGTGAAGACGCTGAGCGTGCTCTATGCGACGCCATTCGCGTACGCGGCTTTCGGCTACGAGGGCGAAGCGTTCTCCAAGGGCGGCTACCTGTTTCGCGGCTTCAACGATCTGCGCTGGCTCCCCGAGGTGCCGCTCGAGGTGAGCGGTCCCGTGCCCGGCGCGACCTGAAGGAAACGACCGATGGCAGTGATCGCTCACGACGACGACAGCGCAGTGGTCATCATCGGCTCGGGCGCGGGCGGCGGTACGCTCGCGCACGAGCTCACCAGGCGCGGCATCAAGGTGGTGCTGATCGAGGCCGGCAAGCGCCAGTCGATCCAGAGCTTCACGCAGGTCCCGGGCGATGCCTTCGCGCAGCTCACCTGGCTCGATCCGCGCACTCAATCGGGAACTTGGACCGTCGCGCAGGACTTTCCGACGCTGCCGTCGTGGACGGCGAAGACGGTCGGTGGCACGACGGTGCACTGGACCGCCGCGACACCGCGTCTGCGGCCCTGGGAAGTGAAGTCACGCAGCACCTACGGCGAGGTGCCGGGAACCTCGCTCATCGACTGGCCGATCGAGTACGAGGAGTTGAAGGCCTACTACCAGCTCGCCGAGCGGCGCCTGGTGGTCACGCGCCGCAACGGCAACCCGGGCATGCCGGCATCCAACAATTTCAAGGTGATGTACGCCGGAGCCAAGAAGCTCGGCTACAAGCAGGTCCACACCAACTACATGGCGATCAACACCCGTCCGGCCGACGGGCGGAATTTCTGCATCCAGCAGGGCTTCTGCGTCCAGGGCTGCAAGACCGGGGCGAAATGGAGCACGCTGTACACGGAGATTCCGCGGGCGGAGGCGACCGGCAACCTCGACCTGCGCATCGAGAGCATGGCGACGCGCATCGAGCACGGCGTGAACGGTCGGGTGAGCGCGGTCGTCTACCGTGACGCGAAGGGCGTCGAGCAGCGCCAGAGGGCGCGTCTCGTGTGTGTCGCGTGCAACTCCGTCGAGACCGCCCGCCTGCTGCTGCTGTCGGAATCGGCGATGTTCCCGCATGGACTCGCCAACTCCTCCGACCAGGTCGGGCGCAACTACTGCCATCACGTCGGCGCCTTCGTGTGGGGTTTCTTCGACCAGCCCGTCCACGCATGGCGCGGCGCAACCCTGGCCGGCATCATCGAGGATGAAGAAGTGAATGAGCCGAAGCGCGGTTTCTTCGGCGGCTATCACCTCGAGCTGATCATGCTCGACCTGCCCTCGCTGCCGCTCGCCGGCCTGCCGTACGGCTGGGGGCGTGATTGGGCCTGGAGCCTCGAGAACTACCGCAACATGAGCGGTCTGTTCGTCGTCGGCGAGGACATGGCACGCTCGGACAACCGCATCACCCTCGACCCGAAGGTGAAGGATCGCTTCGGTCTGCCAGTGGCCCACATCCACGTGGACGACCACCCGAACGACACGGCGATGCGCAAGCACGCCCAGGATCAGGCGGCCAAGCTCTTCGAGGGGCTCGGGGCGAAGCGCGTGGTGCGCTCGCGCGCGACTCCGGCGACTCACAACATGGGCTCCGCCCGCATGAGCGCCGATCCCGCGAAGGGCGTGGTCAACGGCCACGGGCAAAGTCACGACATACCCAATCTCTTTGTCTCCGACGGCAGTCAGTTCTCGACGCCGGGGTCCGCCAATCCGACGCTGACCATCGTGTCGCTGGCGCTGCGCCAGGCGGAGTACATCGCGAAGCAGATGAGTGCACACAGTATCTAGAGTCGCGCTCGCCTGCCTCGCCCTCGGCGCGGCCTCGAGCCCATGGGCGGCCTGCGCCGCTGACGAGCTGCTCGATGAGCCCACGGCGGTGGCGCGCATGCTCGTGATCGTCGATCAGCGACTCGCGCTGATGCCAGGCGTCGCGGCCTACAAGTGGCGCCAGCACCTCCAGGTATCCGACCCGCCGCGTGAGCAGGTCGTGATCGAGCACGGCGTACAGCTCGCGCAGCCGCTCGGGCTGCAGGCGGACGGCGTGCGCACCTTGCTGGTACTGCAGATCCGTCTGGCGAACGAGTCCGAGAACGCGCTGTTCGACAAGTGGCGCGCCGGCGGATTCGACTATGCGCCTGCCATCCCCGACCTCACGAGCGAAGTGCGTCCACGGCTCGACCGGCTGACCGACGAGCTGCTGCGAGCGCTGTACGTCGCGGCGCCCCTCATCGACCGTGACGGCTTCGCGCAGCGCAGCGCGATGCTCGCGGCCGAGCGGTTGCACGGTGCGGGCTGGACGCCGGCGCATCGCGCCGAGCTTCTTGAGGCCCTTGCCGCCGTCCGAGCGGATCCGGCACCGAGCCTGCGCAGGATCGGCGCCGCGCACGTGCTGCGCATCGGCACGACCGGTGACTATGCGCCGTTCAGCTTCGCCGACGCGACCGGCCTTCGCGGCGCCGACATCGAGTTGGCACGGGCGCTCGCGCGGTATCTCGGCGTCGAGGCGGTCTTCGTGCGCACCAGCTGGAGCAATCTGGCCGCGGATCTGCGCGCGGGCCGCTTCGATGTCGCTCTCGGCGGGATCTCCGCGACCCCCGAGCGCGCCGCGGCCGCGACCCTGTCGATCCCGTACGCCTCGGGGGGCAAGACGATCCTCGCGCGCTGCAGCGATGCGGCCCGCTTCGCGGATCTTGCCCGCGTCGATCAGGCCGGAGTGCGCGTCATCGTCAATCCAGGTGGCACCAACGAGCAGTTCGCGCGCGAGCACCTGCACCATGCAGCGATCGCCGTCCATCGCGACAATCCGACGATCTTCGCGGAGCTCGTGGCCGGGCGTGCCGACGTGATGATCACCGACGACACCGAGGCCGACCTGCAGGCGCGCCGCCACCGGCAGCTGTGCCGCACGTACCGGGGCACGCTCACGCACGCCGACAAGGTCATCCTCATCGCTCCGCACTCGGATCTCGAGGCAAGCGTCGATGGGTGGCTCAAGGATCAGCTCGCGGCCGCAGTGCCCGCAAGACTGCTGCGCTCGGCGCTCGAGCAGTAGCAAACAATCACGCGCTGCCCGCCACATCGACCAGAATCTTCGTGCCCTCCTGACGGTGCAGGCGCTCGAAGCCGCGCTCGATGAGCCCCGCGAAGGGGATGGACTCCACCCAGCCCGCCTGCGGATAGGCCCCTGCCGCCATCTCGGCGATCACGGGCGGAAAGGCATTGCAGGAGAGCGCGACTCCGGTGATGCGTGCCTCGGACATGAGGATGTCCATCGGCTGGATCGTGAGCGGCAGTGTGTGGATCGCGACCACGACGACGGTGCCATCGACCGCCGTGCCATGGAGCGCCGCACTGAACGCCGCGGGCACGCCCGCCGCATCCACCGAGGCCGCAGCGCCGCGCCCTCCCGTGAGATCCTTCACCGCATCGACGATGCTCCCGTCGCGCGGGTCGAGCACCTGGCGCACGCCGATGGCCTTCAGTACCGCACGGCGCGCCGGTGACGGGTCGGACATGATCACCTCGACGCCGCGGCGGCGGAGCGTGAAATACACGCCGATGCCGATCGGACCGCCGCCGTGGATGACGGCCGTCTGCCCCGACTCGAGCTGGCAGCGATCGGCGGTGCGCCAGGCGATCGCCATCGGCTCGATGAGCGCGCCTTGCGTGCCGCTCATGCCGCGCGGCAGCTTGTGCGCCATGGAGCGCTTCACGACGGTGTACTGTGCGAGCCCCCCGCCAGCGCGGTTGTAGCCGTGGAAGGCGAGCAGACCACAGTGGTTGTACTCGCCGGCCTTGCAGTACAAGCAGTGCCCGCAGGTCTCCACCGGCTCGACCGCGACCAGATCGCCGCGGCTCAGGTCCGTGACTCCGGGCCCGGCATCCACCACCTCGCCGCACAGCTCGTGCCCCATGATCACGGGGTTCTTGATGCCGGTCAGCGGGTGCGGCTCGTTCACCCGCGTGGTGATCGGGCCGTCGTAGTATTCGTGCAGGTCGCTGCCGCAGATGCCGTTGAAGAGCACCCGCAGCTTGACCTCGCCGCGCTGCGCGACCGGCTCCGGCACCTCCTCGAGGCGCAGATCCTCGCGCCCGTGATAGACGGCCGCGCGCATGGCTGAAGACCTCTTCTGGCTCGGGTTAGCGGGGCGCGGACACTATAACCGCTAGGGTACCTTGAACGTCAGATCCTTCTGCGACAGCAGCCGGATGGGCACCGCGGGCACGTGCCAGACATCGCGCGCGTAGTCGGCGATCGAGCGGTCGGAGGAGAACTTACCCGAGCGCGCGACATTCAGGATCGACTTGATGGCCCAGGCTTCCGGATCCGTGTACGCCTCGCCGATGCGCCGCTGGCAGTCGGCGTATGCCTGATAGTCGGCGAGCACCAGATAGGGGTCCCAGTGCATGAGGCCCTCGACCAGCGGCCGGAACAGCTGCGTGTCCCCGCGCGAGAAGAAGCCGTCGCGAATCAGATCGAGCACGTCGCGCAGCTCCGGGCTCGTCTCGTAGTAGTGCGCGGGCCGATAGCCGCGCTGCTTCACGAGCGCGACCTCCGGCGCCGACAGGCCGAACATGAAGAAGTTGTCGGCGCCGACTTCGTTGCAGATCTCTATATTGGCGCCATCGGGCGTGCCGATCGTGAGCGCACCGTTCATGCAGAACTTCATGTTGCCGGTGCCCGAGGCTTCCTTGCCGGCCGTCGAGATCTGCTCCGAGAGGTCGGCGGCGGGGTAGATGCGCTGGCCGTTCGTCACATTGAAATTCGGCACGAACACGACGCGCAGCCGATCGCGCACCGCGGGGTCGCGATTGACGACCTCGCCGACGCAATTGATGAGCTTGATCATCAGTTTCGCGATGTGGTAGCCGGGCGCCGCCTTGCCGCCGAACACGAACGTCCGTGGCTGCATGTCGAAATGCGCATCCGATCGCAGGCGGTGATAGAGCGAGATGACGTGCAGGATGTTGAGGTGCTGGCGCTTGTACTCGTGGATGCGCTTCACCTGCACGTCGTAGAGCGACTGCGGGTCGACCGTGATGCCGGTGCGCTCGCGCGCGAAGGCGGCCAGATCCGCCTTGTTCGCGCGCTTGATCGCGCGCCACTCGGCCCGAAAGCCCGGGTCCTGGGCGAACGGCTCGAGGCGCTTGAGCTCTGCGAGATCGCGGATCCACTGATCGCCGATTGACTCGCTGATGAGCCGCGTCAGGCGCGGGTTCGCGAGCGCGATCCAGCGGCGCGGCGTCACCCCGTTGGTCTTGTTGGAGAAGCGCTCCGGCCAGACCGCGTGAAAGTCGCGCAACACGTCCGACTTCAGCAGCTCCGAGTGCAGCTCGGCGACACCGTTCACCGCGTGGCTGCCGACGCACGCGAGGTGCGCCATGCGCACGTAGCGCTCGCCGTGCTCGTCGATCATCGACAGATTGGCGACGCGCCAGTCATCGCCGAAGAAGCGGATGCGCATCTCGTCGAGGAAGCGGGCGTTGATCTCGTAGATGATCTCCAGGTGGCGTGGCAGCACCTTGCCGAACATGCCGATCGGCCAGCGCTCGAGCGCCTCGGGCAGCAGCGTGTGATTGGTGTAGGCGAAGGTCTTGCGCACGATCGACCAGGCAGCATCCCATTCCAGGCCGCGCTCATCGACCAGCAGGCGCATGAGCTCGGCGACCGCGATCGCCGGATGCGTATCGTTCAGCTGCGCGGCGAACTTCTCGTGGAAGCGCTCGAGCGGTATGCCCTGCACCTTGACGATCCGCAGCATGTCCTGCAGCGAGCAGCAGACGAAGAAGTACTGCTGCTCGAGGCGCAGCTCCTTGCCCCGCACCGCCTCATCGTTGGGATACAGCACCTTGGTGAGGTTCTCCGAGCTCACCTTCTGGTTGACGGCGCCGTAGTAATCGCCCCGGTTGAACACCGCGAAGTCGAAGGACTCGGGAGCCTCCGCGCGCCACAGGCGCAGCGTATTGCAGGTGTTGACGTGGTAGCCGACGATCGGCGTATCGTAGGGCACGCCGAGGACGATCCGGTGCGGGATCCAGCGCGCCCGCACGCGCCCGTGCTCATCGGTGTAGCGCTCCGTCTGGCCACCGAGCTTGACCTCGACGGCCCACTCGGGCCGTACGACCTCCCAGGGATTGCCGAAGCGCAGCCACTTGTCGGTCTTCTCCATCTGCCAGCCGTCGACGATCTCCTGATCGAAGATCCCGAACTCGTAGCGGATGCCGTAGCCGAGGCTCGGGATCTCGAGCGTCGCCATCGACTCGAGGAAGCAGGCCGCGAGGCGCCCCAGGCCGCCGTTGCCGAGGCCGGGCTCGTCCTCGCAGGCGAGCAGCTGCTCGAAGTCGAAGCCGAGCTCGGTCACCGCCTGGCGCACTTCCTCGCGAATGCCGAGATTCACGAGGTTGTTGCCCAGGTGAGGGCCCATCAGAAACTCGGCGGAGAAGTAGGCGACGGTTCTCGAGCCCTGCTCCGTGTAGGCCGCGGCCGTGCTCACCCAGCGGTGCAGCAGGCGGTCGCGCACGGTATATGCGAGCGCCATGTAGTAGTCGTGGCGGGTGGCGAGTGCCGGAGTCTTCCCCTGCACGTAGAACAGATTGTCCAAAAAGGCATGCTTGAATGCCTCTTTACTCAGGGCAACCCGGTCGTCCGGCTGGGCCCCGGTCGATTCGAGTTCGGTTTTGAGGGTGAGGACGGGCGCGTTCATCGCATGTCAGATGCCTGGTGGGCCGGGCTTATGCGCCAAGGTCTGCAAGTTCCATGCATGCGCGCGAGCTGCAGCCTGGCACACACACAAGTCGTCGCAATCCGAAGCACTTTCAGTCCCTTATGCAGAGCCGGAGGCCGCGGCGCGGAGGGGCTGACCCCTCCCGCGGCCCGATGAGCAACCCATCTGCCGCACTCCGGCCGCACCAAAAAAACGCACCCCCTTCCTCCCTGCGCGCCCGCGGTGCACCCGCCATTCGGACCATCGGGAACGCGAATTGCTTGCCTAACGGGCATGCCACAACCCTCCGAGCACACTGCCTCGCCCGAGCTCATGCGCTACCTCGCCGAGCTGCGCGGCCGCGTGAATCGTTATCGGCGCTACGGACTGCTGCCCCAGTGCCCCGAATCGACCAGCCTTCACGCCTGCCGCGGCTCCGGCCTTGCCTGTGCCATCTGCGGGGAGCCGGTGCTCGCGGCCGAGGCGGAGATCATCCTCATGTGCAGTGCACGCGGGCGATTCGAAGGTACCGGCACGATCCTGAGGTTGCATCACCTGTGTCACGTCATCTGGCTCGGCGAATGCTCGCGCCCCTAGTCCTGCGACTCCGCGCCGGCCGCGACCCACGCAAGGTCCGCGTTCGACACTGAGGCCAGGTTGAATTTCCTCGCGGCCGCCGTCATGCGTGTGAGGGCCTCCGCGATGGGCATGACGGGGCCGCCGCCCTTCTTTGCCTTGTGGAAGCGCACCGGATTCAAGCGCGCGACCACGTAGTTGCGCAGATACGGCGACTTGAAGCCGCGCTCCTTCAGGGCCGCGACGATGCGCTGCACCTCGGCGTCGATCCCCTTGAGCCGCGCGGCATAGCCCACGCGCTCGCGCAGGCTGGCGGCGAGCGTGCGCTCGCTGAAGCGATCGACCTTGCGCAGCAGGGGACTGTAGGCACCGCCGCCGAAGCGCGGGTTCTCCTCGTAGATGAGACCGAGCGTGAGGAGCTCCGCCGACTCGAACTCACGCGCGAACTGCGACTCGCGCGTCGTGCCCGCACTCTTCGCGAGCGCGCGCGCCATGCGCGCGACCTCCAGGCTCTTGTCCTTGAGGTTGTGCGCCTTCTCCGTGTTGAGCGCGAGGATCCGGTAGGCGAGCGCCTCATCGGGTGAGATCAGCGCGGTGATCTGCTTGAGCCCCAGGAACTTGGCGGCCGCGAGACGGTGCCGGCCGTTCGGGGTCCACAGCCGCCCGTCGACGCCGCGCACGACGATCAGCGGATCGAGGAACGCTCCGGTCTCGTCGATCTTGTCGGCGAGACGGCGCGCATGCGTCGGGGACAGATCGCGCTGAAACGGCGTCGGCTCCACCGCCGCGAGCGGCAGCGACGCGAGCAGCATCGCGCGCCCGTTGAGCGGCTCGTGATAGGCGGCAAGCGGCGCACCGCCGACACTCCTGACGAGCGCGGCGACCGGCGCGACATCCGGATGATCGAGCGCGAGCGCCACTTCGGCGGCCTCGAGACCGCGAGACTTGCCGCGCGGTGCCAGCTTGCCGCGCCGTCGCGCCGCTGCGCGCCCTGAGGTCTTGCGTTTCGCCATGAGACGGTGAGGCTCCTCGCTTACAATCCGACGCTTTCGTCACGCAAGCCCAAGCATACGACCCCCGTCCGACCGTGGATACTCGCCTGCGAAGCGCGAGCGCACCGGGCGCGCTCCCCGCCCAGCGCATCGATGCCGAAGGCCGCGCGCACATCGACCTGCGCGCGGTGCTGACGCTCGCCCTGCCGCTGGTCGCGAACAGCGCCGTGCAGACGGTGCTGAATCTCACGGACCTGTGGTTCATCGGGCACATCTCCACCAACGCCGTGGCGGCCGTCGGCGCGGTTCAGTGGCTCGCGCTCATGGTGGTGCTGGTGCTGAGCGGAACCGGCATGGCCGTGCAGACGGTGGTGGCGCAGGCCTACGGTGGCGGCCGGCTCACCCGCGCATCACAGGCCGTGTGGACCTCGATGTGGGGCGCGCTGTGCACGGCGCCGCTGTTCGTGCTCGCCGGCCTCGCCGGCCCGAAGGTGCTCGCGCTGTTCGACCTCGATCCGGCGGTCGACAAGCTCGCCGCGGCCTTCTGGGTGCCGCGCGTGGGCGGTGCATTCCTCGGCGCCGCGGTCTGGGGCGTGCTCGGCTTCTTCAACGGCATCGGCCGCCCGCGCATCACCGTGGCGGTGACGCTGTTCGGCACGCTCGCCAACGCGCTGCTCAACGCCCTGTACATCTTCGGGCTCGGCTGGGGCGTTGCCGGCTCCGCGTGGGCGAGCACGACGGCGCAGGGGCTCGGCCTCGCCGCGGCGCTGGCCGTGTTCTTGCGCAAGGAGTACCGCGTCGAGTATCGCGCCCACCTCACGATGCGCCTCAACCGGCGCGCGCTCCTCGAGCAGCTGCGGCTCGGCCTGCCGATGGGTCTGACGTACGCCTCGGATCTCCTCGCGATGTCGCTGTTCCTCGTCATGCAGGTGCGCCTGAGCACCGTCGACGGCGCCGCGACGCAGATCGTATGGGTGGTCACATCGCTCGCCTACATGCCTGGCATTGGCATCGCGCTCGCCGGAACGACGCTCGTCGGGCAGTCGATCGGGGCAGGCCATCCGGCCTGGGCGATGCGCGTCGGCAACCGCGTGATCCTGCTGGCCGCGCTCGGCATGGGCGGGATCGGCCTGCTGCTCGCGCTCGCCGGCCCCTGGGTGCTGCCGCTCGTCATCGGCGCCGCCGATCCGACCGCACCGGCGGTGATTGCGCTCGGCGGTCAGTTGTTGTGGTTCGCGGCGGCCTATCAGGTGTTCGATGGTCTCAACGTGGGCAGTGCGCTGTGCCTGCGCGGCGCGGGCGATGCGCTCGTTCCGGCGCTGCTCGTGGGGCTCGCGGCGCTGATCTTCGTGCCGCTCGCGCACAGCCTGATGTTCGCGCCCGGCGGGGGCTGGATCCGCGTGCTGCCTCAACTCGGGTGGGGCACGCTCGGCGGGTGGATCGCGGTCGTCGTCTACATCCTGATGCTGGGCACGGCGCTGTTCACGCGCTGGCGCTCAGGCGTGTGGCAGCAGATTCACCTGGCCTGAGTTGCTTACGCCGCGGCCTCGACGACCGCCTTGATCTCCAGGAAGTCGCGCAGACCGTGCTCGCCCCACTCGCGGCCGTTGCCCGATTGCTTGAAGCCGCCGAATGGCGTGTGCATGTCGCCTTGCGCGCCATTCAGCAGTACCTGCCCGGCCCGCAGGCGGCTCGCGACGGCACGCGCACGCGCGGGATTACCCGACCAGACGTAGGCGGAGAGCCCGTATGGCGTGTCGTTGGCGATGCGGATCGCCTCCTCCTCGCTCTCGTAGGGGAGGATGCACAGCACCGGTCCGAAGATCTCCTCGCGCGCGATGATCATGTCGTTCCTGACGGCCGAGAACACCGTCGGTCTCACGAAGTAGCCCTTGGCGAGTCCGGCGGGGCGGCCGGGGCCGCCCGTGACGAGCTTCGCACCCTCGGCGATGCCCTTGTCGATGTAGGACTGCACGCGATCGAACTGGATCCTCGACACCACGGGGCCGATGGCCGTGGTCTCCGACTTCGTGTCACCGACGCTCACCGATTCGGCGATGCGCTTGGCGATCGCCTCCACC
>Ga0335081_10004448_pt1 | contig 22103 bp, 18 predicted proteins | sample Lox_Sample_35_FD_206713 | JGI IMG/M metagenome (GOLD analysis project Ga0335081, IMG submission 206713) | Soil microbial communities from Loxahatchee National Wildlife Refuge, Florida, United States - Lox_Sample_3.5 | ecosystem: Environmental > Terrestrial > Soil > Wetlands | place: USA... | reverse complement strand
GAACCTCCGACCAGCACCTCTCCGGTGGGCAGGACGATCAAGCTGCCGCTGCCTCTCAGCGTGGGAGTGAAGTTCGTCCCGTCGAATTCGTAGAACCTTCCCGAGTTGCCCTCCACCAGGACCTTACCGTTGGTCAACAACACGGCAAAGTTGTCGCCTGCATCGTCCCCGTTCTGGAAATCAGGCCCCGGCGTCCAGGTTCCGGGAACGTCCGGAGTCGCTCCCGGACGATAGACGGAGGTGTGGCCGGCGTTTGCGCCGGAGTGCAGCGCTCCCGTGGCGAAGACCGAGCCATCAGGCCGGAGAATGGCGGGGCCAATTTCTCCCGGCGGACAATACTGGCCGCCGCCATAGTTGATACAGCCGACTTCCGGCGGGCCCATCAGATTGGCGATGGTGCTGCCGTCGGAAAGCCAGCGCTGCTCGGAGGGAATGTAGTGCTCGGAATTCGGACTCGCCAGCACATCCGCGGTCAACACCGTGCCGTTGGGCATCAGCGTCCAGCCCTCTTCGGCAAACCAGTCAGCCTTGCCGGAGGGGGAACCCAGCGAGGTCCACGTCATGGTGCTGGGATCGAGGTCTGCCATCTGCATGTCGAATTTGCGTCCGATCAGGAAATGGCCATTGGGCAGAATCGTGGAGGGCGAATCGCCGATATATTGCCAACCGGGCGGCGGAGTGAGATTGGTCCAGGTGTTGGCCGCAGGATCGTAAACCGCACCCAGGTTGGTGAAGGAAAAGGAGCCGAAGTTATATTCGCCGCCTTCGATGAGGACGCGGCCGTCGGCCAGGGTTTGCGACGCCATAGCATAGGGGTCGTAGTTTGACGCCAGACTGGCAACTTGCGTCCAGGTGCCCTGGACATAGCTGCCGTTGATGTCCGGCGTAAGCTTCCACCAATCCTGCCCTTGGTAGCCTTGCACCAGCACGGTCCCGTCGGTCAAAAGAAATTGGACCACGGCCCCGTCGGGAGCTTGATGAGTGAGGTTGGTTAACGTCTGGGCTTGCGAGGCGCAGCAGGCGGCAAGCAGGAGCATGGCAACAGCACACACAAATTTCTTCAAGGCAGTCCTCTTCTTTCTGAAGTTCAGGATCCGTTGGCAATTCGGGAATTGTCGGTCCCACGTTCCGAGCACGGCGACTCATTTCAGCAGGTCACTGCTGGAAATCCTTTAAGGAGTGACAGCAATGCGGTGCGAGCTCGGGAAATCGAGTGCAAGAATTCTGCTTCAACAGGGAAGCTGGTGTCAATCCGTCCGGGGCGAAAAAGATGCAGCGGAGGGGCCCGGCGGTGCTGCGCGCACCCTGTTGTATGATTCGCACATGAATCTGCGAGAAATGGTGGATTCAGTTCCCCACTGGTACCACCGTTTTGAGTTCGCGCCTGGTGTTGTGACTCCTGGGACGAACGATGCGCGAGCCGTGATCGAGAAACTCAATTTGCCTCGCGACATGGGTGGCTTGCGGGTGTTGGACATCGGCGCCCGTGACGGATTTTTTTCGTTTGAATGCGAGCGTCGCTGCGCCAAAGAAGTAGTCCCCATCGACTACGTCCCTCCGGAGCAGACCGGATTTTACGTGGCCAAGCAGGTCCTGGGATCGCGCCTGAATCTGGTCCATGAAACCGTCTACAACTTGACTCCGGAACGTTATGGCCGATTCGACATTGTCCTGTTTCTGGGCGTCCTATATCACCTGCCCGACCCTTTGCGCGCGCTGGAGATTGTCTTCCGCATGATGCGGCCCCAGGGTTGGCTCTTTCTGGAGACCATTGCGATCGACAACGAACTGCCGCCGGAAGTCGCCCAACTGCCCTTGATGCGGTTCTATCCCAAGTCCACGAAGAACCTCGATTTCACGAATTTCTGGGGTATGACTCAGGCGTGTGTGATCGCCCTGCTGGAAGAATGCGGCTTCTGCTGCCTAAGCAATCAGTGCGAGGGGGAGCGCGCGATCTTCACCGCCGTGAAGACATCGGAGAACAAGCAAGCTTCACCGGAACTGGGCTGGGAAGTGAGATCGAGCGACAACGCCTATGCGAAGCCGGGATGAGCAACGTTCGGGCGGCTTGCGCGGCCCAAAGGCTTCCTGACCCTTCACTGCGGGGGACAAAATCAAGCAACGACCCGACGCGCAGATCAATCTTGCAGCACAAGAGCAGGTGCCGCAAGCAATTCCAGGCGCACGGTGAAATAGAAGGTACTTCCGCGCCCCAACTCGCTGTCCAGCCAAATCTTGCCGCCCATCAGCTCGACCAGACGCGAGGAGATGGCCAGCCCCAGTCCGGTACCGCCATCGCTGCGCGTGCTGCTGCCGTCATGTTGCATAAACGGCTCGAAGATCAGGTGGTGCTTCTCGGCGGGTATCCCGATGCCTGTGTCCGAAAGGGTGAAGAGCAGTTCAACGTCCTTTTCGCTGCGCGAAAGACATTGCGCCCGCAACGCGATCTTTCCCTGATAGGTGAACTTGACGGCATTTCCCAGCAGATTGACCAGCACCTGCCGCAGCCGCGCGGGATCACCAATGACATCGTCGGGAAGATCCATGGCCAAGTCCAATGAGATTTGCAAGCCCATCTGTTCGGCCTGCAAGAACAGAGGGCGGACGGTTTGCCTCACGGTCTCCGGTAGGTGGAATGGAACCGTCTCCAGGCGTAAGCTGCCAAGTTCGGTCCGGGTGAAGTCAAGAAGTTCGGTGATCAGATGCAGCAGCGCATTGCCCGAGGACTCTATCGCCAAGAGATACTCACGCTGTTCGGCGCTCAGCGTCGTATCCAGGGCCAGCTCGGCCATGGCCAAGATGCCATTCATCGGGGTGCGCAGTTCATGACTCATGTTGGCCAGGAACCGGGTCTTCGCCCGATTGGCATCTTCCGCCGCTTGCTTGGCTTTCATCAAGTCCGCCTCGGCCTGCTTACGCCGGCTGATGTCGTGAGCGATGGTTGAGATACCGAGCACCGCTCCCGTTTTGTCCACGATGGGAGAGATGGCAAGCGAGATGTCGAGACGGCTGCCCCCCTTGCGCCGGCAAACCGAGTCGAAGCGCTCGACCGGCTCGGAGCGGGCAATCTTGCCCAGGACCTCGGCCAGCTCGTGCTTGCGCTCCGGAGGGATCAGAATGGCGATGCTGTGTCCAATGGCTTCTTGCGGCGAATAGCCGAACATGGTCTCGGCGGCCGGATTCCACGATTGGATGATGCCGTCGGCGCTCGCTCCGAAAATGGCATCGCCGGAAGACCTGACGATGGAAGCCAATTCCGCATCGACGCTTTCCGCCTGCTTGCGCTCGCTGATGTCGCTTAAGATTCCGTCCGCGAAAAGTGCGCCGCCTTGTTGGTAGGTTCGAACCGCGCGGTTACGGACCCAGATCCAACGGCCGTCTTTGTGCAGCGTACGGTATTCCAGGTCGAAGATGCGATTTTCCAGGAATAGCGAACGATATCTCTTGGTCGCGGCCTCCGCGTCGTCCGGATGAATCCGCGACAGCCGTTGAGCCATCCCACCGCCGAGCACTTCCTGGGGCGTATAGCCAAAAATATCTTCTATATTGCTGCTGATATAGGTGATCCGGCCCTCGGAATCGATGGTCCAGGTCACATCGGGAAGATTGGCCAGCAACCTTCGGAATTGCTCCTCGCTCTGGCACAGAGCTGCTTCGGCCCGCTTCTGATCGCTTAGGTCGATGGCAATGCCCAGCACGCACGGCTCGGAGCCCAGGAAAACCCGGACCCCGGTTAGATAGCAAGGGACCTTCTGGCCGCCCTTGGTGATCCAAGCCGCTTCCGTGCCGGCATAGCCGGTCTGGAACACCTGCTGCAGCCGGTCGGAAACGACGGGCCGGTATTCCTCGGCGATGATTTCGAGGGCCAACATCCGCGACAGCTCAATGGCGCTGTAGCCAAGCACATCCTGGCCGCGAGCGGTCCAGCGAACCAGCTTGCCCTGGCGGTTGACGATGCAAGCCACCCCCGGAAGGTGCTCGATGATGGTCTCGAAGTTCTTCCTATGCGATCCCAGCACGGCCATTTCGCGCTGCCGGAGGTGCAGAACAATAATGCTGGCGGCATATGCCACCAATGAGCAATAGATGATGGTGATGGCATGCGATTGCCAGATCGTAAGATGCGGGAACACCGCAGTCTTGGTCGCCTCGTACAGAAACGTGGCGATCATCGCGCCCAGTGCACTGTAGGCCGACTTCGCGAAGATAGGCGTCCTGGGCATGTTGACACACGCTTATGTGGGCGCCCCACAGGAACCTCTTTGACATAATCGACGATGAGCCCGCAAAAGTCGTGTGACGTTGGTCACAGATGACGGGTTCAACTTCACCTATTGCCCGGAATAGGCGGAATGACAGCTAGTACCAAACGGCGGCCCCCGCCTTGCCGCACCGGGCAAACAAACCTACTTCACAACTTGCAGCTCGTTGGTGACCGAGAGAATGTCTGGGACCTCCCGCGCGATGATGCCAGCGATGTTCTTGTCCCCCTCGCTGTCCACGTACCCTTTAAGGGTAACGTGCAGATTGTCCACAATGATGTGAATGCCGGGGGCGGCCTGCCAGAAGTACTGCGACAGCGGGCCGTTAGCTACCATTCGGCGGTAAACCTGCTCCCGAGCTCGATCGTCGAAGGGGCTGGGCGGCAACACGCGGATGTTGTTAATGACCTTCTCCACCCCCTCAATGCGCTTCACCGCACTCTCCGCATCGTCCTTGGTTTGGGCATACCTGCTGGTCAGGCTGCCGCTGAGGGTCACGGTGCGGTCCTGCACACTGTATTCGAGGTCGTCGAAGAGCGAATAGTAGGGCAGCATCAGCAGCTCGTGCCGTACTTCCTTGGCGATCTTGGCTTCGGTTGAGTCGCCCGCCTTCGCGATTTGCTTGCCGTAGTCGGCGACCACCGGACCGTTGCTGGTGATCACGGGGCCACTCGATTGCTGCCCGGATGTCATCATCGGAGCAGTTTGGGATGTTTGCGCTACCGCGGCGGCACTCAAAGCCGCCAGCAACGAAAGTAGCCGTAGTTTCTGCATGTTCTTTCCTCCAATCACGATCCCTTGCATATACACTAAAACCCCTCGGGTGCGGCGCCGCTTCGGCAGCTATAAACACTTAACAAAATGTTACCGATCTCACTTGGCGCACAGACTGTCCGCATGTCATTGCGGCCCGCGCAGTTCGGGGTTTATAGTCATAGGTTTGCTTACCGCTTCCGACCGCGGTCCAAGGACCGGGATGGCAGCGAACACCTGCGGATTCTCCGCTCCGGAGTCATACATGATGAAACGAGCCGTCCCTCTGCTATGCCTGTTCATACTCTGCCTCGGCAGCTCGATTTACGCCGATGAGGGCATGTGGTTGTTCAACGCGTTCCCCAAGGACAAAGTACAAGCCAAGTATGGCTGGGCGCCTGACCAGGCTTGGCTGGACCACGTACGCCTTTCCTCTTCCCGCGCGCCCGATGGATCTTCCTCGTTCGTCTCACCCGATGGGCTGATCTTCACCAACCACCACATCGCCCAGGAGTGCGTTCACGACCTCTCCACCGGCGGCAAAGACTACATGAAGATGGGCTTCTACGCTCCCACCCGCGCGGATGAAGCCAAGTGCCCGGGAATGGAATTTCTGGTGTTGCAAGGGATCGAGGACGTCACCGCCAAGGTGACGGGCGCGGCCCAGCCCGGCATGTCTACGGTTGAGGCAGGCAGAGCGCAACGCGAAGAGATAGGCTCGCTGGAGAAAGCGTGCTCGACCAGCGGCGTGCGCTGCGACGTCGTCACCCTGTATTCCGGCGCCATGTACAACTTGTACAAGTACAAGAAGTACGACGACATTCGCCTGGTGTTTGCGCCGGAGTTCGACATCGCCTTCTTTGGCGGCGATCCCGACAACTTCGAGTATCCGCGCTACGACCTCGACGTCTCATTCTTCCGCGCTTACGAGAACGGTCAGCCCGCGCAGACGCGCGATTATTTGAAGTGGTCGCCCAAGGGCGCCAGCGAGAACGAGCTGGTCTTTGTCTCCGGACATCCTGGGCGCACCGGCCGGCTGCTCACCCTGGACCAGCTCGCTTACCTGCGCGACAACGAGTATCCGGTGCGGCTCAGCTCCTACACTCGCCGCATCGATATGCTTCAGAAGTTCAGCGCAGAATCGGCGGAGAATGCCCGCGAGGCAGAAAGCAATCTCTTCGGCATCCAGAATTCCTTCAAGGCCATCACCGGTAATCTGGCGGCGCTGAAGGACCCGGAGTTAATGGCGAAGAAAGCGGCCGACGAAAAGGAGCTTCAGCAGTTTGTAGACTCCAGTCCCGAACGGAAGCAGCAGTACGGGGACGCCTGGGCCGCCATCGCCAAAGCGGTTGGCGTCCAGAAGGAAATCTACAAGCCGCTTCTGTATCTCGACTTCCTTGGCGGCTTCCGTGGCGATCTGGGGCGTTATGCGCGTTACATTGTGCGCGCTGCATACGAAAGGCAGAAGCCTAGCAGCCGGCGCATTCACGACTATCAGGACTCGCAATTGCCGACGCTGGAGACAAAGCTCTTTTCCACGGCCCCAATTTACAAGTCGCTGGAGCAGGTCCTGCTGGCCGAGAGCCTCTCCGAAATGCGGGACGCATTGGGAGCTGACAATTCTGATGTGCAGAAAGCGCTGGCGGGCAAGACTCCCGAAGAGCGCGCCCAGGAAATGATCCAGGGCACGAAGCTGGACGACGTCGCCGTACGCAAGCAGCTTTATGAAGGCGGCGCCGAGGCGGTGAATGCCAGTACCGATCCGCTGATCGTCATGATGCGGGAGGTCGAGCCCGATGCCGCGGCCATCCACAACCGCAACGAGGACGAAGTGCAGTCGGTATTGCACCAGAAGGGCGGGGACCTTGGCCGGGCCCTGTTCGCACAAAAAGGGTTGGGTGTACCTCCGGATGCGACCTTCACGCTGCGGTTAAGCTACGGCGCCGTCAAGGGGTACAAGCTCGAGGGCAAGGACGTGTCCTGGTTCACGACCCTGGGCGGCGCCTACCAACATGCCGAGAAGCACGGCAGCAAGCCGCCCTACCAACTCCCTGAGAGCTGGCTGAAGAACAAGTCAGCCATCACCCTCAAGACTCCCTTCGACACGGTTTCCACCGCCGACATCATCGGCGGCAACTCCGGAAGCCCGGTGATCAATAAGGCCGGCGAGGTGGTGGGAATTATCTTCGACGGCAACATCGAATCGCTGGCGTGGGATTTCGAGTACACCGACAAGGTCGCCCGCGCTGTCGAGGTAGATTCGCGGTCCGTCATGGAAGCGTTGCGCAACATCTATCACGCCGATGGGCTGCTGAACGAATTGATGCCAGGCCAGAGTGCAATGCAACCGCATCCCGCGACCAAGATGAGAAAGCCGGTCCATAAGCAGCCGCAGCAGTAGGCGTTTGCAGAAACGTCGTAAATGAGTGAGGCGCGGGCAAGCCGCGCCTCACTTCACTTTCGGGGCTGGGCGAGGGTTACGCCGCAGTGGCCCTCTTAGGTTGCCCCGACTGCTCCGCGTCCGTAGGTGACGTGGACCGGTGCATCTCGCGATAGTGCTTGGGAGTGGCTCCGACCAGCCGGCGAAATACACTGGTGAAGTGGCTTTGCGTCTCGAATCCGACTTGGGTCGCCACCTCGGCGAGCAGCATCTGGCTCTCGCGCAGGTGTTCCTGCGCGCGCTCCACCCGTTGCCTCATCACGTACTGGTGGGGCGTGGTACCGGTGCTCATCTTGAAGAGCTTGGAGAAGTAATACTGGCTCATGCCGACGACCCGCGCCAGTTCGTTGACGGAAAGATCGTGGTTGATGTTCTCCTTGATATGCGAGAACACTCGTTGCAGCCGGCGGGGCGGCAAGCCTCCCACCACTTCGATGGGCGCCAGCGTTGCGCCGAGGTAGGCATCCACAATCTCCCGCGCCACGTCGCCGTTCACGGCGTGCAGCGCCAGGACCAATACGTTCATGCCCTCGGTCTTCGCGCCCGTGTGAGCGGAATAGGCGTCGCTGCACAGCGCCGCGCGAACGCCCGGGACTCGATTCGCCGCGACAGAGGCTCCTACCGCGCGGCTGCTCACGATGATGCCGCGTTCGGCATCATGTCGAAGCACGGAGAGCGCTACCTGCTCGGCGTAGTCGGACCGCGCCTGCTCCTGCACCGGTGGTGCAGCATCGAACACCTGGTGTCCGTCGGCGATCAGTTTCTTGCACAACTGTTCCTTTGCTTCGTTACCTGCTTGGTCTGAAGCGATTGCAATTCGCACTTACCTGTCCTCCATCTGAAAGGATTGATTAGTTGCAGGCCAGATTTGCGCATCTTTGTTGCAAGTCCGATACCACTTTTTGAACAAATCCTTCTGCAATGCAAGTTGCTGGACAGGCTAGGCTTGCGACTGCTATTGGGGAGTTTTGGTTAGCGGAGAGCCAGCTCGTGTCGGAATTCAGAGTCGTAAACTCGACACGGTGTCGAATATCCGACTCAGGCGCTCATGCGCCCGGCGCGAGAGATTCTCAGCTTCTCCATCCGATACAGGAGCGAGGTGCGTTTCATCCCCAGGCGGGCGGCTGCCCCTTCGGGACCGCCGATGACCCAGTTGCACTTTTGCAAGGCCTCCAGGATGTGCTCCCGCTCCATGTCGCGCAGGGTCTTCGACTCGGCTGCCGAGAAGGGTACAAGGGGGTCAGAATCGTACTCCAACTCAGTTACCGGGGCGCGAAGTTCCCCGTCGGTGCTCAGGATCACCGCCCGCTCGATAAAATTCTGCAACTCCCGCACGTTGCCGGGCCAGGAGTATTTCGTCATGCGCTCCAGGGTTTCCGCCGCGACGCTGGGGACACCGCGTTTCATGCGACGCGCGTACTTGCTGGTGAAATAGCGGGCCAGCAGCGGAATGTCCTGTGCGCGCTCGCGCAATGTAGGCACAGCGATGGGAAACACGTTGAGGCGATAGAAGAGGTCACTACGAAATTGCCCACGCGCCACCATGGGGCCCAGGTTGCGGTTGGAGGCGGCGATGAAGCGTACGTCCACTTTGTGAGTCGCGGTGCCGCCCAGCCGCTCAAACTCCTGCTCCTGAAGCACGCGCAGCAACTTCGGTTGCAGCTCCAGCGGGACATCGCCAATTTCGTCGAGGAACAGCGTGCCCAGGTGCGCGAGCTCAAAACGTCCGATCTTGCGCGCGATGGCCCCGGTGAATGCGCCCTTTTCGTGTCCAAACAGCTCGCTCTCCAGCAGCCCCATCGGAATGGCGGCGCAGTTGATCTTCACGAAGGTCCGCTCGCGGCGCGCGCTGCGGTCGTGGATGGCGCGGGCCACGAGTTCCTTGCCGGTCCCGGTTTCCCCCTGTATCAGCACCGTGGAGTCGGTAGGCGCCACAGTTTCCACTTGCTGGAGCACGCGCTTCAACGCCGGACTGGTGCCGATGATGTCCTCGAAGTCCTGCTCGGCGCGGATTTCGTCTTCGAGATAAGACTTCTGCTCGCTGACCCGCTCGGCGCTTTCGGAGAGCTTGCGGTGCTCCAGTGCGTTCTTGACGCCGATGGCAATCTGCTGCGCCACCTGCCGGAAGAAATCGAGGTCCGCATGCCGGAAAGCCGATTCCGTGCGGCTCCCGAGCGCCAGCACGCCCAAACTGGATTCGGCGCCGTTGGTCACCAGCGGCAACAGCATGCTAGAGCGCAGGCCCTCTCCCTCCGCGATACGCAGGCCGTTGGAGTTGCTGAAGGGCACGTAGCCTGGTCCGCTGCCTACCAGGATGGGCCCTCTCGTACGATAGGCCCGCCCGGGGTTGGAGTTTTCGATGGAGAGGAGCATGTCGCGCTGTAGGAATCCCCGGCCCTCGGGAAAATCCAGCGCGTAGATCCGCAGCATGTCCGGGGCTTGTGGGTCGGGAAGCATGAGGCTCGCGGAGTCATGCCAGATCACCCGCCGTAAGCTGCTCGAAATGCCCTGAAACAGGTCGTCCAGCTCCAGGTTGGAGACGACACTGTTATTGACCTCCAGCACCAGCCGCAGCCGGTCGCTCTCCCGCGCCAGTTCGTGCTGGAGGGACAGCGCCTCTTCATAGTGCAGCACATTGTCCAGCGCCATTGCCACTTGCGCCGCCACCAGCTTCCCGAACTCCAATTCCTTGTCGCTGTAGCCGCCGTCGGACGAGCGCCCGAACCCGATCGCACCCAAGCGCCGCTGCGCCGTAGTCAGCGGCAGGCTGCAAAACGAGGCCACGCCATGTTCCCTCAGCAGCTCGAACACCACCGGGTAAGGGCGCAACTCCTGAAGCGACCTGAAATTCCTCACCTCTTGCGTCGCCCAGACCTCTCCCGAGGGAGAGCCGTCGACGGGGAATTCCCGGCCCTTGGTGTCGACCTGCTTACGCCACGAATGCAGCACATGCAGGCGCATGACACTGCGATCTTCATCGTGCAGAGCAACCATCAGGTAATGGAAGCCGAGAAGCTGATGCAGGCAGCCCGCGAGGTTGTCGAAAAGCTCGCCCAGATCGCGATGCGAAGCAATGGCGCTCGACACCTTCATGAGTGCGAGATATTTCTGAGCGGTCCGATCGGCTTCAGGCGTCATCGCAGGCAGTGAGCTTGTTGGAGAGCTGGTAGCGGTTGCGGCCAACAACCGGCATACCCTATCGATGCAGTGGGAATTGCGCTGATCTAAGCCCCCAGCCAGGAAAAGGGGACGCGATTCCTTGCCACATTCCGGTTGTGTTTCATGATATCAGGGAGCAAGGTTCCGCAAAATGTCAAATTTCGAGTGAGGAGAACTGGCGTCCAATTCCGAACAGTGCTACTGCGGAATCCGCAACATGCGATGCCAGCGCAGGCAATTCAAAAGCTGCGTAACGTCCACCGTCAGACTGGAAAGTCTATCCGACGGAAGCGGATGCGCCACCGCGATGTCGTTGCGGTCCATCGACCAGTAAATCATCAACGGGCGCCCTACGATGTTCTCCCGCGGCACGAAGCCCCAATAGCGCGAGTCGTAGCTGTCGTCGCGATTATCGCCGAGCGCGAAATACGAGTCTTCGGGCACGATGAGCTCGCCATCCTCGGTCAGCTTCCGCACTTGCATCGACCACTTGGCGGAAATCCTGTCGCCGTAAAAGCCGCCTTCAGGGAACTCGTCGCGAAAGCGATCAGGCCAAGCCTCCTTGAAGGTGGCGTAGGCGTCATTCTGGCGAACGCCGTTGACATAGACGTGCTTGTTCACCAGGCGCACACGATCTCCGGGAACGGCAATCACGCGTTTCACGAAGTGCTGCTGTGGGTTCACCGGATAGCGAAAGACGATGATCTCCTGCCGCCGAATCGGACGATAGGGCAGCAACCAGCTCCAGACGCCGGAGTGCCCATAGTGTGCCTTGTCGACCAGCAGGTAGTCGCCGATCAGCAGCGTCTTCTCCATGGATTCGGAGGGGATCTGGAACGCCTGCACGATGAAGGTAATGACGAAGACGGCAATCACAATGGTGCCGGCGAACGACTGCAACGAATACAAGCCGCTCCGGCTGCGGCCAGGCGAGAGCGGCGGTTGCGCGTCGGGGGTTGTGCCGGCTTCTGTCATGACTGCTTGGAGTGGGTTGCCCCTGCCTTGGTTGCGACCGAGCGGCCCTGCTCCGATTGTAGACGTTCCCACGCCAGGCGTGCGGCGGCCTGCTCGGCGGCCTTCTTGGTGCTCGCCTGGCTGCGACAAACGAAGGCATCCTCGCCCGCACGCGAGGCCGGGATGTGCGCCTCCATGGTGAACAGCTTGCGGTGGTCCGGCCCTTCCTCTTTCACCATGACGTAGCGGGCGGGCGCGCGCCCGCTGGCGTGCACCGCTTCCTGCAACGCCGATTTGTAGTCCATCACAGGAAGCTGCTTGGCGCCGTGCTCATGCACTTCGGCCAGTTCGGGCTCAAGTATGTGACGCAGGATGAAACCATGCGTCACCTCCAGCCCGGCATCCAGGAAGAGGGCGGCGATGATCGCCTCCAGGCTGTCGACCAGCAGCGCGCTCTTGCTCCGGCCCCCGCTGCGCTCTTCGCCTCGCCCCAGGCGCAGGTACTCGCCAATCTGGAGTTCGCGCGCCGGGCGAAGCAGGCGGCGAGCGCTTACGATGTGCGCCCGCAGCTTCGAGAGCTCGCCTTCGTGGTACTCGGGAAAGCGGCGAAAGAGCTCCTGACTGACCACGAAGGAGAGCACCGCGTCGCCCAAGAACTCCATCTGCTCGTTGTCCGGATGCTCGCCGATGGCGCTCTGCGCCTCCATTTCGCGGGCGTAGGAAGCGTGGGTGAGGGCCTGCTCCAGGTATTCGCGGCGCTGAAATACGTGCCCCAGGGCGTTTTCCAGCGAACTCGTGTTCTGGGCAGGTGATTTCATACACTGGGGCTCGAGCCACAGCAGATTCGCGATTCCTAATCTTGGGTGGAGCACACCTTCAGGCGTGCCGAAAACCGGTTGGATCAGAGCTGGCTTTAGCCGCTGAGGTAACCTTGCGGAATTTTACCTCAGCGGCTGAAGCCGATTCTTAACCCATCATATTTATGCACGCCTGATGAAAGCGTGCTCCACCACACAGCAATGCTGAAGATACTCCACTGCGAGCGATGTGGGCGAATCTGAATGTCGTCCTAACCTCTCTTGCTTATTTCCTGACGCCCATCACCGAGGCCTGTTGGCTCCCGGAGGGCCCGGCGTCGGGTTCGTCTGCGCGCCGGGGAACGGGTTCTGCGATGGCGAAGTCATCGGCGTCGCCGCGCCTGGAGCCGGCCCTCCAGAGCCGATCAGCTTCTGTAGCCGCTCCTGCTGCTGCTTCGCCAGATTTTGCACCGGAGTTCCCTCCTTCGCATATTGCACCGCTTTATTGGCCGAGTCCAGCGCCTGCGCATATTGCTGCAACTTGTCCTGCGCTACCGAAAGCCGAAGATAGAGCACGGCTTCAGGATTGTCCTTGGTCTCGTCGATGGCTTTCTGCAAGTTGGTTTCCGCCGAGGTGTAGTCGTTTCGGCTCATGTCCACCATGCCCAGCGTGTCATAGGCCATCGTCAGAATGCTCTTCTTCGCGCCGGCCACTCGCTCCGGGTCCGCATTGGCGGGTATCAGCAGGCCGGTCTCGAGGTTGTCGATGGCCGCGTGCGCATCCCTGGCCGCTTCGGCGAGCCGCTGCTCGTGGTCGAGGTCGGTGTCGCGCGTCGTCTCCGCCAAAGTGGAAGCTACCTCCACCAACGGCACCGGATTCATAGGGTCGGCGGCAATCGCCTGCCGTCCTATGGCGATGACCTTGTCGTTGTTATTGGCCTGGGCGTACAGATTCATCGTGCGCACGTAGAGCGAGGCGCGCAGTTCGCTGTCAGGATACTTAGCGGCAAAGTCGCCGGCCGCGCTCTCGGCCTGCGCCGGGTCGGTTTTGGCGGCCGCCTCCTGATACGCCTTCATCTCTTCCTGCGACTTAGCCTGAAGCACACGATGGCCGCCGGTCATGGGTATAGGCTGCGCAGGGGCCGGAGCTTGCGTCGAGGTGCCAGCTTGCGGCTTGGCCGCTGCGCCTGAGGCCGGAGCCTGGCTTTGCGGTGGATTGGCCTGTGCTGACGCGGACACCGCAGCCAGCAGAATTGACGATAACAACGCTCTGATCTTCATTGTGCTTACCCTCTTGGATACTTATTGGTCCCGATGTTTGCCCGTCGGAGGCTCATACGGCGCCTGCAAGCCGCGCTCGGCCGCTGCCTTGGCATCCTCCGGCACATCGCTGGTGGCGAGCGCCGCCTTGTATTGCGCGACCGCGCTTTCCCGTTCCTCTTGGATGTCAAAAATGCGTCCCAGATAGATGTGCGACCAGGCAACTACGTGCGGATCTTTGGCCGCGTCCAGCGCTTTGCGGAAGTCGGCCTGCGCCTCCTGCATCTGCCCGCCTAAGCTGGCCACTTTGGCCAACACGAAGTAGGCGCGCGCCGGGTCCTCGTTGGCCTGCAAACTCTCCTGCGCCAGTTTTCCCGCCTCCGCCGGATGGCCGCCGGCCAGCGCTCGTTCCGCCAAGTCTATCTTCTTCTGCGATGCATTCCGGGGCGCGCGTTTTGCGGCCTGCATCACCTCCGGCTCGGCGTGCGCGGCAAATGCGATCTGGCTGGCGCGCTTCCTCTGCCCTTGAACATCGGTGTCGTGCAGCCAGTCAGGAAGCGCGTCCTGTAGTCCCGTGCCGCCCTTCTCGAAGCTCCGTAGCTGCTCGTAGAAGTAGCCGGTGAGGACGAACCCTTGCGCCTCGTCCCGCTGCACTAACGTCATCTGGTCTTTCTCCGGCAGCTTGGGACCGGACGTGCGCGCCTCGATGGCCCGGATCAGGCACTCGATGACCAGCAAACCCGCATCCCTCTTATACTCCTCGGCCATGGGAGCGGTCTGCACCGAGAGCAGGATGGGTTGCAGTCGCTCGAGGGCGGAGGCGCGTTTGGCAATCAGAGGATCGAGCGCGAAGTGCAAGTACGTGTGCCGCAGCGCGTCCATGTGAAGGTTACTGCCCGCGGGCGAGACCACGACGTAATAGAAGTCCTGAAGATAATTGCGCGAGTTCACCTGTCCCGGTGCAGTCATGGGCTCCAGATACACCGTAAAGCTGCGTCCGGCGTAGCCCGAAGTCGGCATGCGCAGGTAGTTGTCGGTGGAGTGGATCATCTGCGCCACCGGAGCGTGGTACTGGCCGACGAGGGCAAGGTATTCCGGCTGATGCTTCTGCCAGATCGCATGCAGGTTCGCGACGGCATCGTAAGCCTTCAGCAGGGGAACGAATCCCAGCACGTAACCGGCGTCGGGCGGCAGATCGGATTCCGGCAGCTTGGGAGCGAACTCCGGCGGCGGGCCCAGGTTCAGGGCCAGCGATACGTACTGCGCCAGATCATGCGCCGCGTCGCCCTGCTGATGGTCGCGATAGAAGCGGCACATCTCTCTTGCGGCGGCGGCCGCCGCGGGCGACTTGCTGGCCTCAACCATGTCCGCGCGCACTTCCATGCGAATAGGCGACGAGGATTGCAGCTCCTGATCGTAGCCGCAGACATTCATCGCGGCAACGACGCTGAACAGGGTCTCGCTGACATCGAGTGTGGCGCGCGACTGCGTCACAGCGGCGGTAGTGAGCAGCGCTACCATGGCGGAACCAAGAAAAATTCGACGCGGTAATTTCAGCATCGCTCCAACAGAGCCAGAAACGCCTCGCGTGTGATGCCCGAGGTCCGTATCAGAGTGGTGATGATGTCCAGTCCAACTTCGTCGTACTTGGGCACAATCAGCGGGCCGGCAACCCCGGCTTCTCCAGCTTAATATGGATTCCCTTCTGGCTGGCCTGTTTGTATCCAATCTGCTCAAAGATGCAGACCAGTCGATGCCATGGCAGGGGCGGTTAAACGTGCCATTCTGAAGTGTCTTGCAATGCAAAGGGAATTGGAATGGGAAACTGAAATGCGCCTTCGGGAATCTTGGCGCTTGCGCTTTTCGGGGCCCTCGCTCCGTCCGTAGACACCGACCAGCCCAGCTCGCGCAGGGCCTGCTCGAAAGTTCCGCGTTCAAAACAGCTCGTCAGGAACAGTGCGCAGGCTTCCTTCAGATTCCTCTCAGCTTCTTGGCGAGTGCGCCCCTGGGTGGTGACGTCAAGCGGGGGACAGGGCGCCACATACCACCCGCCCTTGCGCTTAATCACGCCAAACAACTTGAACTCCGCTTGAATCGTTGAGGGTATACGCACGGCCGAGGAAGGCTGTTTCATCTGAATGCCGCTATTATGCCATGCCGGAAAGCTGTCTTTATCCTTTCACCTGCACCTTCGCGAACGTAAGAATCACGCGTCCCGAGGTGGGCTGCCCGAAGGCGGTTGCGGGCTGAAACGTCGTGAAGATCAGCATGTTCTTGAGCTGAGGAAGAATGGCTTCCGCGTCCTCAGGAGCCGAGAGAATGCGGTAATCCTGCACTCGGCCATCGGGACCGACGTAGGCTTCCACCACCAACGACTCCGCATTGGAGACGCCCATGGACATCTCGAAGGGAGTGGACCGCAGTTGCGCCGGCGTGTAGAGCACCGTGGGCACATCGTTCGACGCGCGCACTTGTGCCGGGTACAGGAAGCTGATCAGCACGCCGAAGATGATCATCGTGGTGATGAGGCCCGCGGTGGCCGGGACCATGATGGCGTTGAAGGCGTTTTCCCAGCGCACACGCAGTCTGTCCCAGCGCGAGCGCCGCGTATTGGCGATCTCCTGCGAGAGCGCGACCCGCAGCTTCAAGGCAAGCTCCGGCGGAGCGACCTTCCTCCCCAACGAGCCGACCAGCGATTGCGTCCGCTGCACGGAGGCAAAGCGGCCGGCACATTCGGCGCAGGCGCGCAGGTGTGCGTCCACGTGCGCCATCTGCCTGCGCGTCACGCAACCGTCCAGGTAGGACGACATGAGCCCCTTCGCAACTGAGCACTTCATGACATGACCTCGACTTTGCGACGGCCGTTTCGGCGTCTCTCGTCGCTCGACTCTGCCGGCGTGACTCCAAAATCCGGCAAATGTCGCTCCAATCTCTTGCGCAGCGCCTCTCGTCCCCGCACCAGCCTTGACTTCACCGTGCCCAGGCCCGTCTGCATCACCTCGGCGATCTGCTCGTACGACAGCTCTTCGATGTCGCGCAGGATCACCGTCGTGCGGTAAGGCTCCGCCAGCGCTTTCAGCTCGGTCTCCACGCGCGCCCGCAACTCTTCGTCGTACACGTTTTGCAACGGCGACTTGCCTTCGTCCACCAGCGTGTCTTTCAGGCCGCCCGCAATGGACTCCTGCTCGCGCTCCGGCGCGCCCTCAATGGAGGTCTCGCGAAACTTGTGGCGAAACCACCAGCGGCGGCGGTTCGCGGCTTCGTGTACGGCGATGCGGTAAATCCAGGTCTTCAGACTGGAATCGGCGTGGAAGCTCCTGATCCCGCGAAAAACCTTGATGAAAACTTCCTGGGTCGTATCCGCGGCGTCGGAGGGGTCGTCGAGAATGCGGTGCACCAGACTGTAGACGGGCTGGTTGTAGTGCGCGATCAGCCAGCAGAACGCCTCCTCCGATCCGGCCTTCAGTTCGGCCACGACCGAGGCTTCCTCCGTGCGCACGGCTATCGCACTTGCGAGTTCACTCAAGGTTGTTGCTCCCGCCATCGGCGGCACCTCAATGATAATTAGTTTCCCAACCAGCAACAACTATGTGAGCTTCGATTCGCTGGCTGCTCGCACGGCACGGCCAAGGCGAGCCATGGCATAGCCCGACAATGACTTAGACCCCGGCGCAGGCGGAAATGTTCCCGGAATTCCTATTGCGACTTCGTCGCTGCGGGCGTGCTCGCTCCCGAACTCGAGCTGCTCGCGCCGGAAGCCGTGGCCGGCTTCTTCTTGCGCGTGCTCTTCTTCGACGATTGGGTGTCGTCCACAACAACTTTCTTCGGAGGAGCCGCAGCCGCTGTTTGTTGGAGGGTGCGTACCTGCGTGCGCAACTGGTTCAGTTCCGACTGGGTTGACGTACTGAGCGTCTCCAGATTGTCGCCCAGATCGCGCCGCACGGAGTCAATTACCATCAGTTGCTGCGCCAGAGCTTCGTAATCGCTCTTCGGACCGAACGCCCCAGCCGATTCCGTGAACGACGCGAGCACGTCGTACAACGCATTGAGATTGCGATACAGCTTGAAGCCGGCGCTCAGGTCTTGCGGCGCGGCGCGAAAGTTGTCGATCAGCCCGGGCAGCGCGCTGGTCAGGTTCCGCTGCAAAGAGTCGGCATTGCCTTGCGCCTGCTGCCTGGAGTTGGCGTCAGCCTTCCACTTTTCAATGCGCATATGCGCGATTTCGAGGTTTGCCTGCGAAGCGGCCGCCCGCAGCCGGTCGAGATCGGCGGCAACCGCGGAGCTCGGGCGGTTTGCGGTTGGAGATGCGGTCGCGGGATTTTGCCCAACCGCCGAGAATGAGACGGCCGCGAGAAGCACGGCTAATGCGATCGTTTTCATCATTCACTCGTACAGAAGAATTCTGCGGGGAGCCGGACGAAGTGGAAACCCAGTTTATCAACAAACCCGCAGACCGGATTGGATGCCGGATCAAGCAGGAGTGCTGGCCTGTATCTCGCCGCCGTGACCAGGCGAGGTTTGACGAACCCCTACTGCTGGGAGAGAATACAGAAGGCGCTGCCCGCGCGGCGCCATCCTTCTTTGAAGTGGGCCTGTGGCGCAGCTGGGAGCGCGCTTCCATGGCATGGAAGAGGTCGCCGGTTCGATCCCGGCCAGGTCCACCAGGTGTTCCGGCAAGAACTTGCAGCGCGCGTCCCGGCGTGCCGGGAAGAGGTCGCCGGTTCGATCCCGACCAGGTCCACCAAGTGTTCCGGCTAGAACTTGGCCGTGAAGCTGGGTTTGAACCGGACAACGCTGCTTCATCGGCTGAAGAAACTTGGGATCGAACGGCCATTGCGACGCGCTGCTCGCGTCGACAATTTGGTAACCTCCGAGCGACTTGGATCACCGGCGGAACTGTAAACATCCCGAGATTGGGTGCCGATCGCCCCTTGATATCCGGTTCCGATTGGGAAAATTGCAGAGCTACAGGCCGGGGGCAAAGCGGTAAGGAGGATAGACCGGCTCCCAGACATTGGCGCGTATGCCCGATTCCAAGGTTTGCTCGTCAAGCGGGCAGGCAACGCCATCCTCGATCGCCTGAAGTGCAACCGCCTTCGCCACGGTGAACGACACGGAGCGAAGTTCCGAAACCGGCGGCAGCAATCGTCCGGAAGTGGCGCGCCGCGCGGGAGACAGCTCGGCGAGACATTTGGCAGCAGACATAAACATCGTCTGGGTGACGCGCCGCGCGTCTACCGATAGGATCCCCAAAGCCATTCCAGGGAAGATGTATGAATTGTTCGTCTGATCGACCGGCACTGCGCGACCATTCCAGTTCACCGCGGCGAAGGGGCTGCCGGTACCGATGAGCGCGCGCCCTTCCGTCCACTTCAGCAAGTCCGCCGGGGTGGCCTCCGAACGCGATGTAGGGTTCGACAGCGGGAAGATCACCGGCCTGTCGACCGAGGCAGCCATCGCGCGGATCACATCCTCGGTGAAGGCGCATGCCTGTCCCGAGACTCCGATGAGCGTCGTTGGTTCGGCGTTTCTCACCACATCGAGCAGGCCAATGCGATCGTTATCTTCTAGTTTCCAAGTGGCAAGCGCCGAACGTGGCTGCGCGAACGGCTCCTGCGCTGGGCGTATTTCCTTCATTCCTTCCACCAGCAATCCGTCCTTATCGACCGCATAAAGGCGCCGGCGCGCTTCTGCTTCGCTCAGACCGGCGTCCATCATAGCGGCCAGCAGAAGGGTGGCAATGCCAATGCCGGCTGATCCTGCTCCGAACAGTACGATGCGCTGCTCGGTCAAGGGCGTGCCGGTAAGGTTAATCGCGGCAAGCAGGGTGGCGGCGGCCACGGCCGCTGTTCCTTGGATATCGTCGTTGAAGGTGCACAGCCGGTCGCGGTAGCGTTCGAGCAATCGTCCCGCGTTGCTGCCGGCAAAATCCTCCCATTGCAACAGCACGTGGGGCCAACGCTCGATCACGGCGCTCACGAAGGCTTCGACGAAATCGTCGTATTCGGCACCGCGCACACGCTGGTGCCGCCACCCGACATAGAGAGGGTCTTCGAGGCGCTCCACATTGTCGGTGCCGGCATCGAGCAACACCGGCAAACACCTCTGTGGGTGAATGCCGGCACAGGCGGTATAGAGTGCGAGCTTGCCGATGGGGATCCCCATGCCTCCCGCACCCTGGTCGCCAAGCCCGAGAATGCGCTCGCCATCGCTTACCACGATCGCACGGACTGCGTCATAGCGGTGATGCCCAAAGATCTCGCGAATTCGATGCTGGTTGGAGTAACTGAGAAACAGTCCGCGCGGCTTGCGCCAGATCTCGCTGAAGCGTTGGCATCCTTCGCCCACCGTCGGCGTGTACACCAGCGGCATCATCTCTTCGAGATTGCGCACCAGCACGGCGTAGAACAGGGTTTCGTTGGTGTCCTGCAGGTCTCGCAGATAGGCATAGCGCCCGAAATCAGTTTTACGGTCGTGCAGCGCCTTAAGACGGCGCGCCGCCTGGTCTTCAAGATTGCCAATATGTGGGGGGAGCAGTCCGTGCAGGGCGAAGTCGGTGCGCTCCTCTTCCGTGAACGCGGTCCCCTTGTTCAGCATGGGAAAGTTAATCAGGCCGAAGCCGGAGAGTCCGGTCTCCAGGACTCCCTCGGCTGTGATGCGATATTTCATGCATCTCCCCTGTTCCCACCAGCCTCAAGCAAGTGCAGGTGTTTTCGACGGGCCGTTCGCACTCATATCGTATTCCATCCCGCTCTGAAACTACCCTAGCAAAACTCACGCACGAGATTGGGAATGCGAACTCGACTTGGAGCCGTTCAGGGAGCTTATGCGGGCCTCGCCCTGGCACGTGGCGGAGCTCTCCAGCCATAAGCTCTACCTATTCAGGTGTGCGGCCCACGGCGTGGATGATCTCGTCCTTCGCCTGGGTGTAATCCAGCCCTGACTGCTGAAGCAATGTCCGGGCATCCAGTTCCTGGGTTGTTCCCATGTCGGCCTGGGAGCGTTCCAAACCTACGATGCCATGCCGCTGAATTCTCAGCCGGTCTGAAGCAGCCGTGGTTTTGTGACTTCAGTCTGCTTGTTCCTATTCGCGCCTCGTTTTGGTGGAACGGTTGCGACGAGATTCGTCGGCCCTAATTTCGGCAGGAGTTCACGATGAACTGTTACTGGCCCTCGCCAAGAGGTTCAACGCACCAGCTTTCAGGCCGCCCGCAAGAAAGGTCTATCATGGAGGCTGTGAATTCGGGCGGATCGACCAAGGCAGAAGAGCTGACCTCCCTTTCAGAGACACTCGGGTCGCACCGTAAACGAGCGGCTACCCGAACCGCGTCAGGGTTTGCGTGGGCGGTCCTCATCTACATGCTGGGAGTGATTCTTTGGGGCGCATACGTTCGAGCCAGCGGCTCCGGTGCGGGGTGCGGTAATCATTGGCCGCTTTGCAACGGCGAGGTGATTCCGACCTCGCCGCAGAAGCAGAGGCTGATTGAATTTACGCATCGAGTCACCAGCGGACTGGCGCTCATCTCTGTGCTCGCGCTCCTTTATCTAACGTGGCGTGCTACCGCGCGGCGCGCATGGGCGCGCATCGCCGCGGTGCTGTCGTTGGTCTTCATGCTTAACGAGGCTCTGCTCGGAGCATTGCTCGTGTTGCTTCACCACGTGGGTAGTGACCACTCCGCATCACGTGCCGTTTTGCTGTCGCTGCACCTTGCGAACACCTTGTTACTCATCGGCTCGATTACGCTCACGGCCCGCTGGCTGGCCGATCCCCCTGCTCGCAGCGACTTCAGCGGCAAGAAGGTAGGTGCGATTGTCATCGCTTTGGTATGCGCCATATTCATTGGGATTAGCGGTGTGCTTGCCGCCCTCGGAGATACTTTGTTTCCTGCCACCTCGCTGGGTAGCTCAATACGGTCAGACTTCTTGACGACCAGCCATTTTCTGCTGCGCTTACGCTTACTGCATCCAGCCATAGCCATACTCGGCGCAGCATATGTGGTTTGGCTCTTTGCAGCGTGTGTTCTGAAGTCTTCCGGAGCTGTCCGCAAGCTTGCTATTGCGATGATTCTCCTCATCGCGCTTCAGATCTCATTGGGAGCCTTGAACATCTTGTTGCTTGCGCCGATCTGGTTGCAGGTGACGCATCTTCTTGCCGCGGACCTGTTCTGGGTTCTCCTGGTTCTCGTCTCCGACCAGGCGTTGCGGATGCAACGTAAGCCGCTGAGCTTTCCACTGTAAACGACAGAACAGCTAACTCAACGATCAGTAAGGCGGGAGGCAAGGGCCGGCAACGATCAGCAGGCCCCTGCCTTGGGGAGGAAAAAAGGGACGGGACAGTTCCAGCGCGCTGGCGCTGCTTTGGACCATGTATCAGCTTCGCGTCCGCGAGTTAGAGCGGCGCCAGGCCGTGCTGGAGCGGCACCAGGTCGAGATCCGCGCGCTGAACGAGGAGATGATCAAAGCGCAGGAGGCGGAGCG
>Ga0335081_10004444_pt1 | contig 22116 bp, 22 predicted proteins | sample Lox_Sample_35_FD_206713 | JGI IMG/M metagenome (GOLD analysis project Ga0335081, IMG submission 206713) | Soil microbial communities from Loxahatchee National Wildlife Refuge, Florida, United States - Lox_Sample_3.5 | ecosystem: Environmental > Terrestrial > Soil > Wetlands | place: USA... | reverse complement strand
CGACGCGGCGCGCGCGCGCGCGCTGGTCGGCGCGCGCGTCGCCCTGCAGGGCAACCTCGACCCGAGCGCGCTCTTTGCGCCGCCCGAGAAGGTGCGCGGCGAGGCGCGCAGGGTGCTCGATGCCTTTGGCAGCGCACCGGGTCACGTGTTCAACCTCGGCCATGGCATTTCGCAGCACACCCCGATCGATTCAGTGTCCGCCCTGGTGGACGAAGTACGCACTTACAGCCGAAAACTGCGGCGAGGGCAGGGCTGAAAAATTTGCGCGGCTAGCTTGACTTATTCACAAAGCTGGTATTTCCCTCTCGCGGCAAGGCGATTTTTGGCCTTCCCTCTCAACGTCTTCTCAAGTCAATGGTTTCAAAACGTATTTCCTCGAGTCGGGGGGAGGCGGGGAATTTCTGGATGCGCTGCAGCAGCCGCGTTACGCCCGGGTGACAGTCTTACCCACAAAATTATCCACAGCGGATTGTGGATAGGAAAATTTGCCTTTCTCACGCAATGGGTAGGCAGATTATCTCAACGTTTCGATTCAACTCCAGAAGGTAATTCATTGCCTGCGCGGGAACTTTATTCGACTCGATTCGGGTTCTCCCAGTGGCGCTGAAGATCCTGCGCGTCGCGCTGGACGTTCCGCTCGCGAGCCTGTTCGACTACGCGCAGCCCGAAGGCGTGCAAGCCGAGGTCGGCGACCGCGTGGTGGTGCCGTTCGGGGCGCGCCAGCGCCTCGGCGTGGTGCTCGAGTGCGCGCAGGACAGCGCCTATCAGGCCAAGCTCAAGCCGATCACCGGCGTGCGCGACGACGCGCCGCGCCTGGGCAGCGAGTGGCTCGAGCTGATCCGCTTCCTCGCGACCTACTACCAGCGTCCCCTGGGAGAGACCGCGATCGGCGCGCTGCCGCCGCGGCTGCGCTCGCTGAAGGCCCTGCCGCGCGCGCTGCGGAGCTCGCAGGCGGAGCGCGCGCAGGCGCCGGCCGGCGGCGGGCGCTTCGTCGCCGTGCACGCGCTAAGCATCGAGCAGCAGCAGGCGTTTGCGCGCCTGCGCGCCGCGCTCGGCGGCTACGAGCCGTTCCTGCTGCACGGCGTCACCGGCAGCGGCAAGACCGAGATCTACCTGCACCTGGTTGCCGAGGTGATCGCGCGCGGCGCCCAGGCGCTGGTGCTGGTGCCCGAGATCGGCCTCACGCCGCAACTCGAAGCGCGCTTTCGGCAAGCCTTCCCGGACGCGCGAATCGCCCTCATGCACAGCGCGCTCGAGGACACCGCGCGCACCGCGGCCTGGCTCGCCGCGGCGCGCGGCGAGGCCGCGATCGTGCTGGGCACCCGCCTGGCGGTGCTCGCGCCGCTGCCGCGCCTCGGGCTGGTGGTGGTCGACGAGGAGCACGACACCTCATTCAAGCAGCAGGAGGGGCTGCGCTACTCCGGTCGCGACGCGGCCGTCTTGCGCGCCAAGCTCGCCGGCTGCCCGGTGGTGCTCGGCACCGCGACGCCCGCGCTCGAGACCTGGTTCAACTGCAGCGCGGGCCGCTATGAGCGCATCGCGCTCGAGCAGCGCGCGGCGCCGGGCTCGCGCCTGCCCGCGGTGCGCACGATCGACCTGCGCACCGAGGCGGCCGAGCACGGCATCGCGGCCGGGCTCGCGGCGGCGATCGGCGAGCGCCTGGCGCGCCGCGAGCAGAGCCTGGTGTTCATCAATCGCCGCGGCTACGCCCCGGTGCTCGGCTGCGAGGCCTGCGGCTGGGCCGCGGGCTGCGCCCGCTGCAGCGCGCGCATGGTTCTGCACACCGCGGACCGGCGCCTGCGCTGCCACCATTGCGGCGCCGAACAGGCGATCCCGCGCGCCTGCCCGACCTGCGGCAACGCCGACCTGCGCGCGCTCGGGCGCGGCACGCAGCGCGTCGAGGAAACCCTGGCGGCGATGTTTCCCGCCGCGCGCCTGGTGCGCATCGACCGCGACAGCGCGCGCCGGCGCGGGGCGCTCTCAAGCACGCTCGAGGGCGTTCGCCGCGGCGAGGCCGACATCCTGGTCGGTACCCAGCTGCTCGCCAAGGGGCACGATTTTCCGGAATTGACGCTGGTCGGCGTGCTCAACGCCGACCACGCGCTGCTGTCGACCGACTACCGCGCCGCCGAGCGCCTGTTCGCCACGCTCGAGCAGGTGGCGGGGCGCGCCGGGCGGCGCGAGCGCCCGGGCGAGGTTCTGATCCAGACCCGCCACCCGGCGCACCCGCTGTTCGCCGCGCTCGCGCGCCACGACTACGCCGGCTTTGCCGCTTCGCAGCTCGCCGAGCGCGAGGCGGCGGGGTTTCCGCCGTTCGTGGCCGAGGCCGTGCTGCGCGCCGAAGCGAAGACCCTCGCTGCGGCGCTCGCGTTCCTGCGCGAGGCCGCGCAGCTGGTGCCCGTGCCGCAGGAAGTGCGCATCTACGATCCGGTGCCGAACGTGATCACGCGCCGCGCCGACCTCGAGCGGGCGCAGCTGCTGGCGCAGTCGCGCTCGCGTCCGGCACTGCAGGGGTTCCTGCAGCGCTGGTCGGAAAAGCTGTTCCGGCACGCGCCGCGCGGCGTGCGCTGGCATCTGGATGTCGACCCGATCGAGTTCGACTAGCGACCGGTATAATTCGCGCCTTTTCCCATGGACGATCCCAAGGACATCCTCAGGCGCATCCTCGAGCACGGCGTGCGCAGCGTCGCGCCGGAGGCCGAAGGGGTCGAGATCCATCTCGAGCGGCCGAAGAACCCCGAGCACGGCGACTACGCGAGCAACGTCGCGCTGCAGCTCTCGAAGCAGCTAAGGCGCAGGCCGCGCGACATCGCGCAGCTGATCATCGCCGCCACCAAGAGCTCGTTCGAGCAAGGGATCTTCTTGCCGATCGAGATCGCCGGCGCCGGCTTCCTGAATTTCCGCCTCAAACCGGCCGCCAAGCTGCAGCTCGTGCACCGGGTGCTGGCCGAGGGCCCGGACTACGGCCGTTGCCGGCCTGCGCGGCCCGAGTCGCTGCAGGTCGAGTTCGTCTCGGCCAATCCGACCGGGCCGCTGCACGTCGGCCACGGGCGCGGCGCGGCCTACGGCGCAAGCCTCGCCAGCCTGCTCGAATTCGCCGGCCAGCGCGTCGCGCGCGAGTTCTACGTCAACGACGCCGGGCGGCAGATGGATATCCTCGCGTTGTCGGTCTGGCTGCGCTACCTGCAGGCGCGCGGCAGCGTGCTGCCGTTTCCCGACGACGGCTACCGCGGCGATTACGTGACCGGCATCGCCGCGCGGCTGGCCGACGCGCACCTGGCGCGCTTCGTGCGCGACGCCGAATCGCTGCCCCGCCCTGCGCCCGGCGCTGATCCCGACGCGGCGCTCGATGCGCTGATCGCGGCGGCCAAGTCGCTGCTGGGCGAGGACTGGCGCGGCCTGCACCGTTTCGCGCTGGAGGAAATGCTCGCCGACCAGCGCGACGATCTGGCCCGGTTCCGGGTCGAGTTCGACCGCTGGTTCTCGGAGCAGTCGCTGTACGACAGCGGCGCGGTGGCGCGTACCGTCGAGCGCCTCGAGGCGAGCGGCCACCTCTACCGCAAGGACGGAGCGCTTTGGTTCCGCTCGAGCGCCTTCGGCGACGAAAAGGACCGCGTGGTCCGGCGCGAGAACGGGCAATACACCTACTTCGCCTCCGACATCGCCTACCACGCCGACAAGTTCGAGCGCGGCTTCGAGCGCGTGATCGACGTCTGGGGCGCCGACCACCACGGCTACATCGCGCGCGTGCGCGGCGCGTTGCAGGCGCTCGGCCTGCCGGCCGAGCGCCTGACCGTTGCGCTGGTGCAGTTCGCGGTGCTCTACCGCGGCGGGGAGAAGGTGGCGATGGGCAAGCGCTCGGGCGACTTCGTCACCCTGCGCGAGCTGCGCGAGGAGGTGGGCAACGACGCGGCGCGCTTTTTCTACGTCATGCGCAAGTCGGACCAGCACCTGGACTTCGATCTCGACCTCGCCAAGAGCGAGTCGCAGGACAACCCGGTGTACTACGTGCAGTACGCCCATGCCAGGGTGTGCAGCGTGTTCGCGCAATGGGGCGGCGATCCCGGGCAGCTCGCGCGCGCGCCGCTCGCCTCGCTCGAGCACCCGCGCGAGCTGGCGCTGATGCAGCGCCTCGGCGCGTTTCCGGAGACGATCGAGTCCGCCGCGCGCGAGCTGGCGCCGCACGCGGTCGCGTTCTACCTGCGCGAGCTCGCGGGCGAGTTCCACAGCTACTATAATGCCGAGCGCATTCTGCTCGAGGACGAGGCGCAGCGCCTGGCGCGGCTCGCGCTGTGCGCAGCGGTGCGGCAAGTGCTCGCGAACGGACTGTCGCTGCTAGGCGTCAGTGCACCGGAGAAAATGTGATGGCCAAGGCGAGAATCTCCCAGGCGACGCGCAACAAGGCCGGCGGCGGCTTCCTGCTCGGGGTGTTCATCGGACTGCTGATCGGGCTCGCGCTCGCCCTCGGCATCGCGTTCTATCTGAACCGCAGCGCGCTGCCGTTCAGCACCAAGACGCAGCCGGCCGCCAAGGAAGGCGGCCCGGCCGAGAAGCTGCCGGCGATCGCGGGCATGCCGCAGGAAGGCGCCGGGAGCGGCAGCGCGACGCCGAAGTTCGATTTCTACAAGATCCTGCCCCAGGGCGAAGAGCCGGTGACCGAGAAGCAGATCAAGGAGAGCATACGCGCGGCCGCGAAGGGCCAGCCCGGCAGCGCAACCGACCTCTATTTCATCCAGACGGGATCGTTCCAGAACCCCGCCGAAGCCGACAACCAGAAGGCCAAGCTCGCCATCCTGGGAATCGACTCGAGCGTCGAGCCGGCGGCGCTGCCGGACAAGGGGACCTGGTACCGCGTGCGCATCGGGCCCTACACCAAGCTCGAGGACATCGACCGGGTGCGCCAGACGCTGGCGCAGAACGGAATCACCGCCAGCCTGGTCAAAGTGAAGAACCCTCCTTCCGCAAAGGCACAGTGATGAATTCGAACCGCCGCCGCATCCTGCTCGCGCTCGGGCTCGCGCCCCTGTGCGCTCCCCTGAATGCGCTCGCGCAGGGGGCTCCGGCGCCGGGAGAGTACCTCGAGCTCAATCCCCCGCTGCCGGTCGAGACCCCGGGCAAGATCGAGGTGATCGAATTCTTCTGGTATGGCTGCCCGCACTGCTACGACCTCGAGCCGCTGATCGAGCCCTGGGCCAGGAAGCTGCCCGCCGACGTCGCGTTCCGGCGCATCCCGGCGGTGTTCAACAACCCGCAGTGGACGCTCGATGCGCAGATCTTCTATTCGCTCGACGCGCTCGGACTGGTCGAGCGGCTGCACCGGGCGCTGTTCGACGCCATCCATCGCGATCACCTGCGCACCGCCGACCCCGCCGCGCTGCACGAATGGCTGCAGAACAAGGGCGTCGAGGTGCAGAAGTTCGACGCCGCGATGCGCTCCTTCGGCGTTCAGAGCCGGGTGCGCCGCTCGGCGCAGCTGTCGATCGCCTACCAGATCAGCGGCACGCCTGCGATGGGCGTGCAGGGCCGCTACACCGTCAACTCGGACGCGGTGAAGAGCCACGAGGCGCTGCTGTCGGTCACCGACTATCTGATCGGCGTGGTGCGCAAGAGCATGGCCGGCAAGGGCTGAGCCGGCGCGCAATGCGCGCGGTGATCAGCGGGGCATCCTCGGGTATCGGCGAGGCGCTCGCGCGCCGCTACGCCGGTCCGCATAGCGCGCTCGGGCTGATCGCGCGCCGCAAGGATGCGCTCGACGCGCTGGCGGCGAGCCTGCCGGGGCGCAGCGCGGTGTATGCCCTCGACGTCGTCGACCCGCAGGCGCTCGAGCGCGCTGCAGGCGACTTCGTCGCGCGCTTCGGTCCGCCGGAGCTGGTGATCGCCAGCGCCGGCGTGTCGGTCGGCACCCACGGCGAGGCGCTCGCCGACGCCGCCAGGCTGCGCCGCGTGCTCGAGGTGAACGTGATCGGCCTGGCGGCGACGCTTGCCGCGTTCGCCCCGGCGATGCGCGCCGCGGGTCGCGGCACGCTGTGCGGCATCGCCAGCGTATCGGGCTTTCGCGGCCTTGCCGGCGCCGGCGCGTACTGCGCCTCCAAATCAGCCGCGATCACCTGGCTCGAGAGCCTGCGGGTCGAGCTGCGCGGCAGCGGCGTGTCGGTGGTGACGGTCTGCCCGGGCTACGTCGATACCCCGATGACGCGGGTCAACCGCTACCGCATGCCGTTCCTGTTGCCCGCGGACGAAGCCGCGCGCCGCATCGCGCGCGCGATCGAGGCGAAACGGCGCCTGGCCGTGATTCCGTGGCAGATGGCGCTGGTGTCCTACGCGCTGCGCGCACTGCCGGATTGGCTCTACGATCGCCTGGCCGCACGCGCGCCGCGCAAGCCGCGCTCGAGCGGCGAGTTTCAGTAGAACTCGTACTCGATGTGCGCGAGAAAGGTCTGGCTCGGTGCCGCGGCATTGAGGCCGAAGACCACGCCGAAGCGGTACTCGAGCTCGGTGCCGCGCGCGCTCGCCAGCTCGCCGCGCACGATCGGCCCCATCTGGTAGGCGTTGTCGCCGGGGCGCAGATAGACTTCGAAGCCCGGCGCGAACGCGCGCGTGACGTTGTAGGCGAATGCGTAGGCCGCGCGACCGGCGTACTTGCCGCTCGCGCCCGCGCCGACTTCCTTCTCCCAGATCAGGTTCAGGCGCTGGTCGATGCGGCCGCTGCGCTTTTCGAACAACGGACCGAACTCGATCGCGCTCGCCTCCCCGGGCTGGCGATTCTGCTCGTAGGACAGAACGAAGCCGGGGTCGGCCCAGTACTCGCCCTGCGGCGCGAGCTGGAACACGTTTTCGAACTCGTTGCCGACCCATTGCGCGGGCTCGCCGGGGGCGCGCTCGTACTCGCCGAGGTAGATCTCGGGACGCCACCAGTCGGTGAAGGCGTGGGCGACGGAGAGCTCGACGTTGCGCGTGCCGTCTATCGCCGCGTCGCCGTCGTGCAGCTGCGCGCCGCGGATTTCGAGCTCGGTCTGCCCCTTCGTCACGTAGGGCGAATAGACGATGAAATCATCGGCGCGGCTCGCGCCCGCCGCGGCGAGCAGGAGCAGGCCTGATAACGCAGCAGTGATCGTGCGCGCGGACATGACGCGCGGGCGGCTATTTCATCGCGCCGCCGACCACCACCCAGCCCTCGGCCGACGGATAGAAGTCGTTGAAGAAGCGGTAGCGACCCGGCTCGAGCGGACCGAGGTAGATCACGACCTTCGCGTGACCGGGCACGACGACCTCGCGCGACAGGTCATTGCTTTCGAATTCCGCCGGGATCGCGTCTTCGTTCCGGATCTCCAGCTTCAGCTTCACGCCCGCGGGCAGGGAAAGCTCCTTGGGCGCGAATTCCCGGTTGGCAATGCCGAGTTTGAATACCGGGATCTCGTCGGCCTTCGCAGCAGCGGCGGGCGCGAGGGCCGCCAAGAATGCAAGCACCGTCAAAAGACTTTTCATTCAGTTTTCGCGGAATCCCGTCGAGCATTCCGAGCCACGTATCAAACGATAATGGTTATCGTTACCGAGCGGATCGTAATGTCGGGCCGCAATAATGTCAATGATTCTTATTATCGTTATGGTGAAACAGCCGAACGGCTGCGTCAGCGGGCGGAAGCTGCCTGGTGCGTTTCGCGACCGAGCCGCAAGCTCGCGTAGCTGCCGGGGGCGTCTTGCAGCGCCTTCAATTCACCCTCGCCGGGCACGCGCGCCGGGACCTTGTCGCCCGCGTTGTGCGCTTGCATCCAGGCCTGCCAGTCCTGCCACCACGAGCCCGGGTGCTGCGCCGCGCCGGCGAACCATTCCTCGGCCGTGGCAGGCATCGCATCGTTGGTCCAGTAGTGGTACTTGTTCGCCGCCGGCGGGTTGACGATGCCGGCGATGTGGCCCGAGCCGCCGAGCACGAAGCGCACCGGCCCGCCGAGATACTTGGCGCCCTTGTAGGTGGTCTTCCACGGCGCGATGTGATCCTCGACGGTCGAGATGAAGTAGGCCGGCAGCTTCACCTGCGAGAGGTCGATCGGCACGCCAGCCAGCTCGATCCCGCCCGGGACGCCGAGCAGGTTCCTGAGGTACATGTTGCGCAGGTAGAAGCTGTGCATCCTGGCCGGCATGCGGGTCGAGTCCGAGTTCCAGTACAGCAGGTCGAACGGGAACGGGTCCTTGCCGAGCAGGTAGTTGTTGATCACGAACGACCACACCAGGTCGTTCGCGCGCAGCAGGTTGAAGGTGCTCGCCATCTCCGAGCCTTCCAGGTAGCCGCGCTCGTTCATCTTCTTCTCGAGGTTGGCGACCTGCCCCTCGTCGATGAACACGCCCAGCTCGCCGGGCTGCGAGAAGTCGAGCAGGCTGACGAAGAAGGTGGCGCATCCGATCCGCTGATCGCCCTTGGCCGCGAGCCAGGCGAGCGTGCAGCCGAGCAGCGTGCCGCCCAGGCAGTAGCCGATCACGTTGCACTGCGCTTCGCCGGTCGCCTTGCCGACCGCGTCGATCGCCGCCAGCGACCCTTGCAGCATGTAGTCCTCGAAGCCCTTGTCCGCGAGGCGCTTGTCGGGGTTCACCCAGGACACGACGAACACCGTGTGTCCCTGCCCGAGCGCCCAGCGGATGAAGCTGTTGCTCTCGCGCAGGTCGAGGATGTAGTACTTGTTGATCCAGGGCGGGATGATCAGCAGCGGGCGCCGGAACACTTCCTGCGTCGTGGGCTGGAACTGGATCAGCTGCATCAGCTCGGTCTGGAACACGACCTTGCCCGGCGTGCCGGCGACGTTCTTGCCGAGCTGAAATGCGCTCTCGTCGGTCATGCTGATGCGCAGCTGACCGTCGCCCCTCTCCAGGTCGGCGAGCAAGTTGTTCAGGCCCTTGACCAGGTTCTGCCCGCCGCTGGCGAGCGTCTCGCGCAGCACCTGGGGGTTGGTCATGACGAAGTTCGACGGCGCGAGCGCGTCCACGTACTGGCGGGTGAAGAATGCCACCTTCTTCTGCGACTCCTCCGGCAGCCCTTCGACGCTGGAGACCGCGCTCTGGATGTGGCGCGAGGCGATCAGGTAGGACTGCTTGACGAAATCGAACAGGAAGTTGCTCGACCATTCGTCGTCCTTGAAGCGCGCATCGCCCTTGGCCGGCGCCGCGACCGGCTTCGCGTCCTGGCCGAGCAGCTTAAGCCAGCTTGACTGCCACAGCTTGGCGTAATCGAGCCACATGTTCAGCGAAGTCGCCGCCAGAGCCGCCGGGTTGGCGAACATGCGCGCATAGAGCTCCATGTACGCCTTGCCGATTCCCAGCTCATCGCCCGCCGCGCCGAGCTGTGGGTGCTTGTGCGCGTATTCGCCGAGCATCCGCGCCGCGCGCTCGGCTACCTCGCGGTAGACCTTTGCCAGCTCCTCGCGTGCGGCGGGGACGCGTCCGTCCATGGCCAATCCTCCTACGCCCGAGTGTAGCGCATCACCCCGTCCGCCCCCCCGGCGCGCCTCAGGCGCCCCGCGTAGTGCAGATAGTGCAGGTGCGCGATCGCCTCGCCCATGGCGAAGAACATCTGATGGTTGTCCAGGCTGCGCCGGAACAGGACCCCGATCAGCTCGTAGGCGCTGCGCCAGCCGTCGGCGCAGGCCGCCGCGAGCTCGGCCAGGCGCTCGTCGTGGTGGTCCTCGAGCTCGCCTACCCGCTCATGCGCGCCGCGGAACGGCAGCCCGTGCGAGGGCAGCACCAGGATCTCGGGCGCCAGCTCGCGGTAGCGCCGGATGGATTCGAGAAATAGCCGCAGCGGGTCCCCCTCGGGGTCGATCGACCAGACGCTGACGTTGGTCGAGATGGTCGACAGCAGCATATCGCCCGCGATCAGCAGCTTGCGCTCCTCGCAGTACAGAGAAGCGTGCTCGGGTGCGTGGCCGTAGCCCACGATCACGCGCCAGTGCAGCCCGTTGATCAGCACCCGGTCGCCCTCGATCACGCGCCGGTAGGTGAGCGGGAACTCCGGCACCAGCTCGCGGTAGGGGTTGCCGCGCTGGGCCATCTTCGCCGCCAGCGCGCCGTCCAGGCCGTTGCGGCGGAACACCCGCAGCACGGCCTCGGTGGTATAGCCGGCGCCGCGCTCGCGCACCGCGTGCGCGGTGAGGTACTCGCCCTGCGTCATCCAGAGCTCTGCGCCGAAGCGCTCGCACAGCCAGGCCGCGTTGCCCGCGTGGTCCGGGTGGTAGTGGGTGACGATCACGCGCCGCACCGGCTGCGCACCGATTCTCTCCCCGATGACCTGCTGCCACAGCGCGCGCGTCGCCGCGTTGCCGATCCCCGTATCGACGAGGGTCCAGCCCGGCTCGCCGTTCGCCTCGTCGCGCAGCAGCCACAGGTTGATATGGTCGAGCTGGAACGGCAGCGCCATGCGCAGCCAGTACACGCCGGGCGCGACCTCGGTCGTGACGCCCGGCGCGGGCGGCTCGGAGAACGGGAATTGGAGGGAGGAAGCGCGCGCCACGATGCAGGGGTAGAATTCGGCGCGACCGTTGCCGCGCAACCGGCATTGTAGTGCGTTCGCCGCGACATGACCGCCCAAGCCCCCTCGCCCGAGCCCAAGGATCGCTCCGAGTATTCGATTGGCGACCTCGCGCGCGAGTTCGACGTCACGCCGCGCGCGATCCGCTTTTACGAGGACCAGGGCCTGCTCGCGCCAAGGCGCGAGGGCCAGCGCCGCATCTACACACTGCGCGACCGCGCGCGGCTCAAGCTGACGCTGCGCGGCAAGCGCCTCGGCCTGACGCTGTCGGAAATCCGCGAGCTGATCGACATGTACGAGCCGGGGCGCGACGAGCGCCCGCAGCTGGCGCGCTTTCTCGCCGTGCTCGAGCAGCACAAGGCGCTGCTGGAGCAGCAGCGCGCCGACCTGGAAGCCCAGCTGTCGGAGATCACCGCGTTCGAGAAGCGCATCCGCAAGCGCCTCGGCGCGGAGCGCCGCCGGCGAGGTTGACGTTTACGTAAACGTCAAGTAGCCTCGCCCCATGAACGCCCCGCTTCGCCCCGAGCCGCCCGACCCGCGCTTCGCCGAGCGCTGCCGCGCGAGCTTCGCGCGCCAGCGCGCGATGGCACTGATCGGCGCGCGCATGGCGCGGATCACCCCCGGGCGCTGCGAGATCGAGCTGCCCTTCCGCGCCGAATTGACGCAACAGAAGGGTTATGTGCACGGCGGCATCGTCGGCATGATCGCCGACACCGCCTGCGGCTACGCGGCCTACAGCCTGATGCCGCCCAGCGCGTCGCTGGTTACGGTCGAGTACAAGATCAACATCCTCGCGCCGGGGCGCGGCGAGCGGCTGCTCGCGCGCGCGGAAGTGATCAAGTCCGGGCGCACGCTTTCGATTGCGCGCGGCGAGGTGTACGCTGAACAAGGCGGCGCGCAGACGCTGTGCGCCGTGATGCAGCAAACGCTCATGATGCTGCCCGACACAGCCGACACCCCGGAATGAACTTCCTGGCTTTCGATCACGGTGAGACCATCGCACTGCTGCGCGAGTCGGTGCGCAGTTTCGCGGCCAAAGAGATTGCGCCGCGCGCAGCGGAGATCGACCGCAGCAACCAGTTCCCGCCCGACCTGTGGCCGAAGCTGGGTGCGCTCGGCCTGCTCGGCGTCACCGTCGAGGAGGACTATGGCGGGACCGCGATGGGCTATCTCGCGCATATCGTCGCGATGGAGGAGATCAGCCGCGCTTCGGCTTCCGTCGGGCTGTCGTACGGCGCGCACTCCAACCTGTGCGTGAACCAGATCCGCCGCAACGGCAGCGAGGCGCAAAAGCGCAAGTACCTGCCCCGGCTCGTCTCCGGCGGGCATGTCGGGGCGCTCGCAATGTCGGAGCCCGGCGCCGGCTCCGACGTCGTGGGAATGAGACTAAGAGCCGAACGGCGCGGCGAGCGCTACGTGCTGAACGGCAACAAGATGTGGATCACCAACGGTCCCGACGCGGACGTGCTGGTGATCTACGGCAAGACGAGCGACCAGGGCATCACCGCCTTCATCGTCGAGAAGGGCATGAAGGGCTTCTCCACCGCGCAGAAGCTCGACAAGCTCGGCATGCGCGGCTCGAACACCTGCGAGCTGGTGCTGCGCGACTGCGAGGTCCCGGCCGAGAACGTGCTCGGCGAGGACGGCAAAGGCGTCAAGGTGCTCATGTCCGGCCTGGACTACGAGCGCGCGGTGCTCGCCGGCGGGCCGCTCGGGATCATGGGCGCCTGCCTCGACGCAGTGCTGCCCTACGTGCACGAGCGCAAGCAATTCGGCCAGCCGATCGGCGAGTTCCAGCTGATGCAGGGCAAGCTGGCCGACATGTACGCCACCTATTCGGCCTGCCGCGCCTACGTCTACGCGGTCGGACAGGCGCTCGACCGCGGCGAGACCACGCGCAAGGACGCCGCCGGCGCGATCCTGTACGCCGCGGAAAAGGCGACCTGGATGGCGGGCGAAGCGATCCAGGCGCTGGGCGGCATGGGCTACATCAACGAGACGCCCACCGGCAGGCTGTGGCGCGACGCCAAGCTGTACGAGATCGGCGCCGGAACGTCCGAAATCCGCCGCTGGCTGATCGGCAGGGAGCTGTTCCAGGAAACCACCTAGCAGGAGGCTGCAATGTCGAACGATCCCGTTGTCATCGTCTCCGCCGCACGCACCCCCATGGGCGGGTTCCAGGGCGAGCTGAAGGGCTTCGCCGCGCCCGAGCTCGGTGCCGCGGCGATCCGCGCCGCAGTCGAGCGCGCCAAGCTCAAGCCCGAGCAGGTCGAGGAAGTGATCATGGGCTGCGTGCTGCCCGCGGGCCAGGGGCAGGCGCCGGCGCGCCAGGCGAGCCTGGGCGCGGGGCTGCCGCTCGCGGCGGGCTGCACCACGGTGAACAAGATGTGCGGCTCGGGCATGAAGGCCGCGATGCTGGCGCACGATCTGCTCCGCGCGGGCAGCATGGAGGTCGTGGTCGCCGGCGGCATGGAGTCGATGACCAACGCGCCCTACCTCATGCCGAAGGCGCGCGCCGGCTACCGCATGGGCCACCAGCAGGTGCTCGATCACATGTTCTACGACGGCCTCGAGGACGCCTACGACAAGGGCAGGCTGATGGGCAGCTTCGCCGAGGACTGCGCCGACAAGTACCATTTCTCGCGCGAAGAGCAGGATGCGTTCGCCATCGCTTCGCTGGAGCGCGCGCAGAAGGCGAACAAGGAGGGCTGGTTCGCCTGGGAGATCACTCCGCTCGCGATCAAGGCCGGCAAGGAGGAGCGCTTCGTCGAGACCGACGAGCAGCCGTTCAAGGCCAACTTCGCCAAAATCCCTAGCCTCAAGCCGGCCTTCCGCAAGGACGGCACGGTGACCGCGGCCAATTCGAGCTCGATCTCGGACGGCGCCGCGGCACTGGTGATGATGCGCCGCTCGAGCGCGGACAAGCTCGGCCTGGCGCCGCTCGCGACGCTCGTGGGACACGCCACCCACGCCCAGGAGCCGGGCTGGTTCACGACGGCACCGGTCGGGGCCATCAAGAAATTGCTTGCAAAGACCGAATGGAACGCGCAAGCGGTCGACCTCTACGAGATCAACGAGGCCTTCGCGGTCGTCGCCATGGCCGCCATGCGCGAGCACAGGCTGCCTCACGAGAGGGTCAACGTGCACGGCGGCGCCTGCGCGCTCGGGCACCCGATCGGCGCCTCGGGCGCGCGCATCGTGGTGACGCTGATCGGCGCGCTGCGCAAGTACGGCGGCAAGCGCGGCGTGGCGAGCCTTTGCATCGGCGGCGGGGAAGCCACCGCGCTGGCGATCGAGCTCGCGTAAATGCCGGGCTCGAAGCTCGCGGCGACCAAGCGCCAGCTCCAGGCGCTGCTGGACCGTTCGCGCTTCGTGCGCAGCTACGGCTTTCGCATGATCTCGGTCGATGCCGACGGCGCCACGATCGAGCTGCCGTTCCGGCGCGCGCTCGAGCGCCCGGGCGGTATCGTCAACGGCCCTGCGCTGATGGCCGCCGCCGACTGCGCGATGTGGATCGCGATCAAGGCGCGCATCGGCGTCGAGCGCGACGCGCTCACCTCCGAGCTGAACACCGCCTTCCTCGCGCCCGCGATCGAGGAGCCGGTGCGCTGCACCGCGCGCATCCTCAAGCTCGGCAAGCGCAGCATCTACGGCGTCGCGGAGTGCCACAGCCGCGCAGGCAAGCTGTTCACGCACCACACCGTGACCTACGTTCGCCTGTCGGGGGTCTGAAATGCGTTTGTCCGAGCAGCACGAGATGATGCGCGACGGCGTGCGCCGCTACGCGCGCGAGCGGCTCTGGCCCAATTCCGGGAAGTGGGACCGCGAGCGCCACTTCCCGCGCGCGGAGCTCGCCGAGATGGCGCGAATGGGGCTGAACGCGGTCGCCGTTCCCGAGCAGTGGGGCGGTGCCGGCATGGATTGCACCGCCGGCGCGATCGCCTTCGAGGAGGTTTCGGCCGGGGACGCGGCGCTCGGCACCGTGCTGTCGGTCAACAATCTCGTCTCGGGCATCCTCAACGGCTACGGCAGCGAGGCGCAGAAGGAGAAGTACCTGCGCCCGCTCGCCGCGGGGCGCATGATCGGCGCGTTCTGCCTCACCGAGCCGCAGGTCGGCTCCGACGCCGGCGCGATCGCGACGCGCGCCGAGCGCCGCGGCGGGCAATGGGTGCTGAACGGCACCAAGCAGTTCATCACCTCGGGCAAGAACGCCGACGTGGCGGTGGTGTTCGCGGTGAGCGACCGGGACGCAGGCAAGAAGGGCATCAGCGCGTTCGTAGTGCCGACCTCGAGCCGCGGCTGGCGCGTGGCGCGGGTCGAAGACAAGGCCGGCCAGCACGCCTCCGACACCGCGCAGATCGCGCTCGAGGACTGCGCGATCCCGGCCGAGAACCTGCTCGCGCGCGAGGGCATGGGCTACCGCATCGCGCTCGCGAATCTCGAGTCCGGACGGATCAACATCGCCGCGCAGGCGACCGGGATCGCGCGCGCGGCGCTCGAGGCCGCGCTCGCCTACGCCAGGGAGCGCAAGAGCATGGGCAAGACGCTGATCGCCCACCAGGCGGTGAATTTCCGCCTGGCCGACATGGCGACACAGGTCGAGGCCGCGCGCCAGCTGTACCTGCACGCCGCGGCGCTGCGCGACGCTGGCGAGCCCTGCCTCAAGGAGGCTTCGATGGCCAAGCTGTTCGCCTCCGAAATGGCCGAGAAGGTGTGCTCGGACGCGATTCAGATCCACGGCGGATACGGCTACGTCGCCGATTACCCGGTCGAGCGGCTGTGGCGCGCGGTGCGGGTGTGCAAGATCTACGAGGGCGCGAGCGACATCCAGCGCCTGGTGATCGGGCGCGCGCTGGAGCGCGGCTAGGCGCGATGCCGGTCATCAAGTCCCAGCTCAATCCCCGCTCGGCCGAGTTCCGCGCCAACGCCGAGCGCATGCGCGCGCTCGTGAACGACCTGCGCCAGCAGGTCGCGCGCGCGACGCAGGGCGGCGACGCGCAGGCGCGCGGCAAGCACGCCGCGCGCGGCAAGCTCCTGCCGCGCGAGCGCGTGCGCACGCTGCTCGACCCCGGCTCGCCCTTCCTCGAGGTGGGACAGCTCGCGGCGCACGGCATGTACGGCGACGAGGCACCGAGCGCGGGCATCGTCACCGGCATCGGCCGCGTCTCGGGGCGCGAGTGCGTGATCGTCGCCAACGACGCGACGGTCAAGGGCGGTACCTACTTCCCGATGACCGTGAAGAAGCACCTGCGCGCGCAGGAGATCGCGGCGCAGAACCGCCTGCCGTGCATCTACCTGGTCGACTCGGGCGGCGCGAACCTGCCCAACCAGGACGAGGTGTTCCCCGACCGCGAGCATTTCGGGCGAATCTTCTTCAACATCGCCAACATGTCGGCGGCCGGGATCGCGCAGATCGCGGTGGTGATGGGCTCGTGCACCGCGGGCGGCGCCTACGTGCCGGCGATGTCGGACGAATCGATCATCGTCAAGGGCCAGGGCACGATCTTCCTCGGCGGGCCGCCGCTGGTGAAGGCCGCGATCGGGGAGATCGTGACGCCCGAGGAGCTCGGCGGCGCCGACGTGCACACCCGCGTCTCGGGCGTAGCCGATCACTACGCGCTGAACGACGCGCACGCGCTGGCGATCGCGCGCCGCATCGTCTCCAACCTGAACGGCGCCAAGAACGTGACGCTGCAGCTGCGCGAGCCGCGCGAGCCGCTTTACCCGGCCGAGGAGCTCTACGGCGTGATCCCGGCCGACGCGCGCAAGCCCTACGACGTGCGCGAGGTGATCGCGCGCATGGTCGACGGCTCGGAGCTGGACGAGTTCAAGGCCAACTACGGCACCACGCTGGTGACCGGGTTCGCGCACGTGCACGGCTACCCGGTCGCGATCCTGGCCAACAACGGCATCCTGTTCTCCGAGTCCTCGCTCAAGGCGGCGCACTTCATCGAGCTCGCCTGCCAGCGCGGGATTCCGCTGCTGTTCCTGCAGAACATCACCGGCTACATGGTGGGCAAGAAGTACGAGGCGGCGGGAATCGCCAAGGACGGCGCCAAGATGGTCACCGCGGTCGCCACCGCGCGGGTGCCGAAGTTCACCATGATCATCGGCGGCTCGTTCGGCGCCGGCAACTACGGCATGTGCGGGCGCGCCTATTCGCCGAGGTTCCTGTGGATGTGGCCCAATGCACGGATCTCGGTCATGGGCGGCGAGCAGGCCGCGAGCGTGCTCGCGGTGGTGCGCGGCAAATTCAACTCGCAGCTCGACGAACAGGCCTTCAAGGCGCCGATCCTCGAACAGTACGAGCGCCAGGGTCACCCCTACTACGCCAGCGCGCGCCTGTGGGACGACGGCGTGCTCGACCCCGCCGATGCGCGCCGCCTGCTGGGGCTCGCGCTATCGGCCTCGCTCAACGCGCCGATCGAACAGACCAAGTTCGGCATCTTCAGGATGTAGCCATGTCGCAAGCCCTGCTGGTCGATACCCGCGCCGGCGTCGCCACCGTGACGCTCAACCGCCCCGAGGTGCGCAACGCATTCGACGACGCGCTGATCGCGGCGCTCGCGGCGACGTTCAAGGCGCTCGACGACGACGACGCGGTGCGCGCGGTGGTGCTGGCGGGCAACGGGCCGGCGTTCTGCGCCGGCGCGGACCTCAACTGGATGAAGCGCATGGCGGGCTACGGCTACGAGCAGAACCTGCACGACGCGATGGGGCTGGCGGTGATGCTGCAGACCATCGACCGGATGCGAAAGCCGACCGTCGCGCGCGTGCACGGGCCGGCCTTCGCCGGCGGCACCGGGCTGGTGGCGGCCTGCGACATCGCGCTCGGCTCCCCGGAAGCCAAGTTCTGCCTCTCGGAGGCCAAGCTCGGCCTGTCGCCCGCCACGATCAGCCCCTACGTGGTGCGCGCGATGGGCGAGCGCGCCGCGCGGCGCTATTTCCTCAGCGCGGAGGTATTCGACGCGGACGAGGCGCTGCGCATCGGGCTGCTGAGCGCCCTCGTTCCGGCGGCGCAGCTCGACGCGGCGATCGGGTCGCTGCTCGGGCACCTCCTGGCGGGCGGTCGCGAGGCGCTGGCCAGGATCAAGGACCTGATCCGGACCGTCGCCTCCGGGCCGATCGACGACACGATGGTCGCGGATACCGCACGGCGCATTGCCGAGATCCGCGTTTCGCCCGAAGGAAGGGAAGGCATCGCCTCGTTCCTCGAGAAGCGCAAGCCCTCCTGGGTCCAGGGGGGGAAGTAGCGTGTTCGGCAAGATCCTGGTCGCCAACCGCGGCGAGATCGCCTGCCGCGTGATGCGCAGCGCCGAGCGCATGGGGATCCGCACCGTGGCGGTGTATTCGGACGCCGATCGCGACGCGCTGCACGTGCGGCGCGCCGACGAGGCGCGCCGCATCGGGCCGGCGCCGGCGCGCGAGAGCTACCTGAACGCCGAGGCGGTGATCGCCGCCGCGCGCGAGACCGGGGCCGAGGCCATCCACCCCGGCTACGGCTTCCTGTCGGAGAACGAGGCCTTCGCGCGCGGCTGCGCGGCGGCGGGCATCGTGTTCATCGGGCCGACGCCGGAAGCGATCGCCGCGATGGGCGACAAGTCCGCGGCCAAGACCCTGATGGAGAAAGCACGCGTGCCGCTGGTGCCGGGCTATCACGGCGAGAACCAGGACCCCGCTTTCCTGCTCGGGCACGCCGAGGCGATCGGCTTTCCGGTACTGATCAAGGCCTCCGCCGGCGGCGGCGGCAAGGGCATGCGCATCGTGCGCCGCGGCGCGGAGTTCGACGCGGCGCTCGCGTCCTGCCGCAGGGAGGCCAAGTCCGCGTTCGGCGACGACCGGGTGCTCGTCGAGCGCTACCTCGAGCGGCCGCGCCACATCGAAGTCCAGGTCTTCGGCGACGCGCAAGGCAACTGCGTGCACCTGTTCGAGCGCGACTGCTCGGTGCAGCGCAGGCACCAGAAGGTGCTCGAGGAAGCGCCGGCGCCGGGAATGACGGTCGAGCGCAGGCGCGAGATGGGCGAAGCGGCGGTGGCGGCCGCGCGCGCGATCAAGTACCAGGGCGCCGGCACGGTCGAATTCATCGCCGAGCAGGATGGCCGGTTCTACTTCATGGAGATGAACACGCGGCTGCAGGTCGAGCACCCGGTGACCGAGATGATCACCGGCCTGGACCTGGTCGAATGGCAGCTGAGGGTGGCCGCGGGCGAGCGGCTGCCGCGCACGCAGGACGAGCTCGCGATCCGCGGCCACGCGATCGAGGCACGCCTGTACGCCGAGGATCCGGCGCGCGAGTTCCTGCCGGCCACCGGGCATATCGCGCACCTCGCCTTCCCCGCCGCGACCGAGACGGTGCGGATCGATACCGGGGTCGAGCGCGGTGCGATCATTGGTCCGCATTACGACCCGATGATCGCCAAGCTGATCGTTTGGGGCGAAGACCGCGCTGCGGCGCTCGCGCGCCTGCGCGCCGCCCTCGCCGGCTGCGAGATCGCGGGGTTGGCGACCAACGTCGAGTTCCTGGCGCGCCTGGTCGCCAGCGGCGCGTTCGCGCGCGCCGAGCTCGACACCGGGCTGATCGAGCGCTGCCGCGACGAGTTGTTCGCGCCGCGGCCGCCGGCCCCGCCGCAGGCGCTCGCCGCGGTCGCGCTGGCCGAGCTGCTGCTGGAGCAGGACAGCGCACGCGCGAGCGCGCGTGCCTCGGGCGACCCGCACTCGCCCTGGAACGAGGTCGACGGCTGGCGCATGAACGAGGACTCGCACCACGACTTCGTCTTCACCGAGGGCGAAACGCAGTACCCGGTGAAGGTGCGCTTCCTCGCCGCCGGCCAGCGCGCGCTGATCGCGGGGCGCGACTACGCGCTGGAGGGCGAGCGTCTCGCGCACGACGCGCTGCTGGTGCGCCTGGACGGACGCGCCTTCAAGGCACGCGTGCTGCGCGAGGCGCAGGACTGGCATCTGTTCAGCGAAGGCGGCTACCGGCGCTTCGCGCTGCGCGACGAGCTGCACGGACTGGACGTCGATGCCGGCGGCGGCTCGCTCGCCGCGCCCATGCCGGGCAAGGTCATCGCGGTGATGGTCAAGCCGGGACAGAAGGTCGGCAAAGGCGCGCCGCTGGTGATCCTGGAAGCGATGAAGATGGAGCACACGATCGCCGCCCCTGCGGACGGCGTGGTGAAGGAAGTCCATTACGCGCCCGGCGAGCAGGTGCTCGAGGGCGTCGAGCTGATCGCCTTCGAGGCGCTAGAATCGGACGCGAGGTAAGGATATGACGCTGCCGCAGCGCGTGAGAATCGTCGAGGTCGGTCCGCGAGACGGCCTGCAGAACGAGAAGACCGAGGTGCCGACCCGGATCAAGCTCGAGCTGATCGAGCGGCTCGCCGACGCGGGCCTGCCCGCGGTCGAAGCGACCGCGTTCGTGTCGCCCAAGTGGATCCCGCAGATGGCGGATCACACCGAGGTTCTAGCGCGCATCCGCAGGAAGCCCGGCGTGTCATATCCGGTGCTGACGCCGAACCTGAAGGGCTTCGAGGCCGCGCGTGCCGCGGGCGCTGCCGAGGTGGCGATTTTCGGCGCCGCATCGGAAGCCTTCTCGCACAAGAACATCAACTGCTCGATCGCCGAGAGCCTGGAGCGCTTTCGGCCGGTCGCGCAGGCCGCGCGCGCCGCGAACGTCAGGCTGCGGGGCTACATCTCCTGCGTGCTGGGCTGTCCCTACGAGGGCGAGATCGCGCCGGCGAAGGTCGCCGAGGTCGCCGCCGCACTGGCCGAGATGGGCTGCTACGAGGTGTCGCTCGGCGACACCATCGGCGTAGGCACCCCCGGACGGACGAAGGCGATGATCGAAGCGGTGGCGAAACGCGTGCCGATCGAGCGCCTGGCGGGGCACTACCACGACACCTACGGTCAGGCCCTCGCCAACATCTACGCTTCGCTTGAGACCGGGGTCGCGACATTCGACGCCTCGGTCGCAGGGCTCGGCGGCTGCCCCTACGCCGCCGGGGCGTCGGGCAACGTCGCCACCGAGGACGTGGTCTACATGCTGAACGGCCTGGGGATCGAGACCGGCGTCGACCTCGAGCGACTGGCCGAGGTCGGGCGCTGGATCAGCGCCGCGCTCGGGCGCGAGCCCGGCTCCAAGGCCGGCAGGGCGCTCGCGGCGAAAAAGGGCGGGGCCGTGCGCGCGGCATGATCGATTCGCCCTGCATCAACGTCTGCCACATGAGCCCGCGGCTCGGCGTGTGCACCGGCTGCTGCCGCACGCTGGACGAGATCGCGCGCTGGAGCGAGCTGAGCGAAGCCGAGCGCAGGCGCGTGACGAGCGCGCTGCCGCGCCGGCGGCAGCGCCTCGGCCTTGCCGAGGCGGCCCCGGCGCCCGAGCGCTAAGGCTTACTCGTGGGTGTAGATGATGTCGTCGCGGCGGTTCTGCGCCCACGCGGCTTCGTTATGCCCGGGCGCGCGCGGTTTTTCCTTGCCCCAGCTGACGGTCTCGATGCGCTGGTCGGACACTCCGAGCAGCACCATCGCCTTGCGCAGGCTGTCGGCGCGGCGCTGGCCCAGCGCGAGGTTGTACTCGCGGCTGCCGCGCTCATCGCAGTTGCCTTCGATCCGGATCGTCGCCGAGGCATGGCCGGTCATATAGCCGGCATGCGCCTCGACCAGCGGATTGAACTCAGGCTTGATATTCGACTTGTCGAAGTCGAAATAGACGCTGCGCTTGGCGAGGATGCTGTTGGGATCGTGCAGCGGGTTCATCGCCATTGCCGGCTGCTCGACCGGTTGCGCCTGCGGTGCAGGAGCCGGTGCCGAGGACTGGGGCGCCGGCGCAGGTTGCGGTGACTCCGCGCTCTGCTGGCTGGCGCAGGCGCCGAGCAGCAGCGCGAACGAGGATGCGATCAGGATTGCGGGCGTATTCATTCTCATGGTCTATCTTTCCTTTGTGACAGCATCATGTCGCCGATGCGGAGCGGTTTTCGCCGTCGCGAAGAGGCACGCGCTAAACGTTCGCCCTGCGTAGCGGTTGACGTGACAGGCCGGAGTCAGAAGTCTCCGAAATCGCCGTGCCTGCCCCTCCCCGACGCGAAGCGGTTCGCTCCAACGGCGCCTTCCGCAACAAACGCCAGGATACCGTTGTACCACTCCCTGCGCATCGCGTCACGTAGTTCGAGCCCTTCCTGCATACGCGCCGAGCGCCGGTCGGCGCGCACGCAGGACTGGGGAAAACGTGCGATTTCGCACGCCAGCGCCTCGGCAGCCCTTCTCGCGGCCCCGTCCGGAACCACCCTCTCGCAGGCCCCGATGCGGTACGCCTCCTCGGCCGGCAGCTTGCGGCCGGTCAGGATCAGCTCCATCGCGCGCCCCGCACCGACCAGCCGCGGCAGGCGCACCGTGCCGCCGTCGATCAGCGGCACGCCCCAGCGGCGGCAGTACACGCCGAAGTATGCCGACTGCTCCATCACCCGCAGGTCGCACCACAGCGCCAGCTCGAAGCCGCCGGCCACCGCGGGTCCCGCGATCGCGGCGATCACCGGCTTGTCGAGCTCGAGCCGGGTCGGCCCCATCGGCCCCCTCGGCGGGGGTCGGTCATCCAACGGGTAGGCGAG
>Ga0335081_10004443_pt1 | contig 22119 bp, 22 predicted proteins | sample Lox_Sample_35_FD_206713 | JGI IMG/M metagenome (GOLD analysis project Ga0335081, IMG submission 206713) | Soil microbial communities from Loxahatchee National Wildlife Refuge, Florida, United States - Lox_Sample_3.5 | ecosystem: Environmental > Terrestrial > Soil > Wetlands | place: USA... | reverse complement strand
ATTCCGGGCATCCTTAGGTTGTGGCCGCATGATGGGCTTGAGCCGCGGCGGGTCGAGGGCGTGTCCGATGTCCATTGCGGAGAATAAAGCCGAGGACGAAGCGGGGCTTGCCGAGGGCACGCCGCATTATTTCGGTCACCGCGAACGCCTGCGCGACCGCTTCCGCGAAGCCGGCGCCGACGCGGTATCCGACTACGAGCTTCTGGAGCTGCTGTTGTTCCGCGTGTTCCGGCAGGGCGACGTCAAGCCGCTGGCCAAAGAGCTGCTGGAAAAATTCGGCTCCTTCGCCGAAGTAATCGCGGCGCCGCAAGCCCGTCTGCTCGAGGTCAAAGGCCTCGGTGAAGCCAGCGTGACCGACCTTAAGATCGTCCAGGCGGCGGCGAGCCGGCTCTTACGCGGCGCCGTGAAGAAGCGCCCGGTGCTGTCGTCATGGTCGACCGTGCTGGATTACTGCCGCACCGCGCAGGCCTTCGCCGACCGCGAGCAATTCCGCGTGCTGTTCCTCGACAAGCGCAATCAGCTCATCGCCGATGAAACCCAACAGGTTGGCACCGTCGATCACACGCCGGTCTATCCGCGCGAGGTGGTCAAGCGCGCGCTCGAGCTGTCCGCGACCGCCATCATCCTGGTGCACAATCATCCCTCCGGCGATCCGACGCCGTCGCGCGCCGACATCCAGATGACGCAGCAGATCATCGCGGTGGCGCAGCCGCTCGGCATTTCGGTGCACGACCACATCATCGTCGGCAAGGAAGGGCACGCCAGTTTGAAGGGACTAAAGTTGATCTAGTCCACAACGCCTTGCGCTTGCCGGATCGGGGCACTACCAATTTAACGATGTGTGGATCGGGCGGACGTGCATGCCGCGATTGCCTCATCTGGATCATGCGGTCGTCCCCGAGGCCAAGATCGTCGACTATTTGTTGAGCGTCCGCCACTCTGGGGGTCGCGCAAAGGCACGCTTTCTTGAGAGCTTTGGGTTTCGCGCCCGGGAGTGGCATGTTTTGCGCGATGCCATCGTCGCGCACGCGACGGCGAATGATATCGCTTCATCGCACCAGACCCGCTTCGGGGTCAGATATGAGATTGATGGGCCTTTGCCGACGCCTGACGGTCGCAATCCCATTGTGCGCGTGGTATGGTTCGTGGAGTCGCGGGAAACTATCCCGCGCCTGGTGACGGTGGTGCCGAGAAGGACTGCTGCGTTATGATCGATGAACTGGACTTCGTCGTGTTGAAGCGCGATTTGCCGGACGCGCGCCTCGCCGTCGGTGACGTTGGCACCGTCGTGCTGGTGCATCAACACGGTGCGGGCTACGAGGTCGAATTCACGACGTTATCGGGCGACACCGTCGCTGTGGTGACTCTTGATGCGTCCGACGTGCGGCCGGTTGAGGCACGCGAGATCGTTCACGCCCGCGCAGTGAGCTGACAACAGCCTTGCGCCGGTACCCAGCCAGTCGGGCTACTTCGGCGACGCCTTGGTCACCCATCGACGAACGCGCCGGCGCCGCCGGTGGATCAAGCGACACCTTGCAAGGGATTGAAGTTGATCTGATCGCTGCGAAAAACTAGCGCCGCAGCCGGACGACCTTCGACGAGCCGTCGTAACCGAGCGCGAAGCGGACCCTGTCGGCGAGTTCGTCCGGCCGGAACGGCTTGGCGATAATATGGCTCTCGTCGACTTCGCCGAGCGCGCCGCGATCGGCAAAGCCCGTGACGAACAATACCGGCAGATGCGGCCGCTGTTCGCGCGCGAGGCGCACCAGTTCGGCGCCGTTCATCCCCGGCATCGCGAAATCGGCGATCAGCAATTCGATGCCCGGTTCGCGCTGTAAAATGTCGAGCGCGGCGCCGCCGCTGCCGGCCTCCAAGACGCGATGGCCCTGCCCGTGCAGCATGGCGCGGGTGACCTCGCGCACTTCGTTGTCGTCGTCGACGAGCAGAATCTCGACGGCATGGAACGGCTCGGCAGGGAGGTGCGGCCGCGTGTACGCAGCCGTTCTGACTGCCGCGGCCTCGGCTTTGGGCAGGTAGATATGAACCGCAGTGCCTTCGCCGAGGCGCGATTCGATGCGCACGCCGCCGCCGGATTGCTTGGCAAAGCCAAGCACCTGGCTCAGCCCCAGGCCGGAGCCTTTGCCGATTTCCTTGGTGGTGAAAAACGGCTCGAACGCCTTGGCGCGCACCTCTTCGCTCATTCCGCTGCCGGTGTCGAAAACGCCGACGCCGACATATTCGCCGGCCGGCGGTTCTTCCGGACATAGCGGCGGCCCGAGCGTGACGTTTCTGGTTTCGACGGTAAGGCTGCCGCCGACCTGCATGGCGTCGCGGGCATTGATCGCGAGATTGAGCACGGCGAGCTCTAGCTGCGTCGGGTCGACCATCGCCGACCACAAGCCGCGGTGCAGCCTGGTCTCGATATGCGTGGTGCCGCCCATCGTGCTTTGCAAAAGATCGCGCATGCCGACCACGGTCTCGTTGAGATCGAGCGGTCGCGGCTCCAGGCGCTGGCGGCGAGAGAATGACAACAATTGATCGGTCAATTTGGCGCCGCGCTCGGCCGCGGTGCGCATATAGCCGAGCCGTTGCGCGATCTTGCCGTTAAGACCCGCGGCGGCGACGTCCTTTTCGATGAAGCCGATATTGCCGAGCACGACAGTCAGCAGATTGTTGAAGTCGTGCGCCACGCCCGAGGTCAATTGTCCCACCGCCTCGAGCCGCTGCATCTGCCGCAACGTCGTTTCGACGTCTTCGCGCTCCTTGATTTGATTGATCAACTGACGATTCGCCGTCGCAAGTTCCGAGGTGCGTTCCTGCACCCGCGATTCCAGTTCCTCGTTGAGACGGCGGCATTCATATTGCCGCTGCCGGCCGCGCAGGCCGGTCTGCGCGACGCTGATGAGCGTCGTCGGATGAAACGGCCGCTCCAGAAAAGTGACGTTGCCGAGCGTGCGGACGAGCGATGCCGCCGCGGGATTGCGTTCCAGCCCGCCGCCATGCTCGGTCAAAAGCACGAAAGGAAAATCGGACCATGGCGGTTGCCCGGCCACCCAACCCGCGAGATCGCGGATGTCGCCTTGGCGCGTCGCCTCTTCGGTGAGGATCGCGAGATCGGCGCCGCAGCGGACCTCGGCGGTCAGCTCCGGCGTATCCAGGCAGATATCGGCGTGCAGCTTGGCGTCGCGCAAAATCTCCTTGGCGACAACGGCGTCGCGGCCGCGCGGCGCCAGAATCAATATCCGTTCGCGGTGCGGACTGGCGCGGGCGCTCAAGAATTCCCCCGCATCAGCGGTTCGCCGCCGCCGACATAAGTCGGAATGCCGCGCAGCACGCCCTGGAATTCCTTCAGCGCGGGCCCGACCTCGATGCCGCGGTCGGTGATGCGGAATTCGCGGATGGTGTCCTCGTGCGATCCGGTCCGCTTCTTGATCACGGAGATCGCCCGCCGCACCCGGCCGAGCGCTTCGAAGTAGCGCAGCATGATGACACTGTCGGCCAGATAAGTGACGTCGATCGGCTGCTTCATGTCGCCCATCATGCCGTGCTGCGCCACCGTGAGAAACGTCGCCGCGCCTTGCCGGTTCAGATACTGCAGCAACTCGTGGATATGCAGGATCAGGTACTGTTCCTCCGGCATCGCGGCCTGATAGCCGTTGAGGCTGTCGACCACGACGGTGCGGATATTTTCACGATCGACGCAATTGCGCACGCGATGCGAAAATTCGCCCGGCGACAATTCGGCGGCGTCCATCTGCTCAATGAACAGTTTCTTGGACTCGCGCATGGCTTGAAGATCGATGCCGAGGTCCTTGGCGCGCGCGAACAGCAGTCCGAGCTCTTCGTCGAATACGAATAGCGCTCCGCGTTCGCCGCGCGCCACCGCCGCCGCCAGGTAATGCAGCGTCAGCAGCGATTTTCCGGTTCCGGCCGGCCCGATGACGAGCGTGCTCGACCCGGTATTGACGCCGCCGCCGAGCAGCTGATCGAGTTCGGCAATGCCGCTGTGCAGAAGCTCGCCGCTAAAGCCGGTGCGGTGTTGCGCGGCCACGAGCCGCGGAAACACCGCGACACTCCCCTCTTCGATGGCGAAATCGTGATAACCGCCGCGGAACGTCTGTCCGCGGCATTTGACGACACGCAGCCGTCGGCGCTCGCCGCCATAGATCGGCGCCAGCTGGTCGAGATGAATGACGCTATGCGCGATGCTGTGAACGGCGCGATCGGTGGTCTCCGTGGTGAGGTCGTCGAGCAGGATCACCGTGGAATTGTGCTGGGCGAAATAGTGCTTCAAGGCCAGAATCTGCCGGCGATAGCGCAGCGAGCTTTGCGCCAACAGACGGATTTCCGACAAGCTGTCGATCACGACCCGCATGGGCTTGAGCCGTTCGATGGCGGCGAAGATGCGCTGAACGGTCTCGCCGAGCTCGAGATCCGACGAGTAGAGCAGGCTCTGATGCTGGTCGGGATCGAGCACGCTCTCCGGCGGCACCAGTTCGCAAATCTCCACTTGGGGCGGTATGATCCAGCCGTGCGAGCGCGCGCCGTCACGCAGCTCTCTTTCGGTCTCGGCAAGGCTCACATAGATGCCCGCTTCGCCGGCTTCGCCGCCCGCGAGCAAAAACTGCAAAGCGATCGTCGTCTTTCCCGTGCCGGGGCTGCCTTCGAGCAGGTGCAGGCGATTGCGCGCCAGGCCGCCGCCCAGCACGTCGTCGAGACCGGCAATTCCGGTCGAAGCGCGAGGCAATAGTGGTGTTACAGCGTCCATCGGGCGTCCGTTAAAAAGCCGGTTCAATCGGTTTGGAAATGGCTGGTGCTGGATGACCCCTCGTCACAGCCGCCGGGCAGTGCCGGCAGCATTCCTCAGTGAAGGCTAGCAACCGCGAAGCGAATTTCCCCTTTTTGCGATTCAGGATAAATCTCGTAACTCACTGAGAAGCGAGAGAGTTCCCGGGCGGGGAAGGGAAAATTCGTCGCGGAGCAGTAGGAAAGGCCGGCGGCTCAGCGTTCTGCCGCCCGCACCTTTCGTGTCGTCGCCCAGATCAGCGCCGCCACGCAGCCCATCGACGCCACGACGCTGGCGACCGGCCAGGCCGATTGACCGAGATAAAGTCCAATGGCGCCGGCGGCGACGGCGGCGCCTGACTGCTGCGTGAATCCCATCAGCGAGGATGCGGTGCCGGCACGGTCGTGAAACGGCGTCAGCGCTCCGGCCATCGCCGCCGGCAAAGCGAGCCCCAGCCCGGCGAGGTAAATCATCATCGATCCGACGAACCAGATGACATTGGCGAGGTGCAACGCCACGACGGCCGTCATGATCAATCCGCCCGCCGCCAATAATACGCAGCCGATGCCCATCGTGCGGTCGATACCGAGCCGCATGACGATGCGCGAAGCGATGAACGTCCCCGCCATGTAGCCGGCGGCACCCATCGCGAAAGTGACGCCGAACACCAGTGGAGACAGCCCGTAGCTCGCGCCTTGCATCACGATCGGTGCGCCGGACACCCAGGCAAACAGTCCGATGAATGTCGTCGTCAGGATTCCCAGATTGGCGAGAAAGCCGCGATGCTTGAGCACCGAAGGATAGAGCGCAAGCATCTTGACGAAGGAGAACGGCTGATCGGACCGGTGGCGCAGCGTCTCCGGCAGCAGCAAGGCGGCGACCGCGCCCGCAATGCAGGCGAAAATCACCAGCAGGACAAACGTCGCGCGCCAGCCGAAGGCTGTTTGCAACAAGCCGCCGATGGTCGGCGCGACGATCGGCGCGAAAGCCGTGATCGCGCCCATCAACGACAATTCGCGGCTCGCGCGCGCGCCGGAGTAAATGTCGCGCACCACGGCGCGCGCCAGCACGATGACGCCGGCGCCGCCAAGCGCCTGCAGGAACCGCATGGCGATCAAGCCGTCGACCGATTGCGCCAGCGCGCAGCCGATGCTGGCGAAGCCGTAGAGCACCAGCGCGCCCAACAGGATGGGCTTGCGGCCGATGCGGTCCGAGACCGGGCCGTAAAATATCTGGCCGACGGCGAAACCGAACAGATAACTGGAAATGGTCAGTTGCACGTCCAGGATCGGCGCATCGAGCGTGCGGGCAATCGCCGGCAGCGACGGCAGATACATGTCCATCGACAGCGGGCCGAGCGCGGTCAAAAACGACAGCAACAGCGTCAGCGCGAACGTGCCGGGGGTCAGCATGGCAATGAATTCGGCCTTGGCAAAATTCGACGTTGGCGGAACGCGCCGGCGGCTGCGGAAGGGTGTTATTTGAGGTTGCGATCCGCCGGACGCAATAGTGCCGCTGCCTTATGCGGCGGGCGGACGCCAGCCCTGCTTGGCCAGTTGGATTTGCGAATAGATATGCTTGCGTAACTCGCCGAACCGCGCCATCGAGCGGGTTTCCAGTTGCGTGCGCTCGTCGGGCAGGTCGATCGCCACGTCTTCCATGATCACCGTCGGGGCATGCGACATCACCAGCACGCGCTGGCCGAGATACACCGATTCGTCGATATCGTGGGTGACGAACAACACCGTCACGCGCAGCCGGTGCCAGAGCACCCGGATCAGATCTTCGAGATCGGCGCGGGTTTGCGCGTCGACGGCGGCGAACGGCTCGTCCATCAACAGCACATGCGGCTCATAGGCGACGGCGCGGGCGATGGCGACGCGCTGCTGCATGCCGCCGGAGAGCTGCCACGGATAGGCGCCGTCCACACCTTTCAGGTCGACCGCGGCGAGCGCGTCGCGAACAAGTTTCTCGCGCCGCTCCGCCGGCATTTTTTTCTGCTTCAGCGGCAGCGCGACATTGTCATGCACGCTCATCCAGGGGAACAGGCTGCGGCCGTATTCCTGAAACACCACGGCCATCGCCGGCGGCGGACCCGTGACCGGCACGCCTTCCACGACGACCGCTCCGGCAGTGGGCGCCAACAGCCCGGCAATGCATTTGAGCAGCGTCGTCTTGCCGGCGCCTGACGGCCCGACGATGCAGACGAGCTCGCCCTGGCCGACGGTAAAGCTGACATCGCGGATCGCCTCGACGGTGCGGCTCGCGTCCTCGTAGACTTTGCGCAGTCCGTTGACTTCGAGCGTGGGCTTTACTGCACGGTCCATGATACCTCGAAGCTTGCTCAACCGGCCCGCTGCGATTGCCGCAGGCCGTGATACCAGCCCAACATCCGGGCCTCAACGATACGGAAGATCAACGACAACACGATGCCGATGATGCCGAGCAGGATTATGCCGCTCCACATTTCCGGGATGGCGAATGTGCGCTGATACTGCACCAGCGAGAAACCGATGCCGTCGCTTGCCGCAAACATCTCGCTCACGACCATCAGAATGATGCCGATCGGCAATGCCTGCCGCAACCCGGTGAAAATCTGCGGACTGGCGCCCGGCAGCACGAAGTGCCACAGGCGGGACAGCCTGCCGATCCGGTAGCTGCGCACGGTCTCGGCGAGCACCTCGTCGAGCGAGCGTACGCCGGCGACGGTGTTGAGCAGCACCGGCCAGATGCAGCCGAATACGATGACGAGCGCCTTCATCTCGTTGCCGATGCCGGTGAACAGGATCAGCACCGGCACCAGCACTGGCGGCGGAATGGCGCGCAAAAATTCAAGCACCGGCTCCAGCACATTGCGCAAATTGCGCGAGGCGCCGACCGGAATGCCGACGGCGATGCCGATAAACGCCGCGGCGACATAGCCGACGGAGAAGCGCCACAGGCTCGGCCCGATGTCGGACAACGCATGCGGCGAGAACCACAGCTTGCCGAAGGTCTGCACGATGGTCTGCAGCGGCGGGAAATAGAAGCTTTGACTGTCCGCGCTGGTGATCCACCAGGCGGCGATCAGTATCACGGGAAGTCCCAGCGCAACCGCGATGCGGCGCGGTAGTGGCGCGGAATTTTTCATGCGCCGGCCTCCGCGGTATCGAGGCGCACCGAGGGATGCCAGGCCAGCACCCGCCGCTCCAGCGCGCGCGCGCCCAGATTGACGATGACGCCGATGATGCCGGCGACGATGACATAGGCATACATGATGGCGACGGCGCCGCCTGACTCGGTATCGCTGATCTCCTTGCCGAGGCCCTGGGTATCGATTGCGACTTCGCTGGTGATGGCAAGAATGAGCGCCACCGCCGCTGCCAGCCGGATGCCGGTCATCAGATAAGGCAGCGCGGTGGGCCAGGTGACGTAGCGGATCTGCGCCCAGACGCCGAGTCCGTAGGAGCGGGCGGTCTCGCGCGCCACCGGGTCGACGTCCTGCACGCCATAGAGCACCTGGATCAGCACCTGCCAGAACGAGGCATAGACCACCAGCACCAGCGTCGACTGGATTTGCGAGCCGAACAGCAGCACGGCGAGCGGAATCAGCGCCACCGACGGAATCGGCCGCAGGAATTCGATAGTCGAATGCGTCAGCGTGCGCAGGACGTGCGAGCTGCCGATGGCGATGCCGATCACCACGCCGGCGACGACCGAGATGACGAGCCCGAGCGCCCATGCCTCCAGGGTGTCGCCGAGCGCCGTCCAGAACTCGGCGGTCGTCATCTCCTTGAACAGCGCAACCATGATGGCTGAAAACGGCGGCAGATAATCCGGCGAGACGATTCCGGATCGCGGCACGATCTCGAGCAGCAGCGCAAAGCCGACAAGGCCGGCGAGGCCTTGCAGCCAAACAAAAGTGCGGGCCGAAAGGCTGGCCCGCACTCCGGTCGTTTGTGCCGCCGGCATGACTACGACGGCAACAGCGCCGCGACGTCAGCCTTCTTGGTGATCATCCCGCTCTTGAGCATGTCATCGGCCATCGCCTGGGCCGAGACGAGGTTAAATTTGGGCGGCCATATCGGCAGAATGATCTTGGCGGCGACTTCGGGCGAGATACGCGTATAGGTCGGAATGATCTTGCGAACTTCGTCGGCGTGGGCGTCGGCATAAGCCAGCGACTCGGAGATTGCGGCCTTGAAACGCTTCACCATGTCCGCGTTCGCATTGGCGTATTGCACCGAGGCGAAATAGACCGCGATCTCCGCTTTCGGCGCGATGGCGACAAACGGCCAATCCACCACCCTGTCGCCGCGCGATTGGGCGATGGTGACGAACGGCTCCACCATCCAGCCGGCCTCGATGCGGTGGTCGGCCAGCGCCGCCGGCATGTCGGGAAACGGCACCTCGATGTATTTTATGGTGTCGGGGTCGCCGCCCGCGGCCTTCACCCCGGCGCGCACCGCAACCTGACCGATATTGTTCAGGTTATTGACCGCGACGGTTTTGCCGGAGAGGTCCTTGGCGTTCTTGATCGGGCTGTCGCCGGGAACGAGCGTCGCGCAGAAGTCGTGACCGCGCACCCCGGTCGAGGCGACGCCCGGCGCGATGCCGATGAATTTCAATCCCTTGGTCTGGGCGATCAACAGCGACGGCACGTTGGAAAAGCCGAACTGCAGTTGGCCCGAAAGCACGCCCGGGATGATGGCGGCGCCGCCGCCCTGGGTCGACAATTCGACGTCGATATTCTGCTTGGCGAAGAAGCCCTTGGCCTTGCCCAGATAGATCGGCGCGCAATCGGCGATGGGGATTACCGCAACCGAAATCTTGTCGAGCGCGGCACGGGCGCGCCGCATCGGCGCCAGCATTGCCGCCGAACCGGCGGCCGCAGCCGTGGAAATCAATTGTCTCTTGGTCAGCTGTCCTTTGGTCAACATGACGATGCGTCGCCTCCGCTGCGTTTGTTTGTGGGCTTTCGCCCAAACACTGGGCGGTGGGCAGAATGGAGTCAAGCTCCCGGCCGTTGTGATCCGTTGTGACTTGGCGTCGCGCTTAACGCTGGCGCAGCGGCGTTACTTTCAGGTCTGCCGCGAGCTTGTCGAGCTGCGCCAGAAGCGGAGCGGCGATCGGCACGCCATCGCGCAGGCGCTCGTCGCGGGTCTCGGCGCGGCGGTCGCCGGGCAGGCGGATTTCGTCGGTGCCGGGCAGGCGTTTCGAGCTACGCAAATCACCCAGATGGCGCTCGACCTCGGCAGTAAAGGTCTGCAGCGGCAAAAAGCGCGCGACGTCGACGACGATCAGGAAATGGCCGGTATTGGTCTCGCTCGCGTCGTCGGCATTGAAGTCGACGACGTCGCGGCCGAAGGCGGCGCCATTGAGCACGCCGGCGAGAAGCCCGATCATCAGCGCCAGGCCGGAGCCCTTATATTCGCCCATCGGCAGCAGAATGCCGTCGTGCGACTTCGCCGGATCGGTGATGGCCTCGCCGGTGTCCGGCTTGACGAACCAGCCCTGCGGCATGGTCAGCCCGCGCAACGCGTATTTCTTCACCGTGCCATAGGCGACGATCGAGGTGGCCATGTCGAAGACCAAAGGCCTACCGCCGGACGGCACGCCGATGGCGAGCGGATTTGTGCCGAGCAGGAGATCGGCGCCGCCCCAGGTCGCCATGTGATTGGCATTGGCGACCGCGGCATAGACGCCGATCATGCCGTGAGCCGCGGGCATTTCGGCGTACAGCCCGGCCGGTCCGGCATGGTTGGAGCGGCGCACGCCGACCCAGGAAACGCCGGTATCGCGGGCCATCGCGATTGCTTCGTTCGTGGCGCGCGACATCACCAGATGGCCCATGCCGTTGTCGCCATCGACCAAGGCGGTCGCCGGCGCGGTTTTGGTCACGGTGATGTTCGGCCGCTTGTTGAAGCCGCCGGCTTTGAGCCGACGCACATATTGCGGCAGCCGGAAAATGCCGTGGCCGTCGGCGCCGGTGAGATCGGCTTCCGTCATCAGTGCCGCGCAACGCGCGGCGTCGTCTTGCGGCAGGCCGGCGGCGGCAAAGCAATCCGTGATCAACGCGCGGATGGCGCGCGCCGGAACGCGCGGCATGTTTGTTTGGTCGTCCATGTGTTATGCGGCTGCCTGGGCGCGCTTCTTGCTCAGAATCGCCGCCGCGTGCGTGCCCAAAATCTTGTCGCGGTCGGCCGCGGAAATATCGGCGGCCTTGACCTGGCGCACGCATTCGGCGGTGCCCATGTCATATGGGTAATCGCTGCCGAGAAAGACGCGGTCGGCGCCGGCCGAGCCGATCAGAAATTCGAGCGGCGCCTTGGCGTGGGTGATGGTGTCGTAGCGCAGGCGGTCGAGATAGCGCTGCGGCGAATGTTTCAGATGCAGCTTCGGCTCCGGCCGGACTTCCCAGCCGTGCACCCAGCGCCCGCCCTGATACGGCACGAAGCCGCCGGCATGCACCATGACGAAATCGAGCTTGGGATGGCGCTCCATCACGCCGCCGAAGATCAAACAGGCCGCGGCGATGGTGGTGTCGAGCGGATTGCCGATCAGATTGTTGAGATAATAGGAGCGCAGGCGGTCGGCGCCGGCGACATTGCCGGGATGGATGACCATGAATGCGTCGAGCTCGGCGGCCGTCGCCCAGACCGGCTCGAAGCTCGGGTCGTCGAGATTCTTGCCGTTGACGTTCGACGCGATCATCGCGCCGTGGTGGCCGAGCTTGGTCATGGCCCGGCGCAGCTCGTCGGCCGCCTTGTCCGGCGCCTGCATCGGCAGCGTGGCGATGCCGGCGAAGCGGTCGGGATGCTCCTTGCTCAGCCGGGCGATCTCGTCGTTCTGGATTGTCGCGGCGGCGACCGTGACGGCGGCGTCCTGGTTATAGAGCCAGGTCTGTGGCGACACCGAAAGGAGGTGCATGTCGACTTCGGCGGCGGCCATGTCCGCAAAGCGCCGCTCGACATTATGGCCGCCGCGCGGGAACGGCCGGTACGGCACGCCGGCGACCTCGATCACCGAGTTCTCGTCGTCATACGGCGTGAGCTTGAGTCCGAGCTTCGGGATCTCCTTTTGCAGGAGTTTTATGGTCGCGTCGGCAAGGATGTGGGTGTGGGTGTCGATGGTACGCGTCATTGTCTCTCCCCGGGCTGGCGGAGCGTGTTTTGCGCATAAGGCGAAGAAGCATGCAAGATATGCGGGCGGGGTCGCCACGGACGCTTGAGGGACGGGGTTTCCCGGCGCCACTTTCGGCTATAAAGGGCCACCGCAACGCCCAGTTAAAAAGCCCTCCCGGAACCCCAGCATGGACGCCAAGACTGCAGCTCAGACCGACGCACCTGCGCACTCTTTCCACGGCCGCGTCGAGGACGACGTTCTGGTCCGCGGCCATGGCCGTTATGTCGCCGATGCGCCGCTGCCGAACCAGGCATTCGCCTATTTCGTGCGCTCGCCGCATGCCTTCGCCCGCATTGTCAGCATCGATACGTCGGGCGCCATGGGGGTGCCCGGCATCGTTGCGGTGCTGACCGCAGCCGACATGGAAGGCATCGGCAATATATCGCGGCATCCGCCGCTGCCCGGTCGTAACGGCACCAAGCTCGTCATCACCCACCGGCCGGCACTGGCCAAGGATCGCGTGCTGCATATCGGCGAACCGGTCGCCATGGTCGTTGCCGAGCGCGCGCTCACGGCGCAGGACGCCAGCGAATTCGTCCATGTCGAATATGAGCCGCTCACGCCGGTGACCGACGCGCGCGACGCGCTCAAGGACGGCGCGCCGCAGATCTGGCCGGAAGCGCCCAACAATCTCGCGGTCGACTGGCCGGGTCCGGCGGCCGATCCCGCCGCCAATGCGGCCGAGGTCGAGCGCATTTTCGCGTCCGCCAAACACGTCGCGCGCATCCGCGAAATGAATCAGCGCATCTGCGTCGCCTCGATGGAGCCGCGCGGCGCCACCGCGAGTTACGACGCGGCCAAGGATTCCTACACGCTGCGCACCTGCTCGCAGAGCGCCGGCACCATGCGCGAGAACATCCTCGGCATTATGAGTTGGCCGAAGGAGAAGCTGCGCGTCATCACCGAGGACGTCGGCGGCGCGTTCGGGCTGAAGACCTCGGCCTATCCGGAATACATGGCGATGCTGATGGCGGCGAAGCAGCTCAATCGCCCGGTGCATTGGATGTCCGGCCGCTCCGAGGCGTTCCTCTCCGACAATCAGGCGCGCGATACTTTTTCGGAAGTGGAGCTGGCGCTCGACGAGAAGGGTAAATTCCTGGCGCTGCGCATCCGCAGCGTCGGCAATATGGGCGCCTACCTCGGCGCCATCGGCGCCAATATTCCGACGCTGTCGTTTACCCGCTGCCTCCCCGGCATGTACGACATTCCCAAGATCGATATCGGCGTGAAATGCGTCTACACCAACACGCTGCCGACCGCGCCCTATCGCGGCGCCGGCCGTCCGGAATCGATCTATGCGCTGGAGCGCGTGGTCGACGAGGCGGCGCGCGTCACCGGCATCGATCCGGTGAAACTGCGGCGCCGCAATCTGCGTAAGAAATTTCCGTACAAAACCGAGGTCGGCACCGTCATCGATTCCGGCGATTTCGAGCCGATCCTCGACAAGGCGCTGCAGCTCGCCGATTACGCCAACTTCAAGCAGCGCCGCCGCGAGGCGCAGAAGCGCGGCAAATATCGCGGGCTCGGCGTTTGCTGCATGCTCGAACATGCCGGCGGCGCGCCGATCGAAAGCGCTTTGCTGGAATTTCCCGGCAACGATACGCTGCAGTTCCGCCTCAACGTGCAGAACACCGGCCAGGGCCACGCCACCGTTTTCTCGCATCTGATCGGCGAACGGCTCGGCATTGCGCCGGAAAAGATTCCGCACCGCCACGGCGATTCATCGAACGAATTGCCGGGCTATGCCTCGGTCGGCTCGCGCTCCGGCATGACGGTCAGTCATTCGGTGGTGAAGGCGATCGACGCCATCCTCGCCAAAGGCAAGCCGATCGCCGCGGCCATGCTGGAAGCCGGCGAGGGCGACATCGCCTATAACAACGGCGCCTTCGCGGTGGTCGGCACCGATCGCCGCGTCTCGCTGTTCGAGGTCGCATCTCACGCTGCCGCGCTCAAGAAGCGCGGGGAGATTGCGGAGGATCTCGACACCAAGCAGGTGACCGAGACGCCGCAGACCTTTCCCAACGGCGTGCACATCGTCGAGGTCGAGATCGATCCGGCCACCGGGCACATGGTCGTCGTGAGCTATGCCGCGGTCGACGATTGCGGCCATCCGCTCGACTTAACGATCGTCGCCGGTCAACTGCACGGCGCCATCGCCTCGGGCCTCGGCCAGGCGCTGATGGAGCGCACGGTCTATGACGGCGATTCCGGCCAGCTCATCACCGGCTCGTTCATGGATTACGCCATGCCGCGCGCCGACGACATGCCGGCGCTGCGCGAAGCCATGCATAATGTGCCCGCCACCACCAATCCGCTCGGCGTCAAAGGCGTCGGCGAAGCCGGCACCACGGCCGCGATCGCGGCAGTGATGAACGCGGTGGCCGACGCCATCCCGAACGGCGCCGGCGCGCACCTGGAAATGCCGGCGACCGCGCAGAGCCTGTGGGAGGCCTGCCGGCGGGCGCAGGGCTGAAGCCGTCATTCCGGGGCGCGGGCTCTAGCCCGCGCGCCCGGAATCCATATTTGCTGGCCTTTTGATCATGGGTTCCGGATTTGCCTCCTAACTTTCCGATCTCGCGTAACCCCCCGATCGGTGGCAATCCGGAATGACCGCGGCCGCAACGGCGCACGGCTGTGTTCGTTGTTCAGATGCACGAGATGCTTGAGCATGCGCATGAAGTCGCCGCGTTCTCCAGGCTTCAGCGGCGCCAGGATCAGGCGTTGCGTCGCCGCGACCGCTGGATCGATATCCGCGAGCAGCCGGCGCCCCGCCGCGGTGATGTGCAGCGATTTGGTGCGGCGGTCGGCGGAGCCGCTCCGTCGCGTGATCAGGCCTTTTTTTTCTAGGCGGCCGACGACATCGCCGATGGTCGAGCGATCGAGCGCGATGGCATTGCACAGCGCGGTCTGGTCGATGCCCGGATTGTTGTTGACGGCATAGAGTGCGGCATATTGCACCGGCGTGAAGTCGTACGCCCTGGCCTGATCGAGGAACAAGGCGAAAGCGATCTGCTGCAGGCGGCGGATGAGGTGGCCGGGCATCTCGGTGAGGCGGCTGTCGTCCTTCGCCATGGCAACCATTCGATCGCGTGCTTTTGACTGCGCGGCATTGCCGCGGCGCGCCGGCGCGTTGCGGCCAAACCCGCGCGCCGCTATACTGACCGCAATTGTCAGTATACTGACGAAATAGCGACCGACAAGGGAGCGTCCGATGCCCCAGCACCCCGAAGACCTTATCGCCGACAAGAAGCGCCCGTTCACCGGCGCCGAGTTCCTGGAATCGCTGCGCGACGGCCGCGAGGTCTATATCTACGGCGAGCGGGTCAAGGACGTCACCGAGCATCCGGCGTTCCGCAATTCGGCGCGCTCGGTGGCGCTGCTCTACGACGCGCTGCACGACAAGGCGACCAAGGACGTGCTCACCGCGCCGACCGACACCGGCTCCGGCGGCTACACCATGAAATTCTTCAAGGTGGCGCATTCGCGCGACGACGTGATCGCGCAGCGCGACGCCATCGCCGCCTGGGCCCGCATCACCTACGGCTGGCTTGGCCGCAGCCCCGATTACAAGGCCGCGTTCCTCAATACGCTCGGCGCCAATGCCGAATTCTACGGCAAGTTCGCCGACAATGCCCGCGCCTGGTACAAGCGCGGCCAGGAAGCGGTGCTGTTCCTCAACCATGCGCTGGTCAATCCGCCGATCGACCGCAACAAGCCGGTCGAGCAGGTCAAGGACGTCTACATCACCATCCAGAAAGAGACCGACGCCGGCATCTATGTCTCGGGCGCCAAAGTGGTCGCCACCAATTCGGCGCTGACCAATTACAATTTCCTCGGCCAGAACATGGGCCAGGAGATCAACGACCCGGCCATGGTGGTGATGTTCATCGCGCCGATGAACACGCCGGGCATCAAGTTGATCTGCCGGCCGTCCTATGAGCTCGCCGCCGCGGCGACCGGGTCGCCGTGGGATTATCCTCTCACGTCGCGATATGACGAGAACGACGCGATCTTCGTGTTCGACAATGCGTTCATTCCCTGGGAGAACGTGCTGATCCACCGCGACATCGACCGGCTGAAGAACTTCTACCCGAAGTCGGGCTTCTTCAACGGCTTCACCATGCAGGGCTGCACACGGCTTGCGGTCAAGCTCGATTTCATCGCCGGGCTTCTCTACAAGGCGGCGCGCGCGACCGGCGTCGAGGAATTCCGCGGCGTGCAGGCGCAGATCGGAGAAGTGATCGGCTGGCGCAATCTGTTCTGGTCGCTGACCGACGCCATGGCCTGCAATCCCGAGCCGTGGGTCAACGGCGCGGTGCTGCCGAACTCGCGCGGCTCCGCGACCTATCGCTTATTCATGACCGAAGCCTATCCGGCGGTGCGCAACATCGTCGAGAAAGTCGTCGCATCCGGTCTGATCTATCTGCCGTCGCATGCGCTGGATTTCAAAAACCCGGACGTTGATAAATATCTCGCCAAATATGTGCGCGGCTCGAACGGCATCGAGTACAAGGAGCGCATCAAGATCATGAAGCTCCTGTGGGACGCCATCGGCACCGAGTTCGGCGCCCGCCACGAGCTCTACGAGATGAACTATTCCGGCAGCCACGAGCTCATTCGCGTCTTTCAGCTGCAGCAGGCGCAGTTCTCCGGCCGGCTCAAGCAGATGGAAGCGCTGGTCGAGAAATGCATGGCCGATTACGACGAGAATGGCTGGAAAAATCCGGCCTACAACGACAGCGCGGATGTGCGCATCGTCGGCAAGGGCTGATTCAGTCGCCGGTCGTATGGCCGGGGTGGAGCACGGTTATATCGCAAGTCTGACATTCGAAGTGGGACCGGTCCGCGCCGGGGCTTGACTGCGGCTCACCGGCGCCGGGCGGTCGCATGGCACGGCCACAGGCCGGACACCGGCCGGGGACTGACAAGGCGGCACGTCGAATTTTTGCCGCGCTCCTGAAATCAGCGATGCGCTCGACGAGCTCGATGCTTTGCGCCAGCAAGAGCCAGCCCCGCTCCGCCTTAAGCCAGTCGAGTTCTTCCACCGCATCGGCGGCGTGCCTAGCGCGTTCCAGCGCGACGCGCGCGTGGTTATAGCAGTCCGCGATTTCATCAGAAGGTTTTGTCAGCATGGCCCCCTCCCGCAGGATCGCTCCTGCAGCCATGAGTTGTCGACGGAATTAGCGCCGGCGTCCAGAAAATTGCGTCTATTCCCTATTTGGCTTTGTCAATCGCCTTGGGGAAATCACGACCGGCCTGTCAGCGCTGCAAGCCGAGAAGGCAAAGGTATTCCCATGCCAACGTCGCGCCGGCCAGCGCCGTGATTTCGGCGGTATCATAGGGCGGCGCGACCTCGACCATATCCATGCCGACGAATTGCAGCCGGCTGAGTTGTCGTAGCATCGCCTGGACCGTAATCGCCGATCTCCGGCTCCGACATGCCGAAGGCGTGATGTTCCGAGATATAGCCATAGCGCGCCGATTCTTTGGGGCGGGCGAGCCCGATGCCGGCGGCGATGCGGCGGCCGCGTTCGTTGGTCTCGGCACGTGCCATGACGCAGAACGTGATCTCGCCGGGGCTCAAGGTGGCAATCCCCGCGGCGGGCGTGATCAGCTCGCAGCCCGGCGGTAGAATTGAGGAGACGGTGACCAGGTTCTGCTGCTCGATATCGGCGTCACGCAGCGCATATTCGAAAGCATTGAGCAGATGGCGATGCACGCCGATGCCGCGGGTCAGAAAAACGCTCTTGGGAATGGGAAACATTCGCCGTCCCATTTCTCATGGGGTACTGCAAGCCGTCCCGCCGTTGGCGGATACATCGGCATCGCGGATTTCCGTGACCAAGCTGTGACGGCGGCGCCGAAGCTCGCTTCGCGAACTCGATAGGAGTCGTCGCCGGTCTATTGGCTGTGGGCGGGCCGGAAATAATCAATCGTCTTGTCGCGGGCCGCGACGAACCATGACCACAGCGTCTTGAACCACGGCAGGGTCAGAAGTTTGAGCTTGACCATCTTAAACAGCCGTTCGGTGACGAAAAGGCTGACCGCGTAAGCGCAAATCATCGTAACGACGCCGGCGAGCCAATGCCCTTTGCCGATGATGAAAAGCGTCACAAGCTTCAACGGCTCGACCACGGCCAGCGGCACGGCGATGAGGGCCAGCGCCGGGTAGGGCGGCAGCCGTTCGATCTGGCGCCGCAGGTGCCGCAGGATTCGCATTCGGTTCGCCGTTGCTTTTTTGCGCTGACCGACAACGCGGCCCGGCGGAAAACGTTCGAGGGCGGTGATTGCCGTCAATGCGCAATGTCGAAGCCGACCGTCACCCTCACGCGCAACGCATCCTCGCCGGCCGCGATGGGCACCGCCGCCATGGCGGGCGCGGCCCGCATTGCTCCAAAGACCACCGGCGGCGTGTAAGCGGAATCTTCGCTGATCCAGCCGACACCGCCCAGCGTCAGTCCCGCGGCCTGGGCGTAGAGTTCCGCCTTGTGCTTGGCGTCGGCGATCGCCGCGGTGCGCGCCTGATCGAGCGCCTGCGAAGAATCGGAATGCAAGAACTCGACGTTGCCGACGTCAGTCGCGCCCGCCGCGATCAGCCGATCGAGGATGTCGCCGATGCTTGAAATTTGGCGGATGGTCACCCGGAACTGGTTTGACACCGAAAAGCCGGCGAGCTTCGGCTCGGCATTGGGCTGCGGCGGCGCGTAGACCGGCTGCAGCGAAAACCGCGTCGTCTGGATATCCTTTTGCTCGATGCCGGCGGCGTGCAATGCCGCCGCGACCGCGGCCATGGCCTTGGAATTGGCGTCGGTCGCCTCCTTGGCGGTCTTGGCTTTGGTGGTCACGCCGCAGCCGATCTCGGCAAAATCCGGCGCCACGTGCACGCTGCCTTCGCCGGTGACGATAATGCGCGCCGGCGGCTCCGCCGGCTGCTGCTGCGCCCGCGCCGGCATGGCCGCGGCGAAAAACAACGCGGCGGCACAAGCATTGAATATCGCACGTAACGCAATGCTGCTGGCCTTTTGGCGAGGCGGCGCGGCCATGGCCTTCTCCTTGGAATCGGGGCTCGGAAGCTTGCCCGACCCTGCCCGTGCTTTGCGGGGCGAGTAAGGCAGGGGCTGGGAGGCGCCTGAAAGGCGTGAAAAGGCGCGCGGCTTAATTTCAGGTCGACTGTATGAACTCTACGCCGATGGCCGTTTCCGATCGCCAAACCACCGAGCATTGACGACGCAAATGGCCGTCGTACGAAAGCAGCAGCTCGAATTGATCCGGTACCGTATCGATATTCTTGAGCTCAAGGCGGGCACCGGCGCCGGACATGTCGATAACCCGGCAATCCCCCAACATCGACCCGTCGGCGAAACCGATTCTGGCGGCGTGCATGACGTAGCGGCGCCTGTTTTTGCGATGTTCAGCACGCATCTGTCTTGAGAGCGCTTTGCCTCCGCCCCGTTCGAGTATCCAGGATTACGCTGCAGTCGGGGCTGCCTTGACCGGGCCGTTGCCATCTTTCGCGGTGGTCTGCCGGACCTGCCAGAAACGAAGGACTCTGCCCGCGCTTGCCTGCGACAGCTTGTAGTAATCGGCGCGCGCGGCATCGAGCGTCTGTTCCGTCGTCGCGCGCCCAATCGCACGGCAATTCAAGATTGCGCGTACCGTCGCCCAATCCAGGCCGGCTACTCTGCACGGGATCACCCAGGCTTCGCGATGTTCGCTTTGCAGAAGATTTTCCACCAGCGGCATCGGTGCTCCGCACAGCAACGCCAGCGCCGCGATCACGTCGGCATAACGATCGTCCTTGGCGGCCTTGAACAGCACCGCTTCATTGAGTTCGCCTTTGCTTTTCAGCGCCAGCATCCGGGCATTAGCCTCGGCGTAATCGTGCTCGCTCTGGAAGCCCGCCTCGTGCTGCGCGTCTTCCGAGATCGCCGTGAGCACGCGTTGGATCTTGTCGCGGCTTTCGGGCCCGGCCGCGGCAAGCAGGCGCTTGCGCACCGCCTCGGTGGCGCGCAGCAATAATTCGCGGAACAGCTTCAATGGCACGTCCAGCCGCAGTCCGACCGCCTCGGCGAGACGTTCGTCACGCTCCGAATGGCGCACCAGCGTCGCAAAGCCGTCGTCGGAGAAGCTGGCGCCGGAATTCCCGGCAAGCCTGTGGAACACCTGCTGGTCGCCCCGATTGAGCAGCACGTCGGTTACCGTCGGCGCGATCTGCGTGCGGCCGGCGATGGCCAAAAGATGGCCCTGGGCCTTGGTGTTGGCGATTTCGACTAGATCGTGATCGGTCAGGCGGCGCGACTGCGTGAGAACCGGCGCCGCCACCGCGATATCGTCATTGCGGGCAAGCTGCCGCACCACGTCGAGCGGCGCGTTGTTCACCGGCGCGAGACGCTGGCTGAGCTCCGCCAAAGCACGGCCTTCGATGCGCTGGATGAGGTGACCCAGGACGTCGTCGAACACGTCGATCTGCTGATCATTGAAACGATCGGCGTCGGCGACGAAGAGGTCGGTGATGCGCCGCAAAGCGTCGACGCGCTTGTCCTTGGAGCCGCTCGTGATGGCGTTCTCCAATTCGGCGATGAGCGATTGATCCTGGACCATGACATCGCCGCGGGACGCGGCGCCCTTTGCAGCCTGTGATTTCCGTTTGCGGTCGAGCCGGTGGGGGTCTCGCCCGCCATAGGTGAATCTGCGCATTCACACACCAAGATTGCGTTAAATCGCAACTTTGCGTAGAGCGGAATATATTACGTCACACCGGCCTGATGGCTGGCGCAATAATGCGCTTGATCTATACCCGTTATGGTTGCGTTATTGTTTGGTTTCTTCGCGCGTAGTCGGGAGATTGCCGGCCCACTCGATGCCAAGTCTCGCTGCCAAGTCTAGTTGCCAAGTGGATCGGCGAGACCCGCCTTGCGATAAAGGGAGATGCCGATCTACGTGCTCGAACCGCCGCTGCGCTACAATCACCGTTATGACGGGCCGGTGATCGAGCGGGTGTTGCCGCTCTCCGAAGCGCGGCGGGCCTGCGCCCATATGGGCGTGCATGCCGATGCGTGCTCGTGGCTGACGAACAACAAATGCTATTTGGTCATTCCGCGCGGCGGCCCGGTGAAGAATCTGAGGGCCTACGTCCGCCACGAGCGCGCGCACTGCAACGGCTGGAGCGAAAATCACGAAGAGTGAGCAAGCCTCTCGTCCGCTCGGAAGCGAGGACGCTGCTGATTTATCGCAACTCGTCTATCCCTTCTGGATCCCCGCTGGCGCGGGAAAAGCGCATAGTGTTCGCTAGCGCGTCCGCCCTTGATGGCCGTCGAGGCCGATGCCCTCGAGATGGCCGAACAGCGCCGCGAGCTTTGCCTGGTCGGGCTGCGGCAGCGGCGGCTTGAGCAGCGACGCGATATTGGTGCGCAGATGCTCCGCGTCGCCGGTGCCGAACAGCACGATGTCGACGCCCGGTTCGTGCCGCGCAAAGCGGTAGGCCGCCTCGATCATATTGGCGGCGCCGCCATCGTGAATGAGAAAGCCGAGCGGATCGTCGCTTTCGCCGAGCCATTTCTCGACCAGGCCCTTGGCGGCGAGCGCTTTCATTTCGCGGGCGACCCGCGGCGGATCGGCGAAGATGCTGCGCACCGCGAACATCAACAGCGTGCCGACGCCCTTTTCGCGCGTGAGCGGAAACACGTTTCGCCGCGCGCCTTGGTGCATCATGTGGAAGCCGACCATGAACACTTCCCAGACGTCGTCTCGCAGCGCGCGCTTGAGCGCTGCGTTGGTGAAATCGACGATCGGGTTCTCGGTCAGGCCGATATGCCGGATCTTTCCCTTCTCCTTCTGCGCGATGAGCGCCGGCACCAGCGTGTTGAGCGCGTAATCGTACATCTGCGGCTCGACGGCATGCAGATTGAACACGTCGATGTAATCGGTGCCGAGGACGCGCAGCGAATTGTCGAGACTTTGCACGACGCGCTCCGGCGTCCACCATTCGCCGTCGCGGCGGACGGTGGACTTGGTCGCCACCACGACCTTGTCGCGCGGCAGTGATTTGAGCGCCTTGCCGACGACACCCTCGGTCCCGTAGGGCGGCGCGGTATCGATGAAATTGATCCCGAGCGCGACCGCATCGAGCACGAGCCGCGCGGCCTCGTCCTCGGTCTTGCCGGATTTCA